>RCNC010000721.1_pt1 | contig 21471 bp, 20 predicted proteins | sample 2041301 | NCBI WGS metagenome assembly RCNC01 (sample SAMN09708231, study PRJNA481090) | Marine sediment metagenome, whole genome shotgun sequencing project. | biome: marine sediment; feature: ocean; material: sediment; isolation source: Sewage treatment plant 13A marine sediment (STP13A) ...
GCTTGCGGCCGGAATTTTTTAAAGGTAAGATTCAATCGGATAACCTGTCGAGATCCTCAAGGTCGAACGATCAGCATCGCTTATGTAATCATCCACGTCGGGCGATGAGGACACATTATAGATGATTAAGGCTTCAGTCGGCGGGCCATGAGTGCGCGCAGCCGGTTTTCGCCTAACATCCCATAAGTCCAGGTGTTTAAGGAAACAGGGTATCGTCAAGGTCGATTTTCACTATATTGTTACCTTTATTCCTTAGTCGATTTTTCATGGTTTAGATTACCGGTAACCGTCAATCGAATATGTATATCCTGCTGAGGGAATGCGATTTCAATGCCACGTTCTTTAAAAAGCCTGTCAATTTCAAAACGAATGGCCGTTCCGACTTTTAACATGCTATCAATATCCGTCCAGAGGCGCAGGGTAAATATTAGGGCGCTATCCCCAAAATCTGTAAAAAGTACATCCGGTTCCGGACGTTTCAGTACCCGGGAAGTGCTGCGCGCTATCTCAAGCAGTGTTTCTCTTACAAGTTCGGTGTCTGAGCCGTATGCGACGCCGACAGCGATCTTCAAGCGCAGACGTTTGTCCTTGAAGCTCCAGTTCTTAACCTGGGAGCTGATAAATTCTGAGTTTGGTATGATTAAAGAAGCATTGTCATAAGTTTGGACAACGGTGGCACGGATATTAATCTTTTTAACAGACGCCCAGGTTCCGTTGATTTCTATGTCGTCCCCCACCTGGATTGGTCGCTCAAAAAGTAAAATAATTCCTGAGATGAAATTGTTGAAAATATTTTGAAGCCCAAAACCAAGCCCGACCCCCAGAGCACCCAGGGCCACGGCCAGTGTCGCGGTGTTGAGTCCGAACACGTGCATTGATTGCTCCTTCGCGACATATTCCTTATATCGGCAGTCCGACAACCATCTCTTGCCTGACAAACTATCTCATTCAGGAATTGGCCAGCCGGCGCGGGGATGCTCTTATTCAGCATCAGGAAAAGCTTGAACAGGCCTATTGGGAAAATGATATTCTTTTCAACTTAGAAACCGAAATCCCCGAAAAAAAATAGCCCAAACTCTTCTTCAGGGAATCAGGTACAACCAACAATTGAACATTTTGAAACAGCATCAAGCATCTCTTTTATTTGCTCTCAAGAGTTACTATTTTTCTTGACTAAGGTAAAAAGTAGCTGTAATGTAGCTTTAATTTAACTTTAACAAACATGGCAATTAGAGATAAAACAAGGAGAAAAAAATGCTTTTAGAAGGTAAAAACGCGTTAGTCACAGGAGGTTCGCAAGGAATTGGAGCCGCTGCTTCTCTTGAACTTGCTCGCGAGGGTGCAAATGTCTGCCTTACCTATCGCAAGCACGATACCGAGGCAAAAAAATATGCCGATGAAATCCGCGAAATGGGCAGAAAAGCCCTTGCAGTCAAATGTGACATTTCATCGTTTGCCGAAGCCGAGAGTGTTGTAAAAAAAGCGGTTGATGAGTTCGGCGGACTTGATATTCTGGTAAATAACGCCGGTATGAACTGGGACGGGGTATCATGGAAAATGTCGGAGGAACAGTGGGACAGAGTAATTGAGGTCAACTTAAAGGGCTATTTTAATTTTACGCGGCAGGTCGCCCCGATTTTCAAGGATCAGAAATACGGAAAAATTATTAACATTACATCTATAAACGGCATGCGCGGAAAATTCGGTCAGTCCAACTATTCCGCCTCCAAGGCTGGAATCATCGGTTTTACTAAGGCCGTTGCAAAAGAGCTTGGCGCATTCAACGTAAATGTCAATGCGGTGGCACCGGGATTGATTGAGACCACGATGCTGAAAGAATCAGACTCCCGTGACAAAATCATCGATATGGCGATGAACGAGATCGTGCTAAAACGTGTGGGCCAACCCGAAGATCTGGCAAATGTAGTTGCATTTCTGGCATCGGATAAGGCAAGGCATGTCACCGGCGATGTCATTAAGGTTGACGGAGGACAGTATATTTAATCAGCTCAAAGCAAGAAGGATTTTTTGTTTTTGCTATCAGTTATGAGCTAATAAAGAGAGGTAATTTATGGGAAAAGTAGCAATAATCGGTGTGGGTCAAAGCAGCTTTGTCCGGAGTTATCCGGGTTCAATCAGAGAACTTGCTTTTGAAGGATTTAAAGAATCAATGCAGGATGCACAGATAACCACGGAGAATATAGATGCATCTATAATCTGCAGTGCTCCGGAGTACGACAAGCAACGATCACCTGCGGGAGTTTTTGCTGAATACTTAGGTCTTAACCCCCAGCCCACTTTTTATGTGGAAAGCTTGTGTTCATCCAGCAGTACTGGTTTAAAACTTGCTTATTCACTTGTCAAATCAGGTCTTCATGATGTCGTGGCGGTTATCGGATTTCAGAAAATGTCAGAAATTTCCTCGTCTGAATCCCAGGAACGGATGGGGCGTGGCGCTGACATCCAGTGGGAAAGCCCCTTTGGAACTATGATGCCCGCCTATTATGCCATGTATGCAAGAGCGCACATGGAAAAATACGGGACAACCCTTGATGACCTTGCTCTTATCCGGGTAAAAGCCGCCACTTACGGCCAGCTTAATGAAAAGGCCGTTTACCGCAAGCCGGTGACTTTTGAAATGTTTTCAGATCCTGAAAACAGGATGGCAGGCCCTGTTGCAAGTCCTCTTCGTGTAGGAGACTGCTGTGCAAATGCAGACGGAAGTTCATGCGTCATCGTAGCAAGCGAGGAAAAAGCCAAAGCCCTTTGTAAAAAGCCGGTCTGGATACTAGGCTTAGGTGCGGCAACAACCAGCGTTAACTTGCCAGGCAGGGATCTTTTCACAGGCCTGACCGCTGCTCAACAGGCAGCAGATCAGGCTTACAAAATGGCAGGTATCTCGCCTAAAGATATTGACGTTGCTGAGGTCCACGATTGTTTCACAATTGCGGAAATGATGGCCTATGAAAATCTTGGGTTTGCAAAGCCAGGAGAAGGAAAAGAACTGATTAAAAGCAAAGAAACGTACAAAGAAGGGAGCATACCGGTTAATGTCGATGGAGGACTTTTATCCAAGGGGCATCCAATCGGTGCTACAGGCGGATCACAGATTAGAACCATTGTCCTCCAGCTCAGAGATGAAGCCGGAGAGATACAGGTCAAAAACCCGGAAATAGGACTGGTTCATAATATTGGCGGAGTTGGTCTTTACGGAAATGTTTCAATTTTGGGGAGGTAAAAAATGGGCAAGAAAAAAGAGGTGGACGATCGGTTTAAAAAATTCGGTACGGTAAGTTTTACCTCCATCACGAAAACAAATGATTTTATCGATTTTCTGGAGGGCGGCAAGGTCATGGGTACCCGTTGCAAGGACTGCGGCATGGTATTCTTTCCTCCCAGGGCGGATTGCTACAAGTGCCTTGCAAGTAACGTGGAATGGTTTGAAGTTTCGGGAAAAGGAAAACTATTAACATACAGCGAACTGAAGTTTGCACCTGTCGGTTTTCAAGATGACGTGCCTTACTGCATTGCTCTTCTTGATTACGGAGAATATAAAGTATTTGGAAGAATCGCCAAAGACGTGCCGGAAAGTGAAATCGAAGTCGGCATGGAAATGAAAACGGTAGTTAATAAGACATCAAACGAGCAATTGAATTATGTTTTTGAAAAGGCATAAAGAAAGGCAGAAGGGGAAGAGCTCATAGTTCAAAGTAAAAAGATTGAATCCTTCAGGCTATTAGCTGCCAGCTATCAGCTATGAGCTTATAAATTACGGAATAATTTATTCAAAGGAAATTGATTATGTCTGAATCTAAATATTTAAAGATCGAAATCGCTGATGGTGTTGCGCGAATCACTTTTGCCAGGCCAAAGCACAATGTTTTTAATATTGAAATGATGAATGAGTTCAACGCCATGCTAAAAGAGCTTGCCAATGACAATGATCTTAAATGTGTTGTTTTTCTTGGCGAGGGAAGAAGCTGGTGTGCAGGTGTGGAAGTTGGTGATCATAAACCGGACATGGTGCATGACATGATTGCAACGTTTAACCGCTCTTTTGAACTTATTAATGCGCTTGAAGTGCCGACTGTTGCTGCTGTTCATGGTGTCTGCCTTGGAGGCGGAATGGAGTATGCAATTTCTTGTGATATTGTTCTTGCCGGTAAAAGTGCTAAATTTGGCCAGCCGGAAGTGAAACTCGGTTTCCTTCCCCCTTATGCAGCCATACGCCTGCCCCAGCTTGTGGGCCCTGCAAAGGCTATTGAGGTCTGTACCACAGGAAGGATTTATTCTGCGGATGAAGCCTGCTCCATAGGTTTTGTTACCCAGGTTGTCGATGATGACAAATTCACTGAAGCTCTTGACAAGCTAATTGGCGAATTAAAAACCAACAGTCCGCTTATTCTCCGTCTGAATAAACGCGCAGTAAGACAAAATCTTGGATTGGATTTTAAAACATCTATGCAGCAGGTAAGTGATCTTTTCCTTAATACTCTTATGAAAACCGAAGATACTCTTGAGGGTATAAAGAGTTTTGAAGAGAAGCGCAGGGCTGTCTGGAAAAATAAATAATAATACGCTTTTTTCTTTTTCAAATAGGACACGGATTAATACGGATTACACAGATATAGTAATTTATTTTACTAATATGGCAAAGGAAACGCAAACATTATGAAAATCTGTGTGAATCTGTGCAAATCGGTGTCCTATTCTCAATCAACAATCATCAATAGTAACGGGAGGCCACATGGCTCAGATTAACAAAATAGGTGTAATAGGTGCGGGCAATATGGGAAGCGGTATAGCCCAGAAAATCGCCCAGGAAGGCATAAATGTTGTAATGGTAGATATGAAAGACGAGTTTGTTCAACGCGGGCTTGGAATTATAAAAGGCCTGCTTGAAGAAGGCGTGGAGCGAAAGATTTTTAAGCCCCAGCAGGTTGAAGAAACACTCTCTCGAATTACAGGAACAACCGACTTTAAGGAAGTTGCCGATGCAGATCTCGTTATCGAGGCTGTTTTTGAGGACAAAAAAGTAAAATCCGATCTTTTTAAAAAGCTTGATGAGATTTGCAGTGAAAAGACAATTCTTGCCACAAATACTTCCAGCTTTTTTGTAAAGGATTTCACCGGGCAGATATCTCGCCCCGATCGTTTTATAGGTCTTCACTATTTCTTCCATCCGGCAAAAAACCGGCTCCTTGAAGTTATCCCCCATGAAACAACAAGTACTGAAACCATTGAAAAAGCTCTGCTTGCGGCAAAGCTCCACGGCAAGACTTCCATTGTTGTAAAAGACGCACCAGGTTTTGCGGTCAATCGTTTTTTTGTGCCTTTCTTAAACGAAGCAGCTCGTATGCTTGAAGAAGGCATTGCTGACATCCCCACCCTTGAAGAAGCTGCAAAACGTGCCTTTAAAATAGGCATGGGACCATTTTTGCTTATGAACGTAACAGGTATTCCCATCGCAGTGCATGCCGCAACAACCCTTGGCAATGAGCTTGGCCCCTTCTATGCTCCATGTGAAATTCTTAAAAAACAGATGGAGAAAGGAGAAAACTGGGATATAGAAGGTGAAGTGGACGAATCCAAGATCAAGGCGGCTGTTGACCGGTTCAATGGTGTGTGCCTTGGCGTTGCTGCAGCCCTTGTGGATGAAGGTGTTGCATCCATAGAAGATACAGACCGCGGAGCAAAAATCGGACTTAGATGGATCTTCGGCCCATTCGAGTTGATGAACAGAATAGGCATTGACAAGACTTATGAAAATGTTGAAGCCATTACCAAAATATATCCCGACTTTAAAATGCCGAAAATCCTTGTAAAACAAAAAGAACTGGGTAAGGTATTTGATTTTAACTTTGTCGATCTGGATGTAAAAGAAAACATTGCATATATAACCTTAAACCGTCCAGAGGCAATGAATGCTCTAAACGAGGCAGTCGTTGCCCAGCTTGACAAACGTTTCACTGAAGCGGAAAAAAATCCGGCTGTAGATGCGATTGTCTTCCAGGGTGCAGGCAAGGCGTTTGTCGCAGGTGCGGACATCCGATATTTTGTTAAAAATATAAAGGCCGGTAAAATTCCCGACATAGTTGAGTTTACAAGAAAAGGCCACGAACTTTTTCTCAGGATTGAGAATTCCGACAAGCTTACGATAGTACTTTTAGATGGCCTTTCCCTTGGCGGTGGAAGCGAACTCGCTCTTTCCTGCCAGGCAATAATTGCCACTCCTGCAGGATCAATGGCATTTCCGGAAACCGCTATCGGTATATATCCCGGCCTTGGAGGAATGCTGCGTTTCACACGACACGTAGGGCCTGAACTTGCGAAATATTATGCATTCACCGGAGCACCGATTAAAGTTAAAGACGCATACGAACTCGGAATTATAAATAAAATTGTTCAGCCCGCTGAAGTTGAATCAGCAATAAAAGAACTTGTTTCTAAAGGAAAACCCGAAAAGTACCGTGAACGCGAAATTCCTGAAAAGTTTAAGCAATTTGCTCAGGCATTTACAAAAGATAACATTGAAAAGCTCCTTTCAGGACAACTGCCGGCAGGGGTCCCTGAGGACTTTGCCGCCAAAATAGTAAAAACTGTCGGGTTTAAAGCGCCCCTTGCTTTAAAATTTGCAGACGAAATCATCGACCAGCAGATGGGAAAAACGATGGCTGAAGCCGTTGAAATCGAACTCGGAAGACTTAGTGAAATATTCTCTACCGCCGACGCACTTGAGGGACTTTCTTCTGCTGGTAAAAAACGACCTGAATTCAAGGGTCATTAAAAATGACCCGGGAAGAAGAACTCATCAGCCAGGGATGGGAGAAACAGACCACACATGATGAACCGCGCCTATCAGATATTGTTGAAATGTATGAGGAAATGAATTTTGAGGTTCATCTTGAACCGTTTAATGCTGATGAAGAGTCCGGCTGCATCGAGTGTATGAAAGCGATGCCGGATAAATATAAAACGATATATACGAAGAAGAAGACAATTAATTAAGTAGTTGAGTGATCAGAACCTGTTTCAAAATCCTTTTTCGATTTGTTTGCCGATTTTGAAAAATTCTAAGTTCGCTTTGCTAAAATGAAAGAACTCGACCTCGCTTCGCTAGGGACACAGGCAGATGAAAGAAGGATGCATTCGAAATAATGGATAATGAAAAACCGGCTCTTTTAATCATCGACATGGTCAAAGATAATTTTATTGATGACCGGAATCTTCCAATTACACAACTGGCCCGGCGGATAATCGATCCGATTAACAGTTTGAGCTATGCATTCAGGCAAAAAGGATGGCCGGTTGTCTTTTCCACCGATGCCTTTCACAGGCAGGATTTCATATTCAAAAGCAAAATGACTCCCCACTCCCTTGCCGGTACAAGGGGAGCGGAAGTAATCGATGAACTTGATCGCAAAGATGAAGATTTGTGGCTTCCAAAGCCGAGATTTTCGGCATTTTTTAAAACCGGACTTGAAGATTGGTTGCGAAAAAGGGAAATAACCCTTTGCGCTGTTGCCGGAATAGCTACAAACTACTGCGTTCTGACAACAGTCATGGATGCCATCTGCCATGATTTCAAGGCAGTAATTATTGAAGACTGCGCCACTGCTTTCACCCAAAGCCTTCATGAGCAGACATTAGATATTTACAGACGAAATCCTCTTTACCCATTATTAAAAATCAGTACATCAACCGAGCTTTTGCAAGAATTAAACGAACAACCCTGAAAAGCCGGAAATAAAATTATTTGCCGCAAAGTCACAAAGGAAATTATCTAGCATGTTTTTTTTTGTGTCTTTGTGCCTTGGTGGCAGCAGGAAAAAAATCGTTATGGTAATTGAAAACGATGAATTTGGCCATGATCCTTCCGTGCAAAGGATGCGAAAGATATTTTCGAGCATGGAGAAAGCTCAATGGGAGCTGCTGGAAAAATTGAAAATATCCACATTTGACGACAGACTGGGAAATATCCGTAAAACAGCACTGGACCTTTTTGGAAAATCTTTCCCACTTGCTATCTCTAAAGGCATGAATTTGGATGAAGATGCATCTGCCGGATTGTATGCTTTCTGTCTGGTGCAGTCACTCAAACTGGCCGGTATCCTTATCCCGGATAACTTTCTGCCGGACAACAAGCAGCTTGAAGCTGTAGTCCTGGAGACTATATCATGATTCGGCTGAGACTATTCGGACGCTGCCGTATCTACCATGATCCCGTGAGCCCTGTTTTAACGGCACCGGCACAAATCGGCTGGGATTCATGGTTCAGAGACATTGACCTGGTAACGCCAAGAAGACTTAAAGGCAGGGAACTGCTTTTAAGAACCCGTGGATGGTGGACAGTTGAACCTGCCGAAGTTTTAAAGATTGTTGAAACACACGGGAAACTCGTAGTCGGCGACAATGGTGAACTCATGGTCGAGTTTAAAGATCAAAACGCTGCAGAAACCCTTTCAAAAGCCCTGTCAGATCAATTTGGAAACCAGATGCTTCTATCCCCCTGATGCAAAACATTGTCTGTTTCAAACTGCTTTCTTTTGTGATAGTTATTAGTACCGGCTGTGGCAAATTATTATTTAAATAAAGCATATTTTAAAACCAAAGAGCATTCAAGATGTGCAACTTGTGATTATCTGTTGACATTTATTTTCTAATAAGGTTAAAGAAAAAACATGTTTTATTTTATTGAAAAAAGAAACATCAAAGCACATTACAACTGGTGTTGGCGCAACATGGTGTTGAAGGTGTGCCCAACAGTTTAAGTATAAAAAACGTATTGTAGATTAAAAAAACCGTGGGCCGCTTTTCTTGAGGTTCCGCGGTTTTTTATTTTGAAATTATTGAAAAAGGCCGTGGAACAGAAAAACTCACGGCCTTTTTTTATGGGGATGGATCCGGGTAGAAAATTATAGTTTGGAATATAACCAAAGGAGGAGAAAATGATAAAAGAATCGATAACAAAGGTGATTAGGGGTGACAATTTATCCGAAGCTGATATGGAAAAGACTATGGAAGAAGTGTTTGACGGAAAGGCTTCATCATCTCAGATAGGATCGTTTGTCACCGCTTTGAGAATGAAAAGAGAAACCGTTGACGAAATAACAGGGGCTGCCAGAGCTTTGAGATCAAGGGCGTTGAAATTGCAACTTGACAATCATCTTTTAAATCTTGATCGGGATGATATTAATGTTGAAGGAGAAACAATACTTAATACAACTGATACAGGTAAAGAGGGTACAAGCACATTTAATATTTCTACAGCTACTATATTTGTCGTTGCCGGGGCAGGAATAAAAGTCGCCAGGTATGGAAACAGGGCAGCTTCCATGTATTTCGGAGCTGCAGATGTGCTGGCAAACCTGGGAGTGAATTTGGATATTTCCACGTCCGATGTTGAAAGTTGTATCAGGGAAGTTGGTATCGGTTTTCTCTTTACACCACTGTCCCAAGGGGCTATGCGCAATGTAGCACGTCTTAGAGAAGAGATAGGAATTCGAAGCATTTTTAATCTGATCGGACCGCTGGCAAATCCCGCAGATGCTTCTGCTCATGTGTTGGGTGTTTATGAGTCATCCTTGACGGAAAAAATGGCTCAAGTTTTGCTGAACCTGGGGGCAAGAGATGCCTTTGTCGTTTATGGCGAGGGAACCATCGATGAAATAAGCATATGTGGCCTGACTTTTGTCTCACGGTTAAAGAATGGTGTGGTTGAATCATTTGTTATAGAACCTGAAAAATACGGGATGAAGAGAGCTGATCGTGAGTCAATCAAAGGCGGAAATGCACGAAAAAATGCACGGATTATAAATGATATTCTTGATGGTGAGAAAGGTCCAAAAAGGGATGTGGTAGTGCTTAATACGGCAGCTGCATTTGTAGCAGCAGGTATGGATGTCGATTTACACGACGGCATTAAAAGGGCCAGCGAGATCATTGATTCCGGCAAAGCAAGGAAAAAACTGAATGAACTGGTTGAATTTTCCAGCCGATGCAGGCCTTTTGTTCGAAAGGAACTGTGATAGACAAGTCTTTGCTGGTTTTGAACCTTGACACCATGAGTAATTTTATCTTATGTTGCCTTTATTTGTTGTGCTAGTACCTGAATTTTGCATGAAAATATGTAAGCGTCCACAGGCACCGCATCTGAGCGCGATCAGGGCAACCAGCATAGCAAACTATAGCTGATCGCCCAGATCACAAACATCTGCAGCATCTTTGAACACTTACAGGACGGAGATTGCGCGACCTTTTTGTTCCGGATGGGCGCTAACAGATGCGAAAATAATAAACAATATTTATTGGCTTATAATATAAGAGACCCTATGATACATCTTAAAAGCATTGAACTGTCTTTGGAGAAATGCCCTACCCGGGAATACTATCCGTTTAACCTGCATGTATTTCAAGAAAAATGCCAACTGGAATTTATTTCACCTGTTACGTTTTTTACAGGGGAAAATGGTACCGGCAAATCAAGCCTTTTACAGGCTCTGGCACAAAAATGCCGTATTCACATATGGGAAGGTATTGAGAGAACCCGATTTGAGTCCAACCCTTATGAAGGAATGCTTTTTAAATTCATTTCGGTCCACTGGCGTAACGGAACAGTACCTGGATCTTATTTTGATTCAGAGATATCTAAAAATTTTGCCCAGTGCCTTGATGAATGGGCTGCTTCTGATCCGGGAATTTTGGAATATTTCGGCGGGAAATCGCTGATGACACAGTCGCATGGGCAATCTCTCATGTCGTTTTTCAAAGCACGCTACAAGTTCAGGGGGCTTTATCTTCTTGATGAACCGGAAACGGCGCTTTCACCAAAGAGCCAGCTTGAATTGCTTCAGGTACTTAAGGATAACAGCGAGGCTGGACATGCGCAGTTTATCATTGCAACGCATTCACCTATTTTAATGGCATGTCCGGGGGCTACAATTTACAGCTTCGATGATACACCTGTAAAGACAATCGATTATGAAAGGACGGAACACTACAGGATCTACAGGGATTTTATGAAGGATAGAAGCAAATATTTGTAGCAGATTGGCGTCGGTTCCCTGCGAAAATTCTTACCGCATTATGATTCTTTATTTTGCTTTGATTTCTTGGCCTGTTCGATCATTTCCAACAGGGAAAGGACTTTGGGTTTAACCTGCTTGCCGGAAATCTTTTTCCACTCTTCTTCAGAAAGTTCTTTTTTAAGAAATTCTTCCACCTGAAAGTGCTGGTACCAGCAGTCAAATGTTTTAAAACAGGGCAGGCCGTTGTTTTCGATGCGGCAATACGAGAAGTAGATTTGATGTCCCAACCTGGGGCAACGGATTAGAAAATCGTCTCCTGGCGGAGTTTTGTTTTTTTTCATGGGCAGAAATAAAAATATTGCCGGAGGCTTGGTAGCCTCCGGCATGAATTATAGGGTTTATGAAAAATCAGCCTGTATACTGTTTGGGTTTGGGAAGCGGGGCGATGTCATCAAGCGCCCGTTGAATTTCTTCCTGGGCCAGCTCATGATCGGCAAGTTTTCCGCTCAAGTAAGCATCGTAGGCTGCCATGTCCACCAAACCGTGGCCACTCCAGTTAAAGAGGATAACTTTTTCCTTTCCTTCTTCCTTGGCCTGGATGGCTTGACGAATAACCTCAGCGATGGCGTGGGTTGTTTCCGGGGCGCTGATGAACCCTTCAGTTTTGGCGAATGTGATGCCGGCCTCAAAGGTTTCAAGCTGCGGAATGGCTACGGGACGGATAATGTTGTCGAGGATTAGCTGGCTGATGAGAGGCGCCATGCCATGGTATCTGAGACCGCCGGCGTGAATCCCTTCGGGTACAAAGGTGTGCCCCAGGGTATGCATGGGAAGCAGCGGGGTCATCTGGTTGTTGTCGCCGAAGTCATAGGCAAATGGCCCGCGGGTCATGGTGGGACAGGCAGTAGGCTCAACCCCGATGATGTCTATATCCTTTCCGTTGACCTTGTCCCTGACATAGGGAAAGGACAGTCCGGCGAAATTGCTGCCGCCACCGCAGCATCCGATAATGATGTCTGGATAATCACCGGCGATTTTCATCTGTTTTTGACATTCCAAGCCGTTTACAGTCTGGTGCAGCATGACGTGGTTCAAAACGCTGCCCAGAGCGTATTTGGCCTCATCATCCTGTACCGCCATTTCTACGGCTTCGCTGATAGCAATACCGAGGCTTCCAGGTGAATCGGGGTTTTGTTCCAGGATTTTACGTCCGGCTTCAGTTTCCGTGCTTGGACTGGCAACACAGGTTCCGCCCCAGGTTTCCATCATCATGCGGCGGTAAGGTTTTTGCTGGTAGCTCACCTTAACCATGTAGACCTTGCATTCCAAGCCAAAAAGAGCACAACAGTAAGAGAGTGCGCTCCCCCACTGTCCCGCACCGGTTTCGGTAATAATTCGCTTGGTTCCCGATATCTTGTTGTAATAGGCCTGGGCAATGGCCGTGTTGGGTTTATGGCTTCCGGCAGGGCTGACCCCTTCGTTTTTAAAATATATTTTGGCCGGTGTATCCAGGAATTTTTCAAGGCCATAGGCTCTGTAAAGGGGTGACGGCCTCCAGATGAGGTATTGTTCCATTACTTCGTCGGGAATATCGATAAACCTTTCCTGACTAACTTCCTGCTCGATGAGCGGCATGGGAAAGATGGGAGCCAGATCTTCCGGGCCGACAGGCTGGCCGGTTCCTGGATGGAGTGGCGGTTCCATCGGGGTGGGCATATCGGCAGCGACATTGTACCATTGACGCGGCATTTCAGATTCAGGCAGAAAGATTTTTTTAGTGTGCATAACTTCTCCTCTTCTTAATGGTTACAGTTTTGGCCTGCGGCATCATAGGCCACGGACCGCCATTTTCTACTATAATTAATGGGTTTTCCCGATTTAAAAACCCATATTAGGGGATGTCTGCAATTTGAGTTGTGAAAAGTTGTTGATCGGAAATAAGCCTGCATTATTGTTAAACAGAAGAGCCACTTTTCCAACTTTTATGTATACAGTATACAATGCTCAATGTGTACAAATTCTTATACGTATGCGAAAGAATTGTCAAGTCTATAATCACGGTAAATTTGTTATAATGGCGTAAGGCAAAGGCGCACGAGTCTTAAGTCAATCGCAAGCAGTCAAAGAACAAACTTACATTGAAAGAGAGCTGTCGCTTTGCTCCGGTTTACTGTTTACGGTTAAAGGAATTGATGTATATTTTATTTTTACCTTCTGCATTCTCATTAGATGTTCGATGTTCAACGTCCATCTGTTTTTAGATTGAGGGCGATGCCTTTGATATTGGGTGGATTTATTACTGATATTTCTCCTTTATAAAGCTCAGGGATTCATCAATGGCGGTTAAAGCCAGTTCCAGGTCTTCCTGGGTGTGTCGGTAGCTTATATAGGAATGATGAAAGGGGGTGAAAAAGAATCCTTTGCGGATGAGCTGAGTGTAAAAATCCTTTCGCTTGCCCTTGTACGCCCCTGCTTCGTCCTTTTTAAATGTTATGTAGAACATAGGGGCTACACCGGTAAGCTCAGCACCTGCATCATGTTTGTCAATTACTTGCTGGATCTTTTTCATGAATCTTTCGCCCTTCTCCCAGATATCTTCAAGCACGTTGTCCCGTTCAAGGATTTCAATGGTTTTAAGCGCGGCAACAAAAGCTTCGCTGTTGGGAAAAAATGTAGAGGAAATAAACAGCTTGTGTTCAGCTGCCATCATGATATCCTTTTTCCCGGTTACAACAGAGATAGGGTATCCGTTGGCCATGGCTTTTCCAAGAACAGTCAGGTCAGGGGTAACGCCATAAAGTTTCTGGGCACCGCCCATTGAAAGCCTGAAACAGGTACGAATCTCATCATAAACAAGTACTGCGCCATACTTGTCTGCAATTTCCCTGACTCCTTCAAGAAATCCGGGCTTGGGTATCTGCATTTTTTGATGGTTGGGGTGGCCGAAAGGCGTCATGATGATGGCAGCAGTCTCATCGCCATGGGTTGCCATCAAGTCTTGAAGCTGGTCAAGGTTGTTGTATTGAAATTCAAATACATCTTCATAGAACTTTGACGGAATTCCGCCCTTCATTTCAACGCACCAGTCATGCCAGCCATGGTAGCCGCAGCGCATCACCTTGAGTTTGTTTGTATGTGCCCTTGCGATACGGATGCTGGCTGTGGTTGCATCGGACCCGGTTTTCAAGAAAATGCTCATTTCAGAAGAGGGTACAATTTGGGTTAACTTTTTAGCCAGTAGGTTCTGGAATTTCTGGGTTAAGGTGAAACAGAATCCTTTCTCTTTTATCTGTTTGTAAACTGCTTCATCCACCTCTTCTTCACGGTAACCCAGGATGATGGGCCCGTAACCGCAGAGAAAATCAATAAATTTATTTCCGTCAACATCAATCAAACGGCATCCTTTGCCTGATTCAAGAAAGATGGGGTATTCTCCGTCAATAAAATCGCCTGGCTTTCTGGCGCCCAAGACACCTCCGGGAATAAGTGTGGTTGCCTCTTCAAACAGTTCCCGGCTTTTAGTGATGGTAAGTTTTTCTGTCTCTTTCATGGAAAGTCTCCTGTGCTAAACTTGATAAATTCATAAAAAGTCTTTGAATAAGTGCCGGATGGCTAAGTAAAAAGGCTCATATAAAAGGCGTAGCTATTTTTTAGGGACGAGACTATACATATAGTATGTCGAGTTCCTAAAAAATCGCTACAACGCAGTAGATGAGACTTTTTACGACGCCATCAAACTTCAAACATGGATGAAATTGTTTCTGTCTGGTGGATTCTGGCACCCCTCTTTAAAAATGCTCCAAGGAATTTACCAGGGTCAATGCAGCCTTCCGGGGCCACAACACCTTTTACGGTTACATCACCTGCATCCATCATAAGGGATGCTATAGAGGCTGGAAGTCCAGTTCCCGGCGCCATCCTGCCTACCATATCGGCGGTGTAGGTGACTTTCTTGCCGTCTCTTTCTCCTTTGACAATAACCTTAAGACCAGAAGACTGGGGGCCGTTATCCCTTCCTTTGGGAATAGTTTCCCAAAGTTTTAATGCAAGATCGTAGGGTATTACTTTGGTTCCTTTGATATCAATAGGTTCTGTGCCTAAAAGACCTGTATTTTTCTGATCTTTTATCAGTTCATCCACCCATAAAGGGATGAGTGCACCCTTGATGATCACATTTTTAACCCCTTTGATGTACCTGGGGAGGGTCAGGGGCTGGGGATGACCCACATAGCGGACATGGCAGGTGCCAAGGGGTTCAAGAAATTGTTCCGCCACTTCTTCGGTTCCGCCTTCCACGTAGACCAGTTTACCATCAATATATTGAGGGATTTTTCCAAGGGTCATATGAAGGCTGTGGTCCCAGGCTGCTCCTGCAAGCTCGGCAATGCTGACCACCCAATAGAGGTAAATATCGTCAACCCTGTCGAGACGGTCTGCATAACATTTAACCAGGACATTGTTGGTTCCGGGATCAGAACCCATACCGGTCAGAACAGTTATGCCGGCTTCTTTGGCCATCTTATCAATGTTAGAGTTGAAAAGAATTTCGGTTCCCTCATAATCATCACAAATATCTATATAGTTTTTCTTAGCCTCGACTGCCGCCTTTGCGACCGGCACGGCAGTCTTGTAAAAGGGACCTGCGCAGTTAATCACAACATCGACATCTTTGAATCTGTTCACCATGGCATCGTGATCATTTACATCCATCTTGATAAGGGTTGCTTTTTCACTGTCACGTAATTTCGGTGCCAGTCTTTCCGGGTCCGGATACAAGTCAGCTAAGATAACATCCGTTACCTGTTGTTGTTTTATCAGGTCCCGGGCAACACCCTGACCCATACCGCCTGCTCCGCCCAATACTATTGCACGCATGTTTTTTCCTCCTGTAATCTATATTTATAAGTTTTATAATCAGTTTTTAGGGTAACCAAAACTTCTGTCTATCATTGATTGTATTTTCTTAAGATAGCTTCAAGCACACTGCCGCCGATGGCCCGCGCTTTTTCAGAGATCGTGGTGCAGTGCTGTCTGTTTCCCCTGGGATCGATGTCTCCGATTTTAAGGTGCTCGGTCACCATTGTGTTATTTCTTATCTGTCCCCTTAAAACGCCGTCTATCTGAGCAACGACCGGTTTGTCGTCAACATGTCCCAGCACATCATTTCGTTTGACAAGGGTGCCGATGTTTAAAGAAGAGTTGAATATGCCTGCACAGGGGGAACGAAGAACTCTTTCTTTGGTGTACCCGTTAATATTGCCGGGGGCTCCGGTATTAGGTTCAGCACAACCGTTTAAAATAATCCTTCCAAGATTATGGCCCCTGTTGGTTTCTATGACCATGTGGACATCTCTGCCTGCCTCAAATCCGGGCCCAAGACCGATAACCAAAGGGGCTTCGGACAGATTTGTGCCCAGGTTTTTCTTTGCAATAATAGCATCAATCACCACATGAGGCCGGATCGCTTTAATGGATTCCCAATCCGGGTCAACAATGACAGGGATGCTGTTACTGTTCCAGGCATTTCGGATGTCATTCGGATTAAAGATCTTTGTGGCTTCAACACCTTCCACAATAATTTTTTCATCGATTATATCATCATAGACGGCTTCACAGAAACTGACTTGTCGCCTGACAGCCATGGGATTTTTTATCTCCATCATGAAGATGTTTTTAAAATTTGACTGAAAAAGACGCCAGGCAACACCTGTGGCCATCTCTCCAGCCCCTTTTACAGCGATGATAAGTTCTTTAATCGTTTCTGCCATAATAGTATCCCTTAAGATTATCGTACCCGTTCAAGCCCATTCAAAACAAAAAGGTCGTACAATCCACGTCCAGTAGGCGTTCACAGGTGCTGCAGATGTGCACGATCAGGGCGACCAGCTATACTTATGCTATGCTGGTCGCCCTGATCGCGTGCAGCTGCGGTGCCTGTGAACGTCTACTATCTCCCGAATGAACAGACAGGATAATGACAGACCTTGCAGTTCATACACAAACCGCCGTGACCCATGGCTGCAATATCATCTTTCCTGATGGTTTCACCGGCAAGAACCCTTGGGAAAATCAGGTCAAACACGGTCTGCTTGTAATAAAACACACAGGCAGGAAGACTGATGACAGGGATATGGTCGAGTATTGAGACCATGAGCATGGCTCCGGGGAGAACTGGGCTTCCGTAAAAGGTAACATCGGCGCCTGCCGTGATAACCCCCTGGCGAGTCACATCATCGGGGTCTACCGAGAGCCCTCCGGTGGTAATGATCAGTTCACTCCCGAGATTCTTTAACTCCTGAATCGCATTGGAAATAGCTGTGACATCATCGGGTACAATGATTTTTTTAATGAGGGCACAGCCGGCCTCTGTAATTTTCTTGCCCACCGACGGACCAAAATCATCTGTAATCAGTCCGTTATAGACTTCAGAACCAGTTACTAAGGCTCCCACCTTTAATGATTGGTACGGTTTGACCGAAAGAATGGTCTTATTATTTTTTGCCAGCGCTTCAAGCGTTTCGATGTATTTTGCAGGGATGGTCAACGGAATTATCCGGGTGGCTGCAATGATTTCTCCCTTTTTACAGGGAAAATTATTCTTCAATGTGGCCACAATAATGTTCTCCATCTTATTCACCTGGAGCAGGGCATCAACATTGATTTTTAGCAGGCCTGCATATTTGGTACTGATATTGATTTTACCTTCACGGGGTTCGGAAAATTCCAGGTTTTGATCTGAAATAGCATTTGCTATCCTTGTGGCTGCATCATCTTCATGCAGCTGATATTTTCCAAGATCAAGGACGTAGAGATAGTTTTTCCCGATCTTTAAGAGTTCCGGGATATCCTTTTTTTGTACGATATGTCCTTTTTGAAATCCGACTCCTTTGAACTTTCCCCGGATGATCCGTGTCATGTCATGGGCAAGAACCGTTCCAACTGCATCTTCAACTTTAATCTTCTTCATTTGCTCCATCCAGGTTATGATCAATTAACCTGTGTTTTGTTTGAGTTATCCTGTTTTTGGGTTTGAGCTTTTTTCTCCTTAATAGCGGCAAGAATCTTATCCGGGGTCAGGGGAAAAGAGTCCATATAGACACCGATGGCATTACTGATTGCAGCACTGTAGCCTTGAGCTGCCGACATTGCAATAGACATGCCGGCTTCCTTGGCTCCGTAAGGACCTTTAGGATCGATCGATTCCACAATGATATTATTGATTTTAGGCATATCACAGGCCAATGGTAGTTTATAATCCAGCATAGTGGGGTTGATGCACCTGCCGTCTTGCCATTCATGGTATTCGGTGAGCATACCGCCCTGTCCGCCCATGGTAAGGGCGCCTTCAAACTGGCCTTCAAGGACCAGGGGATTTATGGCATATCCCACATCCTGGGCAGCGGTTACCTCTAACACTTCAACCTGACCCGTGTCAGGGTCTACTTTAACTTCAACAATGGTGGTGCCGAATGAAAATGCCTCGCACATCTGGCCGTAGGGGTTGGAGACCCATTCGCGTTTCATGTCCACCTTGGGCCAGTATCCTCCCTCGGCATTTACAGAATTGAAGTTTAACAGACTGATTCTCACCACTTTTTTAATGGGGATAGATTTTTCAGGGTCATCTTTGGCAAAAATTATACGATTTTTTGCAGCAAGCCTGTCGGGTTTCACCTTTAATACTTTTGCAGCCACTTCGAAAAGTTTTTTCCGGCAGTTCTGTGCTGCGATTTTCACCGCATGTCCGCCAACAAAGGTGGAAACCTGGGAGTAAGATCCAGGATCGGAAGAGGTGGTCTCGGTGTCGGCAGAAACCAGATGGATGTCTTCGGGCAAAAGCCCCAGCTCTTCAGATGCAATTTGGACCAGCATGTTGTCATTGCCCTGGCCGTTGTCCACAACCCCTGACATGACTGTTGCCTCGCCGTCCTCGTTGAATTTAATAAAAGATTGTGAGCCGCCCCGGATGCCCATGGGAAACCCTGTCTGCACGGAGTTGGTGCCGATACCGATACCGTGGAAGGGTGGTAGTTTACCCCATTTTATCTTGAAACCTGATTTTTCAACTGCCTTTAAAATGGTTTCATCCATGGCACAGGAGTCGACATAGGATTTTGTACTGGTATAATCACCCGGCTGCCGGGAATTTCTCAATCTCATCTCCACAGGATCAATGCCAAGATGGTCTGCAATAATGTCCAGCTGGGTGTCTAATCCACAGGCAAATCCGCGTCCGTGGGTTCTTATCATGCCCCTGATGGGTTTGTTGGTATAGATCCGATACCCGTTGTAACGAACGCTTTCCATCCGGTAAGCCTGTTCCATGGAAAGAAAGGGGACGCTTGTAGCAATGGGGCCGGTACTGGAATAGGCACCGCCGTCCATGTAGCAGGTAGTATCACGGGCCAGAACCCTTCCGTCTTTGTCCACTCCAGTTTTATGGGTGGTAATCATGGCATGTCCCTGGCGGGTGGCAATAGTGTTTTCTTCTCTTGTGAACTCGATTTTGACCGGCCTTTTGGTTTTTTTCGCCAGAAGAGCGCAGATATAGTCTGCCGGGCAGATTTCCGACCGGCCCCCGAATGCACCGCCAATGGCAATTTTTCTGACCTTTACCTTGTGAAGGGGAATTTTGAATGAGTTGGACAAAGGTTTAGATTTCATATGGGGTCCGGCATTGGGCATCCAGACTTCCAGGCAGTCTTCGTGGTCGAACCTAGCCACAACTGCGTAAGGTTCAGCATGGAAATAGGATTCTTCAGATGCTACATAGGTGTCTTCCCTGATATAATGCGCTTTTTCAAAGTTTTCATCCACATTCCCTGTATCGATGTTCACATGGATATTAATGTTGTTGGGAAAATCCTCATGGATGAGTTCGGTTTCCGATGCCATGGCTTCCATGGGGTCAAAAACGGCCGGAAGTTCCTCATATTCCACCTCAATGAGATCAAGAGCTTTAAGGGCAGTCTCTTCATCTACGGCAGCTATACCTGCTACTTCATCGCCAATGTATCTGGCTTTTTCAATTTGAATAAACTGCTGGTCCCGGGTATAGGGAAATACTCCCCATTTGACACCTTCAGTATCTTTTCCTGTGACCACCGCCTTTACACCGGGGAGGTTCTCAGCCTTTGACGTATCAATATCCAGAATGCGTGCATGGGCATAGGGGCTTCGTTTGATTTTTCCCACCAGCATGCCGGGCAGTTTCAGATCGGCAGTATACTTTGCCTTTCCCATAACCTTGGCCCTGGAATCAACCCTGGGCATTCTTTTTCCGATGATGGTGTACTCAGACATCTTTTACTCCTTTAGTTTACAATCAGGGCAATGGTCCTGTGGGTTACCCGCATGGGCCACAGCTTCAACAATCTTTGCATAGCCCGTGCACCGGCAGATATTTCCGGCAAGGGCCTTACGGATGGTTTTTTCATCGGGCTTGGGCTTTTCATTGAGCAGTGCATCTGCCGACATAAGCATGCCCGGGGTACAGAATCCGCACTGGACAGCCCCGTGATCAATAAAGGACTGTTGAAGATCTGACAAATCATCCCCGTTGGCAAGTCCTTCCACTGTTTTGATCTGAGTCCCCTGTGCTTCCATGGCCAGGGTCAGGCAGGAGCGGACAGGTTTGCCATCCATGTGAACGGTGCAGGACCCGCAGACCCCTTCGCCACAGCTTTCTTTTGAACCGGTCAGGTCAAGTTCGTCCCGCAGTACCTCCAAAAGGGTGTCGTTTGGATAGACCATAACCTCACAGGGTTTATTATTGATATTCAAGGTGATCTGTATTTTTTCCATTTTAAGCAAACTCCGTTATTGTTGTTATCTCTTCGCAGATTCAGCGGCTTGCTGAAGTGCCCCGAACACCATATGTGACACCATGGCGCATCGGTATTCAAGAGTAGATCCCACATTATGAACAGCAAATGCTGATGCATGATCCATTGCGATTTCGGCTGCCTTTTTAAAGGCATCCTTATCATTCAACTTTTTGCCTTTTAAGGAGGATGACGCCTGGGCAAGGAACAGAGGAGACCTGCCCATGGCACCGACAACGATCCGCGCGTAATCTATTTCATCTTTTTGGGTACCGGATGGTTTTAAAAGAACGCCGGCACAGACAATGGGGTAGTCAATGGCAGACCGGTAGGCCAGGCGCTTATAGGCACTGCTGCCACCCTGTACCGGGATTAAAATTTCTTCTAAAAGTTCGTGAGATTCCATGGCAAAGGGCATGATGCCGTCAGCGGTATAAAAGCCTGCCAGATCCACGGTTCTCTTCCCGCCCTTTCTTGTCAGGGTGATGCCGGCGTTCAGAGCCATAAGGGCCGTGGCGCCGTCTGACTGGCAGGTGGAGTTACACCGGTCTGCTTCTTCTCGTGCATAACAGATTTTTCCTCCGTCCTTGTGACAGGGCTGACGTCCGGACCGGTAAAAA
>RCNC010000723.1_pt1 | contig 21445 bp, 24 predicted proteins | sample 2041301 | NCBI WGS metagenome assembly RCNC01 (sample SAMN09708231, study PRJNA481090) | Marine sediment metagenome, whole genome shotgun sequencing project. | biome: marine sediment; feature: ocean; material: sediment; isolation source: Sewage treatment plant 13A marine sediment (STP13A) ...
CGTACTTTTGCAACCATCGGGCTGGCCGCAACACTGGCTGCCGTATCCGCGCCGGTAGCGGCTACGGACTTTTCGGCCAACATCGGCTACAACTCACAGTACATCTACCGTGGCATTTTCCAGTCCAAGTCATCGGCTAACGGCGGTCTCGACGTCAGCGGCGCCGGTTTTAACGCTGGTGTCTGGGCGGCCGACGTGGACGACGGTATCGAAATCGACTACTACGGCGGTTACTCTTTTGAAGCCGGTGATTTCAACTTCGGCGTTGGTGGAACGATCTATACCTATACCGGCGATTTCGATGACACCTACAAGGAAGTCAATCTGAGCGCCGGCTGGAAATTCCTCACATTCGATGCGGCCATTGGTAAATACAAGAACTTCGATGGCCCAACGCTTGATTACCAGTTCTACTCCCTTACAGCCGCGCACAACGGCTTCTACGGCAAGGTTGGCTGGTTTGCTGACGACCTCGATGGATACTACCTTGAGGGCGGTTACGGCAACACCCTGACGGTCAAGGACACCGAATTGTTTGACTACACGTTCTCTGTTATCTACGGCGACAAAGACCTGCTGGGCGGTGACTCAGATACCAACCTGGTTCTTTCAATAACCCGGGCTTTTGATCTCTGACCGGCGATTGAATCAGATGGAAGGGGGCGTATTCGCGCTAACAATACGGGCAGGCTCACTGCCCGTATTTCTGAAACGGTGCGGCAGGCGGCTGTCAAAGTAGTAGGCGTCCCCGGGCCCCAACACCCAGGTTTTTCCAGCGACGGTGATTTCAAGCTCTCCTTCCACCACCACGCCGCCCTCTTCACCCGAATGAGTGAGTAGATCCTCACCCGTATCGGTGTCCGGTTCATAGGTTTCCCACAGGATGGACATTTTCCGGTCATGCCGGGAAGCAGCAACCAGCCGATAGCTGATCTCGCCCGCCCCTACATCCGGCAGTTCATCCGCCCGGAACACGACCTTGCCCTGCCCCTGCATGTCGCGGGTGAAAAACTCCGCCATGGTCATCGGAAACGCCGCCAGAATTTTTTGCAACGACCCGATCGACGGACTGACCCGGTCCTGCTCGATCAGTGACACCATGCCATTGGTGACCCCCGCCCGCTTGGCCAGCTCACGTTGGCTCAAACCAAAGGCAGTGCGTACGGCACGCAGCTGTTTTCCCACTTCAATGCTCATAATGCTCTATGTTAATTATAATAAACACGCGCAGTGTAGATACGGAGAGTCCGCCATGTCCAGCAACAAGACAACCGAAACCGTCGTCAACGTCGAGAATTTCATTAACTCGGTAGAAAATGAACAACGCCGCAAGGACAGCCGGGAAATGATCGAAATGATGCGAAAAATTACCGGATCGGAACCCCGTATGTGGGGAAGCAGCCTGGTGGGGTTTGGCCAGTATCATTACAAATACGCAAGCGGACGCGAAGGCGACTTCTTCATCACAGGGTTCTCGCCCCGCAAATCGGCGTTCACCGTTTACGTCATGCCTGGATTTGATGCTTACTCTGACCAGATGGCCAGGCTTGGGCCGCACAAGACAGGGAAATCCTGCCTTTACCTGAAGAACCTGGATGTCGCAGACCGAGGAGTCCTGGAAGAGATCATCCGGGACTCCGTCGAAGTCATGCGCAAAAAATACCCTTAAAGCGCCAACGCCTCCCTGGCCGGCATGTATTCGTACCCCAGGTCACGTGCAACGTCTTCATAGGTGACCTTTCCGCGGTGAACATTGAGGCCTTCCAGCAGGTGTGGATCATCCAGCATCGCCTGCTTCGCACCCTTGTCTGCCAGCGCCAGCGTGAACGGCAGGGTCGCGTTATTTAATGCAAAGGCGGATGTGCGAGGCACCGCCCCAGGCATGTTGGCCACGCAGTAGTGAACAATACCGTCAACCACGTAAGTCGGGTCAGCATGGGTAGTGGCTTTCGAGGTTTCAAAACAACCACCCTGGTCAATAGCGACATCAACCAGTACGGAACCGGGGCGCATCATCGCCAGGTGCGCGCGGGTCACCAGTTTGGGTGCAGCCGCGCCCGGAATCAGCACGCCGCCCACGACCAGGTCGGCGTCCCGTATGTGCTTCTCAATCGCATGAGTACTGGAATAGACCGTCTCCATCCGGCTTTCGAAATTAGCGTCCAGGAAACGTAACACGTCCAGATTGCGGTCCAGCACGACCACCCGTGCGCCCAGGCCGACGGCCATCTGTGCGGCGTTGAAGCCAACGGTACCGCCGCCGATGATCACGACCTTGGCCGGTTCCACACCAGGGACACCGCCAAGCAGCACGCCTGAACCTCCCATTGCCTTCTCGAGACAGCGTGCGCCGGCCTGTATCGACAAACGTCCCGCGACTTCCGACATGGGCGCCAGCAGGGGCAGGTGTCCGTGACTGTCGGTGACCGTTTCATAAGCAATGCAGCAGGCGCCACTGTTGACCAGGTCCTCCGTCTGCGGCGCATCCGGCGCCAAATGCAGATAGGTGAACAGGGTATGGCGCTCTTCCAGCATGGCGCGCTCAACGGCTTGCGGTTCTTTGACCTTGACGATCATTTCAGATGCCTGAAAAACCGCCGGTGCGTCCGGCAGTATGGTCGCGCCGGCCGCCTCGTAACGGCTGTCGTCCATGCCAATACCTTCACCGGCAGTAGCCTGGACATACACTTCATGCCCACGATGAGTCAGTTCACGTACCGATGCAGGCACCAATCCGACACGATATTCATGATTCTTGATTTCCTTTGGAACACCGACTTTCATGACCTGACTCCTGAATAATTTAATACCCTAAGTCTAGATGTTAATACATGGTTTTTTATCCTATAAAAACGGTTAAAATAGTGAATTCGTCTATCTGGAACACTGAAAACAGGCAATGTGATGAAGAAAAAGCCCAGAAAACCCCGCAAGCTGGATCGCACCGACCGCCTGATTCTCAAGTACCTGCAGGAGGATGGACGGATTTCCAACGTGGCGCTGGCGAAGAAAGTGAACCTGTCGGCCACCCCCTGCCACGAACGCGTACAACGCCTGGAACGCCACGGCTACATCCGCGGATACACCGCCTTGCTGGAACCTGCGATGGTCGGGGCGGGTCTGCTGGTATTCGTTGAGATAGACCTGCTTAGAACATCTCCCGATGCATTCAGGGATTTTCGGCGCGAAGCAGGCAAGCTCACCGAACTCCTCGAATGTCACCTGGTGTCCGGCAATTTTGATTATCTTCTGAAAGCCCGTGTCAGAGACATGCAGGAGTACCGTAGCTTGCTGGGAGAAAAAATCCTCGCGCTCCCCGGGGTGTCCGATTCACGCAGCTATGTCGTCATGGAAGAAGTCAAAGAAACAAGTGTTTTGCCTGTACTATAGACGCCGATGAAAACACTGATCATGCACCACGATGACTGCTTGCGGCACGATCCCGGCAAGCGCCATTCTGAAGTCGCCGGCCGTGTCACCTCGGTGATGAACGGCATCCGGAATCTACCCGGCACCGAGACCCTGCCTGCTCCCGTGGCGACGGTCGATCAACTCCAGCAGGCCCACGCCCCGGACTACTGGGAGCGGCTGGTAGAACTCGAACCCACGGCAGACTCTACCGAAGACAGGGTTGCGGTGGACGCGGACACATTCCTTTCCCCAGGATCAATCGATGCAACGCTGCGCGGCAGTGGTGCAGCTTGCTTCGCCATCGACCAGGTACTGGGTGGCAAGGCACAGAATGCATTCTGCGCTATCCGGCCCCCGGGCCATCATGCCGAGGCCGGTGTGGCAATGGGATTCTGCCTGCTGAACCACGTCGCAATCGCTGCGCGCCACGCACAGCAGGCACACGGAGTTGGCCGCGTGGCCATCCTCGATTTTGATGTTCATCACGGCAATGGAACACAGGCTATCTTCGAGGCCGACCCAAACGTACTGTTCATCTCGAGCCACCAGATGCCCCTTTATCCCGGCACCGGCTATGCCACCGAAACCGGCTGTGGCAACGTGCTCAACCTGCCACTGGCTCCCGGCGAAGGAAGCCAGGAATTTCGGGAACTGTGGTCACAAAACGGCCTGCCGGCTGTAGAACGGTTCAAGCCGGAAGTGATCCTTGTTTCAGCCGGATTCGACGCGCACATACGCGACCCTCTCGGCCAACTGGAGTTACAGGATGAGGATTATGGCTGGATCACTGCCGAAATATGCGCCCTTGCCAATGCAGAATGTGGCGGAAGAGTCGTTTCAGTACTGGAAGGCGGTTACAATCTTGACGCGCTGGCCAGCGCATCCGCAGCTCACGTGACGGCGCTGACCAACTGATCTAATTTTGGTATTATTCTGGTCCTGATGCGGGTGTCGTATAGTGGTATTACCTCAGCTTCCCAAGCTGAAGATGACGGTTCGATTCCGTTCACCCGCTCCATCAACTCCCGGAAGCTTGCAGGAACCGGTTGGCGATCAGGTCTTCCGCCATGCTTTCCAGTTGCCAGTTTTTCAGAAACCCGCAGTGCCCGCCGTAGCGGGTAACGATCAATTCCAGGTTGGCGTTTTTCGGTAATCCACCAAAATCATCAACCGGCACCACCGGATCATCGGCAGCGGTCAGAATGGTAGACGGCACTTTCAGTGGCGCCAGGCGGTTATCGGCGATGGAGTAACCCTCAAAATATTCCTCGGCACTATCGAAACCGGCATGTTGGGTGGCCAGGTAGTGGGTACGTTCCCTCAATCCCTTGATGTCGTACCAGGTTTCTTCGCCGTATATTTCTGGAAAAGCCTGCTGCTTGATGCGCAGCGAGCGTGACCACTTGCGCTCAAAGTAGCGCTCGTAGAATCTCATACCCTGCTCCATCGAGATCATCGCGTGGGCTGGATTGATGACCGGACAGACAGCTGTGATATGACCAATATCCAGCCCTGAGACCTGAGCCTTCAGCCCCACCCGCAGGGAAAAATTCCCACCCAGCGAATAGCCTGCCAACAGCCAGCGCTTCGCATCGAGACGTGTTTGCAGGTCAGCCAGTGCGTGTATCACTTCGTCGAGCCGGCAGGAGTGGAAAATTTCATGGTTCAGGTGGTGGGTATCACCGTGATCTCTGAAATTCAGCCGGAACACATCAAAACCTTCATCAAACAAGCGTGCACCATTGGCCAGGACATAATTCGAATTGACGCTGCCTTCCCAGCCATGCAAAAGAACAACCAGCCCTCTGCTATCACCCTCCTGTCGGGAGTAGAGTCCCTGCAGCCGGATTCCATCACCTCCATCCAGTGTCCAGACCCGTTCAGACTGCTTTAAGGCAACGGAACGCTTGAGGACAAACCGCCGGCGCAGCCGACTGCTGCTGATCAGCGACTGTATGTGGCCGCTGCGCAAACCGCGCGGGGGCAGAAATTGTGACCAGGCTTCAGTCACCCTGACACTCCGGATTCAAATGCGGCCCGGATGGCCTGCTCTGAACTGTTGGCTAACTCGCGTCGCTGCTTATCAGCCGGGCTTATCGGCGCTAAAATGTGGACGTCTGCAATGGACTTCTTCTGCGACAGCAGTCGGAAGAAATTGCCCACGAAATGCTCATCCTTCAGAAAAGTAATGTCGTCGTAGTGGTGCCCATCCTGCAGGTAACGGAGCATGACCGGCTGCACAAGAGCCTGTGCTTCGATAGCCGCAGCAAACATCCGGGCGTGAAAACGTTTGATTCCTGCGCCGGGCAAAATACCCCCTTCCGGAAAAATGGCCATCGGGTGTCCTTCACGCATGCGGTCAGCCATGGCAGTTGCGGCCCCGCTGGCTGAGTCATGGCTACCGCGCTTGTGAAACACAGTACCGCCGGATTTGGCTACGAAGCCAAGCACCGGCCACTCACCTATTTCCGCCTTGGCCACAAACCCGACCGGACAAAGGCTGTGCAGCACCATGATGTCTATCCAGGAAATGTGGTTGGCCACAACCAATTGTGCGCCCGGACTGAACTCGCCTGTAATCTGGTGTTGCAGGCCGAAAATTCGACAAATTGCCTTCGACCACAGGATGGACATCACTATGTTGAGCGATTCGCCACCCACTCGGATTTTTCGTATGGGCCCAAACTGGCACAGTACCGTCAGGGGCGTTGCTATAAACATGTGCAGGATCGCCAATGGCAGCCGGTAAACAAGCCGCAGGTACCTGGCGAGACCTGGCCGTGATTTCATGAATCAGGGGCCTTTTCGCTACCAGCGCTGACCTTCACGGTCAGTTTTGCAGAACAACAGAGGTTTCCTTTCTGGTCATGGACGTCGATCCGCCAGAAATGAAGACTACGTCCGAGCCTGACAGGGCGGGCTACAGCAGTTACAACTCCGGAACTCACGGACGACACATGGCTGCCGCTGACTTCGATTCCGGCGACCCGTGCGAACGGATCGTCACTGGCAATCAGGAAAGAGGCCAGGCTGCCAAGCGTTTCGGCCAGTACGATGGAAGCCCCGCCGTGCAAAATGCCAAAAGGCTGGTGGGTGCGCTCATCGACCGGCATTTCGCCACAAATGAAGTCAGGGCCTATTGAGATGATCCGTATCCCCAGAACACGCTCAATTCCGTTCTGCATCCGTTGATTCAATTGCACCAGGCTGGTGTCAGCCTGGCTGATGTACTGGTTCAAAAGTCAGTCACTTTGAATAAGAAATCGGCGCAAGCCTACCACAGCGCTGCTTAATCAGCGAAAATGTCCGACCTCAACGGAGAAACACGTGAAGCAATTCGAAGTAACGATCGCCGGCAGCGGCAAAACCTTTATTGTGAAAGAAGGCGAAAACGTTCTGGAGGCCGGTTTGCGGCAAGGAATCATGCTGCCCTATTCATGTAAGAACGGCACCTGTGGAAGTTGTAAGGGAATACTCGATAAAGGTGAAGTCCACTACCCGTTCCACTTTCCCCTGGCGCTCGAGAAAAGCGATTTCGCCGAGGGTTGCGCACTGCTATGCCAGGCCGAACCCATCGAAGACCTGGTAATTCAGGTCAGGGAAATCGAAGCGGTACGCGACATCCAGATTCGAATGCTGCCCGCCCGTGTACTGGAAAAAGAGTTCATGGCCGATAACGTGGTCCGCTTGCGGCTCAGGCTTCCCGCGGGGCAGCGCCTGCAATTTCTCGCCGGGCAGTACATAGATGTATTGCTCTCCGGTGGCAAGCGCCGCGCCTTTTCTATCGCCAGTTGCCCGTCACTGGAAAGTGAAATTGAACTGCATATCCGTCATGTGGAAGGCGGCGATTTTACCGGCCACGTATTTGATGAATTGGAAGAGCGTGACATTCTGCGCCTGGAAGGCCCCCAGGGTAACTTCTTCGTACGCAACGACCAGCCGGAGCGGCCAATGATCATGATGGGAGGCGGCACCGGCTTTGCACCGCTTAAATCGATGCTGGAAAACCTCCTGGAACAGGGTGACCGTCGTCCAATCCACCTTTACTGGGGTGCACGTACCGCGCAGGAACTCTACCTGGATGAGCTGCCGAAAAAGTGGGCACAGGATCATGCTCATATCCACTATAAAAAGGCAATTTCAGAGCCCGGCAGCGACCTGGAGGCAGGCGGTTTTGCAGGGTTCGTCCACGAAGCCGTGATTGCCAACCATGAGGACCTGTCGGAGTTTGATGTCTACATGAGTGGCCCGCCAGCAATGATCGAAGCCGCAAAGCGGGAATTCACCGAGCACGGCGTGCAGGAAGACCGGCTGTTCTACGATTCGTTCGAGTTTGGCCTGGATGTTCCGGTGCGGGTACTGGCCAGGTCTCACTAGTACAGCCCCGCTAAACGGGGTCAGGAATTGCAGGCGGTTCAAGCCTGACCTGCTCGCCGGGTAGCGGCAGCGGATCCTTACCCTGGTTCATGCGCAATGCGTTGCGGAAGCAGACCATCGCAATCTCGAGTTCGCCTTTGCGCTCCAGCAACTGTCCGAGTGAATCGTAGCCGGCAACCGTAGGTTCAATCTCGAGACTGCGGATCATGTGATGACGGGCCTTACCCCATAACTCCTCACGGGCACACAAACGACCAAGGGTGAGGTGTAGCAAGGGATCTTCCGGGTAGGTCTGCAGCCATTTCTCACATTGTTTCAGCCGCTTTGGTGTGTCAGATGCCCCTGGTTCCGCATACGGGATCAACAATCCGGGCGTCCATTCGCGTTTCAGGCTGAGGCGGACCACCTCCTCGTTCAACTCCGGCGCACCAATCATCACCGACTGATCCGCATAGGCCCTGACCACTTCGGGTGAAACCTTCATTGCTTTGGGCAGTGCGCGCCAACTGGCCTCAAGGCTGTCTTTTTCATGGCAATGCTGCAGCTTTCCAATAGCAGCCAGGTGACGAAGTTCTGCAGCTTCCTTTTCATCAGCGACACCGTTCTTCTGCATAACGGGCAGCAACTTCAACAGGGCGTCCCACGCCCCCTGCTCGCGGTAACAACGCGCCAGCATCTCCAGTACCTGCGGATGTTTGCGGCGCCGTTTGTGCAGCTCTTCAAGAACTTCCTGCGCCTCCGCGTAGTGACCATTCTGGGTCATGATCCGGGCACGCGTCAGGCCCACCAGGAATTTCTGCTTCCTGTTCCGGGTATCGGCCTGCTCAAGATAGTACTCAGCGCGGTCGCCGGCGTCCTGACCATCGGCCGCTTCGGCCGCAGCCAGGTAACGCGCCGTGGTTCGTCCATGGGCGCTGGCTGACTTTTGCAGGGCTTTTTCAGCCGTGCCCCAATCGCCTTCGGTCAGTGCAAGTAAACCCTTCTCCAGCTGCGCCAGCGATCGTTGCTCCCGTATCCGGCGTGCAGTCTCGGATGGTACTTTCCAAATCCGGATAGCCACCCAAACAGCCAGCCACAGCGCAAGCACACCCAGAATCAGGATCAATACGCTGGTCTCGACCGTCCAGCCAAGGAAGTGGATCTGAACCATGCCAGGATCTGTTTTGAACACCGGCGCGATCGCAGCCGCCAGCAAGGCCAGCACCACTGCGATCAAAATCAGAAAGGAGCTCTTCATCCTTCCGTCGGCTCCTCCGGTACTTCACTAACCGGGGCAGCAGGCCGTGACCGCCCGCCGCGAAGCATGCGCAGAGTAGACCAGGGGGCCGTGATATCAGGTACATCGACCTGAACTTCAATCGCCGACAGGTGTTTGATTTCCTGCTCAATACTCTTGTAAGCGTCATCTTCCTGGTCAAACCAGGTGGAAAGCGACTCCTGTATGCGTTGCAAAGACGTTCTGAATGCCTGCTCATCACGCTGCATCAATGAAAGGTGCGCGATTTCCAGTTGTAACCAGACCCGCTGACGAATGTAGTCCTTGTCCTGCAGGCTGATTCTCTCGTTTTCCTGTTCGGTGCTGCGCCGGACGGTCACGAGCTTTGAAAAAACGCCCTTCACTTTATCCCACCAACCCTCTCCCTGGGCTTCCTGAGTCGTTTTTGCGACCGGATCCTGTCCCTGGAACGGGAGGGACGCGATTTGTTGCTGTATGGAATCGAGCTGGCCTGCAATTTTCAGGTAATCAGGGACATCTACCGCTGCCAGCGCACGTCGGGCCGTCGCAATATCCTGGCGCACGCCGAGATACATGGGGTTGTCCAGTGCGTCCAGGTGCATGTCCGCCACTTCAAGCGCCTGGTCGGCCGCGACGGGGTCGGAAAAGAGCTTCAGACGTTCATTGGCTAGCCGTAACAGGTAGTCGACCTCTGCCAGATCAAGCTCACCGCCTGCGTCAAGTTCGCGGGTAGACAGGCCGGTGAGTGCAGCCTCGGTCGCCAGCAAGCGGCCCTGCATGGACTCAGTCGCAGCTTGCATGGAGCGGCTGTGTGACATTTGATCGCCAATGGCTTTTTCGACTTCGGCCATTTTCGCCCGATCCGTCGCCAGGCGATTCTGCAGGGCCTTGAACTCTGCACCCACATCACCGGCAGCGAGCGAATCGATTTCATCGCGGACCTGCTTCAGCTTGAGTGAAAGTTCGCTGTCACTGCTATCCAGCCGCGAAATCTCGGTAAAAACACGCTGTTCCCGTTCACCGCCTGAAGCCTGGTCCTGCCACCACATCCAGGCGGTTCCAGCCAATGCCACCAAAGAGAACAGAACGGCAAAAAAGCTGAGCGCCCCGCCCTTTCGTTGGGGTTTTTCCACCGGTGTCGGCGGTGGTTCAATGACGGACTCTTCCGGTGAAGGCTCGATAACGGGCTCTTCCAGAGGAGTTTCCGGCGTTTCGGAATTGGTCTCAGAGATATCGGTACTCACCCATTATTACCTGTGGTTTGTCCGGAGAAGTTTAAATGCTAACGAAAAGAAGGGAACAGTTCACCCTTTATTACCCTCCCGGGGCGGTCATGATCAACCAAGGGCACGGATTGAAGAGAGTAAATCCGCATTCCCGGGACCGGAAGCGAGGTGGATGCGCGCCGGACCATAAGCCCGCGCCAGCCGTTTCAGTCGCTCAGAGATCACCAGCCAATCGCCCTGGCATAACTGAAACCAGGTAGCAGGAGGTAACCGCTGCGACAGGGCTTTCATGGCATTGCCGCTGGTCCAGATGCAGAGAACACCGGAAGCCTCCTGCAATGCGGCCAGTGCGGCTTTATCCAAAACCGATGGCTCCGGTTTGTAGACCTTCACCAGGCGCGTTTGACAACCCAGTTCCGTCAGTCCTTGCTTGAGTTTTTTCCTGCCACCGGGGGCGGCGAGGATAAATGCGAAAGGCCGTGCGGAGGGACCCTCAGCAAGCTGTTCTGAAAGAGACTCGAGTAATGCTTCACTGGTGAAGCCCCGGGAAGACACCACGTTTACCCGGACACCGACATCGGCCAGCGCCCTGGCTGTCGTCGGACCAATGGCCGCCACTCTGGCCCGGAACAGCAAGCCTTCAGGCAGTTGTGGGATCCCATGCGCCACCGATCGAGGACTGGTGAAAACCAATATTGAGTCAGCACCGGCCATCTCCATTTCCGAGAAAACTTCCGGCTGCAACGAACGTGCATCCTGCGGCAAGAAGCTGAACGCCGGTTGTATCACTGCCTTCAGCCCAAGTGGTTCCAGCATGGCCGCCAGCTCTATCGATTCCCTGCGCGGCCGGGAAATAAGGACATGGGTAAATTTCATCTTAGCGACGCAACAATCTCGCCGGCGCCCTGGTCGAGCAGGTCATTGGCTACTCCGGCGGAGATTTGATCCATCTGGCTGACCGGTCCGGACCGGTCACTGCGCAACATTCGGCTTCCATCCGGCAATCCGATCATGCCGCTGATGTGTAACGATTCGCCATCCAACTCGGCAAAAACGGCCAGCGGCACCTGGCAGCTGCCCTGCAATGCCGTAGCAACTGCGCGTTCTGCCTGTGTACGCAGTACCGCGTCCGGATTCTTGAGTGGAGCCAAAAGGTCAATCACTGGCTGGTCGTCCTCGCGACACTGAATTCCGATGGTGCCCTGCGTCGCCGCCGGCAGCCAATCGGGCGGCTCGAGAGTTTGCGTGATCAGATCATCCATTCCAAGACGCTCCAGGCCGGCGCATGCCAGGATAATCGCGTCGTATTCACCATCCTGCAACTTCCGGATTCGGGTATTGACGTTGCCGCGCAGATCCTTGACGCGAAGGTCAGGCCGGGTTGATTTTAACTGACACTGCCGTCGCAAGCTGCTGGTACCGACACAAGCACCGGCCGGTAACTCCGACAGCAATTGGCCTTCCCGGCTGAGCAGTGCATCGAACGGGTTCGCGCGTTCCAGCATCACGTCCACCACCAAATCAGGAACCTGCTCCACCGGCACATCTTTCATGGAGTGCACCGCGATATCAGCTTCTCCGTTCAGCAATGCTTTTTCCAGTTCCTTCAGGAAAAGACCCTTGCCTCCGATTTGTGCCAACGGCTGATCCAGGATGATGTCTCCCTTGGTGACCATTGGCAGAAGCTCAACATTCAGCCCGGGGTATGCCTGACCCAACAAGCTGGCAACATGGTTGGCCTGCCACAAGGCCAGTTCGCTCTTGCGGGTGGCGATTTTTATGGTTTTTTTCATGAAAGCTCGCTTAACAGTTTTCTCAATGCAGAACTATTTCTTCGACTGACTTCGGGTTGGCGATCGGTACCGCTCAACATCACCTGGGTCTGGCCGTCAGTTGCCCGTTCCAGTCCGCGTACATGCTTGCGCGATACCAGGGCATTGCGATGCACCCGAAAAAACAGGTCCGGAAACTTTTGCTCCATTTCCGTTAGTGACTCATCGATGACGGTTGTACCCATTTCGTGGATCACCGTGGTGTATTTGTCTTCCGAAATCAGGCAGATCACGCGGTGTACCGGTGTCAGCACAACTTTACCGCCCACCGTTGAGCGTATGTACTGGTCGTCCTCGTGAACATCTTCGCGACCCAGCAATCGCATCGCTTTATCAAGCGCCTTCTCCAGCCGTTCGGTACGCACCGGCTTGACCAGGTAATCAATCGCTTCGACCTCGAAAGCCTTGAGCGCCTGGTCCTGGTAGGCTGTGCAAAAAATAATGGCCGGTGCTGCGCCGCCTTCCTGCAGGACCCGCGCCAGCGACATTCCGTCCATTCCGGGCATGGAAATATCAAGCAGAAGAATATCGGGACTCAGGCTCTTGATATGTTCCAGTGCCTCGTGCCCGCTGGCCGCCTCTCCCGCAACTTCAAAGCGTGGAAAGTCGTCTATCAGGCGACGCAGGCGGTCACGCGCCGGCTTTTCATCATCAATAATCAGTATGTTCAACATAAGGCAAACTCATTACAGCATAAAATCGTTCCTGGTCCTGACTGGTCAACAGGCTGGCACGTGAACCGAAAGCCAGCGCCAGGCGCTCGCGGATATTCCGGATGGCCATCCCGTGCCCGCTGGTATCCGAACCTGCAGCGGCCAGCGGGTTACTGATGGTTATCACCACCTGGTCCCCCTCAGTCCGGCCATACATAACAATTTTCCCGCCTTCCGGCAGAGTCTGGATGCCATGGCCTACCGCATTCTCAAGCAGGGGTTGCAGCATCAAAGGCAGCACCGCTGCACCAGCCGGCAATTCATCAACACGCCAGTCGACCTCTAGCCGCTCGCCCAGACGGCGCTGCTCCATGTCCAGGTACTGGCTCGCCAGCTGGAGCTCGTCCGCCAGCGCAATGACCTGATCGGCACGGCGCATGCCACCCCTGAAGATGTCCGCGAGATCCAGCGTCGCAGCCTCCGCGCCCTCAGGGTCGTGGGTTACCAGGCTGGCTATTGTATTGAGGCTGTTAAACAGGAAATGGGGGCGGATCCTGGCCTGCAGCGCCTGCACCCTCGCTTCCGCCTGCGCCATCAATTCGGACCGCCAACGGGCCCTGATCTCCAGGTAACGGAAAAAAACAACCGCCACCAGGCCGACAGCAGCGACACTCTTTAACATGAACATCCCGGCCGGATCATCCAGCATGCCAGGACGTACTACCGATAGAGCAGACCAGGCTGCAAAACTGAACACGGCCGCCAGCACGATGGCAATCAGCCAACTGCCCACCCACGCGCCACGCGGGGCAAGGCGGCTGGTCCAGTTACTGGTGACACAAAGCCCGGATGCACAAAACAAGGCCATCCACTGTGCGTATATGCTGGCCAGACCCAGCCACTGAAGACGCGGCAGGCCACTGCTGCCAAACCCGACCAGCACCACGGAAACTTCAGTGATGATCATGACGGTGAGCAACAGTCGCCAGTTACAGAACGACGGTGGGTAGACGCCCACCAATGCTTCCTGAAAGTCCATTTCCAGTGATTTGTTCACCCGTTCAGCCCAGGCAATTCCGCAACCAGGCGGTAAGATCGGTGATTTCCTGGGGACAAACCGCGTGCGGCATCGGATAGTTGTGAAAATCCACCGGGTGTCCGAGACTGCGCAAACGCTGTGCCACCTGCTCTCCAAGGTGACAGGGAACCACCGGATCCGCAGAGCCGTGGCCGGCAAAAACCGGAATACTGTGGTTTGCCTGGCTACGCTCGTCTTCCAAGCGGTCATCGAGCACAAGGTAAGTTGATAGTGCTATCAGGCCGGCCAGCTTTTTCGGATAGCGTAATGCCACTTGCACTGCAATCGCTCCACCCTGCGAAAAACCGGCGACGATGATGCGCTCGGATACAATCCCGCGATCGATTTCGCGGTCTACCAGCGCCGCCGCCTGGCCCATACTCATGGTTATCCCCTGCTGGTCATGGTCACGCCCAAGCGAAGCATTCACGATGTCGTACCAGGCGCGCATCGCCATGCCGCCGTTAATGGTGACCGGCCGGACCGGAGCGTGCGGAAATACATAGCGTATCTCAGGCGCGCCCGGCCACCCCAGTTGCGGAACGATCGGCTCGAAGTCATGCCCATCCGCACCCAGCCCGTGCAGCCAGATAACCGAGGCGGTCGGCGCCGGCCCGGTTGTAATTTCTACCGCATCCAATACAGGTTCCCCTGCCTGGTCAAATTGAAAAGCCGTGGCTGATTCCTGCGTATTCATGGCGTATAGTGTATCAGCCCTTATGACGCTCAACCCAGCCATGAAACGAACCGGATTTTCTTACCCGACCCTCCTGTTATGCAGCTTCCTTGCACTGGCGGCGACAGCCTGTGGCCAGCGCGGCCCCCTGTTTCTGCCGGAACCTGTCGAAACTACGGAAGAAGCTGAAAAAGCCGAACCGGATGCCGAGGAGATTGATGAAACGACGCCCCGAACCTGAGCTAATGGATGGTGAGGCCCAGACCCTCGCGTATGCAGAAGCTGATTTCAACGAAGCCAATACCCTTTTTACCGATAACTTCCAAAGCAGGTTTCCGGAATTGCCCGCTACCGGCCACATGGCTGATCTCGGATGTGGCCCCGGCGACATCGCTATCCGCATGGCCCACGCATTTCAAGGCTGGCATATCACCGGGATAGACGCCGGGGAGAACATGCTCAAACGGGCCAGCGAGCGCCTTGAAACAGAACGCCTGGGCGAGCGCATCCGTTTCAGACTCGCTTACCTCCCCGACCCGTCACTGAGCGCAGAAAGCTGGGATGCCGTCATCAGCAATAGCCTTTTACACCACCTGCCCGATCCAAACGTGCTGTGGAACAGCATCAGGGCCATCGGCGTCAGCGGTGCGGCGGTGCAGGTGATGGACCTGATGCGGCCTGAAAACGAATTGGCAGCACAAGACCTGGTAGACCTCTACGCCGAGGGTGCACCTGAAATTCTGCGGGAAGACTTTTACAACTCCCTGTTGGCCGCCTACACCATGACTGAGGTCAGCGACCAACTCCTGCGTGCGGGGCTGGATCGTCTGAAAATTGAATCTGCCAGTGACCGGCACTGGATTGTCAGTGGAAAACTTCCATGACATTGGAATTTCACAAAATGCACGGCGCTGGAAATGACTTCGTTGTGCTCGACGCACGCGGCACATCTTTCAGCATGACCCCCGAACTTGCAGCCCGACTGTCTGACCGCCACCGCGGCGTCGGTTGCGACCAGATCCTGGTGCTGAGAAGTGCCACAGACGCAGGAAACCTTGCCCGGTATGAGATCTGGAACTCCGACGGCAGCCCGGCTGGCCAGTGTGGCAACGGGGCCCGGTGCATTGGTCTATACCTTGAAATGCAGGGTGACACCGGAACTGACCCTTTTATCGTGGAGAGCCCGACCGGGATTGTCACCATGCATCGCTGCAGCGATGGGGAGTACGAAATAAATATGGGTGTGCCATCGTTCGCAGCCCGATCGATACCCGTCGACCTGGAGCCTGTAGACGGGCTATACCAACTGGACTCGCCCTGGGGCGCGATCGAATTTGGCGCGGTGTCGATGGGCAACCCGCACGCGGTGATTTTGACCCGGGACATTGATAGCACGGAGATTCCACAGATCGGAGAATTCATCAGCACGCACGCGTGTTTTCCGCAGGGCTGCAATGCCGGATTCGCCCAACTGGCGGGGCCCGACAAGATTCACTTACGGGTGGTGGAACGCGGCACAGGGGAAACCCTGGCTTGTGGCTCCGGAGCATCGGCGGCCGTGGCCGTGCTACACCAATGGGGCCGGGTCAGTGACCGGGTGGATGTCTTTCTACCCGGTGGGCATCTTGTGATAAAGTGGCTAGGAAACCAAGAATCCCTCGCCATGAAGGGACCTGCAAAGCACGTATTCAGAGGGATCATGAATGAGTGACGACAAGACATCATTAAAGGAAGTTGTCGCAAGCTACTTGCGGAAAAACCCGGACTTCCTTGATGACTATCCGGACATCCTGGAAAAACTGGAAATCAACCACCAAAGCGGCGCAGCCGCCTCGCTGATAGAGCGCCAGGTACGGCAATTGCGGGCTAACAATAACGAACTGGACAAGCAACTGAACCGCCTGGTACAGGTAGCCTCCGAGAATGAAGAGCTGATGTCCCGGTTGCATCACTTGACGCTTGAGTTGATGTCGATTCGCTCGCGCAAAGATTTCTTCACCCACCTGGGCAACAGCCTGCTCAATGATTTCAACGCGGATATATTGCAGATCTGCCTGTTCGACCAGGAGACTGCCGCGCTGGCCGGCGAAGACGTGATCGCGATTCATGCTGACGACTCCAGGCTGGAACCCTTCCAGGTTCACCTGGATACCGACCAGACCATGTGCGGGCGATTGAGTGAGAGCAAGCTGGAATTTCTGTTCGGCAGCAAGGCCCGCTGGGTCCAGTCAACCGCCCTGATCCCACTTGGAGAGAAAGGCGCAGACGGGATGATGGCCATCGGCAGCAGCGACCAGACCCGTTTCTACCCCGGCATGGGCACGCTGTTCCTGGACCTGTTGGCTGATGTGATTTCCGCCACGCTGGCCGACAGCGAGCCCGAGGTTCAACGCCGCTCAGCCTGAATCCGGTGTATGCTGCGTACGCATGAGGCAGCTGCAACCATTCCTGGATTACCTGCACCATGAACGTGGGCTTTCCGCACGAACCCGCTCGGCTTATCAGCGCGATCTCACCCTGTTATCCGAAGAACTACAGCGGCTGGAAATCAGCCACCCCCGTGAAGTAAAAGAACACCATATTCGCAGCCTGATCGCCCGCCTGCATCGCCAGGGGCTCGGGGCCCGAAGCCTGCAAAGAGCGCTGTCTGCAATCCGCAGTTTCTATCGCTGGCTGATGAAGGAAGGCGAAGCAGATCAAAACCCTGCAGTGGCGGTTAAAGCACCTAAAGCGGCTAAAAAGCTGCCAGCCACACTAGACGCAGATGCGGTTACCCGATTACTGGACATCAAAGATGACACGCCGCTGGCCATACGCGATAAGGCGATCATGGAACTGTTCTATTCCTCGGGGCTGAGGCTTTCTGAGCTGGCCGGGCTGCGCTGGGATCAGATCGACCCCTCGTCAGGGCTGATCACGGTAACCGGCAAGGGCAACAAAACCCGGGTGGTGCCGGTAGGTAGCTACGCTTCTGCCGCGCTGGAAAAATGGCGCAAGGTGCGTGGAAATTTCGCCGGGTTCGAAGTGCCGCAGATTTTCGTCAGCAACCGCGGTAAACCCATATCGCCACGCACGATCCAGTCACGGATACGTCACTGGGCACGTCAGCAGGGGCTGCCCCAACAGGTGTATCCACACCTGCTGAGGCACAGTTTCGCCAGCCACATGCTGGAGTCTTCCGGCGACTTGAGGGCCGTCCAGGAATTGCTGGGACATGCCGACATTTCGACTACGCAGGTCTACACCCATCTCGACTTCCAGCACCTGGCCAGCGTCTATGACAAGGCCCATCCCCGCGCGAAGAAGAAATAATTATTCTTTTTCGAACCAGCGATACACCAGGCCGGCAATAGCCGCGCCAATGATCGGCGCCACCCAGAACATCCAAAGTTGCGCAATAGCCCAACCACCCACGATCAATGCCGGGCCGGTGCTGCGCGCCGGATTGACCGAGGTATTGGTAACCGGGATGCTGATCAGGTGAATCAGGGTAAGCCCCAGGCCAATGGCGATCGGCGCAAAGCCGGCCGGAGCCCGCTTATCGGTAGCGCCCAGGATGATGATCAGGAACATCAGGGTCATCACGATCTCTGTGACAAAACCCGATTCCATGGAGTAGCCACCCGGCGAGTGTTCTCCATAGCCATTGGACGCCAGGCCGCCAGCCAGGTCAAAGCCCGGTGCGCCACTGGCAATCCAGGCCAGAATCGCTGCAGCGACAATAGCGCCGAGTACCTGGGCAATGATGTACGCGGGAAGCTCAGAAAACTTGAAACGGCCGGCCACGGCCAGGCCGACAGAAACTGCCGGATTCAGGTGGCAGCCGGAAATGTGCCCGATCGCGTAAGCCATCGTCAACACGGTCAGGCCAAAGGCCAGCGCAACGCCGACGAAGCCGATTCCCATCTCTGGAAAACCGGCGGCAAGTACTGCAGAACCACAACCGCCCAACACCAGCCAGAAAGTTCCGATAAATTCCGCAACAGATTTTTTCATTAACGACATAAACACTCTCCCTCAATTATAAATTTCGCACCATTCAACGGGCACCCAAATATCATAGCTTACTTTTTGAGATGTAAAGCAAGTCGGGCCCCCGCCCAGTAGGCGCCATACGCAACCGCAAACCATATCCAGATCCGGTCACTGCGTATTTCGCTTATCCAGTACATGGGCCATGCTATGGCGATGACGAAATTCATAATACCTTCGATTAACAGGTTGATGAACATGTCCAGCGAAATGCCCGAAATCAGCGCCCAGAAACCCTCAAACTGCATGACAAAATCCCGGATCTCACCCAACTCTACCCTGGCATACGTCAGCAGGCCCACGACGCCGTAGAACCCCCCGCCGAAGGCCAGCCACTTGTTGTGCAACGGATCCCCCGGCTGTTTCGACTCCTCGCCGCTGTTCTTGTTTTTTTTATCCTTTTTCTGCTTCTTGACGCCCGCCTCAAGGTCCTTAATGGTGTTTACCTCTCCCAGGTAATTCCTCTTGATGGCCCACCAGGCCAGCGCATAGCTGGTCAGTCCGACGGGCAGACCCGCTTTCAGCATGGCGATGAAGATTTCCTGAAACATGTGCTTGCAACCCCTTTGGCCGGATTTTCCGGTTGTGATGGCAATAGTGTAGGAGAAATCCCTCACTCCTTGCATTCCCTGCCCGTTATCCCCACTTTTGCCAGCATGCACATAAAGGAGCCAAAGGTGGAAAATTTTCGCGGCACCACGATCTGTTCTGTACGCAAAGGCAACATGGTTGTCATGGGTGGCGACGGCCAGGTCACACTGGGCAACACGGTCATGAAGGCCAACGCCCGCAAAGTACGCAGGCTCTATAAAGACCGCGTCATTGCAGGATTCGCCGGCGCCACTGCTGATGCTTTCACCTTGTTCGAACGCTTCGAAGGAAAGCTGGAGAAGCACTCAGGCCACCTGGTTCGCGCGGCCGTTGAAATGGCCAAGGACTGGCGTACTGACCGCGCCTTGCGGCGTCTGGAAGCGCTGCTGGCTATCGCCGACCAGGAAAGCTCTTTACTGATTTCAGGAACCGGCGACGTCATCCAGCCGGAGCACGGCCTGATCGCCATCGGCTCGGGCGGCCCCTTCGCCCAGGCCGCTGCGTTGGCGCTGATCAGGAATACTGACCTCAATGCCGAAGAAATCACCCGTCAATCGCTGGGGATAGCTGCGGATATCTGCATTTACACCAATTCCAACCTGACCATCGAAACCCTGGAGATCGAGTCTTAACCATGTCACAGATGACCCCCCGTGAAATTCACCAGGAACTGGACAAGCACATCATCGGCCAGTCGGATGCCAAGCGCGCCGTGGCTATCGCCCTGCGTAACCGCTGGCGGCGCATGCAGGTGGATGAAGCCCTGCGGGTCGAGATCACACCCAAGAACATCCTGATGATCGGGCCCACCGGTGTGGGCAAAACAGAAATTGCACGGCGCCTGGCACAACTGGCAAACGCTCCCTTTATTAAGGTCGAAGCGACCAAGTTCACCGAGGTCGGCTACGTGGGCAAGGACGTCGAGTCCATCATCCGCGACCTGGTTGACACATCGATAAAGATGACCCGCGAGCGGGCCGTGGCGAAAGTCCAGTCACGGGCGGAAGACGCCGCGCGTGACCGCATTCTCGACATTCTGCTACCCCAACCGCAGGCCGCTCCCGGTATTGGTTTTGCCAATGAACCGGAGCCTGAAGAAGGCGGCGAGAACCGGACCCGCCAGAAGATGCGCCAGAAACTGATCGCCGGTGAGCTGGATGACAAGGAAATCGAATTCGACGTGTCGGCCCAGGCCGGTGTCGAAATCATGACGCCTCCCGGCATGGAGGAGATGGCCAACCAGCTACAGGGCATGTTCCAGAACCTGGGCAGCCAGAAAACCCAGAATCGAAAAATGAAGATCCGCGACTCTTACCCCATTCTCATTGAGGAAGAGGCCGCGCGGATGGTCAACGAGGAAGAAATCAAGCAGCAGGCGCTGGAAAACGCCGAACAGAACGGCATCGTCTTCATAGACGAACTGGACAAGGTGGCGCGTCGTGGCGAATACGGCGGTGCCGATGTTTCACGCGAGGGCGTACAAAGGGACCTGTTGCCGCTGGTGGAAGGCTGCACGGTTTCCACCCGTTACGGCATGCTCAAAACCGACCACATACTGTTTGTTGCATCCGGGGCATTTCACCTGTCCAGGCCATCAGACCTGATTCCCGAACTTCAGGGCCGTTTGCCCATCCGTGTGGAGCTCAGGGCCCTGGAAGTTGTCGACTTCACCCGCATACTGACAGAACCGCAAGCGTCGCTCACCGAGCAATACACGGCGCTGATGTTAACCGAGGGTGTAAAACTGGCGTTCACTGAAGACGGAGTTCGCCGGATCGCCGAGATTTCGTGGCAGGTTAATGAGTCTACTGAAAATATCGGTGCGCGCCGCTTACACACCGTTTTAGAGCGCCTGCTGGATAAAATTTCCTACGAAGCGCCGGACCGCTCAGGCGATTCCTTCACCATTGATGCCGCTTATGTGGATGAACACCTTGATGAACTGGCTGGAAACGAAGATCTCAGCCGCTATATTCTCTGATTTGATCCGTCTTCCAGCTCAGTAAGCAGAGGCTGCAGGAATTCTTCGTACTTCTGCCACAGACTGACGGAACTGGTGTACATGGGTTGGCGCACCTGGTAAAAACTCGCCGTGGTCACCAGACCCGGCGTTTTGTCAAAGTCCAGGCAACTGTCCTGCCATTCAAGATCGCAGGCAGCAAGCAGCTGTCGGATTTCGTGCTCAGGATTCTGCGTCAGTGCTTCGTACTCAATATCATAAATCTCGCCCGGCAAAACTTCGTGCCAATGCTTCATCAACATCCGGTACAGGTTGTGGAACTGCCCCACCGTTTTTAAGTCGTAGGCGAAACGGTAGTTTTGAGTTGTGAAA
>RCNC010000724.1_pt1 | contig 21440 bp, 18 predicted proteins | sample 2041301 | NCBI WGS metagenome assembly RCNC01 (sample SAMN09708231, study PRJNA481090) | Marine sediment metagenome, whole genome shotgun sequencing project. | biome: marine sediment; feature: ocean; material: sediment; isolation source: Sewage treatment plant 13A marine sediment (STP13A) ...
TGGATCTGCCGACGATTCAGGCGTTGCTCGGTCATGCCGACATCCGAACGACGGTGCGTAACATATTGACATGGTGGCCATAAAGTGTTTTGTTACGAAGGGTGGGAGTACTAACAATGTGACAATTCGTATCAATACCGTATTTCATGGTAAGGGTCTTCCATAATAATCGTAATGCCCTTAATTTCGCAATTTCAAAGAAATAGTCAGAAGCTACTGCCACCTTGAAAGTGATTTCTTGAGGCGGTTTTAAGCCATTGTTTTTTATAAAATTCAAATACTCATTGGCATGGGCTATGGCATAGGCCAATTGCTGTACTCGGTTGGCCCCAGCATTTTGGTACATTGTAACATCAATGCTCAAAGTATTTACTCCACTGAAAGTTAAGCCACTTTCCAATATTTGGGTAAGAATTTCGTGGTCCTTATCCATGTTTTGAAACCAATTGCCAGTTAGAGCCAAATTACCTATGATATCAATATTCAAATAAATATCTGCATTTTTATTAGCAACATAATCCCTGATTTGCTTGATGTATTCAAAGGACAAAAATTGCATTTCAAAATAAATCGGCGTCTTGGCTAGATTAATATTTTGTAATAAGGTATCAACTTTGATATCCTGGGAAGGAATCGTGAAAATAAGACAATCGACTCCTCGATTTAATACATCAAGGGCCTTTTCATTCGCTTTTTTTCCGCTGCCAGCATATATTTTTTGGCCAATATGCCATTTTGGGACTGGTGCTATTTCGGCGATATCCTTACTTTCGAAATCATCGGCATGATAAAAGGGTTTTACAGAGATACTTTCGGGTGACTCCCAAACTAAATTTGTATTATAATCGGCTCCTTTTAAATCAAATTGTATTTGTTGCTTCCAAGCCTTTGCAGAAATAGTATCAAATTCTTCGAACAGGCCATCTTTACTCATCTTTATGATTCTTTAAGCTGTCCTCATATTCAATCAAATAAATCTCTTCGTTTTTCTTTTTGAGGTAATATTGCTCCCGAGCGAATTTTTCCAGCTCATTGCTATCCGATAATTTCTTGATTATCTTTTTATCTTTTTCGATTTCATTTTGCAAAAAATCCTGGGTTTTTTCAAGGTTTTTTATCTCTTTTTTAAGCTCTCTATGAATGAGTAGTGAATTAGTGTCAAAAAACAGCATCCATACAACAAAAACGGTCAGTACCAAAACATAGATATTGGTCAATATCCCAAACCACTTCTTCTTTTTTAGATTTTTTATTCCCATAGTCGGTTATGCCAATTTTTCATTGATGATAGAACGTACAATATCAACAGCTACCGTATTGTATTTATTGTTTGGAATAATGATATCAGCATATTCTTTAGTAGGTTCAATGAACTGATCATGCATTGGTTTTAATATTGTCTGGTATTTTTTCAGTGTTTCATCAAGGTTCCAGCCGCGCTCATTCACATCTCTCTTTAATCGCCTTATTAAACGCTCATCTGAATCTGCATGTACATATATCTTAATATCGAACATATCACGGATTATGGGATTGGTCATAATTAATATACCTTCAACGATCATTACCTTTCTTGCGTAGGTTTCTACCGTATCTTTCGTTCTATTACACTCAATAAAAGAATAGACAGGTTGTTGAATTGATTTTCCTGATCTTAATTCTTTCAAATGATTCTCTAACAATTTGAAATCAATGGATTTCGGATGATCAAAATTGGTTTCTTTCCTTTCAGCAAGTGTTAGGTGAGATAAGTCGTTGTAATAAGAGTCTTGAGAAATAACACCGACTTCTTCGGCTGGTAACTCATTGATTATTTGATTGACAACCGTGGTCTTTCCACATCCAGTTCCACCAGCAATCCCTATTATCAACATACTTTTTTATTTTGATTCAAAAATAATGATTTGGTGTGAAACCAACCTTTTTTGCACAATGTTCTTGTTGGTAATTGTACAACTTCTTGTTCGGTGATTGAATAAAAAGTATATTCACATTGCAGCTTTAAACATGAAGGTGAAAATACCACATTTTAGACTCAAATTGTTATAAAAACCAATTCCTTTTCTTTGTAGAATCATGAAATTATACCTCTAGAATAGGAATACATCGGACTATAACGATTGCGGTAATCTATCGTATTTATGAATAGTTCGTTAAGATAGCGTGGGAAGATCCAATATTATAAAATTATATGACATCCGTCATAAATTCTAGGTGCACTTCGCCATAATTTTGCGCAATATTGTAAGGAATAAAGAATCTGAGCCCAGATTGGGTATAAACGATAAATAATTTAAAAACTAAAAGCCATGAACATTTCCCATATTGAACATTTAGGTATAGCGGTAGCTAATTTGGAAGAATCAATCAAGTACTATGAAGGGGTTCTGGGATTAAAATGCTATGCTGTTGAAGAGGTTGTTGATCAAAAAGTGAAAACAGCCTTTTTTATGGTAGGATCAACAAAAATTGAATTGTTGGAAAGTACTTCTCCTGAAGGGCCTATTGGTAAGTTCATTGCAAATAAAGGACCAGGAATGCATCATATAGCATTTGCAGTTAAGGACACTGATGAAGCATTGAAGACAGCTGAAGAACGCGGGGTAAGACTTATTGATAAAGTATCTCGAAAAGGTGCTGAAGGATTAAATATTGGCTTCCTACATCCTAAATCAACTAACGGGGTACTTACAGAACTTTGTTCAAAAAAAGAGTAGTATATCAAAGAAGTACTAGATAGAATTGGCAATTAATAAAAAGATAATCTAATAGATAATAATGGCAAATCAAGACAAAATCAATGAGCTTATTGAGAAAAGGGCCAAAGCAAGATTAGGTGGTGGCGAAAAACGTATAGATTCCCAGCATGCGAAAGGAAAATTAACTGCTCGGGAACGAATAGATATATTATTGGACGAGGATAGCTTTGAGGAGTTTGATATGTTTGTTACCCATAGATCAAAATCATTTGGTTTAGATAAACAAGTTTATCTTTCAGATGGCGTAATTACGGGCCATGGAACTATTGATGGTAGAATTGTATATGTATTCTCGCAGGATTTTACGGTATTTGGTGGGTCACTTTCTGAAACATATGCCTTGAAAATATGCAAAATAATGGATATGGCCATGAAAGTGGGTGTGCCAGTAATTGGGCTTAATGACAGTGGTGGAGCGCGAATTCAAGAAGGGGTAAAATCATTAGCTGGTTATGCCGAAATTTTCCAAAGAAATATAATGGCTTCAGGAGTAATTCCACAAATTTCTTCGATTTTAGGTCCTTGTGCAGGGGGAGCAGTTTATTCTCCGGCATTAACCGACTTTACCATAATGACAGACAAAACAAGTTATATGTTTGTTACTGGTCCAAAAGTAGTACAATCCGTAACTGGGGAAGTGGTAACCGCAGAACAATTGGGCGGTGCACATATTCATTCCACCAAATCCGGAGTTTCGCATTTCTTGGCCGAATCCGATGAAGAAAACCTAATGCTCATCAGAAAATTAATGAGTTACCTTCCGTCTAACAATTTGGAAGATCCACCGGCAATTAAAAGTTCTGACCCCATTGATAGGTTAGATGATGTGCTCAATGATATAATTCCTGAAAATCCAAATCAGCCTTATGATATAGTAGATGTTATATCTACGATTACCGATAATGGTGAGTTTACTGAAGTGCATAGAAACTATGCCAGAAATATTACTGTAGGATTTGCTCGCTTTAATGGGCGGCCAGTGGGGATTGTTGCAAATCAACCTAAATATTATGCAGGGGTTTTAGATTGTGAAGCCTCAAGAAAAGCAGCCCGTTTTGTTCGTTTTTGTGATGCTTTTAATATTCCTCTGGTAACCTTGGTCGATGTACCCGGTTTCTTGCCAGGAACAGGGCAAGAATATGCCGGTATTATTCTCCATGGAGCAAAATTATTATTTGCATACGGAGAAGCAACGGTTCCTAAGGTTACTATCACACTTCGTAAATCATATGGAGGAGCCCATGATGTCATGAGCTGTAAACAATTACGTGGCGATTTAAACTATGCTTGGCCAACGGCAGAGATTGCAGTTATGGGAGCAAAAGGAGCTGTAGAGGTGTTGGAAGGGTCTAACATTAGAAAAATAGAAGATGCTGAGGAGAAACTGGAATACATAGAGAAAAAAGAGGATGAGTACACCGCAAGGTTTGCAAACCCCTATGTAGCTGCAAAATATGGTTTTATCGATGATGTTATTGAACCTAGAAATACGCGCTTTAGAATCGTAAGGGCATTAGAATTACTTGCCAATAAAAAAGAAGTGAATCCACCTAAAAAACATTCAAATATCCCATTATAATGAAACATACCCTATTATACATTGATCAAATAAATGAAGGCTATGTTATTCTGATCACAGGATTGTTGATTGTTTTTTCTGCATTGTTGATCCTTTCGTTATTTTTTAAGTTTGGACTGCCTATTTTACTTTATGTCTATAAGATTATCACTAAGGGTAAAGACAAAAAGATCAAGGACATTGCTATTGAAGCAGATCATGGTTTTACTGGGGAAATGGCGGCGGCTATTTCAACTGCCATCCACATATATCTCAATGAACAACACGACAGTGAGAATGCTATTTTGACAATTAAACAAGCGAGAAAATCATATTCTCCTTGGAGTTCAAAAATATACGGTACACAAAACAGACCTAACCAATAATATCAATTGTTTTGGACTTTTTATTTGAAATCCAATACATAAGTAATCTTAAGAAGAATGAAAAATTTTGAATTTAAAATACACGAAAATACCTATAACGTTAAGATTGTTTCACACGAAAAAAATATTATTGAGCTAGAGGTTAACGGTACCCCTTATGCTGTTAAAATGAAAGAAGGAGTTGCTCAAAGTAAAACTCCCACCCTTGTTCGTGCTGCATCAAAAAGACCCACAGAGCCGCTTAAGGTAAACCCCAGCTCATCCAAAACAAAAATTGTGGCACCAATTCCCGGTGTGGTTTTATCACTTGATGTAAAAGTAGGTGACCAGATTAAGGTAGGGGATAGGTTGTTGGTGCTTGAGGCCATGAAAATGGAAAACAACATTGTTGCTGAAAAGGCGGGTGTAATTACTGCCATGAATATTACTGTTGGTCAGCAAGTGTTGCAAAACGAAATAATGCTAGAACTAGAATAGAAATTTCACGGTAAAGGGTTCTGAATCTAATTATCAAAAATTTTAGAATTAATCGATAGCCGTAAAAAAGAGAAAAATGAAAAGAATAATTTTAATATTTGGAGTTCTGTCACTGTTGATTTTTATCAGGCCTGTCTTGGGTTTTAATAAGGATACGAGTGTAAAAAATACCAACGCTTTGGTTTCTGAAGAACAGGTTGATCAGGTAGAAGGGGAAAGTGTTTTCCAAGATGCTCTTAAAGGAATAAAACAATTTTACAATTACACTGGTTTTGCGAATGCCACATCGGGTAATATACTCATGATTTTAATTGGGATTCTATTTATATATCTTGGTATTAAATTCGATTATGAACCACTTCTGTTGATTCCAATAGGTGCAGGTGTTATTCTGGGTAATATTCCATTTGTTCCAGGAAATCAAACCGGTATTTATGAAGATGGATCAGTACTTAACTATTTGTATTTTGGAGTGGTAAAAGGTATTTATCCACCTTTGATATTCCTAGGTATTGGTGCAATGACAGATTTTTCTTCATTGATTGCCAATCCAAAGTTAATGTTGTTGGGAGCTGCTGCGCAAATAGGTGTTTTCGCCACATTTATGGGAGCCCTTTATTTGGGTTTCGCTCTACCAGAAGCAGGTGCGATTGGAATAATCGGTGGAGCCGACGGCCCAACGGCTATTTTCCTTTCATCTAAACTCGCAAATGGTGTTAACCTATTGCCAGATGGTACTACAGTGAAAAATCTTATTGGACCTATAGCAATAGCAGCATATTCCTATATGGCCTTGGTACCGGTGATACAACCCCCAATAATGCGGTTGTTAATCTCCAAGGAGGACAGAAAAATAAAAATGAAACCCCCAAGAGCGGTTAGTCAAAAAGAAAAAATGATTTTTCCGGTAGTCGCCTTGTTGTTAACAACTTTTATATCTCCTAGCGCTCTGCCACTATTGGGAATGTTATTCTTCGGTAATTTATTGAAAGAATCAGGAAGAACCGAAAGACTTGCGGATACGGCACGGACTAAGCTTATTGATATTGTGACTATTTTACTTGGGGTAACAGTTGGGGCATCTACACAAGCAGATATATTTATCACAAAGGATTCGATGATGATATTCGGACTTGGAGCCATTTCATTTGTAATTGCCACGATGGGCGGTTTGTTTTTCGCCAAATTCATGAACCTGTTTCTCAAAGGAGATAATAAAATAAACCCATTAATTGGTGCCGCAGGAGTTTCTGCCGTTCCAGATAGCGCTAGGGTAGTCCATGCCGAAGGATTAAAATCTGATCCTAGTAATTATTTATTAATGCACGCTATGGCACCGAATGTTTCCGGGGTTATTGGTTCTGCAATCGCAGCAGGTATCATATTAAGTTTTTTAGGATAAATAATCGTCCATAGATAGGACATATATAGATATATAAAATTTTAGAAAAAATGAAAATTCCGAATTTAATGACGGCCCAAGATGCTGTTAAATTAATAAAATCAGGAAATAGAGTATTGATCCAAGGCGGATCAGCAACCCCTCAAACATTGGTAAGGGCAATGGTTGAAAGAGCCCCTGAATTAAGAGGTGTTGAAATTGTGCACTTACATACTGAAGGTGAATGCGGATATACCGCACCGGAACTTCGTGAAAGCTTTAAGACAAATGCTTTCTTTATTGGAGGAAATATAAGAAAGATGATAGGTAACACGGCCGATTATATTCCTATTTTCTTGAGCGATATCCCCAGTTTATTCCGCCAAGGGTATATGGATCTTGATGTTGTTCTTGTGAATGTTGCCCCTCCTGACAAACATGGTTTTTGCTCGCTGGGCGTTTCAGTCGATATTGTTATTTCTGCCATTGAGCAAGGGAAGAAAGTAATAGCCCAAATTAATCCACGTATGCCTAGGACCTTTGGCGATGCTTTGGTGCATTTAAGAAACTTTGATGCTTGTGTGGAAGTAGTTGAGGAAATTCACGAAATGAAATTGGCGGCACCGACTAATCAAGAAATTTTAATAGGAAAAAATATTGCAGGTATTATTGAAGATGGCGCTACCTTACAAATGGGGATTGGTGGTATTCCCAACGCTGTTTTGAGCTTTTTAACCAATCATAAGGATTTGGGTGTGCATACTGAAATGTTCTCTGAAGGCATTGTTGACCTTGTGGAAAAGGATATCGTTACAGGGTCGCAGAAAAAATTGAATCCTTATAAAATTGTATCGGGTTTTGCCATGGGTTCAAGACGTTTGTATGATTTCATGGATGACAATCCCGAGATTGAAATGAAAGATATCGCCTATGTAAACGATACAGCTGTTATTCGTCAAAATCCTAAGGTAACCGCGATTAATTCAGCCATCGAAATTGACTTTACCGGTCAGGTTTGTGCTGATTCAATAGGTACAAGAATGTTTTCTGGAGTTGGTGGTCAAATGGACTTTATGCGAGGTGCAGCTTTATCGCCTGGTGGAAAACCGATTATCGCAATTACTTCCACGACGGCTAAAGGAGTTTCTAAGATTGTTCCCATGTTACAGCAAGGTGCTGGAGTGGTAACAACACGTGCACATGCAAGATATGTGGCTACCGAATATGGCATTGCTGAGTTGTTTGGAAGAAACTTGAAAGAAAGGGCACAATTATTACGAGACATTGCCCACCCCGATCATAGGGAAGAATTGGACAAAGCTATTTTTGAAAGATTCGGTAGTAGCTTAATGGTTCACTAACTTTGTTCTAAATTATGACAAGCAAACAAGTATATCACAATTAATAGTACATATTATGAACGATAAGAATAAATCACTTTTTGCAGAGTTCAATCCTGTTACCAAACAAGAATGGATGGAAAAAGTGGGCATTGATCTTAAAGGTGCTGATTTTGACAAAAAACTGGTTTGGAAGAACTTGAGCAAAATCAAAATCCAACCTTTTTATAATGCTGAGGACAAGCAGGACTATATTCAGAACACGGGTGAAAACTCGCAATCTTTGATTAATTACAGGAGCATAGCTGTAAATACTGCTGAAAGTGGAAATAAGCTTGCGTTAAAAGCTGTTGAAGAGGGCATCAATGGTATACTTTTCACAATTGACAAGAATATTTCTGCAGCTAAACTCGTAGAAGGAATTGATTTAAGCAAGATTGCGGTTTCCTTTATTTTAAGAACAGATGCTGTTGAAATTGTTTCTGATTTTTTGCGATTTGTGAAAGAGCAGAAGATTGTTAGTGAAAATCTAAAAGGGTTCATTGATTTGGAAATCATTTCCGATTATTTGACCCATGGAAACATTGAAGAAAATCAATTAGATACCGTTGCCGAGCTTGTAACGCTGGGAGCAGATTATCCAAATTTCAAACTACTTACAATTTCAGGTAGCGAGTATTTGGATTCAGGTGCTAACCAAGTACAAGAGGTGGCCTATACATTAAGTTCACTGGTTTTCTTAATTGAAAAACTTAAGGAAAGAGGAATTCCTGAGCAAGAAGTTTTTGATAACCTAAATTTTAAATTGGCCATCGGATCTGAATATTTTGTTGAGATTGGCAAATTCAGGGCTTTTAATAGTTTGCTGATTGAAATTGCCAATAAATATGGAATATCAGAACATGCACATTCTATAATCGGTAAAACTTCCATTTGGAGCAAATCGGTTACCGACCCACACACGAATTTATTGCGTGCCACGACTGAGGCCATGTCCGCTATATTGGGCAATGTTGATGCTGTTTTAATTGATGCCTTTGATAAGGAATTCAATGAACCATCAGATTTTTCAAGCAGGATTGCCGGTAATATTTCGACCATCTTAAAGGAAGAATCGTATTTAGGAAAAGTTGCGAACCCAGTAGATGGTTCTTACTATATTGAAGAGGTAAGTGCTAGTATAGCTTCGAAGGCATTGGAACTATTCAAAACCATCGAAGATAACGGAGGATTTTACAAATCATTCGAAAGTGAATTGATCCAACAGCAAATTGCTGAAATCCGTCAAGAAAAAATCAAGTTAATAAGCCAAAGAAGGCTTCCAATGGTTGGGGTTAATAAGTATCCAAATCTTATGGAAGCAGTCAATGCTGACATCCTTTCAGCGGGTGAAGAAAATAATTCCAAAGTTTTGACACCGAGAAGGGCTTCGTTAGAAATTGAAGCAATAAGAAAAACAACAGAAGAACTTGTAGCTAAAACCAACAAGCGTCCAGTCGTGGAATTGACCAGTTTTGGTAATTTGACCATGAGAAAAGCAAGGGCAGCCTTTGCATATGACTTTATTGGTGTTAGTGGTTTTAATGTACTTCAAGAACAAAGTTATTCCTCTGCATTGGAAGCCGCTGAGCAAAGTGCCAAGTCAGATTCCAGTGTAGTGGTAGTCTGTAGTTCTGATCAAGATTATGAGGAGTATGCTGTTGCCTTTGTAAAGGCATTTAGAGCCTTAAATAGCGAAAAAGTGCTGTTATTGGCAGGCAATCCAACAAATATATTTGATGAATTGACTGAAGCTGGTCTAGATGGTTGCGTGAATATTAAATCAGATGTGATCAGAACTATATCAAACATTCAGAATAAAATTCAAAAAACAATAAAATCCTTAGAAGTATGAGACCCGATTTTTCAGATTTAACGTTAAATAAAGCAGCTACTCAAAAAGCTGCTGCTTCAGGGGAAAGAGAAGTTTGGAATACACCTGAAGGAATACCTGTAAAGAAACATTTTACAAAAGAAGATATAAAAGATGCCGAACATTTGAATTTTGCTGCGGGTGTTCCTCCATTTTTAAGAGGGCCCTATAGCACGATGTATGTTACAAGGCCTTGGACAATTCGACAATATGCTGGATTTTCAACGGCAGAGGAATCAAACGCCTTCTATAGAAGAAATTTGGCTGCTGGCCAAAAAGGACTTTCAGTTGCTTTTGATTTGGCTACCCACCGTGGTTACGATTCAGATCACCCACGTGTAACAGGTGATGTAGGTAAGGCCGGTGTGGCCATAGATTCTATTTTGGATATGGAAATATTATTCGACCAGATTCCGTTGGATAAAATGTCTGTTTCTATGACCATGAATGGTGCGGTACTTCCAATTATGGCTTTTTATATCGCTGCGGCTAAAAAACAAGGAGTTTCTTTAGATCATTTGAGTGGAACGATCCAGAATGATATTTTAAAAGAGTTTATGGTGCGTAATACGTATATCTATCCACCATTGCCTTCTATGAAAATCATCGGAGATATTTTTGATTATACTACTCAGAATATGCCAAAGTTCAATTCAATTTCCATTAGCGGCTACCATATGCAGGAAGCTGGTGCTACCGCCGACATTGAATTGGCCTATACCCTTGCCGATGGAATGGAATACATTAGAACAGGATTGAAATCTGGTTTGAAGATTGATGAATTCGCTCCAAGATTGTCATTTTTCTGGGCTGTAGGAATGAATCATTTTATGGAAATTGCCAAAATGCGTGCTGCACGTATGCTTTGGGCAAAAATCATAAAGCAGTTTAATCCTAAAAATCCGAAATCCATGGCATTACGTACGCATAGTCAAACTTCGGGATGGAGTTTGAGCGAACAAGATCCTTTCAACAATGTGGCTCGTACTTGCATCGAGGCAATGGCCGCTGGTTTGGGCGGAACACAATCTTTGCATACCAATGCATTGGATGAGGCCATTGCATTGCCAACGGACTTTTCAGCTAGGATAGCCCGTAATACACAGATTTATATACAAGATGAAACGCAAATTACACGAGCGGTTGATCCTTGGGCAGGTTCGTATTATGTTGAATACCTAACGCAGGAAATCGCTAAGAAAGCGTGGGCACTTATTGAAGAAGTTGAAGAACTTGGTGGAATGGCAAAAGCCATTGAAACTGGAGTCCCAAAAATGCGTATTGAAGAAGCTTCAGCTCGGAAACAAGCCCGTTTGGATTCTGGTCAAGATATCTTAGTTGGTGTGAACAAATTCAAAACAAAGGAAAAATCGAATATCGAAATACTTGAAGTTGATAATACTGTTGTAAGGGATTCTCAAATTGAGCGTTTGAAAAAACTAAGAGCAAATAGAGATCAAGGGGTTGTAGATGCTAATCTTTCTGCACTTTCAAAATGTGCTGAAACCGGTAAAGGCAATTTATTGGAATTAGCGGTAGAAGCTGCTGAAAATTTTGCTACTTTGGGTGAAATTTCAGATGCTTTAGAAGTCCATTTTGGACGTCATAAAGCTGATACCAAATTAATAAGTGGCGTGTACGGTAAAGAAGTAGATAACGATAGCACATTTGCAAAGGCCCAAAAATTGGCAGATAAATTTGCTGAGACAGAAGGTCGTCGCCCACGGGTAATGATTGCTAAAATGGGTCAAGATGGGCACGATAGGGGAGCCAAGGTAGTTGCTTCCAGTTTTGCCGATTTAGGTTTTGATGTAGATATGGGCTCTTTATTCCAAACACCAGAGGAAGTGGCAAAACAAGCCATAGAAAATGATGTTCACTTTGTAGGCGCCTCTAGTTTAGCTGCGGGTCATAAAACATTAATCCCACAATTGATAGGGGAATTGGAGAAACTTGGAAGACCTGATATCATGGTGTTTGCAGGTGGTGTAATCCCAGAACAGGATTATGACTATTTGTTAGAGAGAAAGGTAGCTGCCATTTTTGGGCCTGGATCTGTAATCTCTGAATCCGCAATTACGATTATGGAGAAATATTTGGAACAGGCATAATTACCAACTGCGAATATTTATGAAAAGAGGATGAGAATTGTTTTCATCCTCTTTTTTTGTACAATAAAACTTAATCCCGTAAAGAAAGTGCTGCATTAAATGCATCAAGGGCAGAAGATACAGTGGCCGCGTTCGCTTCTGATGGTCTATCCCATGTCACACCGGGAGAAACAGTGCCGAACATCATACCTTGTACCCAAATAGATTCTATGTTCTTTTGAATAAAGAATTTGTACTCCTTTTTAGAGCTGTGTTGATTTAGGTACATCAAATGTCTCATAAACACACCTTTGAACTGTTTGGCATCTGCATTGCAATCATCAGGCTCACAGAGGGGTTCAACTAAAATGAGGTCATCATTGGTCATATGATTTAAAGTTGCCTCTGCAATGGCTTCGGCATTTTTTAGGTAGGATACACTGCCTGTTATCTTATAAAGATTTACGAGCCCTGTCAAAACCACTCCTTGGTTATATGTCCAAACATTTTTTGAAATCGTTTCCTCTCCTTTGATGCTTCGAACACCATCTTGAATGTTTCCATTTGAATCCAATAGATTGGATTGTAACATCCATTCCCAAATTATTATTGCCCAATTTAAAGCTGACCTACCGTTTACACTTTTGGTTCCTGCTAAATGCAATCTAGTAGCCAAGGTTAGGGTTAGTCCATTACTGATAGAGCCTCTATATTTCACCCCTTTTTTCCAGTATAGACCTCCATCTTCACTCCAACCAGTCGTTATATCCTCAAAAATGATATTGGCCATATTGAGGTACCGTTGTTCGCCTGTATATTCCCAAGCATCAAGCCACGCCAAAGCCCACCATCCCTCATCATCATAATAGTCATTGATATAATTTTTACAAACCCAGGCAGCTTTTTTATGTGTGGCTTCTACCTCAAATTCCTTGGTATTATCAAAAGTATAGGCAACGGTTTCTTTGAACCTGTCATCGCCTACTAATTTTGCGTGGTTTATTAAGGCAGTTAAAACATTGGCACCGTTCCACCAGGATGTAGTATCCCATAGACCAGTTTCAAGATTATACCAATTTTCCAATTGAAAGGTTAAATTCTTTGCCCGTTCCTCAGTTTGGTTTTGTGCGAAAGTTTGAAGGTTCAACCCGATAACCAAAAATAAAATAAAGGGTAATTTGAGCATGTTTGATATTTACGAATCCTATAATCTGATAATTAATTGGTTTTATATAGATTTTTTAAACTCTTCAATAATTAATTGTGCAGCTTTTACGGGCGATATTTTTGATGAAACAATATCTTTTTCTAAAACCGATAAATGCTCAGTAATATTTTTTGAACCATAGAACAGTTGTTTTAGCTCTTCGTTGATATTGTTGTACATCCACTGTATTTGCTGCTGAATTCTGTTCTTATCGAAATAACCATTTTCATCGACTAATTTTTTGTACTTCTCAATTTCTTCCCAAACGTTATCTATACCAATATTTTTTATTGCAGAGGCTGTAGTTACCACAGGGCTCCACCCTGAATCTGATTGAGGAAAAATATGCAGGGCATTTTGATACTGCCGCCGGGCCATTTCACTCATTTTAATGTTATCGCCATCAGCCTTGTTTATGACAACCATATCGGCCATTTCCATAATACCTTTTTTAATACCTTGCAGTTCGTCACCGGCTCCTGACAGCATTAACAGTAAAAAGAAATCAGTCATTCCATGAACAGCTGTTTCAGACTGTCCAACACCAACAGTTTCTATCAAGATAACGTCGTAACCAGCAGCTTCGCACAGTAGCATTGTCTCTCCTGTTTTATTGGCTACGCCACCCAGAGTGTCACCAGTGGCGGAAGGTCGTATGTAGGCATCTTCTAAATTGGCCAAATCCTCCATTCTAGTTTTGTCCCCAAGGATACTTCCTTTTGATCGTTGACTACTTGGGTCTATCGACAAAATCCCTACTTTATGCCCTTTGGTTATTAAGTGTTTTCCGAAAACTTCGATAAAAGTACTTTTGCCTACCCCAGGAACGCCTGTTATCCCAATTCTAACGGAGTTGCCAGAAAAAGGTAATATGGCCTGGATAATTTCCTTGGCCAGTATTTTATCACTTTCCAGATTACTTTCTACAATTGTGATTCCTCGTGAAAGAATAACCCGGTCTCCACTTAGGATACCATCAATATATTCTTTTGCCGATAATCTGCCTTTTGGTTTGTAGTTTTTCATTAATTGCTGATTAATATCAAATTATCACTTTAATTATTGAAACCATTCTGTGACAACCCATAATAAACTTATAAATATCCAAGCAATAATTTCTTTATTAATGGTCATAACAAATGTAGTCATATTGCCATAAGCACCATAATAGTGATTGGTATTTAAAAGGATTCCGGGTGCGTTATTTACTATACTGATTTTAAGATAAAAATGTAATTCTAGAAGGAAATAATTCCATAATTTTAGTGCTAACAAACATGATAAATTTCATGTTTATTAGCATATTTTATTTATAAACTTGTTAGGTTTTATAATGAGAAAAGTGATGTTTACCGGTATATGAGAAACGTGCCAAAAACATATGCAGGAATTATTATTTATGAAGTGAATGCTAGCATTGCAGAACTATATTGAATAATTCAAAATTGAACAAAATATGAACAAAAGTTTTAAGGTTACCGTTAACGATAGCTTATCGTTTAACATTACCAATGAGGACGTTGCGAGTATAGATGCGTTGCCAACTTCAACAAAAACGTATCATATTTTGCAAGACAACAAACCGTTTTTGGCCGAGGTCATTGGCTCAAACTTTAATCAGAAGAATTATACTGTGAAGGTCAATAACAGTACCTATGATGTTGATATATCAGATGACTTGGACCTTTTGATTAAGGAAATGGGATTTTCTTTGGGATCAACCAAAAACATTGGTTCAATCCATGCCCCAATGCCAGGGCTCATTTTAGAAATTAATGTTAAGGTGGGCCAGGCGGTGAACGAAGAAGACCCACTTTTGATATTGGAGGCCATGAAAATGGAAAATGTCATCTTCTCACCAAGAGATGGCATCATTAAATCATTATCGGTAAACCAAGGTGATGCTGTGGAAAAAAAGCAATTATTGATAGAATTTGAATAATATACCAATGAAAAAAATATTAATAGCCAATAGGGGAGAAATAGCGATACGCGTTATGAAAACTGCACAAAAAATGGGGATCAAAACCGTTGCAGTTTATTCTACTGTTGATAGAAATGCACCCCATGTAAAATTTGCCGATGAAGCCGTTTGTATTGGTGAAGCCCCGTCAAACCAGTCCTATCTTTTAGGTTCAAAAATTATTGAAGTCGCTAAGGGTTTAGATGTTGATGGTATTCACCCTGGTTACGGGTTCTTAAGTGAAAATGCGGATTTTGCAGAAGAGGTTGAAAAAAACAACATTATTTTCATTGGCCCAAAATCAAAAGCCATAAGAGTTATGGGCAGTAAATTGGCGGCTAAGGATGCCGTTAAGAATTATAATATCCCCATGGTACCTGGTATTGATGAAGCCGTAACTGATGTAAAGAAAGCTAAAGCCATCGCTAAAGAAATTGGCTTTCCAATATTGATAAAAGCTTCTGCAGGTGGAGGTGGAAAGGGCATGCGAGTTGTTGAGCAAGAAAAAGATTTGGAATCCCAAATGAACCGGGCAATTAGTGAGGCCACATCGGCATTTGGGGATGGTTCTGTTTTTATTGAAAAGTATGTGACTTCACCTCGGCATATCGAGATTCAGGTCATGGCAGATAGTCATGGAAACATTTTACACTTTTTTGAACGTGAATGTAGCGTGCAGCGGCGCCACCAGAAAGTGGTCGAAGAGGCACCATCATCTATTTTAACTCCTGAGCTTCGTGAAGAAATGGGAATAGCTGCTACCAAGGTAGCGAAGGCATGTGATTATTTAGGCGCTGGAACGGTTGAGTTCTTGATGGATGCAGACCATAAATTCTATTTCTTGGAAATGAATACAAGGTTGCAGGTAGAACATCCCGTGAGTGAACTTATCACAGGGGTTGATCTTGTTGAATTACAGATTCGTGTTGCCCGAGGTGAGGAATTGAAGATAAAACAGGAAGACTTGAAAATAAATGGCCATGCATTGGAACTTCGGGTTTATGCCGAAGATCCGTTGAATGATTTCTTGCCTAGTGTTGGAACATTGGAAACTTATAAGTTGCCAACAGGCGTAGGAGTTAGGGTTGATAATGGTTTTGAAGAGGGTATGGATGTTCCTATCTACTATGACCCCATGCTTTCGAAATTGATTACTTACGGTAAAAATAGAGATGAAGCTATTCAAATGATGTTGAAAGCTATTGAGGATTACCATATTGAAGGAGTGCAGACCACTTTGCCCTTTGGTAAGTTCGTTTTTGAGCATGAAGCTTTCCGAACTGGGAATTTTGATACACATTTCGTGAAGAATTATTATTCTCCTGAGGTATTAAAAGTTAAAACAAACGAAGAAGCCAAAATTGCGGCCATTATAGCAATAAAAAAATATCAAGAAGATCAAAAGATCTTAAGAATACCAACATTATAGATTATGGATTCAAAATTGAAAAAGTTAGAAGATAGAGTAGCTTCGGCCCATATTGGAGGGGGTAAAAGACGAATAGATAAACAACATGCCAAACAAAAACTAACTGCAAGGGAACGAATCAATTATTTGTTAGACGAGGGTTCTTTTGAAGAAATGGGCATTTTGGTTACACACCGTTCTACTGATTTTGGCATGGAAAAGAAGCAATATTTCGGAGATGGTGTTGTTACGGGTTACGGTACCATAAATAGCCGCTTGGTTTATGTGTACGCCCAGGATTTTACAGTCTTTGGGGGTGCTTTATCGGAAACACACGCTGAGAAAATCTGTAAGGTAATGGATTTGGCCGTTAAAGTCGGCGCACCAATAATTGGGTTAAATGATTCCGGTGGAGCGCGAATTCAAGAAGGGGTAAGATCATTGGGTGGCTATGCCGATATTTTCTTTAGAAACGTTCAGGCATCCGGGGTAATTCCACAATTATCTGCCATTATGGGCCCTTGTGCTGGGGGTGCTGTATATTCTCCAGCGATGACCGATTTCACTTTAATGGTTGAACAATCAAGTTATATGTTCGTAACAGGTCCAAATGTGGTCAAAACCGTTACCAATGAAGAGGTGACTTCAGAAGAGCTTGGTGGTGCCAATACACATGCTACAAAATCAGGGGTAGCTCATTGTACATCGGCAAATGATATTGAATGTATGGAGGATCTGAAAAAATTACTAAGCTATCTTCCACAAAGCAATAAGGAAGTTGCTAAAACCCTTCCTTATGAGTTAAAAGATGAAGTTAGGGATGTTTTAAAGGAAATTGTCCCCGACAGTTCTAACAAACCTTATGATATGCACGATGTCATTAAAGGAATTATAGATGAGGATTCCTTTTTTGAGATACATAAAGATTATGCAGAGAATATCATAGTTGGCTTTGCAAGATTAGGCGGCAGAAGTGTTGGCATAATCGCCAACCAACCTATGTTCCTTGCTGGTGTACTTGATGTTAATAGTTCAATAAAGGCTGCTCGTTTCACTCGTTTCTGTGACGCATTTAATATTCCTTTATTAGTATTGGTAGATGTTCCGGGATTCTTACCAGGAACGGATCAGGAATGGAATGGTATTATTGTACATGGCTCCAAATTGTTGTATGCGCTGAGTGAAGCAACAGTGCCCAGAGTGACCGTAATTACAAGAAAGGCCTATGGTGGTGCGTATGATGTCATGAATTCGAAACATATTGGTGCTGACTTCAACTATGCATGGCCATCTGCTGAGATTGCCGTAATGGGAGCCAAAGGTGCAAGTGAAATTATCTTTAGAAGGGAGATTATGGACGCTGAGGATCCTACTGCTAAGTTGGCTGAAAAAGAAGCCGATTATGCAGAGAAATTCGCCCACCCCTATAGAGCTGCACGCCGGGGATTCATTGATGAGGTTATACGGCCTGAAAACACCAGACGCAAATTGATCAAGACATTCAGCATGTTGGAAGGAAAGGAAGTAAGTCGTCCTGATAGAAAACACGGTAATATTCCATTGTAAATAAATAAAGGTTTTTAAATAGACCCCATGATTGATAAATATTGTGGGGTCATTTTTTGTCTTAAAATTGACTTTTCAATACTGATGAATTAAAAGGGATATGGCTACATTTGCCGAATGCAAAAAGAAAATGTAAAACCCAATTTTGAATTCGTCGCCCTTATGGCGGCACTAATGTCTATAGTGGCTTTGGCTATTGATGCATTATTGCCAGCCATAGCAAAAATCGGGATTTCTATAAATAGTTTAGATGCTACTGACAATCAGTTGTTGATTACCATGATTTTTTTGGGATTGGGCGTTGGTCAATTGTTTTTTGGTCCATTATCCGATTGCTATGGCAGAAAACCAGTGGTATATGTAGGTTTTGTTGTTTTTACAACAGCTAGTATAATTTGTGTTTTGGCCCCTTCTTTGGAATGGATGATAATAGGCAGAATTCTTCAAGGCATTGGGTTATCTGCTCCTCGAACTATTTCTATCTCTATAATTCGTGACACCTATAAAGGTGATTATATGGCAAAAGTGATGTCTTTCGTTACTGCATTTTTTATTTTGATCCCTGTTGTGGCCCCTGCCATAGGCAAGGCCATTTTGGACGTTTTTGGTTGGGAAGCGATTTTCTATCTTCAATTATTATTCGCATTTGTTATTGGTATTTGGTTTTGGAAGAGACAGCCCGAGACTTTGCATCCCGAATATAAAATCCCGTTTTCAAGTCATGTTTTTGTCGATGGGTTAAAGGAATTGGTTAAGTATAAGGAAACTCTCGCTTTTACAATTGTTTCCGGACTTATTACAGGTTCATTTTTGGTATATCTAAGTTCTGCTCAGCATGTCTTTGAGGATCAATACGGATTGGTGGATGAATTCCCATATATTTTTGCCGGACTTGCTATCTCAATAGGTCTGGCCACTTTCTTGAACGGTACTTTAGTATTAAAGTACGGTATGCGAAAGCTAGCTTTTACTGCGCTTACTTTTTTTAGTGGCTTTGCAATCCTTTATGTATTTCTATTTTGGAACTCTGCTAACCCCAGCTTGATTGTATTGATTGGGTTTTTATCCGCACAATTCTTCTGTTTAGGTTTTGTTTGGGGTAACCTTCGATCTATCGCCATGGAACCCATAGGGCATATAGCAGGTATTGGTGCAGCTATAACAGGTTTTATTTCAACCTTGTTATCTATCCCTATCGCGGCCTATGTGGGCAGCTTTGTACAGGAAACCGTTTTGCCCATGTTTATTGGTTTGGCTATTTGCGGACTACTTTCACTTGGAGTTTTTGTAATTATTCGAAGACAGGCTTCAAAACAATCAAAACTTATTACCTAGATAGTCATAGAATAAACGGAAACCGCTCCTTAGGATAAACTAAGAAACGGTTTCATAGGTTTTCAATTGCTATTAACTAAATTGGATTATAGCGCATTCTTCATGATTTCCTCTACAACCTCAGGATTCAATAAGGTACTGATATCCCCAAGGTCGGAAGTGTCCTTGCCTGCGATTTTCCGTAAAATTCGTCGCATGATCTTTCCGCTTCTTGTTTTAGGTAGTCCAGGTACAAATTGAATTTTGTTCAACTTGGCAATTGGCCCAATATGCTCTGTAATCTGTTGATTGATTTCCCTACGGAGCTCGTCTTTTTCACGCGCTTCACCAGCTTCTTTAAGGATGACATAGCCATATAGGGCATTTCCTTTTATATCATGTGGGAAACCAACAATCGCGGATTCGGCAACAGCTGGGTGTTCGTTTATTGAATCTTCGATTGGTGCCGTACCTAAATTATGGCCGGAAACAATGATCACATCATCAACCCTACCGGTAATTCTGTAATACCCAACAGCATCTCTACTGGCGCCATCACCCGTAAAGTACATGTTCTTATACGCTGAAAAGTAAGTGTCTCTATAGCGTTCATGATTGCCCCAAATGGTTCTGGCAATCCCTGGCCACGGGTATTTAATGCACAGTCGCCCTTCTACTTGATTACCTTTTAATTCCTGTCCATTTTCATCCATCAATGCTGGCTGTACACCAATGAATGGTAAGGTCGCAAACGTAGGTATTGTAGGTGTTACATAGGGGATGGGCGAAATCATAATTCCACCGGTCTCTGTTTGCCACCAAGTGTCGACAACCGGACTGCGATTTTTACCCACATTATAATTATACCAATGCCAAGCATCCTCATTAATGGGTTCACCCACTGTACCCAAGACCTTTAAGGATGATAAATCATATTTTTCAACGAATTCCAAGTTCTCTTTAGCTAAGGCTCTAATAGCGGTAGGGGCAGTATAGAATTGGTTTACCTTGTGTTTTTCGACCACCGCCCAGAATCGGCCAAAATCCGGATAGGAAGGAACCCCTTCGAACATTACCGTGGTGGCACCATTTGCCAACGGGCCATAAACAATGTAGGAGTGCCCGGTTATCCAGCCGATATCAGCAGTACACCAATACACATCATCTTTTTTATATTGGAAAATATTCTTAAAAGTATAAGCAGTAAAAACCATGTAGCCGCCACAGGAATGAACCATGCCCTTTGGTTTGCCTGTTGATCCCGATGTGTACAGAATGAAAAGCAAATCTTCTGCATCCATGATTTCTGCTGGGCAGTCGGCGCTGGCATCTTTCATAAGCGGCGCCAACCACTTATCACGACCTTTTTTCATATTAATGGTACTATTAACACGTTTAGCAACCAGTACCGTATCAACGCCGGGACAATAATCCAAAGCTGTGTCCACAATACCTTTTAAATCAATGGTTTTATTTCCGCGATAAGAACCATCCGAGGTAAGAACCAATTTACAATCGGAATCATTTATTCTAGTCGCAAGGGCGCTCGAAGAAAAACCGGCGAAAACGACTGAATGAATCGCACCGATTCGGGCACATGCCAGTAACGATATGGCTAATTCCGGAATCATAGGAAGATAAATGCAGACCCTATCCCCTTTTTTGATGCCATTTTCCTTAAGAACATTAGCCATTTTGCAGACCTGTTCATGCAATTGCCCATAAGTAATATGCTGGGCCTCTTCATTGGGGTCGTTAGGTTCAAAAATAATTGCGGTCTTATTTCTACGGATTGTCAAATGCCTGTCAATGCAATTCTCGGTAATGTTCAATTTTGCACCTTGAAACCATTTTACCTCGGGTTTGGTAAAATCCCATTCTAATACCTTGTCCCATTTTTTGCGCCAAAGAAAATGTTCCTCTGCGATTTCTTCCCAAAAACCCTCAGGGTTTCGGATTGCCTTTCTATAAACTTGAAAGTACTCTTCTAAATGTTTAATGTGGTAGTTACTCATTCTAATTGTTTTTTAATTGGTTCCTACTTTATGTGTTTTATATACGTTTGCTATCTCATCAATT
>RCNC010001608.1_pt1 | contig 21440 bp, 11 predicted proteins | sample 2041301 | NCBI WGS metagenome assembly RCNC01 (sample SAMN09708231, study PRJNA481090) | Marine sediment metagenome, whole genome shotgun sequencing project. | biome: marine sediment; feature: ocean; material: sediment; isolation source: Sewage treatment plant 13A marine sediment (STP13A) ...
AAAGGACAATGGGCCTCGGCCCTGTTTGATTATGACAACGATGGAGATCTGGATATCTTTTCTGCCAATGGGACTGCCGAAGAGCTGATTCTTCAATACCCCTTACTTTTGGAGAATGATGGCGAGGGACATTTTACAGATGTGGGCAAGGAGATGGGATCTTATTTTGGGAAGAAACGGTCTGGACGGGCGGCTGCCATCTGGGATTACGATAACGATGGAGACCTGGATGTGATCGTCTCACATGTGGACCTGGAAGCAAGTGCAGTTTTGCTCAGAAACAATCTGCAGAACCAGAATAATTGGCTGGGACTTTCCCTCGAAGGAGCGAAGGGACCATCGGCTGCCATTGGAGCAAGGGTTACAATCCAGGCAGGAAACCAGACTTTGGTTCGCATTAACCAATGGACCACCACCTACCTTACCAACAGCGATCCCAGGCTTCATGTGGGGCTTGGAGAAGAGAATAAAATTCATGAAATTGAGATCAACTGGTCAGACGGAAGCCGTGAAGCCTTTTCTGGCCCGAAAGTAAACCAATATGTGGTCCTGAAACAGGGCAGTGGCCACCCCTTGGATTAAACGAAAGAAGCATTCATGAAGAGATCATTCTATATCATTACTCTACTGCTGTTTATTCTCGCATGCACCCGCGAATCCGGTCCTGAACCGAGCCAGCCGGAAGGAGCATATAAAGGCCCCCTCTTTTCAATTCTGAATCCTGAAGAGACCGGGATTCAATTTCAGAACAAGCTGGTCGAATCGACTTCCATGAACGGGATCGTGGACAACTACTATTACAATGGAGCCGGTGTAGCAGTAGGTGATTTTAACAACGATGGACTTGAAGATCTCTATTTTCTTGCCACCCTGAGTCCCAATAAAATGTATCTGAACAGGGGAAAGATGAAGTTCGAGGATATATCCTCAGCTTCCGGCATGGAGGTAGTTTCGGGATATCAGACAGGGGTTGCCACTGTGGATATCAACGCCGATGGGTGGCTTGACCTCTATCTCTGCAATTCGGGCAAATTCAACCGGGCCGATGACGGTGTATCTGAAGATCCTGAGATCAGGAAAAACAAGCTCTATATCAACCAGGGTACAAATGCTCAGGGAATCCCCACTTTCTCAGAAGAGAGTGAGAGCTATGGCCTGGATATTGATCTCTACTCCACCCAGGCCGCTTTCCTGGATTACGACAGGGATGGGGACCTGGATCTCTTTCTAATCAACCAGTTTCCCGATGATTATGATGTAAAGGATATCGGGAGGCTAATCAGCAGGGAGAGTCCCATAACAGGCGACAGGCTCTATCAGAACCGGAATGGCAAATACTTTGAAGTTTCTCGTGAAGCTGGTCTTACCAACAATGGAATCACATGCGACCTGGGTGTGGCCGTGGGCGACCTGAATAATGATGGATGGCCAGATGTCTATGTCAGCAACGACCTGCCTGGAAAGGACGAGTTATATATGAACAATCGGGACGGTTCATTTACAAAGAGCATCGATCAATCCATCAAGCACATCCCTTACGCCTCCATGGGCAATGACATTGCCGATTTTAACAACGACGGCTGGTTGGATATTTTCACCCTCGATATGGCATCGGAAGACAACCTGAGTATGAAGACCAGCATCAAGATCATGAGGGCTGCGCTTTACAGTGCACTGGCTGGAATGGGTCTGCATCACCAGTATATGACCAATGCGCTTCAACTGAACCACGGAGTTCACAATCCGGAACAGGCACCAATGTTTTCTGATATTGCCCAACTGGCCGGATTTCCGGCCACAGACTGGAGTTGGGGGCCCCTGGTCTTCGACATGGATAACGACGGTTTCAAAGATCTCTTTATTGCCAACGGAATCACCCGGGATCTGATCAATATGGACTACGTGATGTATAAAAACCGCCGGTTCAAAGAGTTAATGTCAGGCACCATAGATGCCAACGAATATGCGACCAGTTTATTAAACGTTCTTCCCCACAGGTTGAAAAGTGATTATTTCTACCGCAATAAGGGTGATCTGACCTTTGAAAAAATGAACGGAACATGGGTGGAGGAATTGCCCACCGCTAACAATGGCTCCGCCATGGCTGATTTTGATAACGATGGGGATATGGATTTGGTGGTCAACAACTCAGGGGGTCCCTCTTTTATCTATAAGAACCTGGCCAGGGAAAACAAGCTGGGAAATTATCTGCAAATCAAATTCTCGGGCCAGCCCAACAACCCACTGGGAATAGGATGCAGGCTTATCGTCAGGCAGGAGTCGCAAGAACAACTCTTTGAGCACTATCTAAGCCGCGGATTCCAGTCCTCCAGCAGCCAGGTGATACACGTGGGTCTGGGAAAAGACCGGGTTGTTCCTGAAGTGGAGGTCATCTGGCCTGATGGAAAAAAACAACGCCTAAGCCAGGTGGAATGTAATCAGCAACTCACTTTCAAATATGAGGATGCCACAGAGCTTCATAGTTACTCCTACCCTGTTCCATTACATTTTCAGGAGGCCACAGAATCATTAAATCTTAAGCATACCCACAGGGAAAATGAATTTGATGATTTCAGCAGAGAGTATACATTACCGCACAAGATGTCTGCACTGGGACCGGCTCTTGCCAGTAGCGATGTGAACAATGATGGATTTGAAGATTTCTACATTGGAGGTGCCCTGGGGCATCCGGGGACACTCTACATGCAAGAGGGAGAAGGCTTTGTGAAAGCCAGCAGCCAACCCTGGATTGAGGAGAGGCAAAGCGAAGATGTAAAGGCCGCCTTCTTTGATGCAGATGGAGATGGGGATCCGGACCTCTATGTGGTCAGCGGAGGCAACGAATATAAGGAGGGTGCAAAAGAGCTTCAGGATCGGCTTTACGAAAACCTGGGCAATGGAAACTTCAGGAGATCGCTTGGGGCGCTTCCGGCGCTGACAGGAAGCGGATCATGCATCACCCCTGGTGATTTTGATCAGGACGGTGACCTGGATCTCTTTGTGGGGGGAAGACAAATCCCTGGCATTTACCCCACTCCTGTATCCAGTTTTTTATTAAGAAACGACAGTCAACCCGGCTCTCTCAAGTTTATTGACATCACTGTTGAAAAAGCCCCCATGCTCAATGTATTGGGAATGGTCACCGATGCCACCTGGACCCAGGTGGATGGATCGGGCGGACCCGACCTGGTCATTGTAGGTGAATGGATGGGAGTTAGAATTCTGCTAAACCAAAATCAGGCTCTGGTGGCTCCTGCCTCCTCCCCGGGGATAGAAATGGAAGTGGGTTGGTGGAACTGTATCACTGCTGCCGATTTTGATAAGGATGGAGACATGGATCTGGTGGCAGGAAACCTGGGCTTAAACTATAATTATAAGGCCAGTCACACCCATCCTTTTGAGATCTATTCGGGTGATTTTGATAACAATGGGACCTATGACATTGTGCTGGGCTATTACAATGAAGGAGTACTTTATCCCTGGCACGGATTGCTGAGATCCAATCACCAGTTGCCATTCATTAAATACAAATATAACTCCTATGAAGCATTTGGCAAGGCGACGCTGAAGGATATTCTGGGTGAACAAAATATGCAAAACGCATTGAGTTATAAGAGTACCAACTTTGCCTCTGCCTACTTTGAAAACCTGGGCAATGGCACATTCAAAACTATACCCTTGCCCAATCAGGCTCAAATTTCCCCGGTGAACAGCATTATAGCAGAAGATGTAAATGGGGATGGTAACCTTGATCTGATCCTGTCCGGAAACCTGTATGGTTCCGAACCTGAAGTCACCCGGGCCGATGGAGGGATGGGGCTCTTACTAGAGGGAGATGGAAAAGGAGGATTCAAAGCCATCCCGGCAGTGGAGAGCGGACTCTATTTGGATGGGGATGTGAAAGCAACCTGTCTGATCAAAAATGGCCCTTTGGGAACCAAAATTCTCCTTGCTGCCAAAAATAACGATTTCCTGCAGGCAATTGCCATCAGAGAGTAGGAAAATCACATTCATTAAGATGATCTTTATTATATTTAAACTCTGAAATTGCTTCTATCATTATGAAACTACTACACTACATACCTGTTTTTCTATTCCTGGTCTTTATATCAGCATGCCAGTCTACCGGTAAAAAAGAGTCTTCTTCGGCTTTGGGGTCATCTGCGAGTGCTCCTTCAAGTAATGGAGATTGGTTCCAGAAAATCTCGCCCGACCTGGGAATTGGATTTAAACACTCCATTGGAGACAAGCACCTGGACAACCTGGTGGAGACAGTTGGGGGTGGCGCTGCTTTCCTGGATTATGATCAGGATGGATACCTGGACCTCTACATGAGCAGCGGATCCTACACCGAAAACCTAAGCGAAGGGGATCAGCCTGAAGGATCTCAGACCAACCACCTCTACAGAAACCTTCAGAACGGAACTTTTGAAGATGTCACCGAGAAAGCGAAGGTTGGAGATGAGGGTTACGGGATGGGCATGACCATAGGGGATATAAACAATGACGGCTACCCCGAAATCTACATTACCAATTACGGTCCCAATGTTTTGTACCTCAACAATGGGGATGGAACCTTTACTGATATCAGTGAGAAAGCAGGCGTAGCAGGAGAAGAGTGCAGTGTGGGTGCTGTTTGGTTCGATTACGACAATGATGCCCTGCTGGATCTCTATGTGGGTAACTACATCAAATATGATCCGGAATATAGCTACTTCTATGCACCCGATGGATTTCCAGGTCCCATGGCCTATGACGGACAGCTGGACAGGCTCTTTCACAACCTGGGTGATGGGAAGTTCGAGGATGTCACAGAAGCCATGGGGGTTTCCAATCAAGACGGCCGGGCTATGGGAGTAGGTGCTGCCGATTTTGACGGGGATGGCTACGTTGATATATTTGTGGCCAACGATCACATGGTCAATAACATCTACCACAACCAGGAAGGCAAAGGCTTTGTGGATGAAGGGACCAAAACTGGAATGGCATTCAACCAGGCAGGTGAAGCCACTGTTAGTATGTCGGTGGATTTTGCCGATTACAATGGCGATGGCTTAATCGATGTATTTATGTCTGATGACACCTACTGCTCACTCTATCAGAACCAGGGCGGAGGCGTATTCAGAGATATGGCATATACTTCTGGCATCTCCACTGCGGCGGCACAACACGTGGGCTGGTCCTCCTCCTTTATGGATTATGATAACGACGGAGATGTGGATATATTCAAGGTAAATGGAGAATTAAAACACCTGTACGGACAAGAAGACCAGGTATTTGAGAATATCGACGGAGAGAAGTTCAGAGACATATCGGTGGAGCTCGGGGCATACTTTCAGGAAGAACTTGTAGGTCGGGGAGCCTGTTTTGGGGATTATGACAACGATGGCGATCTGGATGGTTACATTGTAAACCTGGATGATCATGGAGTCTTTCTTCGCAATAACAAAGGCAATGAGAACAACTGGATCACCTTTAACCTGGTAGGCACCACCAGCAACAGAGATGCCATTGGGGCACTTGTCAAAGTGTCTGCCGGAGGAAAAGAGCAGGTGGGTGTAAGAAGAAGTACCACCGGTTACCTCTCCCAGAATGACCATCGGATGCACTTTGGGATTGCAGATGCCACAAAAGTCGATTTTGTGGAGATTAAGTGGCCTTCAGGGAAGACACAACGACTTGAAAACCTGGATGCCAATCAAATACTAAGCATTGAAGAAGAATGAGAATTTGCAAACAATTGGTCTATTCCGGAGTAATAACGCTGCTACTTGTGTCATGCAACTCCAACTCTTTTGAAGGAAAGATCATAGCTGTGGAGGTGGAGGATCTCTCAGCAGGATCCTTTGAGGGGGCAAAGCTGATCACCATCACACCTGGCAAACCAGGAAAATCGGCCAGGCAATTAACAAATGATTTTGAAAGTGCATGTGCACCTTCTGTCTCCCATGAGGGCCGTTATCTATATTTCCAAGGAAAGAAAGAGAGTGGTGATCCCTGGCAGATCTGGGTAATGGATCTACAGAAGAAATCCACAAAAAGAGTCACCGATCTTCCGGAGGATTGCTTGCATCCTGCAGCCCTTCCCGATGGAACAGTGGTTTTTAGCAGATCATACCAGAAAGACGGCATCGGGTTTAGTTCACTTCACTCCTGTAAGATGGATGGATCTGAATTGGCCAGGGTGACTTTTAATCCCACCAACGATTTGCATCCAAGCGTACTGGATGAGGGACGGTTACTCTATCTCTCACAGCAGCAATACCCCAAATCAAAGCCTCAAAAATTACTTATCATGCGACCCGATGGCACTAAATCGGAGCTCTATCACTCGGGCTATATGGGTCAAAAGCCGGTAAGCGGGGGAATTGAATCTTTAGATGGGCATATCTATTTTGTAGTAGAGGGAGGATCACTCTCCAGGGTGCACCATAGCCGGCCCCTGCACACCCATGAAAACCTGAGTGTAAATTTAAAAGGAAAATTTGCCGCAGTCTATCCTTACCTGAATTCCGGTCTCCTTGTATCGTACCAAGCTGAAGGATCTGGAAATTATGGGCTCTATGAATTTGATGCGGAGGCTCCGGTTCTGCTATATGAAGGAGACAAGGATGTAACTGATCCGGTGTGGATAAGTGCACTGGAAGAGCGGCCCAAGATTTTACCAAGTGCAGTAAACATGGACAAGAGCACCGGCTTATTGATGTCTCAAAATATTAACCACTCCATGTTACCCGTAAATCCAGACCTGAAGGGTGATTCTGTAGCCAGCCGAATCAGGGTTGTTGGGGTCGGAGGGCCCCTGGGTGAAGTAGAGGTGGAAAAAGATGGATCTTTTTACCTGGTCCTGGATGCAGACACACCGGTGCAAATCGAGACCCTGAACAGCCAGGGAGAAATAGTACATGGACCATCCGATTGGATCAATTTGCGACCCAATGAGCGAAGGGGCTGCGTAGGATGCCATGCCGACAACGAACTGGCACCTGACAATACCCAACCCATGGCCGTGAAGGGAGCACCAGTGGATCTGTCTACTAAGAAGGAGAATACTAGTAAATTAGAGGAGGGTGAGCAATGAAGCGACTGAAACCATATATAATTTTCGGATCCATTGCCATCGTGGTGGCAATTGGACTTTTGATGGGCCACAGAGCTGCCAGCGCACATGTGGAATGGATCACCGCTGTGGATGACCATCCCTACACCTGTTGGACCTGTCATGTCTATACCCAGAAAGATAATTTCATCGCCAAGGTGATGAATGAGACCTATGTTTCCCCCTATAACCTGACCCTCTCGCCTGATGGAAGCAGACTGTATGTAGTGGGACAGGAATCCAACCAGATCGTAGTGGTAGATCCTTTGGCTGGAAAAGTGCTGGAAAAAATTGAGGTGGGAGATAGACCCCATACCCTTGCCCTTAGCCCCGATGGACAATCCGCTTATGTGAGCAACCAGTGGGCCGATAATATCTATCGGATCGACCTGGAAGATTCCCGGATCACAGATACGCTGGCCGGCGGTTCGGGTCCTGCTGGGATGGTAGTGGGCAAGGAAGGCACTTACCTCTATGTGGTCAATTCCTATTCATCCGATATATCCATCTTTGACCTTGAAAACCAGAAGGAAAAGCGCAGGCTTAAAGCAGGAAACAACCCGGTATCCGCCGCCATGTCTCCTGATGGATCGGAGGTTTATGTATCCAGTCGACGCTCCATACCAGTTCCCCATATGACCTCCCCCATTACCGAAATGACCGTTACAGGAACCAAATACCAGCGGGTAAGTGACAGGAAGATGTGGAAGGATGCCTACATCATGGAGAATGTAGCCGTTACACCCACAGGCGACCTGGCCATCAGCACATTGATCCGCCCCAAAAATCTGATCCCCGCCATCCAGATCGAACGGGGTTGGATGATGACCCATGGGATCGGAATCATTGAGCGGAAAGAGAATGGAAGAATGATCCAGCTTCTCACCGACCAGCCCAATGCCTATTTTCCAGATCCTTACGGAATCGTGATCTCTCCCGATGGAGGGAGGATTTACATATCCCACTCCGGAAATAATACCATTTCGGTGCTTGACCTGGATGAGATCAGGAGACTACTTTCTGAATCCACAGACGAGGAGCTGGAAACCTATGCCAACCATTTGGGTATCAGCAGCAGGTATGTAATCGGACGAATTTCCACCGGGGCCAATCCAAAAGGCATGGCTATTTCGCCCGATGGCCAAACACTCTATGTGGCCGAGAGGCTGGAAGATAACATCGCAGTTATAAATACATCCACCCTGATGGTTGAGGGCAGCATTGATATGGAGGGTCCAAGACGGCGCACGGTGGCACGTTTTGGCCGACAGGTTTTCCACAATGCCGGTCATACTTTCCAGAATCAGTATGCCTGTTATACCTGTCACCCCGATGTGCATGAAGACGGACTGGTCTACAACATGGCTGGAACAGACATGGGGCGTAACCTGGCCAATGTGCAAACGCTCAGAGATATTGGGGATATTCCACCTTACAAATGGAATGGGAAAAATCAGACCATCTATAAACAGGATGGGATGCGTTTCTCCACCATACTAACACGAACAGAAGCCTTTAGTTATAAAGAGCTGGATGCACTGGTGGCCTATATAGTTACCGATGTTAAGAATCCACCCAACCTTAGGTTTAATCCGCACGGTGAGCTCACTGCAAAACAGGTGAGGGGAAAGGAAATATTCTACCGGGATTATGACAACTATGGCAATGAAATCCCTGCAAGCAACCGCTGTTATACTTGCCATCCTCCCCCCTATTTCACAAATATGGAAATGACCGATGTGGGAACCCTTGCTGAATCGGACGATCCCATGCTTTTTGATGTTCCCCAATTAAACAATGTCTATGAATCGGCTCCTTACCTGCACGATGGAAAAGCTCCCACTTTGGAAGAAATCTGGACCGTTTACAACGACCATGATGAGCATGGGGTGGCCAATGACATGACCAAGGATCAACTGAATGACCTGGTGGAGTATCTGAAATCAATCCGGGATGCAAAATACTATACTGAGGATCCTGAGGTATATAAAGCTTCTGTTTCTCACTAATTGAAAAAGACATGAAAAAACTAACTCTTCTTTTACTTCTTCCCCTACTCATCTCACAAGGCGCTCAGGCCGCTGAGCCCGAGAAAACTGAGTCCACCATGCCAGAGTATGGCAATTGGGTCACCTTCACAGAGAAGGATGGCTTACCGGCCAATAAAATCTTTTGCGTACGTGCCGACGGGGACCAGGTTTGGGTAGGCACAAACAATGGCCTTGCACTGCTGCAGGACGGAGAGTGGACCACCTACACAGAGGAAGATGGACTGGCTCATAAAGGAGTATTGTCCATCGATGTAAGCGAACTAACAGGAGATGTATGGATCGGAACCCTGGCAGGACTGAATCGCTTTTCAGCTGGAAAATTTGAAACTTTTACTCAGTTTAACAGCGGTCTTGCCAATGATGTAATCTATTCTGTGGTCTGCGACGGAAAAGATGTCTGGGTGGCCACGGGCGGAGGTGCCGGGCACTATGACACCTATAAGGAGGAGTGGGCCATCTATACCGAGCGAAATGCTCCCATGCATGAGCCCTGGACCTACAGCGTATGTGCTGGTGACAATAAAATTTTTATCGCCGCCTGGGGAGGAGGCGTGATCGAGTACCAGAAAGAGAATAAAAGGTTCCGAGACTATGTGGATCCCGATGGGGAGATGGAGATCGATCTCCTTCCCGACGACGGAGTGGTACATGACATTACCACGGCTGTATCCCACTCCAACGGAATTCTCTGGGTAGCCACCTATTTTGGAATGAGCCGTTATGATGGCAATAGCTGGAAAGGATACTTTGACCACGATAGCGGATTGGCCAGCAATTTCATCAATTTCATTAAAGCCAATGGTGATGTAGCCTTCATCTGTACCGACGAAGGTCTTAGCAGTTTTAACAGCAAGGAGTGGATCACCTACAAAAAGACCGATCAGGGAGGACAAAATATCTTCTACAAAGATGGAGTCTCCACAAAGAAGAGTACTTCCTCGGGGATTTCTCACGATTTTACCATTGGAGTAGATTTTCAGGGGGATGATATCTGGGTGGCCACCTCCTATGGCTTAAGCAGGGGCACCCGTGTTAATTAAGGTAAATCTAAAAATGCGATCTTCAATGAGCTATTTGAAACAGACCAAAAAACTTACCATCCTGGTACTTGCACTGTGTATTTCAGGAGTGACAGCTATTGATATATCGGGACAGTACAAGGAGAAAGAGGACTCAGACTATGGGAATACACCTGAAAAGATGGTTCCATATTCGAGTTTTCAGGATGCCTATATATCCCACTTTCTTGAACCACAAGCCTTTACAGGCGCTGGCCGTGAAAAGTCTGAGCCCACCGGACTTACAGAGGTAAGACTCGGTATTCTTGCACCACTGGAAGGCAATGTGTTGGTTCCCCAGGGCACTCAGTTGCTACAGGGTGCCACACTGGCCGTGGAAGAGGCTAATGCCATAGGAGGGTACAAGGACCTGCCTTTTCACATCCTTCCACACAACGATGTGGGACTATGGGGCGCTGCTGCCAATGAAGTGGTTAAAATGGGCGATGAAGGAGTTTGGGCCATCATGGGCACCATTGATGACATCAACTCTCATGTGGGGATCAGGGTAGCCCTGAAACTTGAGATTCCCTGGATGAACACCAGTGATCCCGATCCCACCTTCACCGAAACCGGAATACCCTGGGTGATCAGGTGCATTGCCGACGACCGTCAGAGTTCATATGGCTTGGTGGATCGCATCTATAAAAGAGAAGGATTAAAACGGGTGGCCGTTCTTCGGGTCAACAACCGATATGGCCGGGTTGGTGTCATGGAGTTCAGAGATGCGGCAGTCCGAGTGGGTAATCCCATCGTTCTGGAGGTCCGCTACGAAGATGGGGAGACCAATTTTGACACACAACTTGAAAGGGTCAGAAATTCAAATCCGGATGCCGTAGTTTTATGGGGAAATGCCCTGGAAATGGGACTTATTGTAAACCGAATGCGTGAGCTGGGAATGGAATACCCTGTATTGACCTCAGACAGGGGGGTCAATCCCCTCTTTATTGAAACTGCAGGTAAAAATGCAGAGGGTATCATCACCACTTGCCAGTACAATCCCAAGGCCGATAATGCCAATCTGAAAGCTTTCCAGGCAAATTACAAGAAACGCTTTGGTTTGGAACCTGATGTGTTTGCTGCCCATGCTTACGATGGCATGAACATGACCATCAATGCCATACGTAAAGTGGGACTGAACAGAGCCCTGATCAGGGATGAACTTACAGACTTGAAATCTTACCAGGGAGTTACCGGGGAGATCTTATTTGATGCTTCCTCTAATGATGTGGGGCGCGTTTTTATGGCTGAGATCAGGGACGGAGATTACCACTTCTCACTCGCCTCCTGGAGCTTCGAATGATGAAATCTACATCCATAGTCAAAATCAGTTTAAGGGGAATACTATTCCTCTTCACCATCTCAAGTACTCTAAGCGCCCAGTTCCGGCCCTATGAAAACAACCGCATAGCCATCAGCGGGGATGGAAACAGTGCACCCGATTATAAGCACAAATGGCCCACAGGAGACCCCGATGACTGGGGAGCAATTCCAGCTATCCTTGCCACCCTGGCCAAAGAGGAGTTGCAGGATCAGTTGGTCCATTTCTCCTACAACAACTTCATAGAGGCACCTGCTGGTCCGGACGAGGAAAACCAGATGAAGATCGGGGCCGACGGAGCCATCGATAGATGGGATTATGACGGATCCCGTTTCTTCGACATTACCACCTCCCTGGAGGAGGCCACGTTGCAGCTGAAGCAGGAGATAGAAAAATCAAGCGAAAGCGATCCGCTTTACTTTATACACATGGGGCTCTCAGAGTTTTTCTACCAGGTGGTGAAGCAGGTGGTGGACGAGGGTCACGGAGATGCCCTGGCCCATGTCTACATTGTATCCCACAGTGGTTTCAACGACTCACACCTCAGAAGAGATAGCCACCACACCATTTTTGAAGCCATGGAGTACAGTGGCGGACTTTTGAACTACCATAAAATCAAAGATCAGAATGGGAAAGAGAATCCAGATCTGCTCTGGAATTCTCTGGAGGACTTCTCTCCCTGGTACTGGATGCGTGATCACCCCGATCCCGATGTACAGTGGATCTATGAAAGAATGTTGGTACACAGCGGTGGGGTGGCCGATATTTCAGATATAGGCATGCTCTACTGGCTATTATTTGGGGATAAGGATGGTAGCCCTTCTAAATTCGAGGATTTCATTGGAGGTGGAATTCTCAGGGATTATTACTCAGGGAAGGAAAATATACTGGAGAAGCAGAGGTTAATGATCCTTGCTGATATGGGGAACGAACCCGATGAGATGCAGCAGATGATTCATATGATCACCTGCTCAAATGAGTTTGATATCGAGGGCCTCATTGCGGTCACCGGAAAATATATCAGGCCCGACTCCAAGTTGAGCACCTATAACCAGGTAACACATCCTGAACTCTTCCATGAGATTATTGCAGCCTATGACAAGGTCTTAGAAAACCTACGCTTGCATGCAGATGGCTGGCCACGCCCCGACTACCTGAAAAGAGTAGTTGCAGCCGGGCAGAAGGGATATGGTACCGGGGATGTGGGTCCCGGAAAGTCCAGTCCGGGCTCGGAGCTTATCATTCAGGCAGTAAGCCGTCCAGATGACCGACCTTTATGGGTGGTGGTTAATGCCGGGTCCAACACACTAGCCCAGGCATTAATTGACTACAGGGAAGGGCACAGCAAGGAGGAGTTAGATGCCTTTGTGGCCAAACTCAGGGTATTTGAGAACGGGGCACAGGACAATGCGGGGGCATGGATCTGCAGTCAGTTTCCTAAAATTCACTGGATTCGTAGCAATTACCAGACTTATGCCTATGGCGGACCAGGAGGTAAAGATGGAGACCTTACCACCAACCTGGGTCCAAATTACTGGCACCCATACGAAACCAGTGTGGAGGGGCAGCTTGAATGGCAAAAGGATCACATCATGAATGGACACGGTCCACTGGGTGAGCTCTATCCTGAGCGTAGATTCCATGGATTTATGGATGGAGGTCTGGGCTTTATGGAAGGCGGTGGAACCATTCCCTGGATGGGACTGGTCAACAAAGGCCTCTTTGATATCAATCATCCCTCCTGGGGTGGATGGGGAGGCCGGTTTAGTGTAAAAAAGGTGGCTGATTTCTGGTCCAGGCATGGTGATATCAAAGTAGATGAGCAAAAGGTAGCCCCTTTTTATACCCACAGAGAGGTAAGCGATTTTTGGACCGATCCCCAGGATGGTCAGATATACAACGACAACTATGTGCCCGTATGGCGATGGAGAGAAGCCATGTTTAACAATCAGGTATGCAGAATGGATTGGTCCGTAAAATCTTATGAAGAGGCCAATCATCAACCGATGGCATCATATAATGGGAACAGCTCGAATTCCATTGTAAGACTAAGCTGCAGTGCGGGAGAAGTAGTGAAACTGGATGCATCTTTATCCACCGATCCAGATGGAGATCAGCTAAGCTATCGATGGTGGATCTATGAGGAAGCAGGCAGCTATCCGGGACAGATTTATATCCCGGATCCAAGCGCTCCTTTGACCTACATGAAGATTCCCACCGGTGCCGGGGGAAAACAGATTCACCTGATCCTCGAAATCCAAGACAACAGTCCCATTGCTTCCCTATTCGATTACAGGAGGATTGTGATCGATGTGGATAATGTGGTGGTGGGACATGAATCAGTCCAGGATCAATAGGTTGCCCAGGATCTCCATGCCATCCTGAACCACCACTGCCCGGTATTCAATGCCCGAGGCGGCAGCAGAGGCATTGACAATCCCGCTCTCCTCCCCTTTCTCAACAGACATTCCCTTAAACAGGTCGCTTGTGACAACGGTGGCATACTCCCCCGGTCCCGAGAAAGGAGCATACTCGCACCTCAGCCATTGATTTTCACCTGCCTTGTCCAGCGAGCTCACTCTGTGCCTGTATTCAAAACACAGCTGGTACTCTGACCCCTCAGAAGCCTCATTGACATTGGCCTTAAAGGAGATGGTTCCAGCTCCTACTACCTTTGCATTAACAGTGACAAATTTGGCCGGATCGAGTGCCGCTTCCACATGTTCCAGTTTCACCACGATGGGATTGGGCCATTGGTGATTGTTGTAAATCCTCTGGGCCCTCACCATGGAGATGGCGAGTCCTTCAGTAGTCTGATCGAAAGTGGCCTGGCCATTCACATCTGGCATGTACTCCACCAGGTTGCCTGACTGACCCAGCACGCTGATTCTGGTCTTTGCGGTGGACTTTACACTCCTGAGCAGAAAAGATTTCCGATCGCCCCGTTTCCAATCCTCAATGCCTGTGATATAGGCATAAAGGGTATTCTCCTCCTTATGCCTGGCATACCAGATATCCCCTTCATTGCTGACGATCCAGGGACGTACCTCTTTGATGGACTCTCCGTTCACAAAATTCCAAGCTGCCAGTTCAATTAATCTGCCCTGCTGGGCTTCATTAAGGTTCCCCCAGGCATCGGGGCCCACATTCAGAAGAAAAGAACCTCCCCTGGCCCTGGCTTTGATCAGGGCATTAATCAGATATGTGCCCGATTTATAGTGCTCATTGGTGGGTTTGTAATTCCACTGGGTTCCCATGGTCATGTTGCTTTCCCAGGCAGCATTAATGGTCTCACCAGGGATAAATTGCTCAGGAGTCAGAATAGCACCCCGGGTAATGATACAGTTGGGCTGCATCTCCCAGACCATCGCCTTCACCTCTTCCCTGTACGCCTCACTGTCGATAAAAAACATGTCTACCTGACCGAAATTGGTCATCAGCTCCTTCACCTGGAGCTGCAGATAGGCTTCATAGGCTTCACGGATGGATGCTGTGTGCTCCCAGTGATCAACCCTTTGGATATCCTTTACTCCCTGCTGATAACTAAACACAAAGTCCTCCGTGGAAAAATAGAAGCCCACCGCCATTCCGTACTTCCTGCAGGTTTCCACAAATTCAGCCAGCAGGTCTTCCAAATAGGGAGTATGGGTGATGCTAAAATCGGTACTCTCCGTATCCCAGAAACAGAATCCGTTGTGATGCTTGGTGGTAAAGACAATGTACTTCATCCCGGCATTTTTTGCCAGGATTACAATCTTCTCAGGATTCCAGTCCATCGGGTTAAAGGTGGAGGGTAGCTCACGGATATACTTTTCAGCATAAGCTTCTGATGAACCGGCCAGGGAGTGACTGATTACCGTTCCCAACTGAGCATCGATGTTCCAGTGAATAAACATGCCAAAGCCGGCATCCTTTAACCACTCCTCCCGTTCGGGTTTGTTGTTATTTACAAGCTCTACCTCCTGTGCAAAAAGCGGGAGAGCGACCATCATGGCCAGTATCCATATGATTTTTTTCATTCTGACTAAATTTCTCCCAGGTGTGCTTTTGCCCAGGAATGGTTTGGATTTAATTCAATTGCATTCTCAAATGAGGCTTTTGCTCCTGCGCTATCGCCACTGGCCATCTTGACCAATCCTTCCAGATATTGCTGTTCTGCCTTCTTCATTTGCAAAGATTGTCTTTCGCCAAATTTAGCAAAAAAGCGATCTCCCGATCCTCTGGCCGCATAGGTCTGAAGCCTCTCGAGTTGATCTTCGGCCTGTTGCCAATCTTCCAGCTTCTCACTGGCTAATATATTATAGTAAACAAACTCCGAACGGCCAGTGCGTTCAGCGGCAGCCTTTTGGAAATAGGATTCCGCTGCTTCTTTTTCACCCATCCGTTCTGCCACAAGCCCATTGTAGTAGTAACTCCGTGCAAATGCCTCGTCAGATTCAGGTCGACCCTCTTCCAGATTCTCAGGATAGGCCAATGCCGCCTGAAAATCCTCCTTGGCCTTTTTCAACTTCCCTTTACCCAGGTATTGGATGCCTCTAAGCAGATGGGCATCTTCGTAGTATTCCCGCACCTCATTACCCCCCTCCCAACGATAGAAGTAGTTATCATGCAGCAATTTAACGGCTTCACCATAGTCTTCAGACTGGATACTAACCAGAACCTGTCTGGTAAGTGCATCCACCCGCTTAGAAGCCACTGCACTATTCTCCTTAAAGAGCAATCTCCTCTTCTCCATGTCCACATTGGCCTTCTCATATAAAATATCCAGTTCATAAAGCATCCTGGCGTCGGATTTAATCTCCAGTGCATTCTCATAAAAGCCAATGGCTTTAGTATAATCAGCAGCGACCTTGGCATAGGCCAATCCAAGATTCCTGTAAAGTACAGGATTCAAGTCATCCATACCTGCTGCTTTTTCCCATAGAGATACGGCCCTTTCAGGCTGCTGATCAAAAAGAAGATTTCCCAGGTAGTAGTGGGCTAAGGCATCCTCCGGATAAGCTGCAATGATATATTCCAGAACCTGCAGGGACTCTTGCCGGTAAGGGAAACAGTAATCGGAAGGTTTGGTTCTGGCCATTTGGGCATATTTCTCTGAAGCATCGGTCCCTCCCAGCTTGAAATGGTAGTAGGCCTTATAATAGTAAATCATAGGATAGTCACTTCCCTCCGGATGGATCGACTGATCCAATGTGGAAAGCAGATCCATGGCTTCCTGATAGGCTCCAAAATTCCCATAAGTGGCTGCTATCTCAAGTATGGTCTCTACCTCCCGGAGAATGATGGCTTCAAGTTCGGCATTCTCCCCACCCAGAATCAGGAGCTCATTTTGAGAGAGCAAATCCAATGGGTTCTCTGCAGATATGGCTTTTGCAAGTTCTAGCGCTTGTTGTGTCTGTCCCTGTTTTCTCAGGATTACCGTTTTAAGATTTCTGGCATTCAGATTCCCTCCGTTGGTGGCAATGGAGCGGTCAATGTGATCAAGCGCTATATCATAGGCTCCATCCTGGCAGTCCAGTTCGGCCAACTGGTAGTAAGAAGCTGCGCTCCAGCCCAGACTCCAGGAAGCACGGTAGAATGCATCGTAGGCTGATTTATTTTTGCCCTGACCGCGCAGGGTTATTCCCATGTAATATAAAGCTTCCCCATCTCTGGGCCTGGTATGGTTATGGGTAATTCGGTCCAAAGCCATACCTAGCCTCTGTTCGGCCTTGTCCCACCGGAAAGCCTTGCAGTCCAGTATACCCAGCTGGGTGTTTACCAGGTAGTTCCCCGGATCTCTCTTTAACGCTTCCTGATAGTAAGCCATGGGATCCAGTTGTGCATTATAGAATTGATTGAGTCTTAGCCCTGCAAAATATAGTTCCTCCACGGTGGCGATCTCTTCCGGAGAGGAAGGCGGCCTTACTTCATCGGGCATTTCGGAATTCTTTTTCTCTTGAGGCTGGTAACGCATAAGCAAAGAACCATCATCGGCATATAGTTCAATGCTCAAATCGGTGGGTTTGACCGATTCTGAAACTTCCAGATTTTTGGCAAAGGGAGCTCCCGGGCCTATATCCAGGCTGGACTCCCAGACCAACTGATCTCCTGCTTTCAGCACCGCCTGTGCATTCTTAAAATCACCTGTGGTATTCATACGAATCTCCACTTCAGGCAGTTGATCTGTATTGAGATAGAGGGCTCCGTGCAGATTGGCGTAGCTCATGCCCACAAGTTCGCGCACAGGATACCAGTATTGGGTGGCGCTCTTATTCTCATAGGGTTGTGCCCAGCTGTAGTCTGGCTGGTTGTCGGAAAAAACTCCTGCCATCAACTCCAGGTATGGACCATCACTGTCAGTCAGTCGTTTATCCCAGGCTTTACCACTCTCCCCGCATCCGAAGGTGAAAAACTTCATTCCCGGGGCAGTATGATGGTCGGCCAGGTATGCCACTCCAGCCTCTTTGCCATGATCATATCCCGCAAAGAAATCCTGCTCGTCATTCCAGGCAAAGAATGAGACAGGACTGGACAGGTTCTTCCACCAGCTGATGTCCACCTCCTCATACTGTTTTCCATTGTAATATCCATCGGCCATGGGCCACTCAATAAACTCCCTCTTGGCATGCTGTGTTACATACTCCACATTGGGAGGAAAGATCACCTGATAGGTGGAATCCACATGCACTGCCGGATTGGCGAAATAGAGAAAAGAGTGAACAAATGGAGAAGTATTATAAGGCATCACCTTCATTTCCAGGTAGGAACGGTCGGGATACAGGGTCATGGAGAGGGTAATTCTGAATCGGTGCCTTCTTTCAGTCTCGGCCAGCCAAAGGGTGGCACTGCCATCTTCATTCTGTTCCATAAAAGCATCCATTCTTTTCATGGTGGTGGCCTTGTGATGGTGAGGAAAATTCCACTCAGACCCACCGGATACCCACTTCCCAAGGGTACCAATAAGTGCTGGCTTAATCACATGTTGCCTGTAGAAAAAATCATAGTTATTGGTCTTATCCACCGCTGTAAAGATCCTCCCCCCTAACTCAGGAATAACGGAGATTTTCACATACTCATTCTCCAGATAGAAAATTTCGTATGTCTGGTCCCTTTTCTCCTGCAGCAGAACATCCGACATGGCATAGGGGTATACCCTTCCCTGAGCGCCCTGTGTCACCCTGCCATCATAAAAGCGGGGATTGGGATCTGGTTTATCCACCTGGTAGGTAGGAATTGTAATGGATTCCTTCCAGATCTCTGTTTGAGATTGTGCATCCCTAGAGAAGGCCATTAGGATACATCCGGCCAGAACCGCAGGCAATAGAAGTTTGTGATTCATTAAAGTAGGTTTAGTTGTCTTTACAATATAAAATATTTAAGTCACGGTACCAAGGTGTAACTAGCCCGATGGAACATATGGACATGCTTTAGAATAGAACTTTACAATGAATTGCTTATTTTGACTAAATTAGAGCGTTCAACCTTTTTTACTGATCTCTGAGAATGTTCCCATGAAGGAAACTGAAGTCTGTCATATGCCTGTAGCAAAATCATCAAATCCCAAGCTGGTAGGCCGAGAATCCAACCCGGATGGAACCGTGGTGGAAGTGAAAGGTGTAAAAATAGGAGGTAAAGAAATCGTGGTAATGGCAGGCCCCTGTGCGGTAGAGAGCTTAGAACAGCTCTCTGAAACAGCGAGAATCATCAAGGCGGGAGGAGCAAGCATTTTAAGAGGCGGGGCATTTAAACCGCGCACTTCACCTTATAGTTTCCAGGGCCTGAAAGAGGAAGGCCTTGAGATGCTGGGGCAAGTGAAGAAGGCTACAGGTCTGCCTGTGGTCTCGGAAGTAATGGATACCCGGCAGGTAGAGACCGTTGCCCGCTATGCAGATATCCTGCAGATCGGGTCCAGAAACATGCAGAATTTTCCCCTTCTGGAGGAAGCAGGGAATAGCCAGATGCCTATCCTGTTGAAACGGGGCATGATGGCCACCCTGGATGAGTACCTTCATGCAGCTGAATATATTCTTGCCCGGGGCAATTCGTCGGTGATCCTGTGTGAAAGGGGCATCAGAACCTTTGATTCGGCCACCAGGTATACCCTGGACCTGAATGCCATTCCGGTTTTGAAGCAGAGAACACATCTACCTGTGATTGTGGATCCCAGTCATGGAACCGGATACCGCGACCTGGTCCCCACCATGTCGAAGGCTGCCATAGCTGCAGGAGCAGATGGTTTGCTGGTGGAGGTGCATTACCATCCCGAAAACGCACAGTGCGATGGACCCCAATCCCTCTTTCCGGAAGATTTCACACAAATGATGAAAGACCTGCATAAAGTGGCCGAAGCTGTGGGCAGAACCCTTCACCTTCCAGAATAAGAAACGCTTGTCCCTTTCCATTCTATATGTCACACTCTTGGCCCTGATTCTACCTGTATCAGAACCAGATCCCAGACCCATTCAGAAAAATCCTGTGACCATCGGATTGTTGGTACCCGACAGTTCCGATACCGGGGTGATCGGGGCAGCAGAAGAAGCCATCCAAATTGCCAATGAAAGAGGTGGTTTTAATGGAAGCCCTTTTAAGCTGGTGGTTCGTACCACTGAAGGTCCCTGGGGAGCAGGTTCCAAAGAGTCGGTAGCTTTGATATACGAAGATGAGGTGAGAGCCATTGTGGGATCACTGGATGGACGAAATGCACACCTGGCCGAACAGGTGGCTGCCAAATCCCATCTGGTCTATCTTGAAACCTACGCAACAGATCCGACTCTCTCCCAGGCCTATGTACCCTGGTTTCTTCGGAATGTGCCCAACGACAATCAACAGGCTGAAGCTATTATGGAACAAATCGGAGAAGAGGGCGCTGGAAAAACAGCTTTCCTGGTCTCTGAAGACTATGATGCCAGGTACGCGGTAAAAAGCCTGACTGAGCAGGCTGCTAAAAAGTATGGAATTTCTCCCCTGATTATATCTGTCGATCCTTTTGAAACGACCCTTGAGGCAGTGAATGATCAACTGTTGGAAGCAGGTACAGATCACCTGGTGCTTCCCTTCTTTTCGGAAACCAACTTGAAGATTGTGACTGGCTTAAAAGAGCTCCGCCCCAATTTAAAAGTCTATGGAACCCTTAAGTTCTCCATGGGCCTGGATTCTCAGGATATTGATCTGAAGAGCCTGGATGGAATAATATTGATTCACTCTTATAAGGGATCACTCGAAAAGAGTGGGCCCATACCTATGGAACTGGCCCCCTCCTATGCCTATGATGGGATAAACCTGATCCTTCAAGCCATCCTTGAGGTGGGCTTAGATAAGGAATCTATCAGAGACTATATCCTACACCAGGATCATCCCGACGGGCTTACCGGTCCTGTCAAATTTGATGAAATGGGAAACAGATCCGGCAAACTTCAATTTCACTAATTGTTATGCCACTGGCTTAGTGTAAATGCATTCAGCCAGACTCCCTTCTCTCCATGTGTATCCTTAAAAATCACTTTCACCGGATTTTCACCATCACTTACCAGGATTAATGTGGCCGAGCCAAAGGCTTGGGTGTGCATGGCTTTTCCAAATGTGACTTCTGTGCTAATATCCTTGACCGAAGCACTGGCATCCTCTACCCTGATATCGGCTGAATTGGTATAGGGCAATTTGAAGACACTGGCCGTGGCCTCAGTCTCCTGGTTGGGGTCCATGCTGTCGGTATTGGAACGGGGTGCATGATGTGTAGTCACAAGTTTGTAAGTCCCTTTTTTCAAGCCATTGAATTGTAACACCAATCCCTCCATATCCATGCAAATCAGACCATCTCCAAAGGCATATCCATATTTTCCCATCACATTGATCTCGCCCAACCATCTGACCAGGGAATTGTCACTGACTCCTTTGATTTCGGCAGAGAAACCGCCCAGCTGCTCAAAGCT
>RCNC010000725.1_pt1 | contig 21428 bp, 13 predicted proteins | sample 2041301 | NCBI WGS metagenome assembly RCNC01 (sample SAMN09708231, study PRJNA481090) | Marine sediment metagenome, whole genome shotgun sequencing project. | biome: marine sediment; feature: ocean; material: sediment; isolation source: Sewage treatment plant 13A marine sediment (STP13A) ...
GTATTGCACATCATCCCAATATTTATCAAGATGATTATTGTCCCATAAAACTAGCGATGGAGCTGTTTTACCATCTAGATCCTCAGGAGATAACTCTTTAATTCGGCTCATGATACTCTGAATTCCATACATAACATCCTTATAAGCTGGGCTTATCCACTCACAAAACATGATTCGTAATTTCCCAAAATACATACAATCATAAATTATAGATTGAGTAATTGGGTCTACCCCAATTATGGCATCATCATAACAAACCTGAAAGAAATATGAATTAGGGAATTTTTCCCGCAGTTTGTGGTTGACTTCCATTCCCTCCCTTTCCATTAAATCCTCAGTAAGAATACTTTCATTTTCCAACATCGCTTGATGATTTTCATAGGTTATCGCAACTGTTAGGCCGCTCATTGTAATAGTGCCGTAAGGAAATTTCAGGTTTCTTTCATCTTCCGTCATGGCTTGGTATTCTTCATCTGTAATACCATTTTTAATCACATACTCATTGGGGTATGTTTCCTTTTTTTTAATAGTTTTTTTCATTTCTTTATTGTTTAAACTATTTATCAGGTCTTCACCTATATTAGGATTATACCTTCAAGAAAAAGTATAGCACCTTTTTGAAGCAATGTAAATGGTAAATGAAAAATATTTTGATTTTTCCCAGAGAATCCTTATTTCTAATCCGATTGAGGATGTTTTCTTCTATATATGCAATTATGCAGATTGTCGGAGGAAATCTCACCAGTGACCCAGAAATCAATTTGCACCTGTACCATTTTCTATCTTTGGGCATCCCTGACAAGTAGTAAATATGGAAATGTTTATCCGTTTGCTATCAGTTTTTTTTACCCCTTTATATAAAACGGTAACCCCCTGTATTTATAGAATACAAGGGGTTTTTATTGGTAGTGGAAATTGAATTGGAAACTTATTCTTCTGTTGTTTCAAGTTCCTTTATTTCCTTATCAACAATATAAAGATCAAAATTTAGATCATCAAGATCAAGTTTTAGTGATTCAAAATCATAATCAATCGCATTTGGTAATAATTTATCTACTTCAATCATTCTTTGAAGTATCTCATTCCTTTTTTCTTTCAGTTTTTTAAGTACATCCATTTTTTCTTCTGTCATTTTTTTTAAATTTTTATATTTTATCTTTCAGACTGACTAAATCAGTTCTTCATAATTAAAGTATAGCACCTTTTTAAAGCAATGTAAATGGTAAATGAAAAATATTTTGATTTTTTTGCAGGGACAGTTATTTAACACTTGATTTAGGTCTGATTTAAGAAAAGAGTACAGTTCCCCCTTATATCTGTCAAGTAACCAGATTTCAGGAGGAAATCCCCTCCGCTGTTCCCTTACCAGCAATTCGCACTGTCACCTCTTTCTTTATTCAGGTATATCATTCAAGCTGTAGATATTTAGCGTCAACTACTATATTAAACTTTCGTCTTGACATCTCTGGTCACCGGGGTAAGTGTTGCCAGAACAGGTATCACATAGTAGGGGCTGGTTAAGAACTCTCTGTTTTTTTTGAAGTCGATATAATCACCTCTGGTAGAACTGTGTCGAAACTCCGTGTACATATAAATATTACCTAAAGGAGAAAAATGTATCACAATTGAAAAAAGGTGAATTATTTGGGCAGGATCTAAATAGGGATAGAGATTGAGAAGGGATCATCAGAAGTTTAGCTGCTTTGCTATGTCCCAAATCCCCCCTTCAGAACAACTTTTTGTCGTAAAGTAGCAGGCGGCCTATTTCAATCTGCACAGTACCGCAGTATCGGATTATTACGGCCCACATACAAGAAATCTCAAAATTTGCCCTAATAACCTATTGTATGAGGTCATAGATCTTATTCTGATATATCGATACTTTACGACAAATCTTTATGTAAAAAAAATATTGTGGATTTGTGATACATTTCAATTCTCGGTGATATTTATATGTATGACGAAAAAAACACGGCAGCTTCGAATCAGGATTTCCGAAGCTCAATTTAAAAAGGTTGCAGAGGCAATAATTAATGAGAAAAGAACCAAATCGACACTGGTCCGCAAGGCATTGGAATCTTATTTGAAGAAAAAACAAGATACCAGTAGTCTGGAGAATAGTAAAAATAATAACACTAAATCATAGAATTGAAATTATGGAAAAAGAATACGGAGAATTATATTATTTGGATTTGAAGGAATTAATCACTCCCAAAAGGAATATGACAGAACAGCAACGAGAGTTTGTCGCCTCATATTTGTTGAAGCATGGTGTAGATATTGAAGAAGATACTCTAATTACGGTTTCGCCGATGGACTCGGCGACATTGGGATTTCAGATCTTAGACATCATAGTCGAATATGAAAAACATCTGAAGACTTCTCCTCTCAACAAATAATCACCTCAGCAAATTCTAACCTAAACTGCATGGAAGATATCATTATCTGTGCAGTTTGACCTGTTGATTCAAAATGGTCTCCGGAGCAAAAAGCAATTCACTGTTTTGCAAAGCGTTTGCTCATTGTGCAGAATGACTTCCTCTGCCAAAACCCATCCAGTTGGATCCTAAAATTCGCGCTGCAGTATTATAAATCTTAATAAATAGTAAAGCAATAAATCGCTTACAAAATCACTGAAACGCGAGGCAAATCCATCATTTAGTGTTATATTTAATCTAAGTTAAAATGTAGCACAAAATGAAAGTTAAGTATAATAGGGTTTCAACTCTTCAGCAGAGTGGAGACAGGTTTACCTTAGATAATGACATTTATGATCTTGTATACTTGGACAAAGTTTCAGGTTCAGTAAGTTTCAAGGAAAGGCCTAAAGGAAAAGAGGTCACTAAACTTGTCGATGAAGGAATGGTTACTGAACTGGTAGTTGAAGAGTTTTCCCGGCTTGGTAGAAATACTGGGGATGTGATTAGGACCCTTGAATGGCTGGATGAAAATGAAGTTAATGTAGTCGTAAGAAATATAGGACTTCAGTCGCGACCTAATGAGAAAAAGAATCCGATATGGAAAATGATTAGTTCGGTAATGTCCTCATTATTTGAAATGGAGATGGAGAATATTAAAGAAAGGACAAGTGTTGGTCGTCAGGTGTATCTCCAGAATGGCGGAGTACTTGGAAGACCTTCAGGAACCAATGAATCGGAGAAAGAATTCCTGAAGAAAACTAATAGTCAGAAGGTCATTAAATCATTGAAGAAGGGTTTAACCATCAGAGAAGCCAGCAAAGTTACTGGGGTATCAACAAGGACAACAATGAAAGTGAAGAAGACAGCTACTAAGCATGGTATGCTAGATCAATGATTTTTGGGAGTTTTATTTACTAAATTCTCGGATCCTAGGAGCAGAAATCAAACAACCCAGCCCCGGGGGCACCCCGGTCGGGAGCCCTGGATAGCGGTACCCCGACCCATAAGGGGTGTTAGATGATCTTCAAAAGAGGGTATAGTTATTCAAGTAAAAAATTTTCTGGAAAATTTTGAATTTATATGTTGGAATTTGAGAGTTGATTTAAAATTGGTTTAACCGCGTCCACTTTATTCTGCGCATACATCTCTTCGGTGTTCCGATTAGCATCCACATTCTTGTTACCCGACAATTCCTGAATTCGTGCCACACCCTCTTCTCAGCGAAGGTTCCATAAGTCACACACACCTGTAATCTTAAAATTCAATTTCTTGTTGCTCTTATAAAACGCAGGGATAAGGGCTCCCCTTGCATGTCCTGAATACCCGAGGATTCCAACACTCACCCTGTCATTGGCACCTAATATCCTGCCGTAGCTTTTTGCACTCATGCCCATGGCTACACCTGCTGTCCCAAAAGCTGCCTTCTTAATAAAAGATCGCCTGTCGTTGCACTGCTCCATATTATATGATTTTATCATAAATTGATATGCTTGACTACTCCCCATAATGCATCACAACAACCCTTCTGAAAAAGGCATGACTTAGGGTGCTAAGGCTCAAAATATAGACCCCTTCATGAAAATGAGAGGTGTCAATGTCCAGCTTGTCCTGAAAAACCTTGTCTGTCTCCCGCTTATAGACCATGGCACCAGATAAGTCAAATATGCTTATTTCCACAGCTGTCCCTATATGATCCGGACTCAACTTCACAGATAAGTTATGATCTGCCGGAACCGGGAAAACGTCTATTCCCTCCTTTTTAGGAAATATTTGAAGACCCCTGACAGAAGAAGGAATGAAATCATGTATAAAGGTAAAATCCTCCGGTGCCAGCTTGGCATGAGTTACTTTCAGGGTCTTAATCAGTCCCGAAAAGTATGCCACTTCATTCATCCTGGCACCAATGGAGGTCTTCCCAATGGTATTCACAATGGCATTCGTATAATGAAGGGTGCCGCTTAGTTCTTCAACCCCATTGAAATAGGTGCTTAGTGTACTGTCCTTGTAGGTGATAGCCACGTGTTGCCACACCTCGGTGGGGTGAACAAGAGTTTCATCTTTCAGCGTAAGGCTTCCCGCATCAGTCTTCATAAACCCATCCATATAACACTGATTGTTTGCATCTACCCTCAATTCAATCATTACCCGCTTGCCATCGGGATCATCCGGATCCTGTATATGCAGAAAACGTGGTTCTGTATTATTGGGATAGCAGGCATCCGGTTTAAATACCAGTTCTACCGTAAACTCTTTGGCATCCATGATAGGATTAAAGTCTACCAGCAAGCGGTCGCCATCGCCATCAAATTGAACCGCATCACCGATATCAGTAGAAACCACCTGAGGATCTCCGAGGATGGTGACTGCATGCCCACCTATCATTTCCAGGCTCGAGATATCCCACAGTTCGTAGTAAACAGTATCAGAAGCAATCGCTTTTGAGTCCACCATCCAGCAGAATGTCAAAAATATCAATAGCAGTAAGGGTTTCATGGAGTGTTTTTTTTGTTTCAAGAAAACTATCTGACAATCAACTTGGTAGTCTGACGGTCATCCCCGGCCTTCAGGATGCAGAGGTAGGTGCCACTTCTTACACGCGCCCCCTGGCTGCTCTCAAGGTTCCATGTGAGTTCATGGATTCCGGCACTCCGCTCCTCATTAGTAAAGGTTTTGATCACCCTGCCACTCATATCTATAATTTCCACGCTTGTTTGCACCGCTTCCTGCAATTCAAAACTAATATTCACAACCCTCGTTGCAGGATTTGGATAAGATCTGAAGGATGCCCCCTGCCACATTTCAACTCCGAAAATTCCGACTAGCTCAGTACCTGTTCCACTTTCATCGATGTAAAATTTTAATCCGGCAATCCGGTTACCAAAATAGTCGGGATCACTCTCTAGCTCACAAATATTTAGCGCAAAACTATAATCACCGAAATTATTCATACTCTTCACCAGCAAGGTGTTTCGCCCCTCTTTGATGTCAATAATCTCTTTTTTGCTACCTCTGTCAGAATCCCCATAAGGTGTGAATAAATTGAAAGCATAAACCTGCTCACCATTTAACCAGACTGTCATGGCTTCCTGTGTACCTAGCCATAATTGAGCCTGCTCTGCGCGTTCTGCATTAAAGTAGGTAAAAGCATAAGAAACCATATCTGACTGTCCTCCATAGAACGAAAGCAGGTCGAGGCGGTCATCAAAGAAGTAGACCGGTTGTGACCATCCATCCTCACCCGGGATGGGTTCAAGAGAAGCTTCATCAACGAAAAATTCCTGGTTTATATCAAATCCTTCAAAGGCCTGGGATAGAATCCAGGTTCTGTTGGACTGTCCGAATTTTCCATCCTCGCTCTGGCTCTTCTTTACTTTTTTCATGGCCTCGCTCATTGGCACCCCCACCAGGTTGATGTGAGCAGGATCATTGGTTCCCAGACCAACCTTTTCTGCCAGAGTCACATGAGCCACATCATCGGGATTGAGCCCCATCAGTTTTGCTCCCACATGGTCGAGGGCAACCGGATCGGCTCCGGCCAAGATGGTATTAAACCGAACCTGATTGTAATTGGCATTGGTCTTCTTGGTCTCCAGGCACATAATGGCATCCACCACCACAAAATCGATATCGGCAATATTGCTTAAATCAACAATGGCCTCAGTAGTCCATACCCTGTGATCAATGCTATGATGAATTCCGGTGGGGCACAATGTAGTTCCGCTGGCTTTGTTATATCCATAATAGCATCCCGGTGCCGACCCTATTTGAAGCTTCAGGGCACTGGTGATACCTGTATCATGGATCTTCAGGACAGGAACTGCAATATAGACATCGGCCTCGAGCTGTGCACGATGCACTGTATATTTAGTACCCTGAGGCGCAGATGTTCCTTCGCTACCCAGGTCGACCTCAACCATATCTTCAAGTGACTGGTTAATGTTGAGCAGGCTGAAGTTTATACCGGTCATAAGCGTATCTGTGAGCAAATCCATATATCCTGAATTTCCCCAGACACTGTTAGGATCTGTAGGATCATCATTAGACCTGGCAGTACCTTCAGCAATATGTATCTCCACATCACCTTCTGTATATGCGTGAATATGGCGAACCAGAGCCTTTACCACCCTGACATCTGTATTCTCTCCTGCTCCTGAGGGAGAGTCCTTGCCCACCAGGTTCACTTTAATAAAGACTTTATCCCCCTTGTCGATTACCCACTCAAATCCCCCCTGAAGTTCAATGGCTTTTCCAACCATATCCTCAATCTGCTTGAAAGATGGATTTATGGTTCGTTCAACGGGATCGGTCAATTCCGCATAATCCGACGTAACAATACTCACATCGGTTGTAGCGCCAGTAATGGCATCAAATTCAGACTCGTACCGAAAGGTCCCAGGTTCAATGTCGAGATTAGCAACGAATATATCCCAGGAAACTGTGGATATTGCGATAAGAATAATCAAATACTTCACCAACCTAGCCCTGTTCTTGTTTCTTAACATAATCTGTAGTATCTCTATTAGAAATATAGTAACAAATATGTTTCCAATGCAGGAGCAGTAATGAATTGAGATGACTGTATACCTATTATGAGACTTTTGTGTCTCAGCAATAGTCATTGAATTGTATTACAATACCTTTCAGAAGAGGTTATACAACAATCCCAGGATTAGGGCACCCAGAATTCCAATGGCCAGGTATTGCAGCAGAATTGCTCTTTCAAAAGTCGCCTGAAGTATGACCAAGTTGGAAATTTTTGTCACAGGTCCGGAAATGAAATAGGCAAGCACCGCTCCCTTTGACATGCCCAGGTCGGCCAGTTGCTCAACCACTGGTATGGCAGCTCCACCACAGACATAAAAAGGGACCCCCGCAGCGGTGGACAAAACCACGGAGAAAAGATTATTACTATCAAAAAACTTCACAATAAGCTCCGGGTTAACTGCTATTTTAATAGCTGCTGCCAGCAGGATCGCCAGGAAAAAATATTTACTTACATAGCGGCCCATTTTGTAGAGTTCCAGGAAAAATCCAGAAACAGTTCTCTCAGGCGTTTTTTCCGAATACTGGGACAGGGAATGCTCCCCGGAATGCTTTAATATGTCCTCCGGAATAAGCCACCCCTTTTTAACCATGAGAAGAGTGAGATATCCTGCGACAGATCCCAGCAATACAGCAGAAACAGCTCTTAGCAGAGCCATCTCAATTCCCATAGCGCCAGTGGTAAGCACAAACAGGTTTGGATTCATCAAAGGAGAAGAAACCATCAGTGCCATCAATGCCGGCAATGGGACCCCGATCACCAACAGGGCGGCCGACATGGGGATAATCACGTAGCTTCCCACGGGTGAAACAAGGCCTATGAGTGAAGCAACCAGGATGGTGACACCGGAATTTTTTCGATTGAAATAGCCAGCCATCTGCTCCTTGGAAATAAACACCTTCACCAAGGTAGAAACCAATATACCAAGGACCAGGTATGGCCAGAGTTGTCCAAGCAACTGAACTGCCTCCTCCAGAATTATTTTTGTATAGCTGGCAGAGAAGCGGTCCAGGAATTCATAAAATACAGAACGAAATGAGAGCTGTATGAACAGATGAACCATAAGTAGAAAATTTGGCTTTATCTATTGATTACATTTATCTTTTCATCCTGGCATTCAAACCTGTAGCTTTCTCCGGCCACGGTTTCCTGAGAAATCAATTGCCCTTTGTACTGTACATTCAACATATTCCCCTTAAGTGACTACACTTCCATGGAGACCAGACCCCCGTTTTGCCATTCAATGGACCACACAAATGTTGTATTAGCACGTCATGCAGCCTTTTTTAAAAATGTTCTTCTTGATTGCCCCTTTTAAACTATCTTATTAATTTCTTTCTGTTCATCATCATTCTATTCGTTCCTGATAATCTGATAATGGATAAAAAAATAACCTTCCTGAACTTTCGAACGAAAATTGCCCAGGTCAGTAGAAGTCCTTCCTTCATTCAATATAATATTCCGGTATTCCTTTTGCTCCACTGCGTTTCCATCTAAATCTTTTACGGTCACGAGCAGATTTACCTTTTTCGTATTGCCAAGATTCATTATTACAGGCTCGATCTCATCTTCAGGACCATAAACAACATCAACATTTTTGGAGCAGGCCAGAACATCCTGAAAAGACATTTTAACTGTATGAAAGACAATTTTCGAGTATCCGAAATAGTCAATCAAAGGTTTTTGATAAGTAGAAGTGTTACCTCCTCCATGCAAGGTGCACCATGCCATGCCATCGTAATCGAGCCATCGTTTCTTCTTGTAGGCCTCAAAGGCGCTAAATCCTTGCCAGGCTTGACTTATTCTCCACTCATCAGGAGTAAGGATTCTGCCAATGGATCCTTTTGCATATCCAAACTCATATGATTGAACGAGATAAGAAGGCTTCCCTTTTCTTAAGTTCCAATTGGGCTGACCGACAGATTCCTCACTTTCATAATCGAAATACGCCCGATCTTTGCTATTAAGATAATCCATTCTATATCCTTTTTCTCTCCACCCCATATCACTAATGAATAACGGGGGAACTGGATATTCTCTTAAAGTAACCCAGTCGGCCCCATAGCCCGTAGTGTGATCCATATTGCCGCGAGTAAGCATCGGAGCAGTCCAAACCGGATCTGCAGCATATACCTCCCCTTTTCCAATGAGAGTGCCTAAATCATTAGGAGTGCCTTCATCTCCAAACCTGCTCATATTTGCCGTTGCAGAAATCAACCGGCTGGGGTCATTAGCATATATGCCCGTATATACTTTTTTCATCCATGCAGCACCCTCCTCACTAAAGTCCTGAAATTTAGGATGATTGCCTGGTTGCCACATAACAATGCTTGGATGATTCCTGACTTGTTTCACATATTCGGGAAGGGCTTCAAAATCAATAATCCAGGGCGTCCCTGACCTAACCCAGGTGCCGGTTGTCCACTGGAACATTATTCCCAACTGGTCTCCTATTTCAGCTAAGCGAGGATCATTAATTCCTCCTTTTGATCCATGGTGAACACTCATTCTCAATGTATTCCCATTACCACGTTTCATCATCATTATTTCTTTCACCAGCCAGTAGTCATCACCACATCTCACTGTTCGGGCAATATCTTCCAGAGGATATTTGTATGCAAATAAAAGTGCACCATTCATCATTTCAGGCTGTCCATTGATACGAAAGGTCCCTCCTTCCTGGCTAATTTCTCTGATACCCGTAGTAATTACATAATCGTCGATGGCCTTTCCGTCAACATCTTCAATGGTAGCAATTATTTTATACAGATTTGGATCATTGAAGTGCCATTTATCAGGTGACTCAAGAACGATATCCTGACTAAATGAAAAGTCCCTTTTCAGTCTCAAATTTATTGGAAATCGCCCCTCATAAGCAGGCAGGGCTGATTCTTCCGGAAACCATTTATAGAACTGTATTTTCAGGAATCCATCAAATTCCTGATCTACTTTTATCTCCCGTTGCTCTATTCCCCATTCATCATTCTTCATCTGAACATTCACAGAAACAGTAGCGTCTTTGTCTAAGTCTTTCGTATAAACAAATACATCATTTATGTATTGCATTTTATGCAGGTCTAACCATGATCTTCCGGCAAACCAGCCAGTATAAAGATCAGACGAGGTATGTCGATTCGTATGTTCCACCTTATTGGGGAATACTCTTATTGCTATAGTGTTCTCACTATTTTTATTCAAATATCCTGATATATCAATCTTAACCGGTGTGCGCTTTTGGATAAGCATTATTACCTCACCGTTCACCCAAATTTCCCCACCCGGATCGAGCGCTTCAATGTTTAAATCTGCTATATCATAATCATTTACATAAACATTTTTTCGTAGGTACATCGATTCATTTTTATAGCGATCTCCACCATGAGCATAAGGAAGTTCTATCTCTGCCCATTGCTCATCATTGTAGGACCCAGCCTGCCATCCATGAATTTGCGGAGTAAGGCTGAATTTCTCGTCAAGAAAAGTATTTATCAGAAAAGGAATATCTCTTGAATTTTTATTATCGGTGGGAATGATTTTAGTATACTTAACTCCATAAAGATTATCGATAAATGTTCCTTTACCAGCAGAGACAGATATAGCATCAAATGGCTTAATATTATCTAAAGGCAAAAAATCAACCACTTTTTGTTCATTGACATAAAGATTATACTTCCCACTTTCCAAATCTGTTTCAATTTCCAGGTGCATGAAATTGCCGGCAGTATATCTGGCAACACTTGAATTCTTTCCCTGAATATTTACAAGCAAATCGCCACTTTTAAAATGTAGCTTTAATGCATCCCCAAGACTAAGTAAAATTTCCTTATCCGAAGGGGCTGGTTTTAAGTCCAGCTTTATCAGAGAACGCCAGTCCTGCACTTCTATATCCTTTGTAACAGCTTGTTTTTCGGTAAAATGCAATTGTTTATTTTCAACAATAACTCCTTTTTGCTGATTCCACCAATCCAATTGAGCTTGCTCTGCCTCTCTCTTACCTGGTTTACTTCCCAGCATTTTCCATTCGTCCAGTATGATGCGTTTTCTCACTACAGGTATTGGCTGTGGTTTGATATTTTTCGCTATAGCTTTGGCTTCTTCATCTGAAATTACCAGTTGATCCCAATCTTTATTACCAAAAAAATCTCCGGCAACTTTTTCATAATTTTCAAGATACTCAATGCGTTTCTCTGTATCAAAGAATTCCGTTTTTCCTTTAAAATCGGTTTCACCGTTTGCTTTTGGGTTACTGGAAAAATATCTCAATTCAAATGATTCAGAAATAGGTTGAGATAAAACTGATATTTTAAAAAGAAAAATTGGCAATAAAAATAATATTGTCGATTTCATTTTTTTGAGGCTATACTATTTTGACTGTTATGATGAAAAGTTGCTCTGTTCCGTCGTCGGAAATCCCCTGAACGAGAACCTGATTATTATCGCGATTCCAACGTGGTGCGGAATCTATTCTTATAGCGCCGGTATATTCTCCTTTGTTTATCCCTTCCGTTCTCACCCATGCTCCGTCAGACAGGCGAATAATGTTGTAGTAATTTTTACCGTCTTTCCCGTCGTAACCATTTACAAACCAATTTCCATCAGGCGATAAACTTATGTCGCCTTCAGGCTTTGGTATTGATTCCGGTGTTCCTATGTTCCCAACAATTTTTTCGTTGATAATGTCGAATATTACCTGGTCTTTACCAATCCTGCCAATCATATTCTGTCCATTTGCCCATTCCGGGTGGCCACCAATAAACTTACGTCCAACATGTAATCCGGTACCATCTGAATTCATGGTGCAAAATACATCGGTTCTTTTATCCTTACCAACACCTCTCCATCCTGCTCTTATAAAAAAACAAAACATACTTCCATCCCGATTCCAAAGTGTGTGGTTTATGAAAAGTGATTGTTCGTGAGTATTATATCCATTTTTCTTCAATTCATTTTCCATATTTTTAAAAGAAAGCAATAATTTCTTTTTCCCGGTTTCAATATTAATTTTAAAAATACCATCATCTTCGGGAGCAGTTATTCCTTCCGTCCAGTCGGTAGTGCCTTCGTAGCCAGTAACCTCGCGTAAGCGGGCCATCCTGGCATAATTAATGGCTAAAAACGATTTCCCGACAGGACAAACTCCACCATTCCCAACCGGAGTGTCATTAAACCTGTATTCCTTAATACGGTTTCCTTTTTCAATATCATAAAGAACAGTGAATACTTTCCCGGTTTTTTTATCCCTGTCATTGAAAAAGAACTGGCTGTCCGGATTTTCCGGATTCCAATAGAACATGGTCCCCTGCTGTGGATTCCAGCCCAAAGATTCATCTACTTTTTCTACCTTTAAAAAATCCCCTTCCTTTTTGTCTGTGTGCACAAGACAAACACCTGCAGGTTCATTTCCATCTGGTAAATGATCGATAAAAGGGGAGCTCAACGTAAGAATTCTGCTGCCTGATAAATTCCAGGGAATTGTCAGCGACTGTCCGATATAACCAAATAAATGATTTTCAGGACCTGTGGTTATTTGCTGAATAGTTGCAGCAAGCTTTCCTTCCCTAAAAAATCGAAAAAACGGCAGGCTGGTAACTGCCAAACCACCCAAGGCAGCGCTTTTTATAAATTTTCTTCGTTTTTGCATAATTTTTTGATTTCAACTATTTCCAATGTTTAGTGTGTATTTAACGATCACTATATAAGAATGATACCTTATTCTTACAATCTTCATACACTACCTTATCTTCATTTAATTTACTGTTTACCAGTCTGATATCTTTTGAGCCCTCGCCTTTCACAAGTATTATTTTATTTGATTTACCCATATTTTCGATGATGATATTTGAACAGTTATCGAAATGAAGAATTGCATCATCTTTTGTATCAAGATCTATGTCCTTAATCAGAATCGCTGCCGCATCAATTATTAAAATTCGTTGCTCTGATTTCACATGAATACCTTCCATTGTGATCGATTCTATGGGCATTTCGGGCAATCCCTGTATCCTTATTGCATGTTCTCCTGCGGCTTCACATTGTATATTTTCATAATGAATATTCCTGATCCGTGGGGTCATTCTTGTTAGCGGATGAGCCGGATACCGGTCGGTGTAACGGGGCATATGAATTTTAATAGCCTCTTTGATCATCGATCCCATTTTAATGTCCTCAAACCAAACATTTTCAATGGCATCTCCTCTTCCCCTGGCGGTTTTAATGCGCAGTCCACGATCGGTTCCGTTAAACTCACAATCATGAACGTAAATATTCCTTATTCCGCCTGAAGTTTCACTTCCAATCACCACTCCACCATGTCCCTGTAAACTTTCACAATTTCTGATTTCAACATTCATGGTTGGAATACCTTTTTTATAACCATCTATCCCCCTGCCCGATTTCAAGGTAATACAATCGTCGCCCGTGTTTAACCAGCAATTCTCAACCAACACGTTTTTACAGGAGGAAAGGTTTATTCCATCGCCATTACTTGTTCTACCATATTCTCCAATTGTCTCTACCGATACATTCCGGATAGTAACATTCTCGCAGTAAACCGGATTTACTGTCCAGTATGCGCCATATTTAAGCGAAATATCTTCAATTAACACATTTTTGCAATAAATGGGCATCACAAAGCAGGGTGCAAGCAATGTTTTATGAATATCGTCAAAAACCCTTTCGCTTAAAGGGACGTCATTTTCTGCCATTTCCATTAGGGTACGCCAAGGATCTTCTTTTTTAGGTATAGCAAAACGATAATCCCACCATGTTTTCCCTTGCCCATGTAGTGTTGCCTTTCCAATAATTCCAATGTTTGTGGCATTATTGGCATAAATGAATGCCGAATGTTTAAAACAATCGATGCCCTGATGACGGGAAAGAACAGCAGGAAGATAATCATCGGTGTCGGTACTAAAAAGAATTTCAGTTCCCTCTTCGAATTTCACGCATACATTATCTTTCAATACAATTGGGCCTACCAGCCATTTCCCTTTGGGCACTGTAACGTAACCTCCTCCTGAGTTTGTTGCTTTTTCAATGGCATCAGCGAATGCTTTTGTGCATTTTTCGATTCCACCTTTTTTAGCTCCAAAATCTACTATAGAAAAGTATTTTTCTGGAAAGGTAGGCTGGTTAACTTTTATTTCAATTGGTGAGGTAATTTTATGTTGAGCCTGAGAAGGGTCAAAAAACATAACCAACAGTAGCAAAAGACATATTCTTCTATTCATTTTCTATTTTTTGTTTGATTATGACTGGTTCAAATTTTCAACTAACTTTTTTAAGTTTAATACGAAGGATTAAGAACCGGCATTTGCACACCTGCACCCTCTCTCCAATTTTGAAGCTGAACGGACAATTTTCTAGTTATATCCGGAAAACTGTCTGCCATGTTAACTTTTTCTCCTATATCGTTTTCAAGGTTATATAACTCAAAAGCCAGGTCTCCCTCACCCCGCAATGATTTTTCATACCACTCGATTAATTTCCAGTTGCCACTTCTTACCGCCCCACCGGGAACCATCCCGGAACCCTTGTGATAATGAGGAAAGTGCCAGAAAAGATTCTGATGGATTTCGGTATCCGGATTCATTAAAACAGAAACGAAACTTTTTCCGTCAAGGTTCTCCGGGACATTTTTTACCCCTGTCATTTCAAGAAAGGTTGGGAAAAAATCTATTGAGCTTATCAATGCCGGTGAAGTACCCCCCGTTTTAACATTTCCATTCCATTTTACAATTAACGGTACTCTTATGCCCCCTTCGTATAGCCAGCCCTTACCAGCTCTGAATGGAAGTTGAGCATCATTCGTATCCACTCCTCCGTTATCCGAAAAAAATACAATAATTGTATTTTCCTCAAGGCCTGAATCCCTGACCTTATCGAATATCTTTCCGCAACTAGTATCCATCTTTTCCAACATCGCTGCTAACACAGGGTTGTTTTCAGGCTTTTCTGATTCTTGTAATCTTTCATATTTATCGATAGTTGCCTTTTTTTCTATTATTGGGTTGTGAATTGTATTGTGAGATACAAAAAGAAAAAACGGCTTCGTTTTGTTCCTTTCAATGAAATCAAGAGCCAGCGATGTTATGGTATCGACATTATGGGCATCATTTTCAGCATCCTGCCAGGGTTGGATCAAATTACCTGAAGGTTTGTATGTAACAAATGTTTCATCAAAACCTTGCTTGTCCGGATTAAAAGGTAAACTTTCAGGTGGGGTTTTTGCAAAACTTAAATGCCACTTCCCGAAAAGCGCAGTACGGTAGCCTTCCGTTTTTAAAATCTCAGCAAAAGTAACTTCCTCCAGAGGTAAAAATTTTTGACAATCAGGCTCTGAAAGTGGAAATATATTTTTTATTTTTGTGGGTATAGGGTTAGTTATATGTAGGCGTGCAGGATATTTCCCTGTTACAATGGAAGCTCGTGTAGGCGAACAAACGGAACCTGCTGAATAAGCATTGGAGAAACGCATGCCTTCATTGGCCAGTTTATCGATGTGGGGCGTCTGGTAATAACTATTTCCGTAACATCCAAGTTGCGGACAGCCTAAATCATCAACAAGAATAAAAATTATATTTGGCCTTGCATCCTTTGATTTACAACTTATTATTCCCCCAATCAACATAAATCCTAAAGCGAACGTTGAAATTTTTAATTGAATATTCATATCTCAAATTATTAAATTATTTAAAGGTTAGTTTTGGCCATTGATAGTATTCTTTTATTATTCAATGGAATGGAGTAGATCCTTATATCATCAAATGAAGCTGCATCCTGTGAAAGGCCCCATAGCTCACCCGTTGGAATCTCATAATTTTCCCGCTTTGCCCGGTACACATTTTTTCCATCGATAAAATAAGCCAGCTCGTTAAGATCCCACCACATGGCGATATGTACCCATTTTCCATTGTGAGATGAAAACTCATATTTGAATGGCTGGTTGCAGGCCACAATTCTACTTGTATAAATGCCAATGAACGGCCAGCCATGGCCAAGGATACGAAACAGTCCATGTTCCTGATTGTCTCTTATAGAAGGTTTCATCCAAACACTAAAAGTTCCTGCATCTGGGAAAATACTTCCCTTGAGATCAAAAGACCAGCCTTCTGAAGTGGAATCCAATGCTTTCCCAAGACGTCCATCAACAAAATTTTCAATTTCAAAAACACCAGTCCCATTTCCACCATATGAATACGCCAGATCAGTATTATCCATAGGTGCATGGAAAATCAGGTCCGGAACTTCTTCCAAACGGGGTCTGAGCAGATGTGCTGCAAAGAAACTGTTGCGTTCACCTTCGCGTCCATCATCACCAACAGTTGTTAGGCGGTAGGGGATAGTTATGCGTCCGGAAAGAACCTCATTAGTGAAATTCACAGCAAATTTCATTTTTATTTCTTCGCTCAGCCCCAGCGTAAAATCCTTTGTCGATTCCATTTTGACACCTTCAGGAAGCGGACCAATAACTAGCTTCCCACGAAGTGGTGTCTCTGAAGTATTTCCAACCGCAAGTTCCCATTCACCTTTGGCGGGAGGTACCAACTGAAAACGACCGGGATGATGATCGATTAATATGGTACGGTTGGGCACCACCCATGCTGCGCCGCGTGCAGGATTGTCTGCTTCTTTACCCAGTGACTTACCGTCGAAACGTGAAATTTCTTTATGCCGGTCTTGTTCAATCAGAAAATCCCACAAATTGATCATCCAGTCCAGATACTTCCGCTCGCTCGTAATTTTCCAGGCCCAGGCCGTGAGAAACATCATACGTGTATTATTTTGCCCTGACAGTTGAACGCCACTTCCATAACTTTGCGAAACACGGAATTCACCATATTTCCTGTAGGGATTTTCCATCATCCATTTCCCGCATTTCAGCAGGATATTTTTAAAATGTTCCGCTCCGGTCAAATCATAAAGCCTTCCGATAACCTGAGGCCAGCGGTAATGCATATACTGGTCATCATCAGTCCTCCAAACCTCAGGCCAATCGAGCACGAAACTTTCTGCGAGCGATACGGAAGCATCCAGGAAACGGGCCTCTCCTGTAACCAGGTATGTATGCAATGTATAGCGGGAAGGATCTGAAGTGTTGCGTGAATTCGGACTCCGAGACGGCCCCCCGGGTAAAATATACCCCCTCTTCGTACCAACCGGATCTTCCTTCGTAAAAGCAGATGCATATTGATGGATGCGATGATACAATGTCCTGTTCGCACATTCTGATGTCGTGCGTGTTGCTTCAAGCCCTCTCCGATCACCTGTTAAAAGATAATAATGTATCAAACCCAATGTGTAGATATGCCCGCCGGGCCGTGTAGGCGAATAATGGGCCACATCGTGTGGAAAATTACTTCCATGTGTATCAAAATCCCCGGTATACCATCCCATATCGGAATCCAGAAAGTGGCGCGATCCGTCCATGGCACGCAGGAAAGCTCGCCTGTCACCGCTTCTGGCAAAATGCATGAACAAGCCCAGGTCACCGTCGTATTCCAGGTTCAACCATTCATTGTAACCCCTGTAAGTAAAATCTCCATAGTTCATCAATCCACAGTCATCAACACCTTTGGGGTATGGCTCCATGATGTTATCCACATAACTGTTGATGATACGGTCGTAGGTGCCTGTCGTATATTTATTTTCAGGAATAATGACATCTCCCATAAAACCCCTGCTATTGCAATACCATTCCTGGTTCATGAAAAGACTAGGCTCGGTAAAACAGCGAGCGGACAAATTGCCTGAATCATCACCTGAAGTATCAAAAGCAAGAAAAATTTCTGAGGTTCTGGCGGTGCCTTTTAACAATGCATGAGGATAAGAAGAGCTGAAAGGGATAAGCCCAAGTTCTATTCCTTTTTTACTGATTCTTATTTCCTTTGGGAACAAATTTGTATAGCGGAATAAAGCCAGGCTGATTAAAGCTTCCGAAGCCTTTAGATTTATCACACCGGGAATTTTGCCGGTATTCAAATCACCAAACGGAGTTGATAAAATGCCCTTATTATGATGCATCTGCCGGTGAATTGCCGGTCCTTCAGTTACATTTCCAGTGATGGCATCGTTTTCATTCAGAAATGACCATGCTCCTATTCCAGCAGGTTTAAACAGGATAGAGGCATCTGCAATATTTCGTTGTGGGAGTTCCATGGTTTGTAGTTCGGATTCATCAGGCCATCCCCTTGCCCATTTGTGGGTGCCGGTCACTTGATCTTCATGACGGTTGGTTAGTGTATGGAAAATCTTTACAAATGGTTGATTCCGGTATACATGGATGCGTGTGGTATAGGTCAGAAATTTCTCCTCCATGGCATTGGCATTCCAGCCTAAAACCGAAATAACAGCATGCATAGGTCCTGTTTCTTCTACCAAAATGCTGTAAGGTTTTAGGGCTGAACAGTGATAGGTCGTACCCCTTTCATCCTGTACCGTTATCATGGCCGGACCATCCATCGGTTTTATGCCATCCACCACCAGATCTTCCAGAAGTTGAAATTTATCTTTTGATACCCGGAATTGCAACCGGCCGCTATCCACATCTATGAAATCTTCATTTTCTGTAATGCTGATCGGTTCATTTACTTCAATACGTTTCACATCTGGACCAAACTCAACGATATAGGAAGATGTTTCCCCGGCAGAAGCATTTATGCAAAAACCCAGCAAAGTCCACCTTACTGAGTCATCTGACCAATAGCTCGTGGCCCGGACCTGAAGAGCAACTTCATATCCATCACCGTCGAGCACCCGCAATGTGGATAAATCCGCCAGTTCGCCTTCAGGAAAAGGCAATCCCTGGGTTACCGGCCAATTTTTCCGGTCAAATTCTGTTTTCTCAAATTGGACGGGGATTTTCTTCCGTGCAGAAGTACCATTTCGCAGGGCACGTCCGGTCAGTGAGGAAATCCCAAGAAGGGCATCCCCACTCCGGTCTATGACAGCTTCATAGCTGAAATCAATATCCTCTGAGATCGTATCCGCATGAACATACAATTTCCTGGAGCGCTCACTGTAAGCATATTGTCCCCTACCAGAGATATCCTCTAAAAATTCCTGTTGCTTCTTTTTTTGGCCATTGCGCTTTAATTTGGCACTACCCAAAATCATGGATATTCCATCACCAAGTCCTAACTCAACATTTGACATGCGTAAATCTTCATGACCCGGAACAAGCATCCAATGGGACAGACGTCCGGGAACCCTGGTTCCTTCTTCAAGTTCTACCAGGCTTGCCGCATCAATATGCAACTCCTGTCTGAACTCACGGTCTTTGGGCCGGTTCGGACGCCAGGAAAAATCAGGCCTCCACTGATTTAAACGAAATTCAATATCTGCATAATTCAATGGATTGAAGCCAGATTGGGCGCGAAAAACAATATCAACGAGTTGCCAGCTATCTGACTCTATATGTACAGGATGATAAAGCCAGGACGGACCCTCGGCACCTTTTCCTGATATGCACACCGCAAAAAGATCTCTGGATTTTTCATCTGCCCTGGCGTAAAAGCGAAGCCTGTACAATGCACCTGGTTTGAGGTTTACACCCTGACGAAGGTAAAAATAGTAATCTTCAGATGCAGTTCGTCGCAGAAGTGCAGCCTGTGAGCCGGATTGATCCTTTTCCCCAGTGATTGTCACAGATTTGCCGGGTGACTGTGGCCCAACTTCCCAGTCGGCAGGTTTATAAGAATTGGCTGGATCAATCAGCTCGAAATCACCATTGGTAAGCAGATTACTCTTATCAGCAGCGTTCTTCTGATTACAACCTCCAAAGGATATTATTGAAGGGACCATAATAGTCCCTGCACCCGAGTAAAAGGCGGTCCGGATAAAAGACCTTCGTCCGGGTGTTTTGACGTTATTTTTATTCTGCATTGTAATAAAGCTCAAATTTTGAGCTTATAGAATTTACTTGCTTTCAATTATTAATTTCTGAGTATAGATTCTTTCATGACTATCCCTTGCTTTTAAAACATATATTCCTGCGGGGAGATTGTGATCCTGAATATTACTTATTCTCTCAAGGGTCCTTGTAATGTAAACCAGGCGTCCCAAAAGTTGGTAGTTCTTCGAATAAAATACTGGCAAGTATGAAGGGTCCTACTGCTTTTGGATCGTTGTCACGCAAATTTTCGTTTATATAGTATTCATACGTTCCATCCCTGTAGGGATCGCCACCCAGTCCGGCACCGGCGCAAACTGGCGTAATAACAACGCCTCCATCTTCACGGACAACGATAAGGTTGTCGATCATTCCCTTGTAGGCTTTTTTTGCATAGGTCATATAAGAATCATCAATATATCCTTCTTTTACAGCTTTGAGCAAGAAGTAGGTAAACATGGCACTTCCTGAGCCTTCAAGGTAATTCCCTTCTCTATCTCCCTGGTCAAGCACCTGGTACCATACTCCAGATTCAGGATCCTGAACTTTTATTACTGCTTCAGCAGTTCTTTTTACGATTTCAATCACTTCAACTCTCCTGGAGTCTTCATCCAGGTAATCCAGGATGTCAACACATGCCATTGCATACCATCCCATTCCCCTGCCCCAGAAATGTTCTGAGAGTCCGGTCTCTTTGTTTGCCCACATTTCCTCCTTACTTTCGTCCCAGGCATGGTAAAGAAGTCCGGTCTCAGGATCTCTGGCTTTTTCTTCCATCAGGATAATCCAGTTGGCAGCATCCAGCATGCTCTCAGGTTCGTTGTAAATTTTTCCGTAGCGGGCATAAAACACGGATCCCATGTAGAGGCCGTCCAGCCACATCTGATACGGATAGCGTTTTTTATGCCAGAATCCACCTGCCTCAGTCCGGGGATGATCATTCAATTGTTCACGAAGTGTCAAAAGGGCAATCTCGTATCTTTTATCACCTGTTTCAGCATACAATTCAAACAGCATTTTTCCAGGATTCACATTATCTATGTTAAACTTTTCCATTTTATAGCCATGGATTACTCCCTCTTCATTAATTATCGTATTTGCATAGGCTTCAGCATAATTGAAATAAGCTGAATTGCCAGTTTCCTTCCACAATGCCAGATAGGCATCACAAGCCAGTCCTTTTGTGTAGTCCCATTTTATTTTCTTCGCCTCTTCCATTCTCCACATATCTGGAAAATCTTTCATAACAGTTTCGGCAATGCGCACTGACCACTGTGTAGATGAATCACTGTCTTTGGTCGAATTTTTTGAAGATTGCTTGCATGAGAAGAGTACAGTTAAACTAAACAGAATGATTCCACCCGCTAAAGCGTATTTTCGCATTTTTAATAGGTTTTTGGTTCTTGTGAATTATTTTTACTTTACCAGCTCAGGAGTTCTGAAATTAATGTGCATCGAAAACACGTACGGAACTTTAATTATTTGCTGTAAAGTTTAAAACTTCATTCCATTTTTCATTTGAGCCTCGACTTTTCTTTTCTGGCCATAAATGAAAACAGAAACGCACGGTCCAATC
>RCNC010000726.1_pt1 | contig 21420 bp, 20 predicted proteins | sample 2041301 | NCBI WGS metagenome assembly RCNC01 (sample SAMN09708231, study PRJNA481090) | Marine sediment metagenome, whole genome shotgun sequencing project. | biome: marine sediment; feature: ocean; material: sediment; isolation source: Sewage treatment plant 13A marine sediment (STP13A) ...
GCGGTCAATCTATTTAATGGATTGACCGCCAAATCTTCTGTGACACAAAAACCCGACCGGTGAAAAACAGCAATTTGCAAGTCGCTGAGATCATTGGTCGGGGTGATCCCGCTCATAAGCGGGGCGACCCCTTGATATAATTTTTATAGTAATGGTCGGGGCGAGAAGATTTGAACTTCCGACCCCTTGAACCCCATTCAAGTGCGCTACCAGACTGCGCTACGCCCCGACTGGTTGAATGTTTAATACGATTGATATACCATGTCAAGACATGATGTGCTACTTTTGACAGTTTCGTAAAAAGCCCAACTTCTGCGTTGTGCTGCATTTCGTAATCATTCAACGTACGATCAATGCCGAGTTTCTGAAAAACCGCTGCAACGCAGTAGATGGGACTTTCTACGACGCCATCACTTTTAATAGGCTGACAAAAGATGAAAGAAAAAAAAATAAAAACTTTAAAGCCTCCACGGCTAAAGCGGGGTGATACAATCGGGATTGTTGCACCTGCAAGCCACTTTGATTTGGAAAAGTTTAATAGAGGTATAGCTGTACTGGAATCTATGGGGTTTAACACTTCGGTTCCTGAAGGGCTGTTTAATAAAAAAGGATATTTTGCAGGATCGGATTTGGAACGGGCCGAAATGGTCAACAGATATTTTGCAGATACAACCATTAAAGCTATTATGTGCGCAAGGGGCGGGTATGGTTCCATCCGGATACTTTCTTTGCTGGATTATGAAACAATTCAAAAGAATCCAAAAATATTTGTCGGGTTCAGCGACGTTTCTGCATTGTTGTCAACTCTGTATTTAAGGTGCAGGCTTGTTACATTTCACGGGCCAACGGTAACCACGTTAGGAAATTCCGACCAAAAAACAAAAGATTCCCTGCTTTCGATGATTACATCCGGGGAAAAACCGGAAATAGCCATGGAAAGCGGCATTACCATCCAGCCTGGTTCAGCTTCCGGGCCTGTTTTAGGCGGGAATCTTAATACACTTTGCCATCTCCTGGGAACCCGGTTCCAGCCCGATTTTAAGGGCTGTATCCTGTTTTTGGAAGACAGGGGGGAGGTTGCTTACCGGATTGACAGGATGCTGAGCCAGATGAAGCTTGCAGGATGTTTCAATTCGCTTGCAGGTCTCATTCTGGGAAATTTTAAAGACTGTGGCAATACAGATGACATTATTCGGTTAGCAGGCGATATCTTTAAAGATGATAAGATTCCAATACTTGCCGGACTTGAAGTCGGCCACGGCAAAAGAAATCTTGCAATTCCCACAGGACTTAATGCAACACTTAATGCTGATCTTAAAGTTCTGACTTTTCACGAACCGGCAACTAAGTACATACATTCTTAAATACGATTACGTATAATGTTTTATTTTCACCGCAGAGCCGCAAAGCACGCAAAGAATCATTTTGTTATCGCTTTCCGCTGAGAGGGCGGAAAGCAATAAGGAATTCATCCCTGCGGGAAAAATTAATTTAATATATAAACACATAGTTGTAACAGCATAAACGCCGATTGATTTTCCTTTGCCGTCCTCTCAACGGCAAAGGAAAAAACTTTAAACTCTGCGTTCTCTGCGTCTTTAGCGAAGCGAGCGGTGAAAGAAATCTATACAAAATACGTTATCGAATTAACGAATTAGAGCACTAAGGTCTAACGGCAGTTAGTCCATTAGGGCGGCAAGCTACTATCGACGGACAACCTGCAACTGACAACGGACAAAATAATGCGACAAGTCGACAGCCTTATGCACCAAGGTTTATCGGACAAGGTTTTTCCAGGCGCCGTGCTTCTGATTTCAAGGGGAGATTCCATCCTTTTTATAAAGGCCTATGGATATGCGAATATATTCACAAAGTCCCCAATGGCTGAAGATACCATTTTTGATCTTGCGTCTTTGACAAAACCTCTGGCAACTACTCTTGCGATTATGAATCTGGTTGAAGGGAACAAACTTGATCTTGAACAAAGCTTAGGGTCTGTTTTACTAAAGTTCGAAAAGACGGAAAAAGAACAGATAAAAATAAAACATCTTTTAAGCCATGCTTCCGGTCTGCCTGATTATCGCCCATATTATAAAGAGCTTGCCAAACTTCCCATGGATTCAAGAAAAGATGCCCTAATGGATTTTATAGCCAGGGAACCACTGATTTATCAGACCGGCCAAAAAGAATTATACAGCGATCTCGGTTTTATGATTCTTCGCCAGGTAGTAGAGCATATTTCCGGAAAACAATTAGGAAGATTTGTTGATGAAAAGGTTTATAAACCTCTTAGGTCTGATATAGGCAGAGGCCTTTTCTTTACAGATACTGATTTACAGCTACGGCCTGAAAGATATGCGGCTACCGAACTTTGTCCGTGGCGAAACATCCTTTTAGAGGGTGTTGTACATGATGAAAATGCATACGTGATTGGAGGTGTTGATGGACATGCAGGGCTTTTCGGAACTGCCGGAGGTGTTTATAGTCTTTTATCGGCACTTTTATTCGTGTATTATGGATTTTCCTCAACTCATGTTTTTAAAAAAGAATTACTGAAAATATTTTTTAAAAGGCAGAATAATTCGGAAAAAACACTGGGATTTGATACGCCATCTTTGCATAATTCAAGTTGTGGGGATTTATTTTCAAAAAAAAGTGTGGGTCATCTGGGGTTTACCGGGACATCTTTCTGGATGGATCTGGAAAGGTCAGTCATTGTAGTGCTATTAACAAACCGCATACATCCGTCACGCGATAATACCAAAATAAAAGCTTTCAGACCCAAAATTCACAATGCAATAATGAAATCGCTTTCAGGTGGGGGAAGGGAAAAATAACAAAGTGATAATTTTTCCTTGTAATACCAATATAATTCTGGTAGCGATTCCTTGCAATTTTTTAAATTTTGCAGTATAATAGTTGAACTTAAATTGAGCGGTTTTTTACTCGATCTGCGCAGATCTCTTGCGCATAAAGGCTTTGCAAAAATCCTCGACATATCCACGGGTATGCCTGCGGTTTTTGCAAAGCGTTATGCATCAAGATCTCAGCACATATCTTCGCAAAAAATTGCTCAACTTAGGTTAAAATAAAAAAATAGTACTTAATTGTGCAGAATTGAGGTGTTATGAATTTATTTTTTGATGGAATTTTAGGTATTTTTTCAAGTGATCTTGCTATTGATCTGGGTACTGCAAATACACTGGTTTATGTTAAGGGTCAGGGTATTGTTTTGATGGAGCCTTCTGTTGTTGCAGTGAGTGTAGACAACAGATCGAAAAACAGGGTGCTGGCTGTCGGCACTGAGGCCAAAAAGATGCTAGGAAGAACTCCTGGCAATATTGTTGCCATCCGGCCGATGCGGGATGGAGTTATTGCTGATTTTGAAGTTACAGAGGCCATGCTGCGGCATTTTATTCATAAAGTGCATAACAGGCGTACATTTGTCAGGCCGAGAATTGTTATTGCCGTACCATCCGGAATTACCCAGGTTGAAAAACGCGCAGTGAAGGAGTCTGCCGAATCTGCCGGGGCTCGCGAGGTTTTCCTGATTGAAGAACCAATGGCTGCAGCCATAGGAGCTAATCTTCCGATTACTGAGCCAACATGTAATATGGTGGTTGATATTGGCGGCGGAACAACCGAAGTCGCTGTTATTTCTTTGGCAGGAATTGTTTACAGCAGGTCCGTCAGGGTGGCTGGCGATAAGATGGATTCCGCCATAATACAGTATATTAAAAGGAAATATAACCTGTTAATTGGTGAAATGACCGCCGAAATTATTAAAACGACAATCGGCAATGCATCCCCTGATCCACAGGACCTTGAAACTATAGAAGTAAAGGGGAGGGATCTTGCATCAGGGATACCTAAAATTTTATCTATCGATTCGGAAGAGATTCGGGTAGCTATTTCCGAGCAGATCGATTCAATTATTGAAACGGTGAAAATAGCTCTGGAACAAACACCACCGGAGTTGGCGGCTGATATTGTAGACAGGGGGATTATTCTAACAGGCGGTGGAGCCTTGCTGAAAAATCTGGATAAGTTCCTCAGGGAAGAAACGAGCCTTCCTATTACCATAGCCGATGATCCGCTGACAACCGTGGCGCTTGGTTCCGGAAAAACTCTGGATAATATTGAAATACTAAAAAAGGTTGTAATTACATAGTTTAATGTTTTCAAAAAAAATACTGTTGATTGTTGGTGCGATTGTTCTGATCGTTGTCAACATGATAATCCTTTATATTTCCGGCAGCCGCTATCGTTCATCCGGCTTCGGAAGAGTCGCTATTTTTTTTATTGCTCCTGTACAAGAGGCTGTTACTGATTCAGTAAGTTTTGTAAAAGGTATATGGAGTCACTACTTTTACCTTGTTTCAGTGGCGCAGGAAAACGATAATCTCAAAAAAAAGTTAAGTCGTGCTTTTGCAAAAAACAGTCAGTATAATGAAATTGAACTTTCAAATCAGCGCCTCAGAAATTTGCTTAATTTCAAGGAGACAACAACCAGTAAGATTTTAGCGGCCGAGGTTATAAGTGTAGATCCATCTTCCTGGTTTAAAGCTGTTATTATAGACAAAGGCAGTTCTGATGGTGTTGAAAGAGGATTGCCTGTTGTTATCCGGCAAGGTATTGCCGGGCAGGTTGTTGATGTCTCATCACGTTACTCAAAGATTATGCTGATAATAGATCGGAACAGCTCAGTAGATGCCCTGGTGCAAAGGACAAGGGCGCGGGGAATTATAAAAGGGGAGGCAACGGCGGGGCAGTGTCTCTTTAAATATGTCTTGCGCAAGGATGATGTCAGGGTCGGAGATACGATTGTTGCTTCAGGTCTTGATGGTGTTTTTCCAAAAGGACTTCCTATCGGGGATGTTAAAGAAGTTGTCAGGCGCAACTCAGGGGTTTTCCAGGAAGTAAGAGTTGTTCCTTATATTGATTTTGAAAAGCTTGAAGAGGTTTTGGTTATATTGAATCCTCCAAAGTATGAGTTTGTGAGCAAGTAATGACATACGGCTTTTATCTATGCGTTTCTTCTTGTCTGATAGTCCTTCAGACAACAATTGTGCCATACCTTCCTTTGTTTGACAATTTTTATGATTTGCCGGCTCTGTTTATTATCTATCTCAGCCTATATCGGCCTGTTCGTGAAAGCCTTCCTGTTGTCATTTTTCTTGGATTTGTAATGGACAGTCTTTCAGCAACACCTTTCATGCTGTATATAACAGCTTATCTCTGGTTATTTATAAGTATGATCGGGATTGCAAGAATATTACGGTTGGAGGGGAGGTTTCGCTTGCCGTTTATTGTAGTCTCGGGCGTCTTGATAGAGAATTTGATATTTATGATGACAGTTTTTGTGTTGGATTCAGGATTCCGGTTTTCCCTAACTGTTGTACGAAGTATTGCGGTTCAGTCTTTATGGGCGTTATGCACAGGGTCGCTATTTCTCGTGTCGTTTGACTACTGCCATAGAGGCTGGAATAAAATTATAGATCAATATATTATACAAAAAAAAGGTGTTTCAAAAAATGATAGTTTCTTAAAAAGTAAAAAAACCACTTTTTAAGAAACGTTTTAAGTTTTAGGTTTTAAGTTTAAATAACTGATAAAACAGACAATAGCATTAACATAAAACCTAAAGCTTAACAATTAAAACCTGATGAATTCAATAGTTTGATAGATTAGGTGTAACTACTCACGTAGTCAGGCTGAAGGTGTTTAGACTGAAGGGAAAAGAGGACTGATACTTTTTTCAGGGGCGATGCAGTTATAATAACTGGAGCTTCATGTGTGCTAAGTTCAGCACTTTGCTAACAGTCTTCAGTCTTCAGCCTAAATAACCTGAGTAGTTACGATTAGGTAGGGCTTTGAGCAAATATCTGAAAACCGCAGACAGCAACTGGTATAAACAACGCATCATCGGGGCAATGGTTTGTGTTCTGGCTGCTTTTTCCATACTTTTAGTGCGACTTTTTTTTCTCCAGGTAATCAAGGGAGAGGAATTCGGGAGGCTTTCTGAAAATAACAGTATAAGGCTGCAAAACATAGACCCTTCAAGAGGAATGATTTTTGACCGTGGAGGCAAGCTGCTGGTAGATAATCGGCCGTCCTTTGATGTTAGCATAATATTAAAAGATGCTCGCCCGGTTAAGGAAACAATTAAAAAATTATCCGGGTATATTAAATTTCCGGCAGATGAACTCAGGCTGAAGATTGCGTCTAAAAAAGGTATTTCACTATATAAACCTGTTTTACTAAAACAGGATATCGGGCGTGATACAATGGCTGCGGTTGAGGTTCACAAATATGACCTTCCCGGTATTGACGTAAATGTAATGCCAAGAAGGCACTACATTAACAGGCAAAGCGCTGCCCATTTAATAGGGTATCTGGGTGAAATAAACCCAGGCGAATTGAGTAGTGGAAAATTCCCCGGATGCAGGCAGGGGGATTTAATCGGAAAGTATGGCGTTGAAAAGGCATACGAGTCATTTTTAAGAGGAAAACGCGGGGGCCGCCAGGTTGAGGTTAACGCTGTAGGCCAGGTTATTAAAGTGTTAAACACTGTCGATTCGAATCCGGGATATAATTACTATCTTACTATTGACCAGGCAGTGCAGGAAAAAGCCGAAGCACTCTTAGAAGGTGTTATTGGTGCAGCTGTTGCGATGGAACCAGCAACAGGACAGATTCTTGCCCTTGTGAGCAATCCTTCCTTTGACCAGAATAGTTTTGTAACTGGAATGTCCCAGGACCAGTGGGACTCTCTAACCTCAGATCCTCTAAAGCCGTTGACGAACAGGGTGGTGCAGGGAGAATATGCACCAGCATCAACCTATAAAATTGTTACAGCAATTGCAGGATTAGAGGAAGGGGTTATAGATGAAAACACAACTTTTACATGTCCTGGGTATTATAGATTTGGGAATCGAGAATATCGGTGCTGGAAAAAAGCAGGACATGGCACAATGAGCATAGTAAAGGCGCTGGCCCAATCGTGCGATGTCTTTTTTTATAATGTCGGACAGCGTGTCGGAGTCGATCGGCTTGCGTGGTATGCAAAGGAGTGCGGGCTGGGATCGAAAACCGGGATAAACCTTGATCATGAGATGCTGGGGCTGATACCCACGGCTGCATGGAAAAAGCGTCGTTTCGGCATCGAGTGGCAGGAAGGCGAAACACTTTCGATAGCCATTGGTCAGGGCTTTAACCTTGTGACGCCGCTGCAAATGGTAACTTTGATTTCAGCGGTGGCAAACGGTGGTGATAGATACAGGCCGGAAATATTAAAACACATAGAAACGGCAGAGGGCAAAATAGTAAAGGAAGCTGAGCCGCATAAGATTGGCAGGCTGCCGGTCAGCAGCAAAACTCTGGAGCTGGTTAAACAGGGTTTATGGGAAGTTGTTAATTACGAAAAGGGAACCGCCAGAGGTGCACGAATTCATGGTGTTGATGTTAGTGGAAAAACAGGTACAGGTCAGGTGATAAGCAGGAAAGAGGACGAAGATGACTCTGAAGAGGAACTGCCGGATCATTTAAAACCCCATGCATGGTTTGTAGCGTATGCGCCTTCCGAAAACCCTGAGATAGCTGTTGCTGTGATTGTGGAACATGGAGAGCACGGTTCCGGAACCGCTGCTCCTGTTGCAAGAGAAATGATAAAAACTTACTTACGAGGCGATAAGTACAAAAATCAGCTTGTAGCTCAAAGTTTAAACTAGAGGTTAACCACACGGTTTTAAGATAATAAGGATTGTTTTTAGTTGAAACAAAACAACAATGTTTGACAGAAAGTTCATACAATATTTTGACTGGGGTTTACTGGTATTGGTAATTTTGCTCAGTTGCCTGGGGTTTATTACGCTGTATAGCGTAGTAACAGCGGGAGAAGCCACACTCGATAAAATGTTTTATATCAAGCAACTGGTATGGTTTTGTGCCGGACTGATATTAATGGTTTTCTCCTTTTTTTTCAATTATAAATTATTGAACAGGTGGGCATATACGATTTATGCGGTTTGTATTTTACTTTTAATCGCTGTTTTATTTCTTGGAAAGTATGTCAGCGGGGCACAAAGATGGCTGATGTTAGGCCCTCTGTCGATTCAGCCATCCGAGCTGGTAAAGATTGCAGTGATAATTATCCTGGCTCGATACTATTCAAAACATGCATATACGCGGGGATTTACACTGCGTAACCTATTTAAGCCTGCGATATTGGTCATAATTCCATTTATTTTGATCGTAAGACAGCCTGATCTGGGAACAGCTCTTGTGGTTGTCCTGATCGCTGCTTCAATAACTGTTTTTGTGAAGATTGAAAGGCGATCATTTATATATATCATTATTTCGTGTATGACGGCTTTCCCTGTTGTCTGGTTTTTTTTAAAAGAATATCAGCAAAGGCGTATACTAACATTTATAAATCCTGAACGGGATCCTTTGGGAGCAGGCTACCATATTATTCAATCAAAAATTGCCATAGGTTCAGGTATGATCACCGGCAAGGGATTTTTAAAAGGAACACAAAATGCGTTGTCTTTTCTTCCTGAACAACATACGGATTTTATATTTTCAGTTCTGGCGGAAGAATGGGGGTTTGCCGGTTCAGTATTTCTTATTTTTCTTCTCTTGATGTTGCTCATAAGGGGATTAAATGTAGCTTATGGGTGCAGGGATCCCTTTGGCACAATCCTTTCAGTCGGAATATCAGCAATGATATTCTGGCAGGTTGTTATTAATATCGGGATGGTAATGGGGCTTATGCCGGTTGTCGGTGTACCTTTGCCCTTTATCAGCTATGGGGGTTCATCTATTGTTGTTACCATAGTTTGTGTTGGTATATTAATGAACGTGAGTATGAGACGGTTCATTCTTGAATGATTGGTAAGCGTTCACAGGACGCAGATTCATCTGGGCATTTTTCAACATAAATTAATACGAATAATTAAGGAGGGTATTTAAGATATGAAAAAAGGTAAAAAACACGATTCTATATCTACTTTTCTGGGGTCTGATGCAAGTATTGACGGAACAGTAGAATTCCGTGGTGCTATCAGGCTGGATGGAAATGTAAAAGGAAAGGTCAAAAGCAATGGCGGTACGGTTATTGTGGGTGAGAAGGCTGTGGTTGAGGCGAAAATAGCTGTGGGAGTTGCCATAATCATGGGCGAGGTACACGGAACAATAGATGCTAAGGACAGGATTGAGATTTATCCCCCGGGTCGTGTTATCGGCGATATTCAAGCTCCGGTGATAACTGTTGACGAAGGAGGTATTTTCAATGGGAATTGTATTATGAAAGACCAGACAATTTCTTCAAAAAAAAAGAAAGATCTGTCCCCAAAGTCCTCTATAGTTGAGTCAATTACAAATGAAGTTAAAAAAGAAAAATAGAAAATTAACTATACTACCAAAACTTTTCCTGCGAACTCCGGATCGTGGTTCGGGGCAGGCGCATGAATCCATAACTCATTTTCCCGATCAGGTCGAGGACAGGGATTTTTCCGGATTTCCGCCTGCGTAGGAATGACGGTTTGGCTGGTTAATACTTCTTTAAATTTCAAAGAGTTAGATAAAACTATAGACTTTCGGGGGAATTAAAGAACCTTTGCAAAAAAACCTTTGACAATTTATTTTATCTGGTGTTATAGAACGCTGGAATTGATGGAGTTGAAAATTTAGTAAGTATTGCACTGGGAAAGAACAAAAAATATTCATTATAGATGGAGGGGCTTTAAATGAAATCTTCTGGTCTAAGCCGGAAAGGTTTTGTGGTTTTCGTGCTTTTTCTGGCAGTAGGGGTGCTGTTTTCCGCCTCAATTGCCCTGGGTTCTTCAGGAGAAGAGTCTGGAGGTGGGATAACCGTAATACCTGACGGGTCACTTCTTATACAGATTGTCAATTTTATTTTTCTTATCTTTATTTTAAACATCATACTATACAAACCGATTCGAAGCGTTTTAATTCAAAGAAAGGAAAAAATTGCCGGTCTTGAAGAAGGAATCGAAGCTTTCGACAGGGATGCTGTAGAAAAAGAAGATGCTTTTGCTTCGGGCATCAAGGCCGCAAGGGCAAATGGTATGAAGGAAAAGGAAGTTCTGCTCATTGCTGCTGCCGAAGAAGAGAAAAAGATAATCGAAAAAATAAACAAGAAGGCCCAGGCTAACCTCGCAGAAGTCAGAGATAAAATCGCAAAGGATGCTGGGGAGGCAAAGACGTCCCTTCTTCAAGAAATTGATGGATTTGCAAATGCTATTGGTGAAAAGATTCTGGGGAGGGCTGTTTAATGGATAGATCCGGAATAAAAAGGCCCGTTATCGGCTGTAAGCGCAGTTTGATTAAAAGCAGGACATTTATTGTTGTAATAATGTTACTGCTTTTTTTATTTTGCGCAGTTGCTGCGGCTTCCGGCGGCGGGGGCCAGGAATCAAAAGGGTGGGCAGCTACAGACACTTATAAAGTTATGAATTTTGCTGTTTTGGCTATCGGTCTTTTTCTCCTTTTACGCAAACCTGTTTCCCAGGCACTGAATGGTCGTATCAAGGGAATAAAGGAACAACTCAGCGAATTGGAAGAAAAAAAAGAAGCGGCTGAAAAAAAGCTTGCTGAATATAATGAAAAGTTCTTGAAATTAGACAAAGAAGCCGAACAGATTGTTGCAGAATACATAAAACAGGGAAATGAGGCCAAAGTAAGAATACTCAAAGAAGCGGAATCAGCAGCTGTAAAGCTCGAGGAACAAGCTAAAAAAAATATTGAAAATGAATTTAAAAAGGCCAAATCAAAACTGCAGGAAGAGATACTTGAACAGGCACTTGTCAAGGCTGAAGAGATTATTAAAAGTAAAATAGATACCAAAGACCAGGACAGGCTGGTAGATGAATATTTAGCGAAGGTGGTGGCGTAATGAAAAATCTGGCAATTGCACGGCGTTATGCCAAGGCTCTTTTACTTATCGGAAAAGAGGACGGTAAGGCTGACGCTTATAGAGAGGAACTGGATGGGCTTGCAAGTCTAATTGCAAGGGAGAAAGAGCTTGATCAGGCAATTTGTAACCCTCTTTATGATACACAGGACCGCAAAAAGGTTTTAAAGGCGATAATCGAAAAGCTGGATCTTACAAAAGTTATGACGGCATTTCTCTTGTTACTATTTGATAAAGGACGGATTAGATTTATCAGCGATATAAACGATTTTTATCAGAAACTGGCTGATGAACTGAAAGGTGTTGCGCGTGCGAGCCTGGTTTCGGCTACAGAAATTTCATCCGGAGCCATTGAAAAAATTCGTATGACCCTGTCAAAAAAGACAGGTAAGGATATTGTTTTGGAGGTTGAACAAGATCCCGGTTTGATAGGGGGGATCGTTACAAGGATAGGGGACCTTGTTCTGGATGGAAGTATTAAAACACAATTACTTAATATGAGAGAATCTTTTAAAAGGGGTGAGAGTGTATAATGGAATTAAGAGCCGAAGAAATAAGTCAGATCATTAAGGAACAGATTACGGATTATGATAAGAAGGTTGAACTGAGTGAAACAGGTGTTGTTTTGTCCGTTGGAGATGGCATTGCAAGGGTATATGGGCTGGAAAAAGCCATGGCACTTGAGCTTGTAGAATTTCCCGGCGGTATACTGGGCCTTGTGCTGAACCTTGAAGAAGACAATGTGGGTTGCGCCATTATGGGCGAAGATATCCATATTAAGGAAGGCGATATGGTCAAGCGGACCGGCAGGATCGCCGAGGTTCCGGTTGGTGAAGCGGTTCTCGGCCGGGTCCTATCTGCCGTAGGCGAGCCTTTGGATGGAAAAGGTCCAATAGACGCAAAGGAGTCCAGCCGGGTTGAAATGGTAGCACCCGGTGTTATCGCCCGTAAGGGTGTTCATGAACCCTGCTACACGGGACTGAAGGCTATCGACTCTATGACACCGGTTGGTCGGGGTCAGCGTGAGCTTATCATCGGTGACCGCCAGATTGGAAAGACCGCCGTTGCAGTTGATGCCATTCTTGCACAGAAAGATACGGACGTTTACTGTATTTATGTGGCTTGTGGGCAGAAAAAGTCCACAGTGGCACAGGTTCATGCTGTCCTGGAGAAACACGGTGCCATGGAATATACCACCATCGTAGCCGCCTGCGCCAGTGATCCGGCAACACTGCAGTTTGTCTCTCCCTATGCAGGATGCGCCATGGGAGAGTACTTCCGCAATAAAGGGCAGCACGCTTTGATTATTTATGACGATCTTTCAAAACAGGCGGCGGCTTATCGTCAGGTTTCACTTCTTTTGCGCCGTCCACCCGGACGTGAAGCTTACCCCGGAGATATTTTTTATAACCATTCCCGTCTTCTAGAACGGGCTGCCAAGATGAATGACGAACTTGGGGCAGGATCGCTTACAGCGCTTCCGATAATTGAAACCCAGGCCGGTGATGTATCCGCCTATATTCCGACAAATGTTATTTCTATTACAGACGGTCAGATATATCTTGAACCAGGCATGTTTTTTTCCGGTGTCCGGCCTGCCATTAATGTAGGTCTTTCCGTGTCCAGGGTCGGTGGCGCTGCACAGGTTAAGGCCATGAAACAGGTGGCAGGCACATTGCGCCTGGACCTGGCTCAATTCCGCGAATTGGAAGCATTTGCTGCTTTTGGAAGCGACCTGGATGCTGCTACACAGAAACAGTTGACTCGCGGCGCAAGGCTGGTTGAAATACTAAAACAGCCACAATATCAGCCCCTGTCCATGGAAAAACAGGTCACAATCCTCTATGCTGGAACAAAAGGATTTCTTGATGAATATCCTCTCGATGTTCTTGGAAAATATGAGGCAGGGCTTTACACGTTTATTGAAGACAGGTATCCGCAGATTTTTTCTGAACTTAAGGAAAAAGAAGAGATTTCAGACGATCTGGACAAGGTAATTGCAGAGGCCATGAATGCCTACGGGGAAGAGTTTAAGGATACTATTAAATAATAACAACTTATTGCGTGAGTTATGTGTTGCTTATGCAGGTTTGACATATCCTGAGTATGTAATACAAAACCGGCAAAGGAATAAATAAGGGCTTTGGTTTATGGCAAGTTTAAAAGATGTTCAAAATAAAATTTCTGCGGTTAAAAAAACAAAGCAGATCACAAAGGCCATGAATATGGTGGCTACCTCAAGATTGCGGGGCGCTCAGACAAACATGGAAAATTTTCGCCCCTATGCCGGTAAATTTTCAGAAGTATTGGGGAGCCTGGCAGAAAAATCTGGTGATGAAGCAAGTCCTTTACTGGTACCTCGTGAGGAAGTAAAGAAAATCCATGTGATTTTATGCACTTCCGACAGGGGACTGTGCGGTGGATTTAACGTCAACCTGATTGATAAGGCTGGTTCGTTCGTAAAGGAAAGATCCGGTGATGATATTGAGATCTCCTTTACAAGCTTTGGAAAAAAAGGCCGTGACTGGTGCCGAAAAAAAGAAATGGTCATAGAAGACGAGTACATTGGAGTCGTAGGAACAACTTTCGGATTCAATGTGGCTGCAAACGCAGGGCGTAAATTTGTGGAACGATATCTGAGCGGGGACTATGACGAGGTTTATGTAATTTATGCTGAATTTATAAGTATGGGAAGACAGGTGCCCACCTTAAAGCAACTTATTCCCATACCACCGATTGAAATTGTCGAGGATGAAGTGGAAGATAAAGAGTACCTTGCCGAACATATTTGCGAGCCGTCGGCTGACAGACTTTTGGGGGAGTTGCTTCCGAAAAGTGTTCATGTAAAGTTGCACAGTGCGCTCCTGGAAACATCCACCAGCGAGCATGCGGCGCGTATGGCTGCTATGGAAAATGCAACATCGGCATGCAACGATATGGTTGAGAATTTGACGCTGACGTATAACAAGGCTCGCCAGGCGTCTATTACGGCCGATTTGATGGATATTGTCGGAGGAGCAGAGGCGCTTAAGGGATAAGAAAATAATTACTGTATTTTACATATAGGAGGTTTTTAGATGGGAGAGAATATTGGGAAAATTACTCAGGTTATGGGGCCTGTCGTTGACGTAGAGTTTGAACAGGGTAATCTGCCTACAATCTATACGGCGCTTACGATCAGCAACCCTTCCATAAACGATGAAGAAGACAACCTTGTTGTTGAAGTAGCACAACATCTTGGTGACAATGTTGTCAGAACTATTGCTATGGATGTTACCGACGGTCTGATGAGAGGGCAGGAAGTAAAGGATACAGGTAAAATGATCATGATGCCTGTTGGAGAAGCAGGTTTAGGAAGGGTTCTCAACGTTGTCGGAAAACCTGTTGACGGGCTAGGTCCGGTAAGCCAGGAGAAGATGCGTCCCATCCACCGTGAAGCCCCGGCATTTACCGAGCAGGACACATCGGTACGTGTTCTTGAAACCGGTATTAAGGTTATTGATTTGCTTGTTCCGTTTCCGAGAGGTGGGAAAATGGGCCTTTTCGGAGGTGCAGGCGTGGGTAAGACCGTTATCATGATGGAAATGGTTCACAACATCGCCATGCAGCACGGTGGTATTTCTGTTTTTGCAGGCGTGGGAGAGAGAACCCGTGAAGGCAACGACCTTTATCATGAAATGAAGGAAGCAGGCGTACTTCCAAAAGCTGCTCTGATTTATGGGCAGATGACTGAGCCTCCCGGAGCAAGAGCACGTGTCGCCCTTTCTGCCCTGACAGCTGCTGAGTACTACAGGGATGAAGAAGGTCAGGACGTTCTTATCTTTATCGACAATATTTACCGTTTTACACAGGCAGGTTCCGAAGTGTCCGCTCTTCTTGGGCGTATGCCGTCTGCTGTTGGTTATCAACCGACTTTGGCAGTTGACCTTGGTGAACTCCAGGAGCGTATTACATCAACGAACAAGGGCTCTATTACGGCTGTTCAATGTGTATATGTTCCTGCAGACGATTTGACTGACCCGGCGCCTGCTACTACATTTGCACATCTGGACGGTACTGTAGTTCTTTCCCGTAAACTGGTCGAGCTTGGCATCTACCCTTCAGTAGATCCGCTTGATTCAACATCAAGGATTCTGGATGCCGCTTATATCGGTGATGAACATTACCAGGTAGCTCGTCAAGTACAGCAAATTCTTCAAAAATATACCGAGCTCCAGGATATTATTGCTATTTTGGGCATTGATGAATTGTCAGACGAAGATAAAGTCACAGTATCCCGTGCAAGAAAGATTCAGCGTTTTCTGTCACAACCCTTTCATGTTGCCGAGGTTTTTACAAACACACCCGGATCTTATGTAAAGATCGAAGATACGGTTAACGGTTTCAAGGAAATAGTTGAAGGAAAACACGACGACCTACCGGAGCAGGCATTCTATATGATTGGAAGTATTAAAGAAGCAATTGAAAAAGCCGAAAAGATGGCTGAAGCAGCATAGCTGAGAGGTTTAAATAATGGCTGAAAATATTAAATTAGAAGTTGTTACACCTGAAAAATCTGTTGTCAGCGAGGAAGCTCAGATTGTAATGCCCCCCGGTTCTCTCGGCGAGTTTGGAGTTCTCATTGGCCATACGCCTTTTTTAACCACTCTTAAAATTGGTACGATTCGATATAAAGATGCCGGTGGGACTGAAAAATATGTTTTTATCAACAGCGGATTTGCAGAAGCGCTTCCGGATAAAGTTACTGTGCTGGCAGAGTCGGCTGAAAGAAGAAAAGATATTGATGTTGAGCGCGCAAAGGCTGCCATGGAAAGAGCAGAGAAACGCCTGGCTGAGGATCGATCTAAAGAAGGTATTGATTTTAACCGTGCCAAAATCGCTCTTGCAAGGGCGGTTGAACGGGTAAAGCTTAGCGACTTTAAAAATTAATAGGCTTATTTAAAGACAGATAAATTAAACCCTGTTGCATTGGGGTTAAAAATGGATTTAACTATAAAAGGGTAAACCGGTTTAATTGGTTTACCCTTTTTATATAGAAAGAATAGATCGAATCAGGGAGAGGTACCAAGTCAATGAAAAATAATGTTGCTGTAATCATACTTGCCGCAGGTATGGGAACGAGGATGAAATCGACAAAAGCTAAAGTTCTCCACGAGATTCTTGGGAAACCCATGATTTTGTATGTTGTGGAAACTGCAGAAAAGGTTGCTGGAAAGGATGTAATCCTTGTCATAGGAAATCAGGCGGATAAGGTTAAAAGGATTGTTTCTGAAAAAGCCAAGGTGAGATATGCATACCAGGATAAACAGCTTGGAACCGGGCATGCGGTTTCGTGTGCATTATCTTATATACCCGACCATTGTGAAGAAGTTGTAATATTGTGTGGCGATGTTCCGCTCCTTGACGCAGATACAGTAATTCAGCTTGTTGATGATCATGTTAAAACAAAACGTGATATTTCACTTTTAGCAGTCGAAAAGGATAATCCAAAAGGCTACGGCAGGGTTTTGTATGATGATAAAGACCATGTTGCAAAAATAGTTGAGGAAGCGGATGCTACTAAAGAGCAAAAACAAATCAAAATGATTAATACAGGTATTTACTGTGTAAGAAAAAATTATTTAGTAGATATAGTGGGAAAAATCGAATCAAATAATGCCCAAGGTGAATTTTACCTGACTGATATTATTGAAATAGGGAATAAAGGGAAAAAACTTGTTGGAGCTCTTGTGGGAAATGATGACAAGGAATTTTTCGGTATCAACACCAACAAAGAGCTAAAGGAAGCTGAAAAAATAATGAAAAGCCGAGTTAGCATTATATCTTGACTTTAGCATGCATAATAGATTATAGTATCTAAAATTAGTTTAAGGTAAAAATTTGCATAACGAGGAAGTTATACGGCAGTTTGAGGAAATTGAACACAAAGTTGAACGAGTGATAGAGGCTTGTAAATCACACGAGGCGACTAACTTAGAACTTATTAATAAAATTGAACGGTTAGAGGAGGAGCTTCAAAAAAAGACTGAGGCGGAAAATAATTACTTAAAGGAAAGGGCCTTAATTCGGTCAAAGATTGATAGTTTGTTGGTCAGACTTGAAGATATTACAGAAGTTGAGTAATAACGGTCAACAGAGTAAATACTCAAAAGAGGCAGGATACACATCCATTGGAAGAACTTGTAACAATAGAACTCTTTGGGAGGTCTTATACATTCAAAGCAGAATCAGAAATTATGATGGCAAAAGATGTTGCTGACTACCTTGTAGAAGAGGTAAGCAAAGTTGAAACACAACAATCAATAAAATCATCAAATATTTCCAAGCTTGCAATTATGATTCTGGCTGCACTGAACATAGCTAATGAAAATATGGAACTGAAAAAGAAACATTCGGATTTCATGCATACAATTTCAAAGCAATCATCTGACCTGATACGCTCATTAGATGCGTTTGTGCAATAAACGACAGAGGTGTTTTTACAAGTTGCAACCAGTTGAAAAAGTTAAACTGCTTTTTTTCGGTAATTATATATTTAACGTATTCGTTGGCCAAAATAAATGTGTACCTTCTTGCAGGCCATCAGAAGTATCCGGCTTGTTGTGTGCTTATATTTCATTGGAATAAACTTAATCCCTGCCGTGTTCGTGATTGGAAGATACTCTTTGATCCAACATTCATTTAACGGGAGCTGTCCCTGGTTTTGGTGTGCATGTTCTGATTTTACAGAAAAGCCTAAAGAAGCTATATGGCGCCCACTTTGAACCATGGTTCAAAGACCTACCAACACGGCATTTTGGCGGGGGTTCTATTTTATTCAAAGTTTGAATATGTTTTTTGATATGTGTAAATTCTAAGATTTTATCTAATAAACAATATTTTAAATTTATTTTAATCATATCCAATGAATATATGACACAACTCCTGAAAATTATATTGCCAGTCCTTCCTTTTTTCCTCATTTAACAGCCGTACTTTAACCTGAATTGAGCCATTTCTGCATGATATGTAACGTTTTATTGCGCCTTTCCACAGGCTGCGGGGCGGAAAGCATCGATTTGAGATGGATCTTCATTTTTCGCTCACTATTATGCATTCGATTATATTTTTTACGAGTTCATCAACTTGAGTTAGCTTTAAGGTTTAAATTACTTGACAACCGGCTGCACAATAGCCGTTTCCTTTTCCAGGGAGATATACCATGAGTGAATATATTATATTATTAGGAATAACCTGCTTCGTTGCAGGGTTTATTATTGCATTTTGGCTTAAAGGGAAAATGCTTTCTCAACGAATCAAAGCTGCCAGGGGGGAAGCTTCTCGAATATTAGAAGAATCTAAGAGACAAGCAGAAACGCTGATTAAAGAAGCAGATCTTGAAATAAAAGACAAACTTTTCAAGATGAAAGGCGAGTTTGATGCTGATACTAAAGATACGCGATTTGAGTTTAAAAAGCGGGAGAGGAGAATAATCCAAAAAGAGGAAAACGTTGAACGAAGAACAGAGCAATTAGAAATAAGAGATCGTGATATTTTAAAAAAAGAAAAAAAGCTGGCAAAAAAGGAAGAACATATTGAACACAGTGAAAAGAAATATAACGCGTTGATTGAAGAACAAAAAAGACATCTTGAACAAATTTCCGGACTGACGGCAGAGCAGGCCAAAGAATTGTTATTAAGGGCGATGGAGAACGAAGCGAGGTATGAAGGTGCCAGGCTGATTAAAAAGATAGAGAATGAGACCAAAGAAACAGCTGATAAAAAGGCCAAGAATATTATGGCGACAGCTATTCAAAGATATGCCAGTGATTTTGTTGCAGAACGAACGGTTTCAGTTGTTCAACTTCCTAGCGACGAAATGAAGGGGCGAATAATTGGCAGGGAAGGACGTAATATCCGGGCAATAGAAGCAGCGACAGGGATTGATCTAATTATAGACGACACGCCTGAAGCTGTCATTCTCTCGGGCTTTAATCCTGTCAGGCGAGAGGTCGCTCGTATGTCTTTAATGCGTTTGATTTCCGATGGGCGAATACACCCTGCACGCATTGAGGATGTTGTAAAAAAAGTAGAGAGGGAAGTTGACCAGGCGATTAAAGAAGCCGGGGAGCAGGCGGCATTTGATCTGGGTATTCACGGGATTCATAATGAACTTATCAAGTTAATCGGCCGTTTAAAATTCCGTACGAGCTATGCTCAGAATGTTTTACAGCATTCAGTTGAGGTGGGTTTTTTATGTGGTATTATGGCTGCTGAACTGGGACTGAATCAAAAACTTGCAAGACGTATGGGACTGTTGCATGATATCGGAAAGGCGGTTGATCATGAGGTAGAAGGCCCTCACGCCCTGATAGGTGCCAGGCTTGCAAAAAGATACAATGAATCCCAAAGAATTGTACATGCAATTGAGTCCCACCACGAGGATATTCCTCCATCTTCTGTTTATGCCTTTTTAGTTCAAGCTGCAGACGGTCTATCGGGAGCCAGGCCAGGGGCTCGAAAGGAACTGCTTGAAAATTATATCAAACGGCTGGAAGATCTTGAGAAAATAGCAAATTCATTTAGAGGTGTTGCTAATACATATGCAATTCAGGCTGGCAGAGAGCTTCGTGTTATCGTTGAAAGCAGTATTATTTCAGATGAAGATGCAACCATGCTAAGCAGAGATGTTGCAAAAAAAATAGAAGAATCATTAACTTTTCCCGGTCAGATAAAGGTTATGGTTATAAGAGAAACAAGGGCTGTAGAGTATGCAAATAAGTAGAGGTTTTGCATTATGAATGTTATCGATGTTTTACTTGAACGAGGATTTATAGAACAAACGACACACGATGAAGAATTGCGTAGATATGCTGGTAAGGAGCAGATTACCTGCTATATCGGTTTTGATCCAACAGCCTCCAGCCTTCATATCGGCAGTCTTGTGCCGATCATGTCGCTTGCTCATATGCAAAGGCTTGGGCACAGACCTATCGCCCTTGTTGGCGGAGGGACGGGGCTTGTCGGAGATCCCAGCGGCAAAACTGAGATGAGGCAACTGTTGACATCTGAGATAGTGGAAGAGAATGCACGGGGTATAAAAAAGCAACTATCCCGTTTTATTGATTTTAGTGATGATAAAGCCCTTATGCTCAATAATGCTGACTGGCTTACTAAATTGGAATACATCCCGTTTTTAAGAGATGTCGGGCGTCATTTTTCAGTAAATCGTATGATAAAAGCAGAAAGCTATAAAATACGTCTGGAATCTGATGAAGGTTTAAATTTCATAGAATTTAATTATATGTTGCTTCAATCCTACGACTTTCTGGAACTTTATAACACCCATAACTGCAGACTGCAAATGGGTGGTAGTGATCAATGGGGCAATATTGTCGCAGGGGTTGAGCTTATTCGCAGGATGCGGCAGGAAACTGTATTCGGCGTAACTTTTCCTTTGATTACCACAAGCGGTGGGGCAAAGATGGGGAAAACAGCCAGTGGGGCTGTCTGGCTTGCTGATGACAGGACCTCGTCATATGAATATTATCAGTACTGGATAAACACAGATGACAGGGATGTAGAACGTTTTATGGCGCTTTTTACCTTTTTGCCCATGGAAGAAATAAGAGATATTGGGAAATTAGATGGCTCAGATTTAAATACCGCAAAAACAGTCCTTGCGTTCGAAGCAACATTGCTCGCTCATGGTGAAAAAGAAGCGCTTGAAGCGCATTACTCAGCTCAAAGCAGGTTTGGTTCCAGGCCCGTACCAAAGACAATTATGCCTTCTAGCTCAATACCGCGAAATGTTAAGGTAAGTGGAGATGGTGCAGGTAATTTGCCGAATATGAAAATAGAAGCGATAGCAACAATAGTTGATTCAACACCATGCTCATATATTAATGAAGATCAGCTCAAAACAGGAATTCCGGCCTTTAAGATGATTCATACTGCCGGATTAACACCTTCAGGGGGTGCAGCAAGAAGGCTTATTGAACAGGGCGGGGCGTATATTAACGACGAACGTGTAAAGTCATTTGACCAGCTGATTAATGATGATTATCTTGATGAAAAAGAGACGATTATATTAAGAGCTGGAAAAAAACGATTTCATAAAATAAAAATTATAAAATAGCAAAATTAAGCTTGACAAAGAAAATAAATAATTATACTTATATTCTTTTTTAAAAGAGTGTCTTTTCTTTTAAAAAAGATAAAAAAATAGTTGACAAGACGGGTTTGAGCAGTGTATTTGTGCAATCCTGTTTTAATCAATATTTTGAAATTTTTGCATTTCATGTGCAATCTCTTGATCTTTGAAAACTAAATAGTGACAGAAATTTTAAGTCGGGTCTAAAGTTAATTCGTCGTATCCTTTTTTATCGGTTTATCCGATGAAATGGAACGGCATAGTTTAATTGGAGAGTTTGATCCTGGCTCAGAATGAACGCTGGCGGCGTGCTTAACACATGCAAGTCGTACGAGAACTCTTTAGCTTGCTA
>RCNC010000727.1_pt1 | contig 21414 bp, 17 predicted proteins | sample 2041301 | NCBI WGS metagenome assembly RCNC01 (sample SAMN09708231, study PRJNA481090) | Marine sediment metagenome, whole genome shotgun sequencing project. | biome: marine sediment; feature: ocean; material: sediment; isolation source: Sewage treatment plant 13A marine sediment (STP13A) ...
TCCCACTTCACCACCTGCTTTTCGGCCTTCACCTACCTGGAGGCCGGTGACGGTGCCCCGACCAATTTCGGTTCCCAGTGTGTTCTGGTACGCCGGTCGGCCCTCGAGGCCGTGGGCGGGTTTGACGAGGCCCTGGGCGGGGCCACCGTGGAGGACCTCGGCCTGGGCTACCGTCTGCGGGCTGCCGGCGGGTCCACCATGCTGGCGGCCCGGGCGCGGATGGGCCACAACAGCCGTTTCGGCCTGAATAAATTCTGGCGCAATTACTCAGTCAAGAGCCGGGTCTTCACCCTTATCCGAGCCCGGACCCCCAGGCAATGGAGAGCCGACGGCGGCTATGATAAGACCCTGATGCCGCTCTCCGTCGCCCTCAGCGGCCTGGGCTGGCTGATCGCCCTGGTCCTGCCCTTCCAACCGGCCCCGGCGGCGGTGGCGCTGCTGCTGCACCAGTGTTTACTGCTTCTTCTCTGGCGCCGCTTCGTGGGGCACGCCGCAGGGGTCTTCGGGCCCATGGGCGCACTCCGCCTCTTCCTGCTGAAACAACTGGCCCTCACCGCCGTGGGCGTTGGCGCTCTGTCCGCCCTGCCGCAGTTGTTCTCCCTGTCATCGCGAGGAGCCGCAGGCGACGACGCGATCTCCTGAGAATTTGTAATGACAAAGAGGAGATTGCTTCGTCGCAGGCTGCGCCTGCTCCTCTCAAGGAACAAAAAAGATGGGGACAGCTACCTGTCACATCAAACATCTGATTCTAAGTCCCTTGCAACTTCAGGTAGCTGTCCCCATCTTCTGCCGTTCCTTTTGCAGACTTCCCGGGGCCGCCACGGGTTGGGGCTCGCAATGACAGGCAGAAAAGTGGTGACTGTCTCTACTTTCTAGAAGCCCTGGCGGGTCCAGAGCAGCTTTTCGCTCCAGCGGGCTGGCCACTTCCCTGCCCCGCCTTCGTCGGGTGAGAGTTGCGCGGACACATCCCGGGCGATGAGCCGACCAAGGCTGAGGCTGGCCGAGATGGTACGGTCGTCGGGGAGAATGTGGGTGGAGTCGGCGGCCCACAGACCGGGGATCGGCGTGCGCACCGGGGGAAGGGATGTGGAGAAGTGGCGACCGCAGATCGGTTGGGCGTGGGGTGAACCGGCCACCGCCACATCCTTGACCCACGAGTTTTGGAAAGCGGGGTTAATGGCCGAGAGCACCGGCAGATACCGCTGGAGCAGGACCTCGGGGTCGGCGGACGGATCGCCGGCGGCAAACTCCCCGTATTCCGGGATGTAGATCAGGGAGGACTCCCCGAACCGTGCCTCGCGGCTGAGGTTGGTCCACTCGATGATCCCGGCGTGGGGTACCCGCTGGTCGGAGAAATTGATCCAGAAACTGTCGGTGAGCCGGCGGTCGAGGCGGATCAGGGTGCAGGTGCAGCCGATGTTGCGCAAGCGGCTGAGCCGCCGGCCATAGTCCGATGGCACCGGCCCCTCCAGCAGACCGGCCAGGCGCACCAGCGGTGCGGCAAAAACCACCATGGAGGCCGGCAGTTCTTCCCCGCCGGCCCGCACCCCTCGCACTCCGCCACCCCTGGCATCGAGCACCAGGCTCTCCACCGGCCGGCCGGTGAGAATCTCCACCCCGGCGGCCTCCAACTGCTGCTGCAGCGCGCTGATGAACACCGAGGTGCCGCCCTCCAGGTAACCGGCCCGCTCGGTGAGCAGGCGGTGGCGTGACCGGGCGTTGCGCCGGATCCGCGCCCAGACCCACGCCGCCGAAACGTCGGGGGTGTACTCGCGGAACTTCATCTCCATCAACTGGCGCCACCAGGCGGAATATCCCCGTTCGCCGAAGTTGCGCTTGAGCCAGCCCACGGCCGACTGCCCTTCCAGATCCCGCCAGTCCCGGCGCAGGTTGGCGCGAAAGACCTGGAATCCATAGGCCAGCTTGTGGGCCAGGCCCATGCCGGGGAAGAGCAGCAGGCTCAACGGCGTGCCAAAGGGGACCAGACGACCCTGGTGGTAGAAGGCCATCCGCGAGGTGCGCCAGACCAGCCGGCTGCCCAGCCCCAGTTCATCCAGCACCTCCATGTAGTGACGGTCGGGCTTGAGCACGAAGTGGTAGAAACGGTCCACTTCCATGTCCCCCAGGGGCATGGCACCGGCAAGTCCACCCAGGGCGTTGTCGGCTTCAATCAGCCGCAACCGAACCTCACCCGGCGGCAGCAAACGACTGAGATACCAGGCCGTGGAGAGTCCGCTCACTCCCCCGCCCACCACGATGATCTCTCGTCTGCCGTCGCTCATCAGTTCGCTGCTCCTCAATCGCCCCGGGCCGGTGACGGGGAATAGTATCACCGAAGCCGGGCAGGATGGGTTCCCCGTCAACAGGGCCAGATTCTATCGACGCCCATTTTGGCTTGTCAATGGATTGGCTCCGGGCCGCCGGCAGCCGTTGATTTCAGCCGCCCGTTCCCCTACAATAAGCCGTATTGTATCAACAATTTTGGGACAGAACAGGCATGAAGCAGGCTGCGGGCAGGTATCATTACGCCCCGTCCCGGCGTCGCTGGGGGCAGAACTTTCTCCGTGACCGCGAGGCGGCGGAACGGATCGTTGCGGCCATCGACCCGTGTCCCGGGGATCTGTTCCTGGAAATCGGCCCGGGAGAAGGAGTGCTCACCGAGCGGCTCACCGAGCGGTCGGCCGGGGTGGTGGCGGTGGAAATCGACCCCCTGCTGGCGGCGATCCTGCGGGAGGGCCTGGCCAGTCGCCGCCCAAACCTGAAGATCCTCGAAACCGACGCCCTCGAGGTTGGCCCGCGGGAGGTGCTGGAATTGCTGGGGCAGCCGCCGGAAGGCGGACCGCAGCTCCGCCTGGCCGGGAACCTGCCGTTCAACATCTCGATACCGCTGGTGCGGCACTGGATGGAGCATCTGCCGCGGGTGCAGGACATGACCTTCATGGTTCAGCGGGAGGTGGCCCAACGGATGACGGCCCGGCCGTCCACCTCGGCCTACGGATTTCTCAGCCTGGCGGTGCAATTGAACTGTTCGGTGACGCCGTTGCTGGAGATTCGCCGGGACGCTTTCAGGCCAAAGCCCAATGTCGATGCCTCGGTGATCCGGTTGCGCCCGCTGGACGTGCCGGTGGTGCCCGCCCACCAGCAACCCTGGCTGCTGGAAGTGGTCTCCATCGCCTTTCGCAGCCGGCGCAAGACGCTGTTCAACAACCTCCGGGCGGACAGCCGGTTCGCCGGCGAGGAGGACAGGTTGACCGCCCTTTTCCAGCGGCTGGATCTGGCCCGGGACCGCCGGGGTGAGACGCTCGGCCTGGAGGAGTTCGCCAGCCTGGCCCGGGAGCTGGCCCCGCCGGCGGAATAATCGAAACGACGCACGAGGGAGCGATGCCGAAGAAAACAAAAAAGGGAAAGGCTGGTAAGAACGACAGGGCACCGCGTCGCTTCCGCCACTACCTCTCCATCCTCTTCGCCGTCCTGTCGGTGGCAGTGCTGGCCAGTCTGGTCTCATACAATGCCGCCGACCGGTCCTGGTTCTTCAACCCCGAGGGGGGGGATCCCCAGAACTGGTTCGGGCCGGTGGGGGCCACCATCTCCGAGGCCCTGCTGCAGTTCGCCGGGATGAGTTCCTTCCTGCTGGGCCTGCTGCTGCTCTCGCTGGCGGTGATCACCGCCAAGGACCGCGGCTTTGACTCACGTCTGGTCCGGCTGGCCGGTCTGGTGCTGATCACCGTGGCCTTCACCGCTTTGCTCCAGTTGATTTTCACCCTTCCCCTGTCCATGGGCGGCACCCTGATCATGCCCGGCGGCTGGATCGGCAGCCTGCTGGCCGAGTTTCTGGGCGGGCTGGTGAACACCGTGGGCAGTTGGGTGGTGCTCATCGCCGCACTGCTGGTGGGTGTGATGATGATCTCCAGTTTCACCCCCGGCGGCCTGGCCGGCGTGGCGCTCTCCACCACCTCCGGCTGGTTCCGCGGCTTTGGGCTGTGGTGCTCAGGGCTCCCGGAGTCCTGGCAGGAGCGTATCGAACAACGCCGGGAACGGAGGGCCGAAAAAAAGAAAAAGAAGGCTGCCAGGGGCCCTGGCACGGACCGGGTGGATGCCGGTCCGCAGAAACCAGCGAAAAAGAAAGCTCCGCAGATCAATCGCGGTGCCCGGCCGTCGGTTCCGGAACCGGCACTGCCCACCATTGCGGCCCTTGAAACCCCCATGCCCCCGGCCGACCCGCCGGTGCTGGATCCCATGGGGGATCCCCGGGTGAAACCGACCCCGGCAAAGCCGAAACGGAAACCCGCACCCCGGCCGCCGAAAAAGAATGAGAGCGAGGAGCAGATCAAAACTCCTCCCCTGGACCTGCTCAACATGCCGGTGCCCGATGCCGGTGTGGACGAGGAGGAGCTGGTCCGCAAGTCGAAAATCCTGGTGGAGAAACTGGAGGAGTTCGGTGTGGGGGGCAGCGTGGTACGCATCCACCCCGGTCCGGTGGTCACCACCTTCGAATTCCGTCCGGACCCGGGGGTAAAGTACAGCCGTGTGGTCTCACTGAGTGACGACCTCTGCCTGGCCCTGCGGGCCGAGTCAATCCGCATCGACCGCATGGCCGGCCGTTCCACCGTGGGCCTGGAGGTGCCGAACCGCAGCCGCGAGATCATCGCCGTGCGCGAGATTCTCGACTCGGACAGCTACCGCGACACCACATCGTGCCTCCCCCTGGCCCTGGGCAAGACCATCGACGGCAAGATCTACACTTCGGACCTGGCGTCCATGCCCCACCTGCTCATCGCCGGTGCCACCGGGATGGGAAAAAGCGTCGGCCTCAACGTGATGATCGCCAGCATCCTCCACCGCTCCACCCCGGCGGAGGTCCGTTTCGTGCTCATCGATCCCAAACGGCTGGAATTGGGGATCTACGAGGATATCCCCCACCTGCTGACCCCGGTGGTCACCGACCCCAAACTGGCGGGCAGCGCCCTGAAGTGGGCGGTGACCGAAATGGAGAACCGCTATACCCAGCTGGCCTCGTACGGCGTGCGCAACATCGAGCAGTACAACACCGTGCTGCGGCAGGAAGCCGAGGCCGGACCGAAGAAAAGCACCGCTCCGAAACCGGAATCCGACGAGGACGGCGCCGTGGAGAAGCTCACCGCGGTGGAAAAAGAGGACAAACACCTGCCCTACATCGTGGTGGTGATCGACGAGCTGGCCGACCTGATGATGGTGGGCAACACCGCCGAGGTTGAACTGTGCATCGCCCGGCTGGCCCACATGGCCCGGGCGGTGGGAATCCACCTGGTGGTGGCCACCCAGCGCCCCTCGGTTGACGTGATCACCGGGCTGATCAAGGCCAACCTGCCCGCACGGATCTCCTTCCGTGTCTCCTCCCGCATCGATTCGCGGACGATTATCGACACCGGCGGTGCGGAAAAGCTGCTGGGCGACGGCGACATGCTCTTCCTGCCCCCGGGAAGTTCGCGGCTGGTGCGGATCCACGGCGCCTACATCACCGAGCAGGAGACCACCCGCATGGTGGACTTCCTCCGCGCCCAGGCCAGGCCCAGCTACCAGTTGGACCTCAAGGCGGAGGAGAATCCGCTGGGCGGCGGTCCCGGCGGCACTGGTAACAGCGACCAGGACCCGCTCTACGACGAAGCGGTGCGCATCGTGGTCAAATCGGGCCAGGCCTCCATCTCCCACCTCCAGCGGCGGCTGAAGATCGGGTACAGCCGCGCGGCCCGGCTCATCGACTACATGGAGATGGACGGGATCGTGGGCCCCCACGAGGGGAGCAAGGCGCGGGAAATCCTGGTGGATGGCGACTACTTCGACGAGGTTGACGACCAGCCCCGATAAGCGAAAACGCAAAAAAATGGCAACAAAACGGGGGCAGGCACCAAAAGTTGCGTTCCCGTGCACATAAAAAGGGACACTCAACAGTGAGTGTCCCTTTTATATTGTGAATGATGTCACTATCAGGAGAAACTGGCCACCGCCTCCGCCTCGTCGCTGAAACACTCGAACACGGTGAGCAGCTGGGTGATCTGGAGCAGATCCTGGATCTTTTCGGTCAGGTTGAGCAGCTTCATCTTGCCGCCGCGGTTGTTCACCGTGGTGAAGGTCCCCACCAGTTCGCCCACGCCGGAACTGTCCATGTAGTTGACCTTGGCCAGGTTGAGAATGATCTGCTTCTTCCCGTCCTCGAGCAGTTTCTCGATATTCTCACGGAGCGCCACATCGCCTTCGCCAATGGTGATCTTCCCCTTGAGATCCAGGATAGCCACATCCCCAGATGTTCGGATGCTGGTTTTCATCAGCCCTCTCCTCTTGTCCGGCGCGGCTTGGCCGCGCCATTGTGAAGCCACCGGCCGCCGCAGGGCAATTGCCCCCGGCCCGTGGCCGGAATAACCCTTGTCAGTCCCCGGCAGCGGGGAGTTTCTTCACCAGGTGCACCTCGGTGCCCTTTCCCTCGCCCGTCTTGAAGTCCACCCGGTCCATGAATTTTCTCATGTAGAAGATCCCGCGCCCGCTCGGTTTCAGCAGATTGGCGGGCTCGGTGGGATCGGGCAGGCTCGCGGTGTCAAAGCCGGCCCCTTCATCACGGATTTTGATTTCCAGCGTATCGGGCAGCAGGTCGAAGGTGACCCTGACGTGCTTTCCCGGGTCGAGCTTGTTCCCATGTTCGATGGCGTTGTTCAGTGCCTCGCGCACCGCCATTCCCATCCAGTGAACCGTCTCTTCGTCGAACTCCACCAACCCGGTGATATCGTCGAGAACCGACTGCACCAGGTCAATCATCTCGAACTGGTTGGCGATAACCACATCAACGGACTGGCTGGTTTCTTCACCCATGGAGCCCCATATGAATCGACCCGGGCTTCTCACGAAATGTGGGTAGTCCGGGCCTTTAACCCTCGGAAAGATCATAGTTCACCGATCACGGGTAGTCAACAAGAGTGAACGATGATCAACCGTGCTCAGCCGCCGCGGCCTGGGCCATGAAATCGGCCCGAATGGACCTCAGGGCCTGGTCGTACGTTCCGCCGCGGATATCGGGGTAGGTCCAGTCGTGGTGGACCATCCCGCTGCGTGAGAAGCAGAGGGTCAATTCGGCAAAAATCCCTTGTCCCACCGCCAGGCGGTGAGCGAAGTTCTTGTGGGTGGCCAGAACAAATTTGGCCGCCGTGAGATAGCCGGGATCGATGTTCACCCGCCGACCGCGGCCCTCTTCCCCGGTGCGCCGGAAGCGGTCCTCCAGTTTCATGCACTCCCGCTTGATCCGGGCCAGATCGCAGGCGTCACCCAGCCCAATGGCGGAAAGCCAGTAGCGCACCAGCCCCGGCCCCATCTCGGGCCGGTAGTAGTCTGTACCGCTGAAGGGCCAGGGGCCGAACCGGCGCTCCTCGGGGCCGATGATCCGGGCCAACGGCCCGCCCAGCACGGCCAGGTCCACATCCGGGGTCGCGATCAGGCCCGCAACCCACTTGACCGGTTCACCGTTCACCGGCTCTCATCTCCTCCCCCCCCCTGCTGCAGCCGGGCCAGCGCCTGCTCGTCGGGCACTCCCCCGGGGGCGAAGCGCCGGAGGGCAGCGCGGGCCGCTGCCTGCTGGGCCTCTTTTTTGCTGCCACCCTCGGCAAGGGCCAGATCCAGGTCCTCAAGGCATACCGCCACCTGAAATCGTTTCTGGTGGTCCAGCCCGCTCTCCCCCCGGATCTGGTAGAGCGGCGGCGGCAGCCCCCGGGACTGAACCAGCTCCTGCAGCTTCGATTTGTCGTCACGGGTCAGGTCCGCCCCGGGGTGGAGCCGTTCCAGGCGTTCACCAAAAAGCCGCAGCACCACGCCCTCGGCCGCTTCCACACCGCCGTCCAGCAGCACGCCGGCCAGCAGGGCTTCCAGGGTGTTCTCCAGGATGGTCTCCTTACCCTCCCCGCCGCTGGCCGCCTCGCCCCGGCCCAGCCGCAGACAGCGGCCCAGGGAGAGTTCGCGGGCCACCTCGGCAAGGGTACCGGTGGAGACCAGGGTTGAGCGGGCCCGGGTGAGAAACCCCTCTTCCGCATCGGGGTTCAGCCGGAACAGGGCCCGGGCCACGGCCAGTCCCAGCAGCGCATCGCCGAGAAACTCCAGCGGCTCGTTATCCAGCGGGTCCTCGGCCCCCTGGGACCGTGCTTCGTGGCGCCAGGAGGAATGGGTCAGGGCACGTTCCAGGTGAGTGCGGTCGCGAAACCGGTACCCCAGCTGTTTCTGCAGTTCACCAAGGACATAGTCTTCGCCGTTCACCGTTCCCCCGCCTCTCAGGTAAAAAGGGCGCTCTCCCGGAGCGCCTTGATCCGGTCGCGGATCTCCGCCGCCTTTTCGAACTGGAGATCGGCGGCGGCCTGCATCATCTCCCGCTCCAACTGCCCGGTCAGCTCCTGCCGGCTCTTCTCGTCCAGGTATTCCGGCAGATCGATCCCGGATCCCTCCGCCGACTTCTTCCTCCGGTCAGGGACCCGGGGCACCGCGGCGTAATCGGCCTCGTAGATGCTGCCCAGCACCGTGTCGATGGACTTGACGATGGACTTGGGCGTGATCCCGTTGGCTTCATTGTATTCCATCTGCCGGGTGCGGCGCCGGGTCGTCTCGTCCATGGCCCGGCGCATGGAGTCGGTGACCTTTTCGGCATAGAAGATCACCAGGCCTTCCACGTTGCGCGCCGCGCGGCCGGCGATCTGAATCAGTGAGCCGCCGGAACGAAGAAAGCCCTCCTTGTCCGCGTCGAGCACCGCCACCAGCGACACCTCCGGCAGGTCGAGGCCCTCGCGCAGCAGGTTGATCCCCACCAGCACGTCGAATTCGCCCTGCCGCAGTTCGCGGAGCAACTTGACCCGCTCCAGGGTTTCCACGTCGGCGTGGAGGTAGCGGACCCGTACGCCCAGTTCATCGAAATAGTCGGTGAGATCCTCGGCCATCCGTTTGGTCAGGGTGGTGACCAGTACACGGTGCCCCTTCTCCACCCGCCCGACGATCTCTCCATAGAGGTCGTCCACCTGGCCCCGGGCCGGCCGCACCTCGATTACAGGGTCCATCAGGCCCGTGGGGCGGATGATCTGCTCCACCACCACCCCGCCGGTGCGCTCCAGCTCGTAGGCCGCCGGCGTGGCCGAAACGTAGATGGTCTGGGGCTGTCTGGCGGTGAACTCCTCGAAGTTCAGCGGCCGGTTGTCCAGGGCCGAAGGGAGACGGAACCCGTAGTGCACCAGGTTCGACTTGCGCGAGCGGTCACCGCCGGACATCCCCCGGACCTGGGGCAGGCTGACGTGACTCTCGTCGACGACGAGCAGCGCGTTGTCCGGCAGGTAGTCGAACAGGGTGTGCGGCGGTTCGCCTTCCCGCCGGCCGCTGAGGTGCCGGGAGTAGTTCTCGATGCCCTGGCAGAAATTCATCTCGCGCAGCATCTCCAGGTCGTAGCGGGTGCGCTGCTCCAGGCGCTGGGCCTCCAGCAGTTTTTCCTCGGCCTTCAGTTGCTCCAATCGCGGCCCCAGCTCCTCGCCAATGGTTTCCACCGCCCGTTCGATGTTGCGCCGGGTGGTGACATAGTGGCTCTTGGCAAAGATGCGGATGAATCGTTTCTCCCGCACCACCGTACCGCGCAGCGGGTCGATGATGCTGATCCGGTCAACCTCGTCGCCGAACATTTCGATGCGTACACCCATCTCTTCGTAGGAGGGATAGACCTCCACCACGTCCCCGCGGACCCGGAATGTGCCCCGCCGGAAATCGAGGTCGTTGCGGCTGTACTGGATGTCCACCAGCTGCCGCAGCAGTTTCTCCCGGGAGATCTTCTCCCCCTGTTCGAGAATCAGGGTCTGGGAGAAATACTCCTCCGGGGCGCCGATGCCGTAGATACAGGAGACACTGGCCACGATGATCACATCGCGGCGCTCGAAGAGCGACCGGGTGGCCGACAGCCTCATCCGGTCGATCTCCTCGTTGATCTGGGTCTCTTTCTCGATATAGGTGTCGGTGGTGGGGATGTAGGCTTCCGGCTGGTAATAATCGTAGTAACTGACGAAGTATTCCACCGCGTTGTGGGGAAAGAAGGATTTGAATTCCTGGTAGAGCTGGGCGGCCAGGGTCTTGTTGTGGGCGAAGACCAGCGCCGGGCGGTTCAGTTCCTCGATGACCAGGGCTATGCTGAAGGTCTTGCCTGAACCGGTGACCCCCAGCAGCACCTGTTCCCGCTCACCGGCCTTTAGCCCGGCCACCAGCTGGCGCACTGCCTCCGGCTGGTCGCCCCGGGGCTCGAAGTCACTGACCAGTTTGAACTCGTCCGCCATCCCGCACCCGCCCAAGAAAGAAAACGGGATTCTCGGGGGTTGGCCCACCCCCGGAATCCCGGTTCACATCAAATCGTACATCGCAATCGGGAATCAGAGCTCGGTGCCGTCCCCGGCTTCCTCCTCGGTGGTCCCGGCCGGCTCATCCTCCTCCCAGCCCTCTTCCTCGTATTGCTGGTCCGTTCCGGCGTAAGGATCCTCCTTGGTGTCCATGCCAACTTTCTCCTGCATGAACCTGATCAGCTCGATGGCCTCCTCCCCGGAGAAGTCGCCGTCGGACTCGGCCGCCCGGATCTTGGCCTGCAGTTCCTGCATGTCGGATGGCTGGAGCTTGTCCTCCTTGATCGCGGTCCAGAAGGCGTCGATGGTGTCCAGCGCCTCGGCTTCGGGGAAGTCTTCGGGCAGGGCCTCGACCAGGACCGCACTCATCTTGTCGCCGAACCACTCCATGATCGCACCACGCTTGGAGTAGACGATACCGACGGCGATGATCACGATAATCAGGAGAACCGCGCAACCGATCCCCCCCCACTTGAGGCAGCCGCCCTTCTTCTTCGGTGCCGCCGCACCCGAGCCCGCGTCCTGATACATGCTGATGTCCTTTCCTGGGCTGGCCGGCTGCCGGTCAGAGAGTCGTGCATCGAACTGACGAACCCGGCCGAAAATCGTGTATATATGGCTACAGACGTTAAGCAATGTTAGTGAGCCGGCAACCGGAAGTCAAATTGCCAGGGGAGCAAAATCGTCTGGTTTTTGACCCCCCGGCCGGGCCTCTGCTATCATTCCCCTGCGATCAATCCCGCTCAGCACAAAGCCGGCCAGGGTCCGGAAGCGAAACGTGATGACTGCTGCTCCGAAAAACACTGAAAAGAAGACCGCCGGAAAGCGGAAAAATGCGCGTCCCCGCAAGGGCAACTGGCGCCGGCTGGTCATCCCGCTGCTGATCCTCGCCGCGGTGACGGTGGGGATGGGCACCGGGCTCTTTGTCTCCCGGATCCTCGACGTGCCCTCGATCTACGAACTTGAGGATTACACCCCCAGCCTGACCACCATCGTGCTCTCCTCGGACGGAGTGATCCTGGCCCGGTTTGCCTCGGAGAAGCGGATCAACATCGACGCCACAGACATTCCCCAGGTGGTCAAGGATGCGGTGGTGGCCGCCGAGGACTCGCACTTCTACCATCACACCGGCATCGACCCCATCGGCATCGCCCGGGCAGTGATCAAGGACATCCGCCACCAGCGGCTGGCCGAGGGCGGCTCCACCCTGACCCAGCAGCTGGCCAAGCTGCTCTTCCTCACCCCGGAGAAGAGCTTCGAGCGAAAGATCAAGGAGGCGGTACTGGCCATCCGCATCGAGCGGAACTACACCAAGGACGAGATCATGGGGCTCTACTGCAACCAGGTCTGCTTCGACCACGCGGTGTACGGCATCGAGATGGCCTCGCGCTACTACTTCAGCAAGCCGGCGACGGAACTGGAACGCCACGAGGCGGCCCTGCTGGTGGGCATCCCCCGCCGCCCGACCGCGTATTCACCGATCAAGAACCCCGACCGGGCCATGCGACGCCGCGACTGGGTGCTGGACCGCATGCTGGAAGAGAATATGATCGATGAGGAGGAGTGCGCGGCACAGAAGGCCCATCCGCTGGAGCTGAAGGTGCTCGACTCCACCGCCCGCCGGGCACCCCATTTCACCGAAGAGATCCGCAAGTATCTCATCCGGCAATATGGCGGCAGCTATCTCGAACGGGGCCTGCGGGTCCACACCACCATCGATTCCCGGATGCAGGAGGCGGCCAATGACGCGGTGCGTGACGGCCTGCTGAAACTCTCGCGGATCCGCCGTGGATTTCGCGATATCGAGAAAAACACCTTCGACATGGAAGTGGAGAGCCCGGAGCTCTACGACTCGCCCGGCTGGCGCTTCGGCATCGAAGAGGGCGACGTCTACCAGGGGGTGGTGCTCGAAGTGAAGGACGGGAAGGCCACCGTGCGGGTGGGCCCCTACCGGGGCGAGGCGGGCAGTGAGGCCGTGAAGTGGACCAGGCGCAGCGTGGCAAAAGTGTTCAAACCGGGTGACGTGACCCTGTTCCGCATCCTGGCCATCGACACCGAGAATGCCACCGTTACGCTGGAACTGGAACAGGAGCCCAGCCCGGAAGCGGCGCTGGTGGCCATCGACAACGCCACCGGCCAGGTGCTGGCCATGGTGGGCGGCTACAGTTTCGAACGCAGCGCCTTCAACTGTGCGGTCCAGGCCCAGCGCCAGCCCGGCTCGGCCTTCAAGCCGATCCTGCTGGCCGCGGCAGTGGACAACGGGTTTTCGCTCACCGACACCATCTTTGACGAACCAACCGAGTTCCCCGACCCCTGGAGCGGCGATATCTACAGCCCGGAGAACTATTACAAGGGTTACAGCGGACTGGTCACCCTGCGGAAAACCATCGAGGACTCGATCAACGTCGCCTCGGTGAAGCTGAACCAGAAGCTGGGCCCGGACGTCCTGGCCGACTATGCCCGGCGGCTGGGTTTCACCAGCACGATTCCGCCCTACCTCTCGGTGGCCCTCGGCTCGGCCGAGGTGAGCCTGATGGAGATCACCTCGGTCTACGCGGTGTTCCCCAACCTCGGCGTGGCGGTGGAGCCCTACTACATCACCCAGATCGATGACGCCGGCGGCAACGTGGATCAGGAGTTTCACCCCTCCTCCCGGGAGGTGCTCAACCCGGTGAGCGCCTACCTGGTCACCTCGACCCTGGAGGGCGTGATCCAGCGGGGCACCGGCCAGGCGGCGAAGAACCGGGTGCCGGGGGCCAAGGGGGGCAAGACCGGCACCACCGACGAGTACACCAACGCCTGGTTCGTCGGCTTCACCCCGGAGATCACCGTAGGTGTCTGGGTCGGTTACTCAGATAAGAGCAGCGAGAGCCTGGGGAGAAAGATGGCCGGTGCGGTGGCCGCCCTGCCCATCTGGACCCAGTTTCTCGAAACGGTCATCGACCCCGCATCAGCCGAGGGCAGCCGCTTCGAGGTTCCCCCCGGTGTGGTCTTCGTTCCCATCGAGCGCAACACCGGCCTCCGGGCCACCGCCGGTTCCGGATGCACCGACATCATCCTCGAGGCCTTCCGCGAGGGCACCGAACCGAGCCGCACCTGCACTCCCCACGAGGTTTCCATCCTCGCCCTGCCCTGGCAGGATCAGAAACGCATTCTCGGGTATTTCTAGGGACCTCAGTTTTACCACGGTGACCAGGAAACGGTGACTATGGCAGATAATCGTTAGCTGTTGATTTGCCGGCGGTTGTTGTCTGCGCCTGCACCCGCCGGACGTGGCGCGACACATTCTCTACCGTATCGATCCAGATGCCATTGGTCGGGTCGCTCGCATACTCACAAATAGCCCGCAACGTATCAGTGCGGACCGTCTTCATCCCTCCCTCGCCGATTTCGTGACCGGCGAAGATCAGCCACGTCCCATTTTTGACCGCCGCGTCGATGAGCTCCTTGGCCGCGGCGAAATCCAATTCGTCCAGCTTCATGGCCAGCAACTGAGCCGGATCGCAAAAAGCCGGATCGCAAAGAACCGGATCGTTGGGCCCCTCCCCCATCCACCCGCGCCCGGCCAGAAACATCTCCGCCACCAGGGGAACGTAGCTCTCCACATTCGTGCCCCGCCCCACAAACGTCTGCCCGCACGGATAGGCAAACGTCACCGGACGTATCCCCAGCACCGACTCGACTTCATCGTTCGCCGTTTCGAGTTCCTCCGCCATCTGTTCCAGCGTGAAATCCTCCAGCGCCTTGTGACGCGACCAGGGGTAATTCCCCGAACAAGGATGCTGCAGAGAATGGTTGCCAATCTCATGACCGTTCGCCAGGGCCTCCTTCCAGGCCGGCAGGCGTCTGTTCAGCCGTTGAGGCAACACATAAAACGTTGCCTTCACCCCGTACTCATCCAGCAATGGCAATCCCACGTCCATCTGGCTAGGCCGCGCATCGTCAAACGTCAAACTCACCGCCCCCCGCGCCCCCTCCGGCCACCCAGACGGATTGTCGCCCTCCGCACTCTTGCCGTGACAACCAGGAAGTAGCAAACCGAGAAGAATGAGCGGCAGCACCCAGGCTGTTATCTTGCCCTCTGCCCAGCAACACCGATAGTTGGCAAATCTCATGGTCCACCTCATAGTTAAGGCAACATCGTCACTCACATTTTGGGCGTGCGTCAAGCAATACCTGCCTATATCCATTTATCGACACCACACGGCCGTCCCATAAATCCCCCCAGGCAAGCCCGGGGGAATCTGCAGGACAGCAGGGGTAACCAGCCCTGATTCTGTCAATGAGGATGTGGGCTACCCGCCTTTCCCGGCGCGGGCAACGGCCAGGGCGGAGAGGTCACCGGCCCGCGAACCCAGGGAACTGGGTACGATGGTGCAGGCTTCGAGGGGCCACTTCCAGGTGTATCTCGGCAGTTTTTCCCGCAGGGGGTCCATCAGGAAATCGCCCTCGTTGACCGCCATGGTGCCGAGAACGATCACCTCGGGGTTGAAGACCTGGATCAGGTTGCCCACGCCCTGGGCCAGACGCTCGGTGAAGGCGTCCCACTGCCGGAGGGCGTATTCATCGCCGCCCCGGGCCGCGGCAGCGATGGCCCGGTGATCGATCTGGTAGGGGCTGCCGCCGGCTTCCTCGACGATGCGGGTTTCGATCCCCTTGTCGAGGATCTCGGCGCGCACCCGGTCGGCCACGCTTTTTCCGCCCACATAGACCTCCCAGCAACCACGCTTGCCGCAGGGACAGGGCGGCCCGGATGGATCGAGCACCTGGTGGCCCACTTCCCCGCCGTGATCGGTAACCCCCTGAAGCAGTTTGCCGTTGACGATCAACCCGGCGCCCATGCCGGTGCTGGCGGTGAGGTAGATCAGGTTCCGTGCCCGGTTGTGCTCGCCGTAATAGAGCTCGGCCAGGGCACAGGCGTTGGCGTCGTTGTTCAGGAACAGCGGCGCATCAAAGAGCGGAGCCAGCCGCTCCACCACCGGCACCTCGGTCCAGCCGGGGTTGTTGGGCGGAGCCAGCAGCACCCCCCGGGTGCAGTCCAGGGGCCCCGGGGCGGAGACGCCCACCGCGGTGAGCGGGTTGTTGCTGTCCAGATCCGCCGCGGAGAGGATCAGTGTGCAGAGGTCGGACAATTCCCTGAAATAGTCGTCGAGGTAATCGCCGGAGAGGCTGGGCATCCGCCGCGAGGCAAAGATCTGCCCTTCGGCCGAGCCAACGCAGACCGCGGTCTTGGTGCCGCCGATGTCGATGCCCAGCAGGGCCACGGCTACTCCTTTTTTCCGCTGAGCAGGAAAGTGCGGATGAACTCGTTGAGGTCACCGTCCAGAACCTTGTTCACGTTCCCCACCTCCACGTTGGTCCGGTGGTCCTTGATCATCTGGTAGGGATGGAGGACGTAGGAGCGGATCTGGCTGCCAAAACCGATTTCCATCTTGGTCCCCGCCGCTTCCTCCCGCTCCTTGCGACGCTCGGCCATCTCGTGTTCGTAGAGCCGGGCCCGCAAGACCTTCATCGCCAGGTCCTTGTTGCGGTGCTGGCTGCGCTCGTTCTGGCACTGCACCACAATGTTCGTCGGCAGGTGGGTGATGCGCACCGCCGAGTCGGTGACGTTGACGTGCTGGCCGCCGGCTCCGCTGGAGCGGTAGGTGTCGATGCGCAGGTCCTTTTCGTCGATCTCGATCTCAACCTTGTCGTCCACTTCGGGGAAGACAAAAACCGAGGCAAAGGAGGTGTGGCGCCGCTTGTTGGCGTCAAAGGGCGAGATACGCACCAGTCGGTGCACGCCCACCTCGGCCTTGAGGTAGCCATAGGCAAACTGCCCGTTGACCATGAAAGTGGCGTTTTTGATCCCGGCTTCTTCCCCGGGCTGGTAGTCGAGGGCCCTGGTGGAGAAACCCATCTGGTCGGCCCAGCGGAGATACATCCGGTGGAGCATCTCCGCCCAGTCCTGGCTCTCGGTGCCGCCGGCCCCGGAGTTGATGGCCACGATGGCGTTGTTCGCGTCGTTCTCGCCGTCGAGCATCAGCGCCATTTCCACCTGGTCCAGGCTGACCGCCAGGGAGGTCAGCCCGCTCTCCATATCGGCGTCAACGTCCTCACCCTCGCTGTCGAGATCGATGAGGACGGTGATGTCCTCCTCGCGCTCGATAAACTCCTCCACCTGCTTCACCGACGCATCGAGGGCATGACGTTTCTGCAGCACCGGCTGGGTGGCCTTGGGATCGTCCCAGAAATCGGGCTTGGCGATCTGCTGTTCGATGCGAGCCAGTTCCTCGCGCTTGCCATCTACATCAAAGATACCCCCTGAGCCGAGTGATCCGCTCCTTGAGGTCGGTGTACAGCTTGTGCAGGTCTTCTCTCATGACCCCAGTCCTTCCTTTGCCGTGGCCGTGCCTCCCCCGCCCGCGGGCCGGCGGCGCCGGGCCAGACAGACGACGAGGGAGAGTGCCCAGAGCGCCAGACAGCTCCAGGCGGTCACATCGCCGTGGCGTGAATAAAAGGTGTCCAGCGGCGCCACAACCTGTGACACCGGAACGATGGTCCGTTGGTTGAGCCGGGTCTGGTGCAGCACCCGCCCCAGTGGGTCGATCACCCCGGATATACCGGTGTTGGCGCAACGCAATACCGGCCGGCCATTCTCCACCGCGCGGAGCACGGCGGCGGTGAAGTGCTGCCGCGGTGCCGCCGAGTCGCCGAACCAGGCGTCGTTGGTGATATTCACCAGCACGTCCGCCCCCTGGCGCACGAACCCGCGCACCAGTCCGGGGAAAATAATCTCGTAACAGATCAGACAACTTCCGTCCGCAACTCCGAGGCGGGTTATAGCATAGGACTCCCCGGCGGTAAAGTCTGCCACCTCGGTCACCAGTTTGCCGGCAAAGAAGAGCAGCCGCTTGGCCGGCACGTATTCGCCGAAGGGAACCAGGTGGATCTTGTCGTATTTCCAGGCCAGCACCCCCCGGCGGTCCACCAGCATGGCCGCGTTGGTGTACGCCCCGCTCCCCCGCCCCCCGGGCTGGTAGATCTCATCCAACCCCGCCGGGCTGTCCACGGAGCCAAAGAGGATCGGCGCGCCGATCTCCCGGGCCAGGGCCTCGATCTCTCCCCGCAACACCGGTTCGTTGCGAAAGCGGAGGAAGGGAATGGACGACTCAGGCCAGATCACCAGATCTAGTTCTCGGCCAACACCGGCTTCACGGGTCATCTCGAACAGCACGTCGGCGATGGCCACCCGGTCACGGGCGGTCATCTTCATCTCCTGGGAGACATTGCACTGGATCAGGGCGGTTTCCAACCGCGGGGCCCGATCATCACCGGTCACCCGGGCCTCCAGCCGGGAGATCCGCAGCTGGCCGGAGAGCAGCACCAGCAGGACCACACCCATCGCCGCCACCGGCCAGGACCAGGCCGGCAGCGATTTTCGCCCTGCCGGCCCAATGGCGCCCCGGGCCAGCAGCGCCGACGAGAAGGCCATGATCAGGGAGAGGCCATAGGCGCCCACAAAGGCCGCCGGCTGGATGGCCCAGGGCACTGCCGCCTGGGAATAGGCCAGCAGGTTCCAGGGGAAACCGCTGATCAGCAACCCCTTGAGCAATTCCGTCCCGACCCAGATGATCGGGGCGAGGAGCAGCGCATTGGGGCCTCCCCGGCGGCACAGCAGCGATACGGTGAGGGCAAAAGCCGAAATGAACAGCGAGAGGTAGAGAACAAACAGCAGGTAGATCATCAGGCTGACCACCAGGTTCAGCCCGCCGAATGTCTTCATCACCGTGATCACCCAGGGCATGGCCAGGAGATTGAACAGGCCGCCGGCAACCAGACCCATCACCGCCGCAGACCAGGGGCTGGAACGGGCCGCCACCACCATCAGCGGAGCCAGGGCCACCCAGCCCAGGGGCCACCAGCCGGGGGTGGGAAAGGCCCCGAACAACAGCAGGCCACTGAGCAGAGACAGCGTCCAGGCCATACGGTTTGAGACAGGAGGCAGTTTCATCGGTTCGCGTGGCGTCCACATGCCGGACCGCCGGTTCCCTCCAGGGGGATAGCCCCGTGGTGGTCATCTTCACCCGTCTCGGGATGACGCACCGTGCGGTAGGCGTTGAAGTACTTGAAATCGGGATCACCCTCGGTATTGTGGCACACTTGGCAGAAGCTGCGGAAGTTGCACTCCGGACAATCATCGCGCACCCCGATGATCTGGCTGCCGTCCGGATAGGGGGATTCGGCGTGGGCCAGCCCCGGGCCGTGGCATGATTCACAGCCCACCCCCTGGAGGTCCAGTTGCAGTCGGCCGGCGTCGGCCTCCGGGCTGACCACCAGGGAACTGTGACAGCGCCGGCAGTTCACCGCCACCGAGCCGTCCGGTTCCGCGGCGTCCTCCAGAGCCCGGGCGTGGGGTGTGCGCAACCAGTGCTGGTATTCCGCTTCGTGACACTCGGCACAGGCCGCGGTGCCGGCCAGCCCTTCCACCACCGCATCGGCATAATCCCCCTGATCGAAAAAGACCACGCTCGGCCGGTCTTCGGGCTCGTCAGCTGCGGCGGGCGCAATGGGCGGGGGGGCGGGCAGGGGCGGAGCGGTCCGCGGCGCTCCGCAGGCCAGCGCGAACAGGCCGGCCAGCACGACAAAGGTCTGGCGAACTGCACAGGTGAAAGGACTCAGTTGCGGCGACTCTTTTTGTTGAAGGGGGATATCTCGCTCTCCGCCGATGCAACCCCCACCCCGTTTTTATCCTTGTTCTTAATCCCGAACAAGGCCCGGTCGGCCCGGCGAAGCAGTTGCTCCGCGTTGCCGGCGTGCTGGGGAAAGGAGGCAATACCGAAACTGCTGGTGAGCGTGACCTCGTGTTGCTGGTCAAAAACGATTGGATCGCGGGCGATGGTCTCGCGAATCCGCTCGGCCACCACCTGGGCGCCCCGGGTGTCGGTCTCGGGGAGCAGGATGCAGAACTCGTCCCCGCCGTAGCGGATCACCTTGTCGATTCCGCGGATGGTCATGATCACCCGGTGGGTGATCACCTTGAGCACGTGGGACCCCATCAGGTGGCCAAAACGGTTGTTGACATCCTTGAGATTGTCCACATCCATGAAGATAAGCGACAACGGACTGCCGAACCGCCGGGCCCGTTTCAGTTCTTCCTCGAGGTAGGTTTCGAAAAAGCGCCGGTTGTAGGCGTCGGTCAGGTCGTCCTTCACCGTCAGTTCACGGGTTTTCTTCAGGACCTTGGCATTGTGCAGTGACTCGGCAATCTCGCTGCTGAAAGTGCTCAACATCCGCACATCCACATCGGAGAAGCCCTTCCCGGCCCGCTCATCACGGATGGCCATGACCAGCCCCAGGGGCCGGGACTCGGAAACCACCGGGCAGATCAACACCGATCGAACACAGCGGCCGCCAATTTCGGCGAGGGGCGCTCCGGTACCGGTATCCAGCACCGATTTCCCGCTGCGGATCAGGCTGAGCAGGTAGTTCTCGCTGAAGCCGAATCGGCCATCGGTTTCCACGGTCTTCTCCACGCCGCGGAGAGCATGGTAGGTCAGAGATTTCGAGTCCTTCTCCAGCAGCAGCAGCGAACCACTGGTGCCGCCGCACAATTCCATCGACGAATCCATCACCAGCTGGACCAGCCGCTGCAGGTCGAGGGTCACCGAGACGCTCTTGATGATTTTGAACAGGGTGGCCTCACGCCGCAGGGCGAGGTTTTCGTGGGAGAGCCGCCGGTGGGCCAGGCACTTGTCCAGCACGTGGCGGAACTCCTCACCGTCCACCGGCCGGGGCAGGTAGTGGAAAGCCCCGTCACGCATCGCCTCCACCGCCTCGCGCACGCTGGCCTCACCGGTGGCGAGAATCGAGACCAACGGTGAGTCCCCGATGGAACGGAGGAAATCACCGCCTCCGCAGTCGGGGTGGCTGACATCGGTGATGACCAGGTCCACCGGCTCCGAATCGAGAATACGTCGAGCCTGGATCGCTCCGCTGGCCACCTGCACGTGAAACCCCTGTCCCTTCAATGCTTCATGCAAAACCCTGGCGGTCTCCTCGTGGGCTTCGACGATGAGGATCCGCTCTCGCATCAGCTGCGGGATGTCAATCTGGTCGTTCACGTGCTCCTGCTCTCCACCGGAAGGACCGGAAAATCACTTCTCATCACTTCGGGCAGACTGCGCCTCCTTGAGGAAGTAGTCCAATATATCAATCGGCAAAGGGAAGATGATTGTGGAGTTTTTTTCCACGGATATTTCACTCAGTGTCTGGAGATAGCGAAGCTGGAGGGCTATGGGGTGCCGTCCAACCACCTCGGCTGCATCGGCCAGTTTTCCCGAAGCCTGGAATTCTCCATCGGCGTGGATGATCTTGGCCCGCTTTTCACGCTCGGCCTCGGCCTGCTTGGCCATCGCCCGCTGCATCTCCACCGGCAGATCCACGTGCTTGAGTTCCACGTTGGACACCTTGATCCCCCAGGGGTCGGTGTGCTCGTCGAGAATGTCCTGCAGTTTGACGTTGAGCTTCTCCCGGTCGCTGAGCAGTTCATCCAGCTCGGCCTGGCCCAGAACGCTGCGCAGGGTGGTCTGGGCCAACTGCGAGGTGGCATACATGTAATTTTCCACCTCAACCACTGCCTTGTTCGGTTCGAGGACCCGGAAGTAGAGGACAGCGTTAACCTTCACCGAAACATTGTCCCGGGTGATGATGTCCTGGGGCGGCACATCGAGCACCACGGTGCGCAGCCCCACCCGCACCATGCGATCAAAGGGTGTAAAGACGAAAATGATCCCCGGCCCCTTGGCCTGGTGCAGCATCCGGCCGAGACGGAAGATCACTCCCCGCTCGTATTCCCGCAGGATCTTGATGCAGGAGAAGAGCCAGAGCACAACGACTGCCACGATGATAAGAGTAAATTGCATGGGGGTTATACCTCCGACTGTAAGTGAAGGATCCGATTCTCAACCCGGACAGGACCGGGGGTTCAGTGCAGACCGTGACGGCGACGGACGTGGAGCATCATGCCCTCGACACCGATGACTTCAACCTCGTCTCCCAGGCCGAG
>RCNC010000728.1_pt1 | contig 21410 bp, 19 predicted proteins | sample 2041301 | NCBI WGS metagenome assembly RCNC01 (sample SAMN09708231, study PRJNA481090) | Marine sediment metagenome, whole genome shotgun sequencing project. | biome: marine sediment; feature: ocean; material: sediment; isolation source: Sewage treatment plant 13A marine sediment (STP13A) ...
CTTCCGATCTATGGCTCGCGAAATCGCTGAGCTACGAATTCAATGATGCCAATCTTCTGCAACAAGCTCTGACACATCGCAGCAGCCCGGGTGCAAACAACGAGCGCCTTGAGTTCCTCGGCGACGCCGTTCTGGATTTCGTCATATCAGAAGTAGTCTACTGCTCACACCCGAATGCACCGGAAGGGGATTTGAGCAAGCTGCGTGCATCACTGGTCAAAGATGCATCGTTAGGTAAACTGGCTATGGGGCTCGGTCTTGGTGAGCACCTGATCCTCGGTGGCGGCGAGCGCAAATCCGGAGGACATCGACGCGAGTCGATTTTGGCGGACGCACTCGAAGCATTATTCGGCGCTGTCTATCTCGATGCTGGTTTCGACGCTGCCGCTGCGGTTGTCAAACAAGCATTTGGTGATCGACTCAATAATCTCCCGTCAGTAGATGACTTGCGCGATCCAAAGACACGGCTTCAGGAATGGTTGCAGGCGCAGGGATTCGGGCTACCGGAATATGAACTGGTCAAAGTGTCCGGAAAAGCACATCGACAAATGTTTGATGTCAGCTGTAGCATTCGGGATGGTGGGCAGGTTTCGACGGGCAGTGGCTCAACACGCCGTAATGCGGAACAGGAATCGGCTCGAGCAATGCTGGCAGTTCTCGGTGAGGAAGTACCGAACATATGAATACGATCTTATGAAGACAATATGCGGGTTTGTAGCAGTAGTTGGTCGGCCGAACGTTGGCAAGTCCACCTTGATCAACGCCATCATGGGCAGAAAGATCAGCATCGTAACCAACAAGCCGCAAACTACCCGGCACAGAATCCTCGCCGTGCATACGGATGGCGACACGCAGATCATTTTTGTCGATACACCCGGGATTCACCGTAAGGCGAATCGCGCCATGAATCGTATGATGAATCGCACCGCCTCTAATGCACTGGCAGACGCTGATCTGGTCCTTTTTGTAGGGGAAGCGACTCGCTGGACGGAAGAGGACGATGATGTGCTGAAGCGCTTGAAATCTGTGGATGCGCCCGTGATCGCGCTGCTCAACAAGGTCGACAGAGTGCATCCCAAGGAACGTTTGTTCGAAGCACTTGCGAGTATGTCGGCGCGGCATGAATTCGCGGAGATCTATCCGATTTCGGCGCTCAAGAAAAGCAATCTCAAAGAATTGATGGCGGCTATTCCTGCCTACTTGCCGGAGTCGCCACCTTTGTTTCCGGAAGAAATGCACACGGATCGTGGTAAAGAGTTTCAGGCGGCAGAGGTTATTCGCGAGAAGCTCACGCTGATGCTGCATCAGGAGGTGCCGTACGGTTTGACGGTACAGATCGAACGCTACGAGGTCGACGACGAGCGGGTCACCATCAATGCGGTCATTCTGGTGGACCGCGATAGTCAAAAAGGCATCGTCGTTGGTAAGGGCGGGCAAGTATTGAAAACTGTCGGGCAGTCAGCTCGCCTCGATCTTTGTGAGCAGCTGGGTCGGAGAGTACATCTCGAAATGTGGGTCAAAGTTAAGGACAACTGGTCGGACAGCGAACAGGATCTGATGCGCCTCGGATACGAGTAAATATTGGTGCGAGTCCAGCAACAAGCCGCATTCATTCTGCACCACCGGCCGTTTCGCGATACGAGCCAGATACTGGACGTATTGAGCCGCGAGCACGGCAAACTATCTTTGGTAGCAAGGGGCAGCCGCGGGCCCAAGTCTCGTCTGCGTGGAGTTCTGCGACCCTTCTTGCCACTGGCAATGTCATGGGTACAACGCTCGGACCTCGGAACGCTGACCGGTGCGGAAATGCACGGGGCGCCGATGCGATTGACCGGTGACGCTCTGCTGTCCGGGTACTACGTCAACGAGTTGTTGCTACATTTTTTGCACCGGCATGACCCGCAACCGGAGATATTCGATATTTATGTGCGCGCAATTGAAGCATTAGGCGCTACTGACGAGATTGCACCCTGTTTACGCCAATTCGAAATCGAGCTTTTGGGCGCTTTGGGTTACGCACTCAATCTCGACCATGAGGCCGGGTCGCACGATCCATTGCAGGCAGACCTCTCGTACGAATATCGATTCGAACAAGGGGCTGTACGTGTGGCGCGATCAAAGGGCCAGCTTGTATTCGGCGGGGCCGTCCTCACTGCAATAGCAGAGCAACGGTTCGAGGAACCAGAGGTTTTGAGGGCGGCGAATCGTCTGCTCCGCGAGGTGATCGGATTTCACTTGGGGGGTAAAGAACTCAAAAGTCGCAAGGTACTGGTCGAATTGCATCGACAACGAAGTTCTTCAAGCTAGAATACAGCTATGGCGAGCAACCCCTTATATCTCGGTGTCAACATCGATCATGTCGCGACCTTGCGGCAGGCGCGCGGCACGCCGTACCCGCGGCCGGCCGAGGCTGTGGCGATCGTTGAGCAGGCGGGCGCGGACAGTATTACGGTGCATCTGCGCGAGGATCGACGCCATATCCAGGATGGTGACCTGGATGCAATCATCGAAGTGATGCAAACGCATATGAATCTCGAATGCGCGGTTACCGACGAAATGTTGAGTATTGCGGTGGCCGTGAATCCGTCGGATGTCTGCCTGGTGCCCGAAAAACGCGAAGAACTTACGACTGAAGGTGGTCTCGATGTCGCTGCTCAGCTGGAAAAGGTGCGCGATGCCTGTTCGCGTTTATCCGAGGCCGGTATTCGCGCCTCGTTATTCATCGACCCCGACCCGGCGCAGCTGGATGCGGCAGTCGCGGCAGGTGCGCCTGTAGTCGAACTACATACAGGCAGTTATGCTGACAGCGAAGGCGTTGCTCAGCAAAAGGAACTGGCTCGAGTCGTCGAAGCTGCTGCCTATGGCAAGAAGCTGGGTTTGGTTATTAATGCAGGGCATGGATTGCACTATGGCAATGTTGCCGCCGTTGCCTGTATCCCGGAAATCGTCGAGCTCAATATTGGTCATGCGATTATTTCTCGCGCTGTCTTCGAAGGTCTTAAGGTCGCGGTTAGTGAGATGAAGCGCCAGATGACTGTGGCGCGTTCCCGATGAACGTCGAATGATATTCGGCGTCGGTACCGACATCGTCGAGGTCTCACGGATACAAGCCACCTACGATCGATTTGGTGAGCACTTTGTTCGACGTATCCTCATGGACGAAGAGCTTGAGTTATTTCACAAGAGCAAGTGGCCAGTCCGATTTCTCGCGATGCGCTTTGCTGGAAAAGAGGCGGCCGTTAAGGCGATGGGTACGGGATTCCGCCATGGTATCTGGCTGCGCGATGTTGGTATTACGAACAATGATTGGGGCCGACCTTTGATCATATGGTCCGAACGCGGCCGCGGTGTATGCGAACGTCTCGGCATTGGCACTGGTCATGTAAGCCTGACCGACGATGCTGGTCTGGTCATCGCATTCGCCGTAGTCGAGGCCGTAGAGTGAAGCCCATGAATTGCTTCTCTTTCGATATAGAAACCGTCCCTGACGTCGAATTCGGACGCCGTATGTGGGACCTCGGTGATATTGCCGATGAAGCAGTTGCGTCTGCTATGTTTTTTAAACAACAGCAGAAGAGCGGCAGTGATTTCCTGCCACTGCATCAACATCGAATTGTCGCGATTTCGGTTGCACTACGAAGCGGCGATACCTTTAAGGTTTGGAGCCTGGGCGAAGAAGATGCCGATGAGGCCGAGCTGGTACGACGGTTCTACGATGGTATCGAGCGCTACACGCCGGATCTGGTCTCCTGGAATGGTGGCGGATTCGATTTGCCGGTGTTGCACTACCGGGCGCTCAAACATGGCGTTCAGGCGCCACGTTACTGGGAAATGGGCGAGTCGGACCGCGAGTTTCGATTCAATAATTATTTGAGTCGTTTCCACTGGCGACATGTTGACCTTATGGATGTCCTGGCCGGATTTCAGCCGCGTGCGAGGGCGAGTCTGGACCAAATGGCAGTGCTACTCGGCTACCCAGGCAAATTGGGCATGAGTGGCGATAAAGTCTGGGATCGATTTCTTGAAGGTGGCATAGCTGACATCCGAGACTACTGCGAGACCGATGTCATCAACACCTGGCTGGTGTATCTGCGCTTTGAACACATGCGCGGCAATCTGGATGACAAGGATTTACAACGTGAGCTGCAGCTGGTTCGGGAAACCCTCAAAACGATGAATGTTCCTCACCTCAACGAATTTCTGGCGGCCTGGCCTGCGGGCTGAGTAACTCATGGGACGCCGTCGTCAAAGAGAGCCGGAAACGGCACGCATAACCGGTGTGACACATGACGGTCGCGGCATCGCAGGTGTCTCGGGCAAGAAAGTGTTTGTTGCGGGCGCTCTGGAAGGCGAAGAAGTCCGCTTTATTCGTCGTAAGTCGAAGCGTAATTTCGACGAAGCGGAGTTGCTGGAGATTATCGAAGCATCAGAGAACCGAATTGATGCTCGTTGTGAGGCGTTCGGTCGTTGCGGTGGCTGTTCTTTGCAGCACATATCTGAAGATGAACAACGGGCAATCAAGTTTAAAACACTGCAGGACAATCTTGAGCGTATCGGTGGCGTAGTACCGGATGCGTGGCTGGAGCCGATCATTGCGCCGGCATGGCACTATCGGCGTCGCGGTCGCCTTGCGGTGAAGGATGTTTCGGCAAAGGGCAGGGTGTTGGTTGGTTTCCGTGAGCGGCACGCACCGTATATCACGGACATGCATCGTTGCGAAGTCCTGGCCAAGCCAGTGGACGGTTTAATTGATCCATTGAGCGAGTTAATCGCGGGCTTGTCGATTCGAGCGCGCCTGCCGCAGATTGAGGTTGCGGTCGCCGAGAACGCGGTCGCTTTGGTGTTTCGAGTGCTGGATGCGCCATCCGATGATGACAAAGCACTACTGCGCAAATTCGGCCTCGCGAATGACGTTCGAATGTACCTGCAATCTGGCGGCCTTGATACAGTCGAGTTATTGGACCCTGACGAGCAGGTCGAGCCGCTCTTCTACACCTTGCAAGCCTTCGATATTCGAATCGAGTTTGATCCCGTTGGATTCGTGCAGGTGAATAGCGACATTAACGAGCAGATGGTAGCCAAGGCTATTGATTTGCTGCAGGTGGGGCCCGACGATCGCGTTCTCGATCTGTATTGTGGCATTGGCAATTTTTCACTGCCGCTGGCGCGACGCAGCAAGGAGGTCCTGGGTGTCGAAGGGGACGCCATGCTGGTTTCGTCCGCACGCCACAATGCCGCGGTGAATGATCTGGCAAACGCGAGTTTTCGCGTTGCCGATTTGAGCAAAATAGATGGCAGCGAAGGCTGGGTTCGGGAAGACTGGGACCGAGTGCTGCTCGATCCGGCGCGCAGCGGCGCTGCCGAAGTCGTACAACACATGCACGCCATCGGCGCACGGCGTATTGTCTACGTGTCCTGCCACCCGGGAACCTTGGCGCGAGACGCTGGTACTTTGGTGAATGAACTTGGATATCGCCTCGAATCGGCCGGCATAATCGACATGTTCCCGCATACCGCACATGTTGAATCGATCGCCGTATTTAGTCGAGACGGCAATCCTAAATAAATAATGAATACAATTGTTTAGAGCATTTATATAGAATCAACCTATGTCTCTTGGACCCGTCATGCTCGATGTGGAAGGGCTTGCGCTAACGCCCGCTGATCGCGAGCTGTTGCGCGAGTCGGCAGTGGGCGGCGTGATTCTGTTTGCACGTAATTATGAATCGCCAGCGCAGGTAGCCGATCTCGTCGCCGATATTCGGGCCCTGCGCAGCCCACCGCTATTGATTGCCGTAGACCATGAGGGTGGCCGCGTGCAACGCTTTCGCCAAGGCTTTTCCGCCATACCACCGATGCGGCTGATCGGCCGCGAATACGTCCGCGATAACAACGCTGGATTGGAACTTGCGCGGCAAACCGGTTGGTTGATCGGCGCAGAGTTACGTGCCACCGGTATCGACCTTTGTTTCGCGCCGTGCGTCGACCTGGACTGGGGTGTGAGTGAAATTATCGGAGATCGCTCGTTTCACTCAAACCCGGATGCGGTCAGCGACCTGGCCGGTGCATTTTGTCGCGGCCTGCGTGCGGCCGGGATGGCTGCGGTCGCCAAGCACTTTCCTGGCCATGGCGCAGTCGTCGCAGACTCGCACCTGAAGCTACCCGTCGATCGTCGTGAATACGGCATCTTGCTGGATGATATGCGGCCGTACGAGCGATTGACGAGTAACGGCTTGATTGCAGGCGTCATGCTGGCGCATATCGTGTATCGAGAGGTGGATGACCTGCCGGCAGGTTTTTCATCGTATTGGATAGAAACAGAGTTGCGCTCCAGAGTAGGGTTCGGCGGTGCAGTTTTTTGTGATGACCTGAGTATGCAGGCGACAGCCGCCTACGGGACGATGCCACAACGCGCGACCCGTGCATTGGAGGCTGGTTGCGATATGGTTTTGGTCTGTAACGATCGCAATGCTGCTCGGAAAGCGGTTGCGGCACTCAATGCTTATTCGAATCCACTGTCCTTGGTTCGCCTGGCCCGATTGCATGGTACCGGGCAGCTTGTACGCGAGTCGTTGTTTGCGAGCGATGAGTGGCAACAGGCGAGCGCTACCGTTGCGCGCTGGAGCGAACGTCCCCCGCTGGAGCTTGATGCTTGAAAACAATCAATCGCAAGATTCTGGAACAAGTCATCGCTGCCTCGGCAGAACCGTTGCTGATTGTCAGTATCGATCATCCGGACTGGCCTGTGGTGCTGAGCAATGCGGCATTTGAGTCTATTGGTGGTGAGGACGTACTCCAGAAACCCTTTGCAGATGTAGTTGAGCAACTCGTGGGGCGGGACCTGGCAGTGGAAGTCTCCGAGTTATTGCGTTCGCATGACGAAACCAGCTTTCCGCTAGAGCTCGGTGGACGCGAGTATTTACTCGCCCTTCGTCCCTTGCTACTTGGCAACGAGTCAGCGCCAAAATTCTACGTCGCGTACTGGCGTGCGGGCGCGGGCGCGGTTGCCGGGTCGGAAACGCATCATGAATTGCTCAAAGCAAAGCGACGCATTCGCGATCTGTCGCGTGATGACCCGGTTACGGGTTTGCTTAATGAACGTGCATTTTATGAGGTACTTGAGCACGACTGGGCCGTCGCAAGTCGTGAAAAAAGCCCGCTATCGCTGGTTGTTTTCAACCTGGACGAGTTTGCAGCGTACACCGAGGTTTTCGGACAACATGCGGCGGATTCTTGCATGCGCCGTGTTGGTCAGGCGATGCGGCGTTGCTTGCGACGTGCCAGCGATGTCGTCGGTCGAATGCAAGGCAACCAGGTGGTGGTCTTGTCGCATGCTTCCGATGCGCCTGGGGTGCGGGAATTTGCAGGTCGAATATCGACGGCAGTGCGCGAACTTGGCTTACATCATCCGCGTTCAAGCGTCGCAAAATTCGTCACCGTGTCTTACGAAATCGGCGTATCGACCGATGCGCAGGAAGAAACGTCGGCGAGTACCTTTCTTGATGAGCTATTGAGCAGTTCGACTGAGTAAGGTATCGGCAGGACCGTTCTCTTCAGTCGCATCGGTCTCTTCAACCCGACTTACCTTGGCAACTACACCAAACTTTGGATGGTCGAAGTAGCGAATCTCGCCATTCTTAACAATGCGGTCTTCCTGAATTCGGAATCGAACCGGGCCATCCCGTGGCGTCGTGTCTTCGAGTGCATAGAAAGAATGGTCATCAAACTCAATCTCAATGACCTCGACCGGTGCATCCATCGATAAATCAACCACCAGGTGAAGGTAGCGCGCAAGATACAGGGTGAACGAGCCATCAAGGCCGACAGGAGGTTCTCCGAATACGCTCAGATCCATCGCATCCGTGTCTTCCTGCGGGAAGCCAGCCTGCGTCCAGCCAACGTGCATTATGGGATCGTACGCGTCCAGCAACTCGAGCTGTTCGACGACGTTGTGCATCGTAAATTCTTCTTCGCTCAAAAATAGTGCTGTCAGACCGACGGCATCCGGGTGCCGGCGAACGCGCTCTTCGACAACGATTGCCTCGATTTCTTCAGTCGGCAACTCGATTTGGTCCGCTGGAAACAGCTCGGTACCAACAGCTACATTTTCCTTATACGAAAACACGACCAGCTCGACGGTGTAGCGTTTGATCGGTACCGGTGTCTCATCCAGCAGTTCATCCTGGGCAAGCAGCAATGTCGGAGCAATTATTGCGACCGCCAGTATCTGCACTGCGAGCTTTTGTAATCGGTGCGCGATTCTTGTCATTAGCTTTCTCTGTTACCTGCGAGCCGCTGCAGAAGATTTTCGACGGCCAAAAAACGTTTTGCCAGATCGTCGTAGTCGCCGCGAAACTGTAAGCGGTGCGAACCCTGCAACTTGTATGTCTGAGCGCTATTTTGCACTAATTGCACCAGTGCGACAGGGTCGATGTGGCTTTTTGCGCCGAATATCAGGAAGCCGCCCTTATCTGCAGCATCGATTTTCTCGATGCCCAGCGTGGCGGCAGAGCGCTTGATTGCGGCGATGCGAATCAAATTTTTAGCCGGCTCCGGCAGCAAGCCAAAGCGGTCTATCAATTCAACCTGCAGGTCACGCAGGTCCGCTTCACTTGTGCATGAGGAAATGCGCTTGTACAAAATCAGACGCAAATGCACGTCAGGAACGTAGTCATCCGGGAGCAGGGCAGCGACGTGCAGATTGATGTCTACGCCTGCGTTCAGAGGGCTCTCTAGATCGGGTTCTTCGCCAGCACGAAGCGAGTCCACAGCGCGCCCAAGTAATTCTGTGTACAGGGAGAAGCCGATTTCCTGTATTTGGCCGCTCTGAGTATCGCCCAGGAGTTCACCGGCGCCGCGAATTTCGAGGTCATGCGTGGCGAGCGTAAATCCGGAGCCCAGCGCTTCGAGAGAATCTATGGCTTCGAGGCGCTTGATCGCGTCTGCGGTCATCAGCGTGCGCGGTGGCGCGAGCATGTAAGCGAACGCGCGGTGATGTGAGCGACCAACACGACCGCGTAACTGATGCAGTTGCGCCAGCCCGAAGCGATCCGCGCGATTAATGATAATCGTGTTAGCGGTTGGCACATCGATACCGCTCTCTACAATAGTCGTGCACAACAAGATATTGAAACGACGGTGGTAGAAATCCAGCATCACCTGCTCGAGTTCGCGCTCCGGCAATTGGCCGTGCCCAACCCGAATTGATGCCTCCGGCACCAGTTTGCTCAAGCGCTCGCCAATCGTGGCGATGTCTTCCACCCGGTTGTGAATAAAATACACCTGCCCGCCACGTTTGATCTCGCGCAAACAGGCTTCGCGAATCAGGCCATCACTCCATTCTGTGACAAACGTTTTCACCGCGAGACGTTCGGCGGGTGGCGTCGTGATCAGCGACATGTCGCGCAGCCCACCCAACGCCATGTTCATGGTGCGCGGAATCGGCGTTGCGGTAAGCGTCAGGATGTCGATATGACTGCGCAACGACTTAATCGCTTCTTTGTGACGCACACCAAAGCGATGTTCCTCGTCAATGATGACAAGGCCGACATCCTTGATGTCTTTGGTGTGTTGCAGCAGGCGATGCGTTCCGATGACGACATCGACTCTACCGTCACGCAGTCCGGCAACAATCGATTTGGCGTCTTTGGCCGACTGAAAGCGCGACAGGACCTCGACGCGAACGGGCCAGTCCGCAAAACGATCATTGAAGGTTTGGCCGTGTTGCTGAGCGAGTAATGTCGTTGGCACCAGAATGGCGACTTGCTTGCCACCGTGTACGGCAGCGAACGTAGCGCGCAGCGCAACTTCGGTCTTGCCAAAGCCGACGTCGCCACAAACTATTCGATCCATCGGTTTGGCGGACTCCAGATCCGCAAGGACTTCAGTGATGGTTCGATCCTGGTCATCCGTCAGGTCAAACGGGAAGCCACTCTCAAAGGCCCGATAGTCCGACTCGGGCCAGCGGAAACTATGGCCAACACGTGCCGCACGTCGCGCGTAGATGTCCAATAGCTCTGCGGCCACATCACGAATCTTCTTGATCGCGCGGCGGCGAGCCTTGGCCCATTGATCGCTACCCAGGCGGTGCAGGGGCGCGCTTTCCGGAGACGCGCCGGTGAAACGTGTAATGAGATCGAGTGCGTGCACCGGCACATACAGCTTGTCGCCGTCGGCATATTCGAGATGCAGGAATTCGGCAACGATGCCACCGGTCTCAATAGTGATCAATCCGAGATAGCGTCCGACCCCATACTCAGCGTGCACCACCGGCGAGCCTTCCTCGAGGTCGTTGAGCTGTCGAATAATGGTTTCCGGATCACGCTCGATGCGACGTCGACGATTCTGTTGCCGCACGCGCTCGCCGAAAAGCTGTTGCTCACCGATGATAGCGATACCGGCTTCGGGCAGCAGCACGCCGCTTTCAAGCGGGGCAATGGCAACGCCAATGCGAGTACTGCTTTGTACAAACGAATTCCAGTCATCGACTCGAATCAGATCCAGATTGCGGCCTGTGAGCATTTCGAATATTTGCTCGCGGCGGCCTGCCGAGTCGCAGCTGAACAGCACGCGCCCTTCGAAATCGCCAAGAAAACGCATCAACGCAGCCGCTGCGTCTTCGTAGCGGGCCTCGACCTTAAGCGCTGGCGGTAAGCGGGTAGGTAAATTACTGACGCGCTTCGAATCGGCGAGCGTTTGTGCGGAGTAGCGCACCTGCGGTAATTGCTTCAGGCGATCCAGAATCGATTGCGGGGTAGAGAAGGTCTCTTCCGCGTTCAAAATGGGTCGTTCCGGATCCAGCCGGGACAACTGGTAGCGTTCTTCTATCTCGCCCCAGCTTTGCAGCAACAGGTCTTGCAGTCCTTCCGGGCCGATGACAAGGCAATCGCTGGGCAAATAGTCCAGAAGGCCGGCCGTGGACTCGAAAAACAGTGGCAGGTAGTACTCAATGCCGCCATGTGCAATGCCGTCGGAGACGTCACGGTAGACGCGGGACTTACCCGGCTGTCCTTCAAATCGTTCGCGATACGCAGCACGAAAAGCCTGAATGGAATCCGGGTCGAGCGGGATCTCTCTGGCGGGCAGTACCTCAACCCGCTCGAGCAGGTCGCCGGACAACTGCGTTTCCGCAGAAAACTCACGCAAGGTCTCAATGTCGTCGTCGAAGAAATCAATTCGAATGGGCCCCTTCGAGCCCATCGGGAAGACGTCGATCAACGATCCGCGTACGGCGAACTCTCCATGCTCACTTACTTGCGGAACACGATAATAGCCAGATTCAACCAGCGATGCGATGAACGGCTCGCGTGGCACGGTTTGGCCGGATCGAAAGGACAAGGAGCGCGCTGCGACATAGTCGGTCGGCGGCAGTTTCTGCATGAGCACCGGAGCAGAAGCGACTACGATGCCGCGGCGCAGGTTTCGTAACTTCGACAGAACGGACAGGCGATCGGAAATAATGTCCTGATGTGGCGAGAATCCGTCCCAGGGTAGCGTTTCCCACTCGACGAAATGCTGCACGTCTGTGCTGTCGCCAACAAAGTAGCGAATCTCAGCCTCGAGCTGATCTGCCTGTCGCGGATCTTCTGCCAATACCAACATCGGGATATCCGTTCTGGCGGCCAGTTCGGCAATGGCGAGGCTGGCACTCGCGCCGATCAGGCGGCCCCACGCAATACGCTTGCCGGGGTCGGGCAAGGTCAGAGATTTTGGAAGAAGGAGCGGGTCTTGAGCCACGGTTAATTCAGGCCGGAAACGGCTGGCGATTATTACACAAAAAAAAACGCCCGGACCGCGAAGTCCGAGCGTCTTGATGTATCGTCTTAGTGGGTCTAGCGCTTCTTAACGGCGTGAACTACGCGATCGTATTCGAAGAAGACGATGAAGCCGTCATATTCCCAGCTGGAGATCGGCGGTTCGCCAACTGCAGCATTTTTTGCATTAGGGGCGCCATAGGTAGCCTCAACGCTTTCCTGAGTTAAGCCACTGGCAGGACCGACTGAGCCATTCATGGCATCGGTACCGTCCATATCCAATGTGTCAGCGCCTGCGAATCCGGTAAAGCCGAATACGAGCGCGAGTAATGTAAGTTTGCGTAGCATGTTCATTGTTAATACTCCTCTGATACCGATCGACTATATCACTCTAAATGATGACTAGAAACAGTTGATTTCAAAGGTTTTATTACTTTATTCAAAACTGTGAAACGGGTCACGATTTAGCACCGATATGGTCAGGATGTGGTTTAATGCGAGGCGATGATCAACCCCGTAGAACTCTTTATCGGGCTTCGCTACTTGCGAGCGAGGCGCCGAACACGATTCGTATCGTTTATCACCTTGATATCTCTTGCCGGCGTCGCGCTGGGCGTCGCTGCGCTGATCGTGATCCTGTCTGTCATGAATGGCTTCGAGGGCGAGTTGCGAACACGTCTTCTGAGCATGTCGGCACATGGGCAGGTATCAAGTGTGGACGGAGCTGTCGATGACTGGCGCGAGTTGCTTGCCGAAGTTGCAAGTCATCCGGGCGTAGCGGCCGCAGCGCCGCTGGTACAGATTGAAGGCATGATTCAGTCCGGCCGCGCATTGCAACCGGTAATGGCCTACGGCATCGATCCGGAGTTTGAGAAGAACCTGTCCGAGACGCCGATTAATTTACTGGAAGGTACGCTTGATAATCTTCAGCCGGGGTCAAAAAACATCATCGTCGGCCGCATCCTGGCCATCGAGCTGGGGTTGCGTCTGGGTGATGGGGTCTTGCTCTTGATTCCGCGGCCGGTCGGTGACGGTACCTTGCAGCCAGTTCTGGAGCGTTTTGTATTGAGCGGCGTGTTCGAAGCTGGCCTGCAGGAGCACGACGCGTCGCTGGCGCTGATCAATGGCAGTGATGCGGCCGCGATAATGGGCCTGGGTGACGGGCGAGCTGCCGTGCGTTTTCGAACTCATGATGTGATGTCCGCCCCAGTCACCGCGGCAGAACTGCAGCAGCAAATCGGTGCTGAGGTGGTTACGACCAACTGGACCATCGAGAACGCCAGCTATTTCCGCGCTATTCGCATCGAAAAGATGATGATGTCTCTGATTCTGTCTCTGATCATCGGTGTTGCGGCATTCAATATCGTGGCCAGCCTGGTGATGGTGGTTACAGACAAGACCAACGACATCGCCGTACTGCGTACCCTGGGCATGCGCGCCAGTGGCGTAGTAAAGGTATTTTTCGTACAGGGCGCGGTGATTGGTTGGGCCGGTGTCTTTATTGGTGTGGTGCTGGGCGTGCTGCTCGCAATCAACGTGCCGGTCATTGTGCCTTTCCTCGAACAAACCCTTGGGTTTCAGATCATGCCGGGAGATGTTTTCTATGTGACCCGCATTCCATCGGAGCTCGAGTGGGCCGATGTAATCGTGATTTCTGTTTCTGCGTTCGTCCTCACATCTCTGGCGACGCTGTACCCGGCTCGCCGTGCGGCACACGTAAACCCGGCCGCCGCGCTGCGCTACGAGTAAAGCATGAGCAACTTTTTCGAAATATGGGTCGGCAATCGCTATGTGCGTTCACGCAGCAACAACAGCTTCGTCTCTCTGATTTCCGCGATCTCCATGGCGGGCATTGCGATTGCTGTAGCAGTGCTGATCGTCGTGTTATCGGTCGTCAACGGATTTGAACGCGAACTTCAGGATCGACTTCTGACGATGACGGCTCACGCCAGCATCGAGGGCATCGAAGGTGAGCTTAGCGATTGGCCGGCGATGGCCGCAACTGCAGCGACTAACTCGCAGGTTCGCACAACAGCGCCGTACGTAACCGGTCAGAGCCTGCTGGTGTTCGGCGAACAATTGAGTGGCGCAGAACTGCGCGGCATCGACCCCATTGCCGAAAGTGAGGTGTCCAATATTGACGAGGTATTGACCGACGGGCGTCTCGATAGTCTGGCGGCGGGCGAATTCAATATTATCCTGGGTATTGAGTTAGCCGACGTCCTGAAGGTTGCGATAGGTGACAAAGTGACAGTTACCCTCGCGCAGGGGATTGTTACGCCGGCCGGCATAGTGCCGAGAACCAAGCGCTTTACGGTAAGCGGCATGTACAGAGTCGGTATGTTTGAGTACGACCGGCGTCTGGCTTTTATCAATATTCAGGATGCGCAGCGACTGTATCGATTGCGGGATGCCGTAACCGGACTGCGCCTGGCGGTGACCGACATTTACAATGCGCCGACTATCGTGCGCGACGTTGCTATAGAGCATGGCGAGGTAGTGCTGGTGTCCAACTGGCAGCGCCGCCACGTAAATTTCTTTAAGTCGATTCAAATTACAAAATCGATCTTGTTTGTGATCCTTATGCTTGTGATCGCCGTTGCTGCCTTCAATATCGTTTCGACACTGGTGATGGTTGTGAAAGACAAGCAATCAGACATCGCCATTCTCAGAACTATCGGTGCCCGTCCTTCGAGTATTCTGAAAATATTCATCACGCAGGGGAGTGTCATCGGCATCACCGGCACACTGATTGGCGTCGTAGCTGGTATCCTGCTGGCGCTAAATCTGGAGAGTATTGTGACTTTTTTCGAATCGTCATTCGGCATGAAGTTTCTCGCGGCCGATGTGTATTTCATTAGCGATCTTCCCTCAGATCTGCAGATTGCGGATGTTGTAAAGATCGCGTCCATCGCGCTCGTTCTGGCGCTGGTGTCGACGGTATATCCCGCCTGGGTGGCGGCCCGCACTGCGCCGGCAGAGGCGCTGCGCTATGACTGAGTCAAACGCAGTATTGCAGTGTCGCAGCGTTGCACGGCGGTTTACTGAGGGCGGCAGTGTCCTTGAGGTCCTGAGCGACGTGAACCTGGCGATATTGCCTGCGGAGCGCGTTGCTATTGTTGGTACTTCCGGTTCCGGCAAGACTACCTTGCTGCAGATTCTGGGCGGTCTCGATGACCCGGATGACGGTGAAGTATTTGTCGGCGGTGAGGCCATGCATGGCGGCAGCGAATTGTCGAAAGGCGAGCTTCGCAATCGCTATATCGGTTTCGTTTATCAGTTCCACCATCTGTTACCGGAATTTACGGCGGAAGAAAATGTTGCCATGCCGCTATTGATTCGACGCGAGAAAAAATCTACAGCAATCGAAAAAGCGCGTGACTTGCTTGGCCGGGTAGGTTTGGGTGAGCGCCTGACACACAAGCCCGGTGAATTGTCCGGTGGCGAGAGACAACGAGCAGCAGTCGCAAGGGCATTGATTGCCCGGCCACAACTTGTTTTAGCCGATGAGCCGACCGGTAATCTGGATGCCGGCAACGGTGAGCATGTAATGAAGTTGATGCTCGAGCTTAATCAGGAATTGCAAACCAGCCTGGTGATCGTTACGCACGACATGTCTATCGCTGAACGCATGGACCGCATCCTGGTTCTCGAAAACGGACGTCTTGTTCAGAAATAGCTTTAGTTAGCGATAGCGAACCTTTCTCTTGCGCGACTTGTAATTGCTAATCGAAAATCTCCAGAAGACATCGAGAAAAACGTAGGCGATCACTGCGCTTATTGTGCCAACTAATAGACTGCCAAGAACCAGCGGCTGCCAAATAGATATGAAGGTGCTGCCGAGCCAGGTTAACGATAATTCGATCGCAAATGGCCCTGGCTCCATGCCAAGCAGGTGGGCGCCGACTCGGTAAGAAAAATAAAACATCGGTCCAATCGTTAGTGGATTAGAGATGAAAGTTGTCACCGCCGCGACCGGAATATTGCACCGAATCCGCAATGAGCCCAGGACTGCGACCAAAACGTGTCCCGGAATCGGCAGAAACGCGACGAAGACGCCCCAGGCAACTGCCGGTACGACAGATTTACGCCGGGTCCCCCACAGTTTCTGGTCGTGCAGAAAGTGCTGGAACGGCGCAAGCAGCCGGTTCTCGACAATCTGGTGACGTTTGAACGCAAACTTCCTAAAAAAGCGCCTTGGCATTTACAACTGCATCCGATTCGATAAGAGGTAGCACAAAGCCAAAAGAGTATTCTGCGCCATGACAAGAGCCTGCCTTGGTCTGCTGGCAGGTATGTACGCGCTGCAGCTTAGCAGTTTTGCAGTTATTTCCGACTACCTGAATGCAGTATTTGTTGCCGGTGGTTTTTTATTTCTGCTGCGGCAATGGTGGCTGCTGTTTTGGTTTGTGATCGGGGTATTGCTGTACTTCATGGCGGCGCAGCAACTGATCGACTCGCGTATTCCGGCGGATATCGCCGGCGACAGTATTGTTGCCCGAGTTGAGGTCATCGGATTCCCTTCCATCGATGCCGAGACGGTTAGTTTTCTGGCACACCCCCTCGATGACGCGCGCCTGCCGGCGAAAATCAGACTGAGCTGGTTTGATCCGAAGCTCGTGATTGGCAATGGTGATATCTGGCAACTGGAAGTGCGGCTGCGGCGTCCGCGCGGGAATCGTAACCCCGGTGGTTTTGACTATGAATCGTGGCTTTTTCGTGAGCACATAGGCGCAGTGGGATATGTGGTCAACGGGTCTCGTAACCGCTTGCTTGGAGCAGGCACCTCTGACCTTACACAACGCATCCGCGTGCGTTTTGTCAGCCGGGTCGCCGAACTGATAGATGACCCGGAGCAGGTTTCGGTGCTTGCCGCGGTCGTCGTTGGAACACGCCATCTGATTTCGGCTGAACAATGGCAACGTTATGCGGCTACTGGCAGCAGTCACCTGATGGCAATTTCCGGCCTGCATATCGGTTTGGCGGCCGCCGGTGCCTACTTTATCGTGCTGCTGCTCAGCGGTACTTCGCGCTGCGGCGGCAACGCCGGCAATCACCATCGGACCGCCATCGTGTGCTCGCTTCTGGTCGCGATCCTATATGCGCAGATATCGGGTCTCGCCGTGCCGTCACGAAGAGCCAGCATAATGTTGGCTCTGGCAGCGATTAGCCTGTTGCGCATGCGCCGCCCCGACTTACTGGCTATCGTGAGTGCTACCTGTGTCGCAATTGCTGTGACGGACCCGCTGGCAACGATGGCACCGGGGTTTGTGTTGTCGTTTACCGCGGTAGCGGCCTTGATCTGGATTTCGCGTCGCCGCCGGCCCGGGCTGCCAACGCTGCAGCTCAATCTTTTGCTTGGCCTCATGCCATTTACAGCAATCCTGTTCGATCGTGTTTCTTTTGCCGCGTTACCCGTCAATCTGATCGCAGTGCCACTGTTCAGTTTTGTCACCGTGCCGTTGTCACTTATAGGGCTTGTGTTCGACGGCCCGTTCCAGCCGATAGGCGATCAGGCGATTCTCCTGGCAGGGCAAAGCGTCTCCTTGCTTGAGCACCTGTTGCGCGTGGTCGCAGCTTCCAACTGGGCATCAATTGTTGTTGCTTCGATTACCGGAGTGGCTTGGCTGTACATTTTGCTGCCAGCGCTCTGGATGCTGCTTCCATCCGGCTGGCCGGGGCGGCATCTGGCGTGGCTGGGCGTGGTGGCGATCCTGTTGCATTTACCGCGGCCGCCTGCGACAGGGTGCGCAGCGGTCACGTTTCTCGACGTCGGACAGGGCCTTGCCGTCGCTGTAAGAACGCATAGCCATACTGTGTTGTACGACAGCGGCCCGGCGTACCGCAGCGGCAGCAACGCGGCCGAGACCGTCATATTGCCGTATCTGAGAAGTCAGGGTATTCGCAGTATCGATCGTTTGATCATCTCGCATGCGGACCTGGATCATTCCGGCGGTGCTGCGAGCATTGCCGCGGCAATGCCCGTGCGCCACACAATGGCTGGTGAGCCGTTAGCGGATATGCGATCTGTGCCATGCCGGGCGGGCCAGAGCTGGTCCTACGATGGCATCGAATTTGCAGTTCTGCATCCCGCCGTTGGGTCTGATTTTGAGGGTAATGATCGCTCTTGCGTGGTACTTCTCGAAGCGGGCGAGACGCGCATTCTATTTAGCGGAGATATCGAAAAATCAGCTGAACACGAACTCGTGCGCGAGCATCGTTTACCCAGCGTGAATGTGGTGTCGGTGCCGCATCACGGCAGTCGAACATCCTCCACCGCGCCATTCATTCAGGCTGTACGGCCCTCAGTCGCCGTTGTTGCCGCTGCATATGGCAATCACTGGGGCTTTCCCAAAGACGACGTGGTCGAGCGCTGGAGGGCGGCCGGAGCCACGGTTATGAACACCGCTACCGCCGGAGCGATCGAAATGCGGGTCTGTGCCAAGACCGGGATTGAGTCGATTACCGAGTATCGCGTTCTGAACCGTCGAATCTGGCATGAGTAGCGTGTATATTTCCTTTTTCCCCAAGGTCCGTGTGTATGGTTGAGATAGTCAAATCTGGCGGCTGGTTAATGGCGCCCATCATTCTCTGTGCAATCATTGCGATGGGTATCATTCTCGAGCGTTTTTGGACGCTGCAGCAAAAGCGTGTGATTCCGGAGGACTTGACCAGCAAGGTCTGGGGTTGGGTCAAGAAAGACCAACTTGATCAAAAACAAATTCAAACCTTGCATCAGGGTTCGGCGCTTGGGCAGATCCTCGCCGCTGGCCTGATCAATCGCGACCGCAAACGTGGCGTCATGAAAGACAGCATCGAGGATACCGGTCGACATGTTGTGCATGAGCTTGAGCGCTATCTTGAAACGCTGGGCACCATCGCTGCTATTACACCTTTGCTGGGCTTGCTCGGTACCGTTATCGGTATGGTCAAGGTTTTTGCAGCGATCACGACGCACGGCGTTGGCGATCCGACTATTCTGGCGGGCGGCATCTCAGAAGCCCTGCTAACGACGGCCGCGGGCCTTTCGGTAGCGATCCCCGCCTTGATTGGCTATCGCTACTATCGCAACCGAGTCGATACGCTGGTCGTCGATATGGAAAAAGAAGCGATCAAACTGGTCGAAGCACTCCATCGGCGCCAGGAAAAAGGCTAGTACATGCGCCTGAACCTGCGTCCGCGAGCCCAGGTCGAGGTCAATCTGACCTCATTGATCGACGTGGTCTTGCTGTTGCTGATTTTTTTCATGGTCTCCACCAGTTTCGTCAAGCAAGCGCAGATCACGATCAGTCTTCCCGAGGCGGACAGTGCGACGGTTATGCCTGAATCTCCGAATCAAATCGACATCATGATTTCAGCGACCGGCATGTACATGGTAAATGGACGTGAGTTGATTAACAGCCGGCCGGAGACAATTCGTAACGCCCTACAGAAAGTCTCTAACGGCGATAACAGTTTGCCTCTGACCATTAGCGCAGATGCGAATGCAAAACATCAGGATGTTGTTACCGCCATGGACGTCGCAGGCCGGCTCGGCTTTGTGCAAATCAGTATCGCTACGGTCAATGAGCCGGATGGCGAACAACCGGGATTCGATTGATACACCATCGTGAGTAAAGAAACCGCCCCGCACGCTGCCGAAACTTACCGTCGACTCTGGCAGTACGTTCTGCCGTACAAACTGGTCGCAATGATCGCCGTTATCGGCATGGCAGCCACAGCTGTCATCGAAGGTAGTCTCGTCTATTTGCTCGAGCCGTTGTTGGACGAAGCGCTGGCGGCAAAGAATCTTGAGACAGCGCGCTGGATTCCGTTGGCGTTTGTCTTGATATTCATCGCACGCGGCATGTCGGGTTTCGCGACTGAGTATTCGTTGGGCTGGATTGGCAGAAATGTCATTAGCGCTTTGCGGCGTAGGGTTTTTAGTAAGTTTCTGACATTGCCAGCGCGATATTTCGAAGAGCGTACAGTAGGTCCGTTGTTATCCCGGTTAACTTACAACGTTGAGATGGTTGCCGAGTCGGTAACGAGTGTTGTCACAATTGCGGTTCGTGACGTGCTAACGGTAGTGGCAGCATTGGTCGTCATGTATGTACAGAGTCCGAAGTTATTGCTGTTCATTAGCATCGTTTTTCCATTCGTTGCTCTCATCGTCAAGTATTTAGGGAAGGCCTTTCGTCGTTACAGCAGTCGTATACAGGATTCGGTCGGTGAAGTTACGCAGGTGACCGAAGAAATCGTGCGTGGCAATCGTGTCGTTAAAATTTTTGGCGGCTACGAGTACGAGATCGCTAGAATAGAGGAAGTGGATGGCCGCAACCGCAAGCAGAATCTGAAGCTAAATTGGGTTCGCTCTCTGGGGGTTGCCATCACTCAGGTTATTTTCGGTATCGGTATCGCCGGCGTGATCTACATGGCGGCTCTTGAATCGATACAAGGCCGTCTGACGTCGGGCGAGTTCATCTCATTTTTTAGCGCGACGATGTTGATGCTGCAGCCAATACGAAGAATTACCAACGTCAACGCGACTATTCAAAGAGGCGTTGCCGCAGGCGGCAGTTTGTTCGAGGTTATCGATGAAGATGATGAGGTTGATGAGGGAACGATTGTCAATGAATCTATTGCGGGCCATGTCGAATTTCGCAACGTCGAGTTTACGTATGGCAGCAGCAGCGATGCCGTCATCGCCGATGTATCGGTTGCCGTAGAACCAGGAAAGTCTCTGGCCATTGTTGGCCACTCGGGCAGCGGCAAATCAACACTGGTTAGCCTGTTGCCCAGATTCTACGATGTAGATGCTGGCGAAATATTGATCGATGGAACTCCGATCCGTGAACTGACGCTGAAAAACTTGCGCGACAACATCAGTCTCGTTAGTCAGGACGTGGTGTTGTTCAACGACACTATTACGAACAATCTGAGTTACGGGCAACTGCGCAAACATTCTCATGAAGATATCTTGCGCGCCGCAGAAGCGGCACATGTGCGTGAGTTTGCCGAGGACATGCCGGACGGCCTGGATACGATGGTTGGCGATCGCGGTGTGTTGTTGTCGGGGGGGCAGCGGCAACGCATCGCCATTGGCAGGGCGCTTCTGAAAGACGCGCCGATTCTGATTCTGGACGAGGCAACTTCAGCTCTGGATACCGTTTCTGAACGGCGCATACAAGAAGCGCTCAATCTTCTGATGAGAAATCGCACCACATTGGTTATTGCGCATCGATTGTCCACCGTTGAGAAAGCGGACTGCATTATCGTACTGGATTCAGGTCGTGTGGTTGAGTCTGGTAGCCATCAAGAACTGCTGGATAAAGAAGGGCAATACTCAGCCCTGTATCACATGCAGTTTACTGAGGAGTAGGGCGCAGTCACCGTGTATAACTGGCTGCATCGCATTTGGTACGAAGGAGACGCATCCTACCGTCTGCTATTGCCATTAACAGGCCTGTACTGGTTGCTGGTCGCAGCACGTCGTTGTCTGTACCAGGTCGGCATACTGGGTAGCCAACGAGCTGTGGCACCTGTGATTGTCGTGGGTAATATCATCACGGGCGGAACCGGCAAGACGCCAGTGACGATTTGGCTGGCACGCGAACTCAAAGCACGTGGGTTCTCGCCGGGTATCGTGAGTCGTGGTTATGGTGGTAGCAAGTCATC
>RCNC010002536.1_pt1 | contig 21385 bp, 19 predicted proteins | sample 2041301 | NCBI WGS metagenome assembly RCNC01 (sample SAMN09708231, study PRJNA481090) | Marine sediment metagenome, whole genome shotgun sequencing project. | biome: marine sediment; feature: ocean; material: sediment; isolation source: Sewage treatment plant 13A marine sediment (STP13A) ...
TTTTACAGCCTGCGACAATGTTAAAAATGACAAGGAAACAAAGGAGATTGTTAGCAAAGAAAATGAACAAACCAAAGAAGATCTAGAGAAGGATCATGATCACGGATATGAAATGGCAATGGGGGCATATCAGTGTCCGATGAAGTGTGAAGGTGAGAAAACCTATGCTGATGAAGGAAGTTGTCCGAAGTGTAAAATGGATCTTAAAAAGGTTGAAGCAGCTTCCAAAGAGGAGGCAGAAGAACCGAAATCTAAAGAGTAAAATAATTTAAGTATAAAAAAAGCGGCTTTTTAAAGCCGCTTTTTTTATTAGTTCTCAGAACAAGCTGAAACAAATGCCACGAACAAGGGATGTGGATTCAATACGGTACTTTTGTATTCCGGATGGTATTGAACGCCTACAAACCATTTATGTTCAGGGATTTCAATTATTTCAACCAAGTCTGTTTTAGGATTAAATCCCGTTGCCACCATTCCTGAATCCGTCAGCTTTTTGAGATAGTCGTTATTGTATTCATAACGGTGTCTGTGTCTTTCACTTATCATCTCCTGGCCATAGATCTCAAATGCCATTGTATCTTTTTCAAGTTTACAATCCCATGCCCCGAGTCGCATTGTTCCACCTTTTTCGGTTACCATTTTTTGGTCTTCCATGATGTCAATTACAGGGTGAGGTGTAGATCTGCTCATTTCAGTAGAATTGGCATTTTCAAGATGCAATACATTTCGTGCAAATTCAATAACTGCCATTTGCATCCCCAGGCAAATTCCCAGAAAAGGAATATTATTTTCCCTTACATATTGAACCGCAGCGATCTTTCCTTCCGTCCCTCTATCTCCAAAGCCGGGAGCCACTATCAATCCTTGAAGACCTTTTAGTTTTTCGGATGCATTTTGCTCAGTGATGCCTTCAGAGTGAATAGGATGGATGTTCACCTTTAATTTGTTTTGGGCCCCCGCATGATCCAGGGCCTCTAAAATTGATTTATAGGCATCCTGTAACTCAATATATTTACCTACCAAACCAATCTCAACGGTACCTTCGGGATGTTTATAATTAGTCAAAAATTCGTTCCAACGAGTCAGAATCGGCTTTTTGGAAGCTTCAAGCCCAAGTTTTTCAAGTACAACTTCATGCAAACCTTCATTAAGCATCAAATTGGGAACATCATATATGGTTTTCGCATCGATGGATTCGATAATAGCTCCTTTATCAACATTACAGAATAAGGCCAGCTTTCTTCTTATGTCATCTCCAATATGATGCTCCGTTCTGCATACCAAGATGTCAGGACTAATGCCACTCTGCATGAGTTCTTTTACCGAATGCTGAGTTGGTTTTGTCTTTAATTCTTTTGCTGCTGCCAAATATGGGATTAATGTCAAATGGATAACAATCGCATTGTGCTTACCCAAGTCCCATTTTAACTGGCGAACAGATTCTATGTAGGGTAATGATTCAATATCACCTACGGTTCCACCAATCTCTGTAATTACAATGTCATATTCACCTGTTTGCCCCAGAATTTTAATACGTCTTTTGATCTCGTTAGTGATATGAGGAATAATCTGAACGGTTTTTCCGAGGTAATCGCCTTTTCTCTCTTTATTTATAACAGTTTGATATATCCTTCCGGTTGTGACATTATTCGCCTGAGAAGTGGGGATATTTAAAAAGCGTTCATAGTGTCCAAGATCAAGGTCTGTTTCTGCTCCGTCATTAGTCACGTAACACTCTCCGTGTTCATAAGGATTAAGGGTTCCGGGATCAACATTGATATAGGGGTCCAGTTTTTGAATAGTGACGGAAAATCCACTTGATTGCAATAATTTTGCTAAAGAGGCAGCAATAATTCCTTTACCAAGAGATGAACTAACTCCTCCTGTAACAAAAATATACTTGGTGTTTGGCATTGTGTTTAGGTTTGTGTAAAATTACAAAGTCTGGTATTTTTGACAAGCCTTTTCTTTTATATTTTTAAAACAAAAAAAAACCGTCAATTTTCATTGACGGTTTACGTATTTTTATAACATCCAAACTAGTTGATGATCTCATCACTTGTTTTGAATTTCTTTGAAAGAACCATTTCCTGATTCTCAAATTTCATATTTTTAATAATGTACTTGTCAGATGTAGCACAACTCGCACTTGATCCACCACAGGAAGCTAAACTTACTGAAGCTACAACAAAAACTAATAAATAGACTAACTTTTTCATAGGGTTAATTTTAGGTTTATAGTAATCTAGGGAGATCTATTAATAAACGTATGAAAAATGTGTTTAGTATAAAAAACACGAAAAACTATGCAGTAAGTTTGTCGAGTGTGTATTTTATCATGTTTTTGACAGCGGCATATGGATCCTTGCTGAAAGTGAGATTTGCCCTGTTAGCGATGATCGCGTTCATGGAGACAGCTTTGTGTCCAAGTAGTTTGGAAAGCCCATAAATTACAGAAGTTTCCATTTCCAAATTTGTTATTCTCAGATGATCGTACCTAAAGTTTTCAATTTTTTTGTTCATATGAACATCCTGTACTGCCAGCCTGAGAATCCGGCCCTGCGGACCGTAGAACCCACCCGCTGTTGCAGTAATTCCAGAAAATATTTGTTCAGAAATTAACTTTTTCTCCAGAATCGCACTGTTTCTGACAATATAGGGCCTGGATCTTTCTTTAGGATAATCGCAATGATCAATAAAAGCATTTTCCAATTTGGTTTCAAATATGTCGTCATTTTTATAAAAATGCAGTACTCCGTCAAATCCAAGACCGTATTTCCCAAGAACAATAGAATCAACCGGTATGTCGTCATGTAATGATCCCGAAGTTCCCATTCTAACTATGTCAAGACTGGTAAGATCATTTTTAATCATTCTGGTTTTAAGATCAATATTGACAAGGGCGTCTATCTCATTAAGAACAATGTCAATATTATCAGGACCAATTCCAGTTGAGATCACCGTGAATCTTTTGTCTTTTATACTTCCAACAATGGTTTTGAATTCTCGTTTTTGGGTGGTGAATTCAACATGATCAAAATGATTGGCAACTTTTTCCACACGATCCTGATCACCAACAAAAATAACGGTTGGAGCAATGTGCTCTGGTTTTAGATTGAGGTGGTAGATGCTGCCATCAGGGTTGATAATAAGTTCAGAAGGGCCAATAGTTCGCATGGAATAATAAGGTTTTAATGATTGAATATGGGGAAATGCCTCTTCTTTTATCCACCGACTCTTTTTACCTGATATCCTTCTTGTTGAAGGATAGACATGATCTTATCTCGATAATTTCCCTGAATGATTATTTCTCTTTCCTTTACACTGCCTCCCACACCACATTTCGTTTTTAACAATTTAGCCAATGATTTGAGATCAGAGTCAGTTCCCTGATACCCTGAAATGACCGTAACTGTTTTTCCTCCTCTTCCTTTATTCGAAAAATGTGCTTCGAGTCTTTGGTCCTCCAGATGAATTGTTTTTTCAGATTTCTCGGAATACGCAGAAAAATCCTCTTCTTGGTTGGTTGAAAAAACAAAACCTCCAAGGTCTGATAAACTGTTTAATTTTTTCTTAGCCATTGTAACGCTTCCAGTATTTGATAAGCCCAAATATAAATAAAATAAGTCCTATAAAAAACATGCCCAAAAAACAATAATAGCAATCCTCTTTGATTTTTAATGATAATACCGTAACCATGATAGCGGCAAAAACGATAGAAACAGGGTTGGAATAATTCATTTGTTTTTAAGACGTTTCCAGGCAAATAGCAGCAGTGCAAATGATTCGAGGGTCAGCCCAAGTCCAATAAAGATCATTGATTTATCCCAGTCAAAAAAAAAGCCTATTCCACCTATAGTTATGAGAACCAGACCAAAAGTAAACAAAGAGAGAATATTTTTACCCATTATACATACTTTATTTTCTATACAGAGGTATCAAATAGGATAAAGTGTAATTAAAACTAAACCCATTATTATTAACAAATACACGCTCAAATCCAGGGATATAAAGATTTTTGAAATTATCGGGTTTTTTGGAGGAGATTAGTGTGTTTCCTCTAAAAGATACTCCCAAAAACACATTGTGTAAAACTTCAACTTTTAATCCCAACACTATTTCTGCCCAATGACCGTTTAAGCCGTTATAGGTTATTCCTTCAGTTTCGGTTCTTAGAGGTATAAACGGGTCGGCATTTATAGTATATTCATTAACTGTTTGGCTAAAAGTACTGAACCCATATCGGATACCTACGACGATCATATTCTCCATTCCCAACCAATTCTTATAGGCGTTGTAATCTACTCCCACTTTAATGTATTGACCTTTGGTGGAAAAATTAAAAAAATCTTCCCGGCGAGTCTCGTCACGAAATCCTAACTCCGTGGCCAGATAGAATCTTTTAGTCACTCGATAGTCACCAACTATTTCAAAACCTTTCTTGTCATCGTCATAAATGGAAACAATGGGGCGAATAATATCTATACCAACTCTAATCCCGTACCTGTCTTTATAGGTAACGGTATCCTGCTCATTTTTACCCAATTGAGCAACTGCGATAGAGCAGGTTAAAAGAAAAACTATACTAATGGTATATCTCAACATGAGCGGCGTTTTCATCAATTATTTGTTGTGGATCATTTGTGGTTTTCAAGTCTTTTATCCAATTATCATCGTCGTCCACTAAAAAATCTTCGGCATCGTTATAAACGGTCTTATACCCACACGATCTGGAAATAAAAATGTCCTGTTGGGAATACACCAAGGTAATCGTATCTCGATTATCCTCAATACCCTGAGAATCATCTCTGGGTATGCTAAGAACGAAACTGGTTTTATTTTCTGTCGCTAAAAGGGGAATCGCAATTGAATCGGTAACTAGTTTGATCGTCTCATTTTCGTAGTTACCATCAATTCCTACAATACTCACGCTCAGTCCATTTACAGCTCTTAGCGCATTAGGATCATTGATATTGTAAAATCTGATGATAAGTTTAGGGCTAATGTCTTCCAAACATATTTCATCTCTTTCGCAACTCAGTTGCGTAAGAACAATCATTAGGAAAACTACAATTTTTAAGTAAATTCTCATGCCTGTTTTGTACGCTTTAAAAGCACCACGTTTTCAACATGATGCGTTTGTGGAAACATATCTACTGCTTGAGATCTTTCTATGATATAATCTTCTTTCATAAGGGCAAGATCTCTCGCCTGAGTGGCGGAATTACAGCTAATATAAACAACTTTTTCGGGTAAAATATTTAGAATTTGAGCCACTACTTTTTTGTGCATTCCATCCCTTGGAGGGTCTGTAATGATCAAGTCGGGCTGTCCATTTTGAGTTATGAATTCAGAATTAAATACTTTGGCCATGTCTCCGTCGTAAAATACTGTGTTCTCTATACCATTTAGTCGGGCATTTTCTTTGGCATCTGTTATCGCTTCAGGAACAGATTCAATACCTATAACTTTTTTTGCTTTAGACGCTACAAATTGCGCTATTGTTCCCGTACCAGTGTATAGGTCATAAACAATTTCATCTCCTTTTAGGTCAGCAAAATTTCTCGCTATTTTATATAATTCATAGGCTTGGGTAGAATTGGTTTGATAAAATGACTTGGCGTTAATCTTAAATTTTAATCCTTCCATTTCTTCAAAGATATGATCTCTTCCATTAAACAGAATAATGTCCTGATCATAGATCGAGTCATTGCCTTTCTCATTAATGATATATTGTAATGACGTAATCTCTTTAAAGGTTTCTGCTATATAATTTAAGAGCAACTCACGCTTTAGCTTATCTTCTTTAAAGAACTGAACCACCACCATGATTTCTCCGGTTGAACTGATTCTGATCATCAAAGTTCTCAGCATCCCAGTTCTTTGTCTTGGATTAAAAAAAGATAGTTGATTCTCTATGGCGAAGTTTCTTACCGAATTGCGAATTGCATTGGAAGGATCCTCCTGAAGATGACATTTTTTAACATCCAGAATCTTGTCCCACATTCCTGGAATATGAAACCCACAAGCGTTTTTATCGTCAAATTCAATGTCACTTTTTAATTCTTCCTCCGTCAGCCATCTTGAATCAGAAAAAGAGAATTCCATTTTATTTCTGTAAAAGTAGGTCTTTTCACAACCAACAATAGGAGTGATTTCAGGAAGATCCAAATGTCCTATTCGCAAAAGGTTGTTGGTTACTTCCTTTTGTTTATATGCAAGTTGGTCATTATAGTTCATATGCTGCCATTTGCAGCCTCCACAAAGTCCGAAATGTTCACAAACCGGATCAACTCTTTTATCAGATAAATGATGAAACTTCACTGCTTTTCCTTCATAATACGATTTTCTTTTTCTTCCTGTTTGGATATCAACAATATCTCCCGGTACCGCATTACTCAAAAAAACGACTCTTCCATCAGGTGATTTGGCCACAGATTTACCTTTGGCAGCCGTATCGACCACTTCAATATTTTCAAATAAATGAAATTTCTTTTTTCTTGACATGGAGCAAAAGTAAGTCATTTTTATGATTTTTCAATTGCGATTATCGGATGTTTAAGGCTTTGTTTTTGCTTAATTTCGTAGTTTTATCAAGATGGATTCTCAAGCTTATAAAAAGATCATTCATGTTGATATGGACGCGTTTTACGCCTCCGTTGAACAAATGGATAATCCCGAACTAAAAGGGAAGCCGCTTGCTGTGGGTGGAGGAGGAGAAAGAGGAGTGGTGGCAGCCGCAAGTTATGAGGCGAGAAAGTTTGGGGTGAGGTCTGCTATGAGCGGATTTCAAGCGAGAAAGAATTGCCCGGATCTTATCTTTGTAAAACCAAGATTTGCACGATATAAAGAAATATCTAAACAGATCAGAGGCATTTTTTATGAGTATACCGATTTGGTGGAACCCCTGTCGCTTGATGAAGCCTATTTGGATGTTACAAAGAATAAAAAGTTACATCCTTCAGCTACTTTGATTGCAAGTGAGATTCGAGAACGGATCTTTAAAGAAGTTGGATTACGGGCTTCTGCAGGTATCTCAAATAGTAAGTTTGTTGCCAAGATTGCCTCGGATGTCAATAAGCCGAATGGACAAAAAACGATTCCTCCAGAAGAGGTGGAGAGGTTTTTAGAGGAATTACCCATCGAGAAATTCTTTGGAATTGGGAGGGTAACAGCTGCCAAAATGTTTCTATTGGGTATTTTTACAGGACGTGATCTGAAATCCAAAACTCTTGACTTTCTTGTGCTTCATTTTAAGAATTCCGGCGAACATTATTACAAAGTGGTTAGAGGGAAGCATTTTAGTGAGGTTAAACCCAATAGGATTCAAAAGTCTGTAGCCGCCGAACATACTTTTAGCAAGAACCTTACCTCCGAGATATATATGATGGAGCGACTGGAAACCATCGCTGAGGAACTTGAAAGGAGGCTAATGAACTCTAAAGTTGCAGGGAAAACAATTACCTTAAAGATAAAGTACAGTGATTTTTCGTTACAAACCAGAAGTAAGACACTCCCTGATTTTGTAAAAGACAAAAGCGTTTTACTGAATACAGTAAGAGAACTCTTGTTTCAGGAAAAGGTAAAGGAATCCGTCAGGCTTTTAGGGATCTCAGTATCCAACTTAAACAATTCGGATACAAAGAATGGAAAAGTGATGGATGTTCAGCTAAAATTTGAGTTTTAGCCATAAAAAAAAGTGTGTATCAGGATTTTCTGATACACACTTTTTATTTAAAAGCAATTCTTTAGCCTAACTGTGGTCCAGCTGCAACTAATGATTTTCCTTCTTCATTATCTGTATACTTCTCGAAGTTTTTGATAAACAATCCAGCTAATTTTTGTGCTTTTTTGTTCCATTCAGCAACATCTTCGTAAGTGTCTCTTGGGTCAAGGATGTCATCGTGAACTTCTTTAAGTGAAGTTGGTACTTCAAGGTTGAATCCAGGGATGATCTTGGTTTCGGCTCTGTCAATTGAACCGTCAAGAATTCTGTCAATAATACCTCTTGTGTCTTGGATTGAGATACGTTTTCCTGTTCCGTTCCAGCCTGTGTTTACCAAGTAGGCCTGAGCATTGTGTTCTTCCATTTTTTTAACCAATTCTTCACCATATTTTGTTGGATGTAGTGTTAAGAAAGCTGCACCATAACAAGCTGAGAAAGTTGGTGTTGGTTCAGTTACACCTCTTTCAGTTCCCGCAAGTTTAGCTGTAAAACCTGAAAGGAAGTGGTATTTGGTTTGTTCAGGAGTCAGTTTCGATACAGGAGGCATTACACCAAAAGCATCTGCAGTTAAGAAGATCACTTTGTTTGCATGACCCCCTTTTGAAACTGGCTTCACAATATTATCGATATGGTAGATTGGATAAGATACTCTTGTGTTTTGAGTTACAGACCCATCCGTAAAATCTATCTTACCATTTTCGTCAACTGTTACATTTTCTAACAAAGCATCTCTTCTAATAGCCTCATAAATGTCTGGTTCTGCCTCATGGTCAAGATCTATGGTTTTTGCATAACATCCGCCTTCAAAATTGAATACACCTTCATCATCCCATCCATGCTCATCATCTCCAATTAATTTTCTTTTTGGATCCGTAGACAAGGTTGTTTTACCAGTTCCGGAAAGACCGAAGAAGATCGATGTATCTCCATCTTCACCAACGTTAGCTGAACAGTGCATTGCAGCCATTCCTCTTCTTGGAAGATAATAGTTCATCATTGCGAACAATCCTTTTTTCATCTCGCCGCCATACCAGGTTCCCCCAATCACTTGCATTTTTTCAGTAAGGTTGAACACAGTAAATACTTCTGAATTCAATCCGTGCTCTTTCCATTTATTGTTTACCGTTTCCGAACCGTTAAGTACTACAAAATCAGGATCTCCATATACTTCTAATTCTTCAGTAGTAGGTCTGATAAACATATTTTTTACAAAATGTGCTTGCCAAGGTACTTCAACCACAAATCTTACTTTCAAACGAGAGTCTTCGTTAGCACCGCAAAATGTATCTACAACGTATAATTTTTTACCAGAAAGTTCTTTAAGAACCAATTCTTTCAAATCATTATAAACTTCTTGGGTGATTGGTTTATTGTCATTTTTGGCTTTTTCGGAATTCCACCAAATCGTATCTCTGGTAACATCATCCATTACAATGTATTTATCCTTTGGAGAACGACCGGTAAATTTGCCTGTCATCACATTAATCGCACCAAGTTCTGTTTTATAACCTTTTTCAAATCCCTCTAGTTCCGGAGATAATTCATATGCATATAATTCGTCATACGAAGGGTTGTATTTTAATACCTAATTCGTTTAATGAACTAATTACTGATTTTGATAGAACTTCCATAAGTCAAAATTTAAGTGTTAATTGTATTTGATTTCTCTGCAAATTTACGAATAAATCTTATGTCACTTTTATGACATTTGTCAGGGTCTTGAATGATATTTACGATATCGTTTTCGTTTAATATTAATTATTCGAATCTATGTAAAAATACTAAGATTAAAGGGCTAAGCAAAATTCACAAGGAATATTTTTAAGGCTTCTCACTTGATTTAAAGAACCCAATAGCGGTAATGAACCAACTAAGAATCAAGATTAATCCGCCTAAAGGAGTAAGGAACCAGATTTTTTTTGCCGAAATTATGTCTAGAGAAATCACAAAAATTGATCCTGAGAATAACAGAATGCCTGTAAAAAATAGTAAAGATATTTGTTTTTTGGATTTCTTGGTTAACAAAGAGGAGCTATTGATAAAAAGTAAGGCCAATACGTGGTACATCATATAACGTACTCCGGTTTCAAAACTTTGCATTGATTCAGGATCCAGTTTATCCTTGAGCGCATGAGCGCCGAAAGCGCCGAATATTATGGTTATCAAACCTAAAACGGATGCTATGCCTAAATTATTTTTGGTCATTGAATGTATTTAATGGTTTGGCAAATTTACGGTAAATGTCGAAATCAGCCGGTACTTGTTTAAGATTTATCAATATTTATGTCATTGAAAATAGCTTGCTAAAAGATTTGTTTTTGCCTCATTTTTACTGCGAATTAATTACATTTGATAGCAAATATGGTTTTAATAAAATGAGAAAAATATTAATAGTAGGAGCGGGCAGGTCCTCATCAGCCTTAGTGCGTTATCTGTTGGATAAATCAGCAGATCAGCGTTTAAAAATAATTATAGCGGATATTTCAGTTGAAAATGCCAAGAAGTTGGTCAACGGGCATGCGAACAGCGAAGTTATTGAACTTGATATTTTTAATGAGGTGGCAAGAAAGAGTTTGGTTGCAGATGCGGATATTGTTATATCTATGTTGCCAGCCAGATTCCATTTAGAAATTGCCAAAGATTGCATTGAATTTGAAAAGAATTTGGTCACTGCTTCCTATGTCTCAAAAGAGCTGATGAGCCTTGATGATGAGGTGAAGTCCAAAGGCCTGATCTTTATGAATGAGATAGGTGTAGATCCTGGGCTTGATCACATGAGTGCAATGCAGATAATAGACAGAATCAAAGCCAAAGGAGGAAAAATGCTTCTTTTTGAATCCTTTACTGGAGGTTTGATTGCGCCTGAAAGTGATGATAATTTATGGAACTATAAATTTACCTGGAACCCTAGAAACGTTGTGGTTGCCGGTCAGGGGGGCGTAGCTAAATTCATTCAGGAAGGGAAATACAAATATATTCCTTACCATAAACTTTTCAGAAGAACAGAATTCTTATCCATAGAAGGGTATGGTAGGTTTGAAGCACTTGCCAACCGTGATTCGTTGAATTATCGCGATATTTATGGATTAGAGGATGTGCTAACGATTTATAGAGGAACGATAAGAAGGGTTGGCTTTTCCAGAGCCTGGAATATTTTTGTTCAGTTGGGATTGACAGATGACAGTTATATTATGGAAGGCTCGGAATTCTTGAGCTATAGAGAATTCATCAATTCTTTTCTGCCTTATAAACCTTATGATTCCGTAGAATTAAAATTAAGACATTATTTGAAAATTGATCAGGATGATGTGATTTGGGATAAATTACTCGAACTCGATCTTTTTAGTGCGGAGAAAATAGTTGGTTTAAAAGATGCAACGCCTGCACAAATCTTACAGCATATACTTATGGAAAGTTGGTCCTTAAAAGAAAAAGATAAGGACATGCTTATTATGTATCACATGTTTGGTTATGAAATTAATGGGGAAAAGAAACAAATTGAATCAAATATGGTTGTCATTGGTGAAGACCAAACTTATACGGCCATGGCAAAAACCGTTGGCTTGCCGGTCGCAATTGCAACCTTAGCAATTTTAAATGGCAAGATCAAGACGCCTGGGGTTCAGCTGCCAATCAGCAAGGAAGTGTATGATTTTATTTTAATGGAGCTTAAAGAATACGGTATAAAATTCAACGAAAAAGAGATGGATTATTTAGGCTATAATCCGAATAAACTCGGGGCCTAACCTAAAAGCTATTATTCTTTTAAGGAGTAGCCGGATAGAAGAAGTTTTAGAGTTTTAGATAGAAATCTTTTACGATATCAACGTAAGGCACTGTATAAACATGTCGTTCCAATTCTATAGTAAGCTCATTTATTACTGGGCTTATATTCTTCGAACTCAGTTGCAAAAGGCTTCTTTTTAAAGCGCTTTTACTATTGCCTCTCACCCTGGTTATACGAGATGGGTACAATCCGTTATCTCTTGCAATTTGAATAAAATTTTCTTCCTCTTTATGGGGTATGATAAATGCACAGTTTCCTTTTTCGGACAGGAGGCTTGCACTTGATGACAAAAGTTCATGAAAATTAAGGTGGTCATTATGTCTTGCTATTGTACGGTCTTTATTTAATGCTTTGAAAGAATCTTTGAAATATGGTGGGTTGGAAATGATCAAATCGTATTTTTCATCAATTTCTGCTCTAAATTCCTCTAAAGATGCATGATAACAGAACAACCTATTGGACCAATCACTATTTTCAAAATTTTCCACCGCTTGTTCAAAAGCATTTGTCTCAATTTCCAGCGCATCAATCAGCTCTGCATCACTTCTTTGGGCCATTTGAAGCGCTATAAGACCAGAGCCCGTTCCAATATCTAAAATGGATTCTACCTCAGAATCAATGTTTGCCCAGGCTCCTAACAGCACCCCGTCAGTTCCCACTTTCATCGCACATTTGTCCTGAATTACAGTAAACTCCTTAAATTTAAAAGGTTTTTCAGGCATGGGATTAAAGTTGATGCCGGTTCATATCGATCAGGCCTTCGGGTGTGTTTAAGAGAATTTTTTTATGCTTTCGATCTATTTTTTGAATAAAATCGTCTACCATGGGAATAAGAATTTCGCTATCCTCAGTTTTTATGACAAAAAGTGGCTGTGCCGAACGGTCATTTATGGATTCGATAAGCCCGATCTCCCCATAATTGACATCTTCTAACATAAAACCGGTGACTTCATGAAAATAAAATTTATTTCCTTTAAGTGCAGGAAGCAAGTTAAGAGGCAGATAGGCCTCTTTTTTCAACAGGGTATCGGCTTCGGCTTCAGAATAGACACCTTCAAATTGAATCCTGATATGGTTGCCTTTTTGAAACAGGCTTTTTTCTATAAAAAATGGAACCATATTTTTCCCCATATCTAGTAAAATGACATTGAGGTTTTCATAGATCTCAGGTTGATCCGTATCCAGCCTTAAAATGAGCTCTCCCTTGAAACTATATTTTTTTACAATTTTTCCAAGGTAGAAACAATCTTCTTTTTTCATGAATTACAATTGAATGAAACACAAATTTAAAACAAAAAAACCTGATAAATTAATATCAGGTTTTCAAAAAAAACATAGTTGATATGTCTTATTTTCCTTCTTGACTAGCTTCTTCTGCTACGTCATCAATAGTTTGAGGACCTTCATCTTCAGTTACTTCTTTAGCTTTAGCTGCTGCTTCGGCTGCTGCCTTTGCATCTGATTTCGCTTTGATTGCTACGTTTTCAGCTTCTACAACTGCCGCTTTACGACCTGCGTTTATCTCTTTTTCCGCATCAAATATTTTTGCCTTAGCATCATCTTTCTCTTTTGCAAGTTTTCCTTCTTTTTCAGCTACTTTTGCTGCTTTTTCTTCTGACCAAGCTTGAAATTTCTCTTCAGCTTGCTCTACGGTTAAAGCACCTTTTTTTACGCCTCCTGCAAGGTGATTCTTTAATAAAACACCTTTGTAAGATAAAATAGCTTTTGCTGTATCAGTTGGTTGTGCGCCACACTGAAGCCATTTAACGCATCCATCAACATCCAATTCAATCGTTGCTGGATTAGTGTTAGGGTTATAAGTCCCTAATTTCTCTAAAGATCTACCATCTCTTTTAGAGCGTGCATCTGCTGCTACAACCCAAAAAAATGGTTTTCCTTTTCTTCCGTGTCTTTGTAATCTAATTTTTACTGACATAATTGTTTAAATTTTTAGGTACTCGACCTAAGTTATTAATACTAAAATTTTTACTTTCTCGAAGTAGGCCGCAAAAGTAATAAATATTTTGCAATATGAGACTTTATAAGAGATTAATTGTAGCGGAGGATTCGGAACTTACTATTTCTTTCATAAACAAATGCTAAATCAACCAATTGTTGATAAAAATTGGGAGGGGTCTTCCTTGTGAAAGCTTTGAATTAACTATTTTTAACCCTTTAAATACTTCCCAAAAGAAAAGCCGCATGTATTTGATTTTTGACACTGAAACCACAGGTTTACCAAAGAAATGGAATGCTCCTATCACTGATACAAACAACTGGCCAAGATGCGTGCAGATTGCATGGCAATTGCATGATGAGCTCGGAAAGTTAGTAGAGCATCAGGATTTTTTGATTAGACCGGAAGGTTTTAATATTCCTTATGATGCAGAGCAGATACATGGAATTTCAACTGAGTTGGCTACTCAAGATGGGCATGAACTCCAAGAAGTGCTTGATTTGTTCAATGAAGCCTTGGGTAAAACCAAATTTGTAGTGGGTCAGAATGTAAAATTTGATCTGAATATTATGGGTTGCGAGTTTCATAGAATGGGAACCGAATCTCAATTGAGTGAGATTCAGGTCTTGGACACTTGTACAGAAAAGACGGCATTAATGTGTCAGATTCCAGGAGGGCGTTATGGTAAATTTAAACTGCCTACCCTTACTGAACTTCATGAGGAATTATTTAAAGAACCGTTTAATGAAGCACATAATGCAACTGCCGACGTGGAGGCAACCACAAGGTGTTTTCTCGAACTGATAAGGTTAGGTCATTTTTCTCAAGAAGAATTAGAGGTAGATTCATCGTATTTTGTTGATTTTACGTCTAATAATAAAGATGTGTTTTTACCCTACGGTCTTAAACACAAAAACCTGAAAAAGGAAAGTGAAAAACTTAAAAATAGAGCGCAAGAGTCAATAAATAAGATACAAAAAGGAAGCCAGGTAGATCAGGAAATACTTCAAAGCGCAGCATTTTCTCATCTACATAATCATTCGCAATATTCAATTCTTCAATCCACATCAAATATAGCCCAGCTGGTCAAAGCTGCTATCTCTGCAAAAATGCCCGCTGTAGCCTTAACGGATTCAGGAAATATGATGGGGGCTTTTGTGTTTGTCAAAGAGATTTTAAACCACAATAAGCAGTCTTCCGATGGGTTGAAGCCAATCGTTGGATGCGAATTCAACGTTTGTGAAAATCATTTGGATAAAAGCGTAAAAGATAATGGTTATCAGGTAGTCATGTTGGCGAAAAGCAAAAAAGGCTATCACAACATGGCCAAAATGGCTTCTATCGCTTTTATTGATGGGTTTTATTACATTCCCAGGATTGACAGGAAACTTGTTGAAAAATATAAAGAAGATATCATTGTATTAAGTGGTGGTGTTAATGGCGAAATACCAAATAAGATACTCAATGTTGGTGAAAATCAGGCAGCAGAGGCACTGCTTTGGTGGAAAGAGAAATTTGGAGACGATTTTTATCTTGAACTCAGTGATCATCAACAGGAAAATGAACAACATATCAATGAGGTTTTGATTCAATTTTCTGAAAAGTTTAAGGTCAAACTCGTTGCTACAAATAACACCTTCTATCTCAAGAAGGAAGATTCTTTGGCCCATGATATTCTGCTGTGTGTAAAGGATGGCGAGAAAATTGCTACACCCAAAGGAAGAGGACGAGGATTTAGATACGGTTTGCCCAATGATGAGTATTATTTCAAGGGGCAAGATGATATGAAGGCCTTATTTCAACACATACCAGAAGCCATTATCAATATTCAAGAAGTCGTTGACAAGATTGAAATTTTTGATCTTGCAAGAGAAGTGTTGTTACCGAAATTTGATATGCCACAGAAATTCTTTGATGCAAAGGACCAGGAAGACGGGGGTAAAAGAGGCGAGAATGCTTATTTGAAATACCTGACCTATGAGGGAGCCAAGGAAAGATACCCTGAATTGACCGATGATATAAAGGAGCGACTGGATTTCGAATTGATGATTATTGAAAAAACGGGTTATCCGGGCTATTTTCTTATCGTTGAGGACTTTATTAGAGAAGCACGCCGAATGGATGTTTCTGTAGGACCCGGAAGGGGATCCGCAGCGGGATCGGCAGTAGCTTATTGCCTTACAATTACAAATATTGACCCTATCAAGTATGACCTCCTTTTTGAGCGATTTCTTAATCCTGACAGGGTGTCTCTTCCTGATATTGATATTGATTTTGATGATGAAGGAAGACAAAAAGTTATCGATTATGTAATTAATAAATACGGTTCCAATCAAGTGGCGCAAATCATCACCTATGGAACAATGGCAGCTAAATCTTCAATCAGGGATACGGCAAGGGTTTTAGATCTCCCGCTGCCGGATGCGGACAGAATTTCAAAGCTTATACCTGGGCTTAAGCTGCAGAATATTTTTGGTTCTGACGAAAAAAGCAAAGCGAAGGTAAAAGGTTTGAGAAGTGAAGAAAAAGCTAATGTTGATGAGCTCAAAGCCATTTCGGAAGGCTCAGGAGTGGCGGCTGAAACGATTAAACAAGCCTGTTTGCTGGAGGGCTCTGTAAGAAATACGGGTACGCATGCTTGCGGTGTGATCATTACCCCTGAAGATATCACCAACCTGATTCCGGTAGCAACGGCCAAAGGGACAGATATGTATGTCACCCAATTTGACAATGGGGTAGTAGAGGATGCTGGTTTGTTAAAAATGGATTTCCTTGGTCTAAAAACCCTGACCTTGATTAAGGATACGGTAAAGATCGTCAAAGCCTTGCATGGAATAGATCTTGTACCGGATGACTTCCCACTTGATGATGATAAAACTTATGCCTTGTTCCAAAGAGGGGAAACTATAGGAATATTCCAATACGAATCAGCTGGAATGCAAAAGCATATGAAGTCATTGAAACCAACTGAGTTTGCTGACCTTATCGCCATGAATGCTTTGTACAGGCCGGGCCCGATGGAATATATTCCTTCTTTTATTGATCGCAAACACGGTAGAGAAGAAATTGAATATGATTTACCCGATATGGAGGGCTATCTTAAAGAAACCTATGGAATAACTGTATACCAGGAACAGGTTATGTTATTGTCACAGAAGCTCGCGAATTTTACCAAGGGTGAGGCGGATATGTTGAGAAAGGCGATGGGTAAGAAAATTTTCGCCCTCTTGAATAAACTAAAACCACTTTTTATAGAAGGTGGAAAGAAAAATGAGCATCCGGAGGAAGTATTGGAAAAAATATGGAAAGACTGGGAGGCTTTTGCCGCTTATGCCTTCAATAAATCTCATTCTACTTGTTATGCCTTTATAGCTTATCAAACGGCATATTTAAAAGCCCATTACCCTGCTGAATACATGGCTTCGGTGTTGAGTAATAATATGAACGACATCAAGCAGGTCACCTTTTTTATGGAGGAATGTAAAAGATCCGGTATTGAGGTTTTAGGTCCTGATATCAATGAATCTTATTACAAGTTTGCTGTAAACAAAGAAGGGGCGGTTCGATTTGGTATGGGAGCCATTAGGGGTGTTGGAGAAGGGGCCGTAAATGCCATCATTGAAGAACGCAAGAAGAACGGAAATTACAAATCGATATTTGACCTGACCAAACGTGTTGACCTCAGAGCAGCGAATAAAAAGGCTTTTGACGGACTTGTTCTTGCAGGTGGCTTTGATTCTTTTCATACTGTGAACCGATCTCAGTATTTTGCGCAGGATGAAAGAGGGATCACTTTTATTGAAAGGGCCATAAGGTATGGTAACAAATTTCAGGAAAGTAAAAATTCAGCTCAGGTCTCCTTATTTGGAGAGGCTTCAGATGTTCAATTTGAAGAGCCGGAAATCCCACCTTGTGAGCCATGGGGCGTGATGGAAAAATTATCCAGAGAGAAGGAAGTGATCGGGATCTACATCTCTGGTCATCCGCTTGACGATTATAAAACAGAGATAAAATATTTTTGTAATGCCAGGGTGGATGTCTTGCAAAACCTAAATCAGCTGGAAGGCAAAGAGCTGACTTTTGCAGGAATCATTACAGACGTGCAGCACAGAGTAAGTAAAAACGGTAAACCCTGGGGCATGTTCACTTTTGAAGACTACAGTGACGCTTATGAATTCAGGCTTTTCAATGAAGACTACCTTAAATTCAGGCACTTTTTGATTCCCAATACTTTTTTATACCTGAAAACCGTCATGCGCCGGGCTTGGCAAAACGGAGATGTTAGGGTTCAGATTACTGCAATCCAACAGCTGCAGGATGTGTTAAGCAAAATGGCCAAAAAAATGACCATTCAGCTTCCTATAGAAGCAATCAACGAGAAAAAAGTGAAATCTATTGATTTGGTTTTAAAAAAACACAAAGGAAGTCAGCACTTGAATTTTATAATCATCGACAAGGATGAAAAATTAAAACTCAACATGCCAAGCAGAAGTGCGAAAATTAACATCAGCAAGGAGTTAATTGAAGAACTGACTGAAAACGAATACAGTTTTAAATTGAATTGATCCTTAGGTTTTCATAAAACGTGATAAAAGCAAGTGGAAATGGTGTACACCTTTTTCCATTTTTGGAGAAAATCGGCCCGCTTTATAAAAGGATGAAAGTATTCCTTTCTGTACGTTTTGTACCACAAATTCATCCTCAAACTCAACTTTGTCCAATTCATTCCCGGCTCCTCTACCCAGTTTATCAGGATCCTTTACATAACTGATAAATGAAACCTTGGTATGATCGATATCAATTGGCTTAACGATATTAATGGAAAGCCCCCATGGATAAAAATTGAACATCATATTTGGAAACACCCAATAATAATAGGCTGCAACATTTTTGCCGTAATCTATATGGTCTGGTGGCAAATCAAAGGTTTCAGTTCCCTCATCTGCGAACCCGATCTGAAGATTACAGTGCTTGTAAATTTCAGTGCTATAGTTGCCATAATCTAAGACCTTATTTAAGGCTTCATGAACAAAAGGAACGTGGAAGCCCTCCAGGTAATTATCACAATACAAGGCCCAGTGCGCCTTGACAGAATATTCTTTTGACATAGATTTGTCATAAGAAAAATCGTCAATGGACAAGAATCCTACGCGTTCCATCATTTTGTCGATCACTTCTTGAAAATCAAATGAAGGGTTTAAGCCTGCGAATAATAGAGGCCCCCATTGTTTTAAGGGAAATTTGTAAAGGTGATCACAACTTCTTGGAAAATCTTTAGCTTCCTTAAATTCGGGCATAAATTCAAAATTCCCCTTCAGGTCAAACCTTCTGCCATGGTACATGCAGTTGAGTTTATTGGCAGGGCCACTTTTTAAAACCACCAGATTTGCTCTGTGGGTACATACATTACTAAGACAATGAATACCTCCTTCTTCATCCCTGGTGAGCAACATTGGTTCTGTTAAGAAGCTATCCAACAAAACAAAAGGGTGAACGGATTTTGTTGTTTTTAGAAGAGACTCATCACCTACAAACTGCCAGGATTTTAAAAACACCTTCTCCTTTATGACATCAAAAATGGTTTTGTCCTTATAGAATGATGAAGGTAAGGTATTGGCCTTCCTGATATCAGCGTCAATTGTGAAATGATTGTGCTTTGACATAGTCCTTTTAATTATTGTATACTTGTGATTAAATGTAACCAAAAATATATTAATTCAAGCCAAACCTTATTTATGCAAAATAAATCTCAGAAAGTAGGATTGATAACAGCTACTTCTCTGGTAGTGGGTAATATGATAGGCGCAGGGATTTATGTCCTGCCGGCAACACTAGCCGGATATGGAAGTGTAACCATTGTTGGGTGGATATTATCAGCTCTTGGGGCAATAGTTTTGGCTAAAATATTCGGAAATTTTAGTAAGATTATTGTTAATAAGAGTGGTGGCCCCTACACATATACCCGTGAAGGGTTTGGTGATTTCATAGGATTTTTAGTGGCCTGGGGTTATTGGATATGTATCTGGGTTGGTAATGCTGCCATCGTAATTGCTCTTATAGCCGCCTTAAGTTTTTTCTTTCCGGTTTTAGAAACCGACAAAGTATTATCGGTTGGAGTTGGTTTGGGATTTATCTGGTTTTTTTCCTGGATTAATTCGAGAGGAGTGAAAGAATCGGGGAGAATTCAAGTCATAACAACCATCATTAAACTTTTGCCATTGGTGCTCATTATTTTAATTGGAGCCTTCATGTTTGATGTCAATAATTTTCCCGCTTTTAATCTTACTGGGGAAAGTAATTTGGCCACAATACCCTTGGTTGCGACTTTAACTTTATATGCATTTCTTGGTCTTGAATGTGCAACAATTCCAGCCGAAAATATAGTAAATCCCGAAAAGATTGTGCCCAAGGCAACGATTTATGGCACAATGATAAGTACAGTAATTTATATTCTTAGTACAATAGTTCTTTTTGGAATGCTACCTGTTGATGTTTTGAAAAATTCTCCAGCACCTTTTGCCGAAGCGTCAAAACTGATAGGAGGAGAGTTTGCCGGATATTTTGTTGCTGCAGGTGCCGCTGTTTCAGCCATCGGCGCACTTAATGGTTGGATACTTGTCTCAGGGCAAATTCCTATGGCAACAGCAAAAGATAAACTTTTTCCAAGGATCTTTAAAAAGGAAAATTCAAAAGGTGCTCCGGCCGTCGCCATTGTTATAGGGAGTTTGTTAACTTCCGTGGTTATGCTAATGAATTTTTCGGAAAGTCTGGTGGATCAATTTGAAATTATTGTATTGCTTTCGACCTTTACCGCCTTGGTCCCTTATTTGTTTACTTCGGCCTCATATGCCCTGGTAATTATTGAACATCGATTCCATTTGCCGGGAAGAGGTAAAGCCGTTATCCTGGCAGGTTTGGGTATTTCTTATTCTCTCTGGGCGATATTTGGTTCTGGACAGGCAACAGTCTTTTATGGTACGCTGTTGTTGCTATTAGGAATTCCATTTTATATCCTTATGAGCTGGAATAAAAAAAGAAAAGGATGAAGTTAACAAGCCATTCAGATTATGACAAACTCGAGTCTGTTTTGATCAAGCCCGTTGCAAATGCTTTTGTTTCGGATGCTTTATTAAAAAATCAATGGAGATCTTTGCATTATTTGAATAAACCTGATTTTAACACTTCTCTTAAAGAATATGCTGATTTTGAAATGATCTTACAAAGTCAGGGTATTAAAATAAAATATTTACCTTTTAATGAAGAGCTTAGCATTGATTCTATATACTGTCGCGATGCTTCCGTTGCCACTGATTTTGGTATGATCATCTGCAATATGGGTAAAGCCGATAGAAATCTTGAACCTGCAGCTCAAAGGGCTTATTTTGAGAAGCACGATATTTTAGTTTTGGGTGAAATCTCTGCTCCTGGTACCCTTGAAGGGGGTGATGTGGCTTGGTTGGATAAAAACACCCTGGCTGTGGGTCATACATACAGGACTAACGCATCAGGTATAGAACAACTAAAAAGCTTATTGGAGCCTAGAGGAGTTCAAATTATTGTTGTTGAATTACCTCATTATAAAGGAGTTTCTGACGTATTTCATCTCATGTCTATATTTAGCCCTGTAGCTGAGGATCTGGCAGTGGTTTATTCCCCGCTAATGCCTATAGCTTTTAGAAAGGAATTGATCAAAAGAGGCTTTGATTTGGTGGAGGTGCCTGAAAATGAATTTGATAACATGGCTTGTAATGTCTTGGCCCTAGGATCAAGAAAATGCCTTATGATGCATGGAAATCCTGTTACAGAACAAAGTCTTTTGCAAAAAGGCTGTGAAGTTTTTTGCTATAAGGGAGAACATATTAGTCTATTGGGTGGTAGAGGCCCAACCTGCTTGACCAGGCCCCTGCAAAGATCC
>RCNC010000730.1_pt1 | contig 21380 bp, 14 predicted proteins | sample 2041301 | NCBI WGS metagenome assembly RCNC01 (sample SAMN09708231, study PRJNA481090) | Marine sediment metagenome, whole genome shotgun sequencing project. | biome: marine sediment; feature: ocean; material: sediment; isolation source: Sewage treatment plant 13A marine sediment (STP13A) ...
ATGGTATTTGATGCAGATGGATTGTTGTATGTGGTGGATAGTGAGCTCAAAAAGGTTATTGTTCTTGATCTGTCGGCAAATGTAATTCGAACGATAGGCGATGGAACATTAATTTTCCCGACAGGAATTGCCTATAATCAAAACAACCGTACTTTACTTGTAGCTGAGCATGGTGGCTTGGGAACCGGGTTTAATCCTGTAGTGAAGGTCTGGATGTTTGATTTGGATGGATCCATCTCAGGTAGCTTTGGTAGCCATGGAAACAAAGAGGGCGAATTTTACAGGATTCAGGGTTTATCAGTTGGTAGATGTGGAAATATTTATGTTACCGATCCCTATCAGGGACAAGTAAATATTTTTGATCAGGATGGTAGTTATATTACACGGTTTGGAGAATTCGGTGATTCTTCAGGTCAGTTAAATGTTCCAATGGACATTCTCTTTAACTCAAAGGATGAGATCCTAGTGAGTTCAATGAACAACGGGGCTGTTGAAGTTTTCAATATAATAGACACTTTACCCTCTGCCAGAATTGAAAGCCAAAACTATTCCATTTGTCAAAATGAAACTTTTGAAATTGATGTTCTTTTTACAGGAACAGCACCCTGGTCTTTTAACTATACTGTGAATGGAGTAGATACCACCGATGTTAACAATATTGTAGATAATCCCTACTCCTTACCTATATCAAAATCCGGTACTTATGAAATAATAAGTATCTCAGATGCAAACTATGCCGGAACCTGCCTTACAGGTAATACTAGCATACGTTTTAATAACGAGCCTCCTTCCTCCAATATTTCAAGTGGGGATATTTCTATTTGTAAAGGCGAATCTACGAATATAGTCATCGATTTTACCGGATTATCACCCTGGACATTTAGCTATATAAAAGATGGTATACACCAGAAAAGTGTTACAACCACCAACAATCCCTATTTACTCAATGTTTCAGAAGCCGGAATATATGAAGTAGAATCTATTGAAGGGGGTGGTTGTGTAGGTAACATCCTAACCGGAAGTGCCCATATTTCTGTACTTGAACTTCCTACCTCAGAAATAAGTATTGGAAATGCCACGGTTCCTATTTGTGAGGGTGAGGATACTGAGTTAACTATAAAACTTTCCGGATCACCTCCCTGGTCTTTTACCTATACAAATGATGATTCAAATCCCAAATCCATCAACGATGTAGTTGTAACCCAATATCAACTTTCAGTTTCTGATCAGGGCACCTATGAAGTCAAGCTGGTAACAGATAATAATTGCAGCAATACAAATTCAATTGGCTATCCTGATATTGTAGTGCGGGAACCACCCATACCTGGCTTCGACTTCAACTCAAACTCCCTGGAAACCAATTTTATAAACACATCTCTTAATTCAGACTCATATTATTGGGATTTCGGTGATGGGCATACAAGCAATGAACTTAACCCGACTCACCTATATCAGGAATCTGGAGAATACATTGTAAGCCTCTCATCTTATAATGAGAATTGTGGAGAAGCAGTATTTTCAGATACGCTCAGGGTTTTACAGTTGGCTGCAGAAATTATTAAACTTGAAGACATTGTTCGCTTATACCCAAATCCTACCAGTGGAATGTTGACTTTAGAAATAAATAAATCATTTCAAAAAGATATTCAGGTTGAAATATTAAATGTCCATGGACAGAAGATTTATTCCAGGGGTTTTAGGTCAGAGGGAATAAAAGAGCATATTGATTTAAAGCATTTTCCAAAGGGTATATATATAGTGAGAGTGATTTCTGATAATTTGATTCGATCAGGAAAGCTAATACTTAGTAAGTAAACCATTTAGAAGAGAAATTAGAATGAATAACATGACTCAAATACATAATTCGAACCCGGTTAAAGGTCTTTTGTGGATTATTGTATTGTCACTTACAACTTTAATCACCTATTCTCAAGGTCATTCTATTTTTTCCTGTAGCGCCTGTCACATCTTCCACAATGCCCCGGGAGAGACATTGACCAGTGTGAACGGAAATGGAAATTTATGTATAAGCTGTCATAACCCTTCTGGGCTGGCCAGCATTCTGCCCTTTGACAACTCAGATAAAGCGATTCCAGGAACAGGTGGAAGATCTCATGCCTGGGGAGTACCAGCTATCAATGTAGCATATGAGACGAATGCCCCAAGTGACACAGAAATGCTTCTTCGTCTTCCGGCTGGCAATATTATTTGCTCCACCTGCCATGATCAGCACAGTTCCAATACGAATCCTTCTTACCTGAGGTCTCTCAATACAGGTGATGCACTTTGTAAAGATTGTCATTCAGCAAGAGATATAGGGCGATATACGGACGATAATATGAATAATAAAGGAAGTCATCCTGTTGGATTAGGTTATCCTTCAGGAAATAGCAGTTATAAGGAAACACCTACCGGGTCTGTTCAGGTGGTTGATGGAAATATTGAGTGTTCCAGCTGTCATCAGCCACATTATTCTACAACAAATGACGGCAATTTACTCAGGCAAACAAACAATGATGCACTTTGTACCGAATGCCACACTTATAGTTCCCATAATGACATGGGTTGTAATGCCTGTCATCAAACCCACAACAGCAGCAAAGACAATATCTATATGATAAGGGATCTGGTTGCTACACCAGTAAGTGGTGATTGGGCTGTTGTATATACCGCACAAAGTGGTCCCAATTCAGGAGCTGACGGGGATACAAGCTATGATGGTATTTGTGAAGTGTGTCATACAAGTACTAATTATCACAGGAACGATGGTACTGGAACTAGTCATAATAATGAATCCAATTGTACAAGCTGCCATCCCCATAAAGATAGCTTTGCTCCTACTGGATGTGAGGATTGCCATATTGCAAATTTTCCAAATTGGGGTACTGCGGATAGTCATTTTGCTCATACATCGAAATACACCTATGCTTGCAGTACCTGCCATTATCAATATGGATCAGGAGGTGATCTTGAAGGGACTCATCCAAGCGGAGGATCTGCTATGGTTAATTTTGATCCTAATGGGATGGTATTTAGAAACGGTGCAGACAGTAATATTCCAACCTACAATGGTGATCAATCATGCAGTAATGTTTATTGCCATAGTGATGGTCAAACAGCCTATAGAGGAACCGATGGGATAATTACCTGGGGCTCTGCAGCACCACATATTGCAAACTATACAAACACACCACCCTGGACATCAGCTGTAGGAACAATTTCTACCTGCGATGCCTGTCACTCAGGAGTAGGTAATATGTCAGGAGATTATACCATTACAATCCCTGGCCCAGCTGATCCTCAACCTCCTAATTATGGCGGACATAGAAGAACTCCCCATCAAGACAACGACGACCCTAATCTAGCCGGAAATGGCTGGACCGTAGTAAATTGTTTCTGGTGCCATAATGTATCTGATGGAGGTATTGGTTCTCCTATTCTGCAGGGAACCTATGGTACTTCATATCACGTGGATGGGGCTACTCATTTTGATCCAAGATTATTTGATAATGGAGGAACCATGGTTAACGGCACAGGATATAGTTATGAGGGCACTCATTGTGGAGATGGAAGGAAATGCTGGTAATAAGAGGAATAATAGGTTTCCTCTTAGGCAAGCTCCGCAAATACAAAAGGGCTGATCTCCAGCCCCATGTTTTACCTAATAAATAAATTTATATTTTCTACTGTTGTGTTTTTCCTTCAGAAACTACTCAACCTGTTTAGTCTTCTTTCTATAGTTCCTTTCGTTAAACCAGGCAAATAAAATAATCAGGATAAGTGAAGCCACTGTAATATACACAAATTTTGGAATGGGCACGGCATCGCCCTGAGCATAGGAATGTAACCCCGCCAGGTAATAGTTCACTCCAAAATAAGTCATCAAAACCGAAAAGAACCCAACCACCGAAGCTAGGTTAAAGGCAAAATAGCCCTTAAGTCCAGGTACATTTCTCATATGTGTTATAAAAATATATACCAGCGCTGTAATAAGGGCCCAAGTTTCTTTTGGATCCCAGCCCCAGTAACGCCCCCAGGATTCATTGGCCCAAACACCACCAAGGAAGGTACCTACCGATAAAAAGTATACTCCAAGAATAAGTGATAGTTCGTTAATTTCGCTCAAGGTTTTGATTTGCTTATCAAGTTTGACTTTATTTTTGTCTGTTTTCATTATATATAGCACCAGGTTGAATAGACCCAGCACCATGCCCGTTCCGAGAAAACCATAACTTGCGGTTATAACAGATACATGAATAGTAAGCCAATACGATTTCAAAACGGGCACCAGATTGGTAATTTCAGGATTCATCCAGCTCATATGTGCCACCATCAGGGTTAGTGCAGCCAGCAGTGAGGCAGCCACCAGTGTAAAGGGAGATTTTCGAACAAATATCAAACCCGATAACATAGCCGCCCAGGCAATATAAATCATGGATTCGTATCCATTGCTCCATGGAGCATGTCCGGATATGTACCATCGGATACCAAGGCCAAAAGTGTGAAAAATAAAACCCAACAAAAGGAATAGAGTGGCTATTCGTATAATCTTATCAATACCTTTCTTTTCAGAAAGAACAGATACCAGGAGAAGGATCAAAAGGATAAATCCTATAATTCCATAATATTTTGTAAGCTTATCAAAGATATGGGCCTTGTTGTAAAATATTTCAAGGGAAATCTTTGATTTGGCTGGATAAATATCACCGGCATTGATTTCCTGGAATTTTTTTATCCCATTCAATATTTCTGTTGAAGTGGCTTCATTCCCTGTTTGAGAAAGAGTATTCACATATAACCCAAGAACTCCGCTTACAAATAAGGAATCCTCTTTTGATGGTTTTCCTGGGAACTCAGCAGGGCCATACCATTTATTGTTTGGATCGTTTTTTGCAGGAAATATTCGAAGCATACTCCCTGAATATACCATATAACAAACATTAAGGCGCTCATCTACTTTCATTATTTCCTGGTCAAGTTTTGTTCTCAAACCCGGCTTTTTCTGGTAGGCTTCCTGAACAATAGTGGAAAGCTTATATTGACCCATAGCTGCTAAATCGAAAAAATCGATATAGGAAGCAAATTTATCACGTATGCCAAGCTTCTTACGGATTTCTTCATTGGTAACCTTTATCATAGGAACTCTTTGCCAGTGCTCCGGGTAAAAATACATGCCCATTACTACCTGAACCGAGTTCAATCCATCAACAGATTCCTTTTTTACCACTTTTCGTAGAACATCTGAAGTCATAGATTGCAAAGGCTTTATACGACCACCCTGGTCCTGAACCAGAATGGAAGAGAGCTCTGCAGCCTGGCTGTTTGAAAGTACATCATGGGCACCGGCTACAGATTGGGCATTCAATGAAGCTGGCAATGCCATACTTATGACCATCATAAGAATAGAAACCGAAGCAAGGGTTCCTTTAGAATTGTTTCCGGAGGAAGCCAACTTTCTAAAGCGACTGTTTTTATTAAACAGGGAAAGTAACATACCAAGAGTCATTAAAAAGTACCCTATATAGGTAACAGTAGTTCCCATAGAATCATGGTTAACAGACAAAATGGTCCCTCTTTCATCGGTATCGTATGATGACTGGAAAAACCTGAATCCCTTATAATTCAATATATTGTTCATAAAGATTCGGTAAGGTTCTTCAATTCCTCTTTCCCTGTCAATAAGAGTAACCTCACTGGCATATGATGCAGGACTATTTGACCCGGGATACCTCTCCAGCTGAAAGTCTTTTAGAAATAAGGCAAATGGAAGTTGGATATATCTAGGTCCATAAGTTAATGATAACTCGGTTCCACCCAAATCATAGCTGTACTGTTGACCAACCCTGCCCGGTTTTCCAAAACAGGTTATTGTCTCTTGACCTGAAGAAAAGGAAGCTTCCATTACAATTGCATCAAGCCGCACATTTCCATCATTTGGTCCGACAATCCATTCCACCCTTCCCTTATTTAAGTGATCTGTAAGAACCAATTGCGTGTTCTCAATATTATATAGTCTTCTGGTCTCAAAAGGATGCAATTCTCCGGCTGGCAATGTTGTTTCGGGATTAGAAGCCATATCCATCAGGGTAACATCCCTTTTTGATATAAAATATAGCCCATTTTCCTGGCTAACAATATTAAAATCGGCCTCATTATTGTTGAATCCTACAATCATCTCCGAAATCTGCTTAGCATCGCTGGGGCTCATAAGATGGGTTTGCCTCCCCATTGATCCTAATGTTACAATGGATATAACTGACTCACCTAATGGGTCAGGAATCAATGACTGTTCAGCATTGGGAATATATTTTACAAGTTTCAGATTTACATTTTCATTTCCAACTTTTAATTTCTTCTTAAACTTGTTCTTCTTTCCGGCTATAAATTGTGTTTTTTCATAATGATCCACCTGTCCTGATTCATTTTGTAATCCAATGTATAAAAACGACTGGGAGGATAAAATGCGATCTGAAGCATCATTTTCCCGAATATGCATTGAGCCTTCATAACTTACATAACGGGTTACAGCAGCACCAATAAACATAAACAGAAAGGCAAAATGAAATAGGAATATGCTCAACTTCTTCGTTTTATAAACCTTATTAATGATCATGCTCCCCAGAAGGTTTATTAAAAGAAATAGAAGTAGAACCTCAAACCACCGGGAATTATAAACGGCTGCCCTGGCAGCTGCCGGGCCAAAATCATTTTCAATGAAGGTTGCAGCTGCGGTTGAAAAGATCATTACCAATAGGAGAAATGCCATCCATGGCGTTGAAAATAAAAAGTTAAATATTTTTTTCATTTGCTTGTTTCTTTAAAATAAAATCTGCCTCTGTAATATGAGGGGCAGCCAGTTATTAAACATTCCTAAAACTAAAAAGAGGAACGATATGTTTTGAGGGTGTAAAAATATACAAACAATCGAATATCGAGTAATTTAATTGTTATATATCATATAAATTTGGATTTTCAAACTTCCTTAAAAAGTCAAACTGGATTAAATAGCTTTTGTTAATTAAAATCAACTGTTTTAGTACATCTCGCCATGACAATCAACACATAGCATTTCTTTCCAGAACTGATCCGGATCATTGGGGTGTACAAATTCCAGGGATTCATTGTATTTTGCTACCTGGAGTGTATCGGGTGATCCCTGCCCTACAATGGTATGGCACATATTACAATCCATAGAAATGGTACGGCCACTTCCGTCGCTATGCTGATCGTTGTGACACCGGAAACATCCGTTGAATTCTAAATGTCCTATATGATTTGGGTATGCCCTCCAATTCACTTTCATGCCTGGAAATATATTCTTACTGAACTCCGATTGCAGTCCGGTTATGGCTTTTTCAACCAGCTCTTTCTTATCCGTATAAATCTCATTATAGGAAGATTCATAATACTCATTTACAGCTGTTTCTATGTATATCAAAGCACTGTCAGTAGTTGAATATTCACCAGCCATTAATTCCAATGCCAGCATTTTAATTTCCGGGAGCTCAGCTGGGATAATTCCCTTACTCATAGCCTTATTTATAAAGGTCATAGGTGAATTATAATTATGGGAAGGGCGGTTATGACAATCCAGGCAATCCATTGTTCGTATTACAAGAGTATCCAGTTGCTCTGCTGTATAACTGGTCCCTTCTTCCTGATAAATAATTTCTTTCCCTGTTTCATTGTTGGTGTATCGTACCCAGGATATTTGTTCTCTTTTGGAATCATTAGATATGTATTCCACACTTATATTGGGGTTAATATGCCAGTGAATGCCTTCCTTCAGGCCATGGCCACTGTGCTCAGGTCCAATTTTCATTTGCAGATTAATATCCCATTCTGTATTGTTCTCATCCATTAGATAATGTTTCTCCAGGTCAAGTTTACGGGAATAAAATTTTTCAGGCCAATGGCATTCTTCACAGGTTTCCCGGGCAGGTCTCAAATTGTGTATTGGAGTAGGAATTGGTTTTGGGTACTTTTTGAATGCTACAGAATATACCTGGTAAGAGCCTGATAGTTTTGATTTAACGGTCCAGCTTGCTCCCCCTCCAATATGACAATCGACACAGCCTACTTTTGCATGGGAGGAATTTTGATAAGCCACATATTCTGGTTCCATTACTGAATGACAAACTGTACCACAAAAGGTAGTTGATTCAGTATAATGAAAGGCCTCATAACTACCCAATCCAAATAACATCATAAAAATTATTGCCCCAGTACCAAAGGTGAAGAATATCCTTCTTTGTCTTGGATCGTTGAAGTCAAAAATCGGAAATTTCACTTCCCTGACAACCTTATCTTTTTTCTCTTTTCTGCGTTTCCTTATGATACCTATTAATATCATTAGGATTCCAATGACCATAAACACAGGTAAAATAATATAAGTTACCAGGCCTGTATAGCCAGATCCTTCGCCAAATACCAGGGAAATGATTAATAGGAATACAAATAAAACAAAGCTGATAGAAACAATCGCTGCTCCCGAAGCAGTTGTCCAACTGTAAAAGGATTTTGGTAGTTTCATAAGCTGACAATTTGAGTTTGGTCTTAAACTAAATTTTAAAACTATTTTCGATCACAAACTAATGTAAAAGCCAATTTGAAATTGTAAAGCCAATAATGTAAGCTTCTGCTAAGCACAGAAGTTTACATTAAAAAAGCAACCTAATTGAAATTAACTAAAAAGTGAAGTTATTCTTCACTACATTAAAACTGCCACAATCTTGTTATGGTAAAGCCAAACATCATTTCACCTTTGGTAAAATCATTTTGGTTATACATGTAGTTATCCTGTTGTATAATCCCCTGGGCTGTTCCTACATAAATCTGGAAAGCGTGTGTAAAGGTTGAAACCTCATAGCCAAAACCAAGGTTGGGTTTTGATTCTGATTTACCCTGAACACTGATTGGTTGGTCATACTGGAATAAAATAGAGGACTGAGGTGAAAATTTAATACGACCGTTAATACCTACACCAATTTTATCGTGATCCATATCCTCAGCGACAATATTATAATGTGTATAACTACCATGTATTTGTAGCGAAAGCCACTTGGCAAATTTTCTACTAAAAATCACCTGACCAAAGTAGGATAATCGATCAATAAATTTGTACTCCGTTCCAAAAACCTCTTTATCTCTACTATCAATGGCAGCATTTCCATATAAGGTAATTGACAAAGGTATTCTGCCCGAGCGGGTCTGACGAAGGAGGGCATATTTGACCTGAAAATCACTGTACATGTTCTTCTTTGTTAATCCATAACCCACCAGCAACCTGTCGATAATACTATAGTTAAATCCCATACGGATATTGGCTCCCGGTGCGTAAATACCAAACAAATCTGAAAAACCATTGGTCATAGGTCCAAAACGGTGCTGGATTTGCATTTCCAGGGTTCTCTTATCTGGAATAATATTGGTCTGGTTATCAATAAGCATACTACTTTCAAATGTAGATGATACCGGTCTGTCGTCTACCTTTTTCTCCTCTGCTGCTTCCTGAGCAAATCCGGAAAGGGCAAAGAAAACCCAAAGCAGGGATAGTTGAAATATCTTCTTTTTCATACTATATATTTTTTAAAGTTCTTTAAAATATTGTTAAACAGGCTTTAATTATCTTTTGCCCCCTGCTGAATCCAAAGCAACAAATCCTGTGCTTGTTTTGCAGTATACTTCTGAAAATGATCGCCATCAGGAAGCGGTTTTGTATAAATATCGCTTTGATCAGGGTTGTCAAGATCTACCAGGTCAGGAACAATTTCTCCGTAGGCATTATCTGGAGTTAGGTCTGGAGAAGTACTATTGGGCTTATGGCAATTTGTACAATTCCGGTTTGAGAAAATAGGTACAATAGTAGCATCAAAGCTGATTGTAACCGTAGTGTCGGGAGGTTCAACCTCTTCAGGCACGATGTAAGCATATTCGCAGGATGATAAATACATTAAAGCGAAAAATGCGAGGGGAATAATAAGTTTCAATAGTTTTTTCATATTAATTCTATTAAAATAAGACATAATATTTACTATAAAGATAAAAAAAAGCTTCTCGCGAAGCTTTTTTTTTTGTGTTAATTCCTATTAGGGAGTTAATGCTTCAATACTATTTGCTAGAAGAGCTTTTACATATTTTGGATTATGTGCACCTAAGCTACGATCTTCTTCCAGTCCAACCCAGTTAAAGAAGGCTTGTGCCTGTACCATTGGATATGTACCTGGTACCACATGATATCCACCAGGAGCAGTTACCATTACAATATCTCCTGTTTCAGGATCCAGTTCATAATAGTCTCCTGATTCATAATGAAGAACATGTAGTCCAACCAATATATCTCTCAGCTCTTCAAGTTTATCTGCAGTCTCAAGTTGAACACCACCATAATTAAAGTTTTCATCAGTAGCACCATGGCAATCGTTACATGAAGCAAGAGTTGGGGCAAATGTATGTCCACCTTCGTCAGCAGCTTCTGCATCCCACTCATCCATATGGCAACCTGTACATCCTGCTAGCTCATAATGGTTTCCATCACCAGCTGTTGGGTAGGATGACGAACCTGCAATTTCAGCCATGCCAGCACCATATAATACATTGCCTTGTGCCCCATGATGTGGTCCGTAATGTGAACTGGTAATCGTAAATTCAGTACCAGGATCAGAAACATTTGGCTCTGCCCTACGTGATTGGTGACAGTTGACGCATAGATTGCTATTGCCAGCATCAAACATTACAGTTTCGTCGAAGATAAAAGGAACAGCATCATCTGCTCTTAAAGCATAATCTGTTTCCTCAAAAGTCTTATGTAAACCGTGACAAGTACCGCATTGCCATGCACTAGGATTGCTAAAATTAGCTGCTACATTACCTGTTATAGACCATTCCACAAAACCTTCATGTGAGTGACATTCCGCACAAGATGCACGGCCACCGGCATAATCAACAGCTATTGCACCTGCACTGTGTGCTGATTGAGCAAACTGTGCTTGTGTCATATCAATATTATCACTTGAGTGGCATGCCAGGCAAGTAATATTACCATCAACACCATTTGTTCCGTCTGAACCATCAGCTCCAGGAGAACCATCAGCTCCATTTTGTCCGGCAGGACCTTCACAACCGACTGCAAAAACGGCTAAAATAGCCAGTAAAAAGGTTAAAAGTTTTAGATTTTTCATTACTACAAATTTTATTGGTTAGAAATAATTTTTCAATGTTAATTTTATAACATGACAATTTTATTAATTATACGGGACCTAACAGAAGAAATCGGCATGTAATAATACTGTAGAGAAAAATTCTTTTCCATTCCCTTAGTTGATATCTTTATTATACCTGGTTGACATATATCAATAAAATAGCATGATTTATACGCTTAGCTCTTTGTAATTCATTGAAAATTATTTAGATTCGCATCATGAATTTTAATTAAACCTAGAATGACAGAGTTTATAAAAAAGTTGCAATGTGAAAATTGCCCATTTAAACTTGGCCTTTTTCAGTACCTGAATCGCGAGGAATTAGCTTATATAAACGAAAACCGATACGAAATTCACTTCAATGCCGGGGAAACAATTTTCAAACAAGGTGGTGCATTAACCCATTTGGCTGCCCTGACAAGTGGCCTACTCAAAATCTACCTGGAAGACTCCAATAAAAGCAATCTTATATTATCTATTCGGAAACCCACTGAACTTATTGGTGGACCGGGATTTAAATCTGATTCAAAACACCATTTTTCTGTGGTGGCGCTGGAAAAATCTCATGTTTGTTTTATTGATATAAATGCTTTTGAGGAAGTGTTAGTACAGAACTCCGAATTTGCACTTCAATTTATAGGCTACCAGAACAAAATCCATATAAAGTTATATGATAAATTAGTTTCACTTACTCATAAAAATATGCATGGCCGCGTGGCTGATGCCTTATTATATTTATCACAAAAAATTTATAGCTCACACTCTTTCAATACTAAATTATCACGACAGGACCTTGCTGATCTTTCTTCTTTAGCCAAGGAAAGCTTTATTCGAATATTAAGGGAATTTAAATTAAAAGATGTAATTCAGTTTGAAGGAAACAATTTCCAGATAAAGGATATAGAAGCCCTTGAAGAAATCAGTCGAACCAGTTAAGAGATTAAAAATTGGAATGATGGAATGATGGAGGAATGCAATTGCTTAATCAACCAAAGTTTAGCCCTAAATACTTCCAATAAATTATAAAGAGCGAATAAACATAATGAGAGCCAGCCAGTACTCCGATGAGCTTGGTTCTTCTTTCCACAATGTACTGGCACCATGCCGGCCCTGTCCATCCTGCGGTGAAAATATAGTTCCTGAACTAGAGTTTGTCTCTGATAGAAGCTCCTCAATATATGGCTTTTCATCGAGGGAGCCCGTTACAAAATATGGCTTTTTGAAACCTGCCAGTGTTTCTTTTACCGAATGGCCCGGGAAATATTCACCCGGACTAAAAGCAATAACCGCTTGTATTTTTGGATCAGATTTTGCTTCCTCCAATGCCAGGGTAGCTGAATAGGAACTTCCAAACAAGATTACCGGCTTTCCACTTGCCTTAAATGCATAATCAACTGCAGCTGCTACATCCCTGCGGGCATCAAGCATTGAGTGGGGAATATTCTCCTGTTTTGCACGATTAGCCGTTTCATTTTGAATATAATTCATTTCACCACCCGACCGAAGGTCAACCACCAGGCAATTGTAACCCATTTTTAAAAACCTGGGGGCAATTTCATTGTATTCCCCTCTGGAAGAACCAGCCTGGTGCATAAAAATCATATAAGGCTGGAAGGGATCTGCCTGATAAAAATCAGCCGTAATTTCTAAGCCATCGCTCGCGCTTAAGCTAAGCTTTTCCTGTCCTGAAGAAAGGACTGGAAGAGACAGTACTAAAAAAATGATTACAAGCTTTCTCATATTAAACAAATTCACCCAGTACAATAATTTTGTTATCCCGCACTTCAATAACGCCACCGTCAATGGAAAAATGCTTCTCTTCATCTGTATTTGTAAGCACCTTGATATCCCCTTTTTCTAGGGTAGAGATAAGAGGAGCATGGTTTTTCAGCACCTCAAAAGAGCCCTTGCTTCCTGGCACTTTTACCAGGTTAATTTCTCCGGAAAAAACAATTTTTTCAGGGGTTATGATTTCAAGAAACATAGCTTCGTTCTTTACTGTATAAAAATTGAGTTTCTTTTACTCAACGTCTGAAAGCATTTTCTTTCCTTTTTCAATGGCTTCCTCAATTGTTCCAACCATATGAAAAGCTCCTTCAGGATATTCATCCACCTCTCCATCAAGAATCATCTTAAATCCTTTAATGGTGTCCTCAATAGCTACCCATTTTCCAGGTGAACCCGTAAACTGTTCGGCTACATGGAAGGGTTGTGATAAAAATCTTTGCACACGCCTTGCCCTTTGAACTACCCTTTTATCTTCCTCAGAAAGTTCATCCATTCCAAGAATAGCAATAATATCTGTAAGTTCCTTATATCTCTGTAAAATTTCTTTCACCCGTTGGGCAGTTTCATAATGTTCGGCTCCAACAATATCAGGTGTAAGAATACGTGAAGTTGAATCCAATGGGTCAACAGCTGGATAGATCCCCAATTCCGTAATTTTCCTGCTCAAAACAGTAGTTGCATCGAGGTGGGCAAAGGTTGTTGCCGGGGCTGGGTCAGTGAGGTCATCAGCAGGAACATAAATAGCCTGCACAGAGGTAATGGACCCATTTTTAGTAGAAGTAATTCTTTCCTGTAACTCCCCCATTTCAGAAGCCAGTGTAGGTTGGTAACCAACTGCCGATGGCATCCGCCCCAATAGAGCAGAAACTTCTGAACCGGCCTGGGTAAACCTAAAAATATTATCCATAAAGAAAAGAATATCCCGGCCTTCTCCATCTCCCTCTCCATCACGGAAATATTCAGCTACAGAAAGTCCTGACAGGGCAACACGGGCCCTGGCTCCGGGAGGCTCATTCATTTGCCCAAATACAAGAGCTAATTTTGAATCTTTCAATTTTCCATGATCCACCTTGCTTAAGTCCCAACCCCCCTGCTCCATGTCTTTCAAGAATTCTTCGCCATAATCTACTACGCCTGCTTCAAGCATTTCCCGCAAGAGGTCATTTCCTTCCCTGGTTCTTTCACCCACACCCGCAAAAACAGAAAGTCCGGAATAGGCCTTGGCAATATTGTTTATAAGTTCAAGAATAACCACCGTTTTACCAACTCCAGCTCCACCAAATAAACCAATTTTACCTCCCTTTGAGTATGGCTCAATAAGGTCAATAACTTTAATCCCTGTATATAAAACCTCCTTTTCGGTGGTTAAATCTTCAAATCTGGGTGGCTCACGATGAATGGGATAACCCTTTTTCCTATCAAGTGCTCCAATTCCATCTATAGCATCTCCAATAACATTCATCAATCTCCCTTTAACTTGCTCACCAATCGGCATCATTATAGGAGACCCGGTAGCAAGAACTTCGATCCCTCTTTGAAGACCATCGGTTGAATCCATGGCAATGGTTCTTACTGTATTCTCTCCAATATGTTGCTGAACTTCCAGTATGAGATTGGAGGCATCTGATTTCTTAATTGCAAGTGCTTCCATAATTTCAGGAAGTGTTGAACCTTCAATATCAAAACTCACGTCCACAACCGGACCTATTATCTGAGATACAGTTCCTATATTTTTCGCCATTATATAAAAAAGTTATTTAATTGTTATCGAGCCACAAATTTAATATTTTTTCATTATTTGTGGCCTTAGTTTAGCACTTTCATAACTATTATTTTGCATGAAACAGTCTTTAAAATTGATAGAAGGTCGTTCGAAGACTATTCAGTCTTCAATACCCTAATCCATCTTGAATATTCGCCATACCGGAAGTTAACCAAAATCAAACCGTTTGGTGCAGCTGAAATATCAACTACTTGCCTAACAAACTGATTTCCTGAACTTCCAGAAATGACCTTTATTTCCCTGCCTAGTATATCAAGTACAGAAATTACGTACTCTCCTGAGCTTGCAGGTAAATTTTTAATTTCAATGGCAATCTGGTTTTGTGCCGGATTTGGATAGGCTTTTATATCAACTTCATCAAATAATTGGTCTCCGAGTGTAGAAACGGTTCCCTGTATCTTCAGGTTATCAACGGCCCAACCCCACCCATGTGCATAAGCATCAGAATACAGCCTGAAGCGAAGAAGGATGGTATCACCCCCGCTAAAATAAGAATTCCCTAATAGGTTTACCAGATGTGGTTTATAAAGATCCGGAGTACCAACAGCGGTAGAATTGTTTCCCTCAATTATAGAATTATATCTGGTTAACCAATCACTATTTTTGGAGCAATCATAGCCTGTTTCAATATGACTCCAGGTTTTTCCTTCATCCTTGGATCCCTCCACAACCACATAATCCCAGAATTCTTCATCCCCCCATTTGGTGCCCGGTTCACCGGGTTCTACTAGAGCTATATCATCATAACTCATATAGGCATCATCCATTTTAAGGACGATGGGAATTTTTAACTGAGCGATATATTCAAGGGATTGATTATCCTGGTCAGGACTTTCATATGGATGGATAGTATGCAATCCGCCACTGTTAAAGTCTTCTGGTGTAGTGATCGAAAACCCGGTAAATAAAAAGTCATCTGACTGACTATCAAAATCATTCTGATATTCATTTTGTGCTTGACGAATATCTTCCACCCGGATCACATAGTAATCCTCCTCTGGACTATAAGCTATATTTGTATTTTCTGAGCTATCTACCGCCACAATTCTATAGCGGATTGAATCTCCCGGGGATAGCAATCCCTCTGAAAAAGTCATAAAAGTAGAATAATCATCAACAGAATCATGCTTCATGGTTAAGGATGCTTGTGAGGATTCATTAATAAAATATTCTACAATTACACTATCCACAGCAATGTTATCTGTAACAGCAGCTTTCAATTTAAGGGAATCCTCATTATACAATATAAATTCAACCGGGAAATGGTCGATAACCGGTTTTATCGTATCGGGCCCTACATAAAACTGGTAATACAAATCCGGTGCAGCTGGTGGATTTGTAAATTCCCTTCCGAAAAAATCAGTAGTTGAAACATAATAGCTAACTGTTCTATCTGCTACATCAACCGGAATAGTTACTTCATATTCATTTTCTATTCCAGTAGAGGATAACCAAACTGTATCCACTGTAGAAAACTCGTCATAGGAGTACACGAGGAAGGAAGTATCGGCATAATAAACAGTATCGCTTGTAATCTCAATGGCCAAGTTTATTGGTTCGTCAAGATTCTCTATGTCAACAAAAGGCTCAAAGTCAAGCCAGGTGTGAATCCATCCCCAGTCGGCCATCATCCCAAGGGTAATTGGACCAGGATCATGAATGGCTTCCGCCTGTGAAATGGAGGGAGTCATCAAAGAATTACTATCCCCTGAAGAATATTTAAATTCGTCGAGATGATAAATACTTGAACCCGGGTCAAACTCACCTGGAGCCCACAATTTGGGTCTTACATTTTCATTATTGTACAAAGTCACGGGGCTATTGTAGTAAAGAGCACCGCTCGTCATCGCCTGGTATAAATCCGTTGAAGGATTATCATACACAGTAGTATCAACAAGAAGGACTCCTTGCAGATCTTCAATATATTCATCAAATGCTATAGCCGAACCATTTTCATCTCCATAAACACCTGTGTTGCTGTCAAGAGGCCCCATCGTTCCAATAAAACCAATGCCGTGGGCAATTTCATGCATTACAACGGAAACAAGATCATGCTTACCAGCTGGAGTTTGTCCGTCAGATCCATAATACCAGCTGGCTGTTGAGCTAAAATTTGCAATCAGATCCGGTTCACCGGGTGCATTCACATCAGCCTGAAACATTTTCTCAGCTACTGCCAACGGATAATAAGCAAACGGTAGACTGGCTCCCAGGAATAATCCTAGATAATAACCCCCTGAAACACAGCTTCCCAAAACCTGCTCGCCCAGATCTTCCCAATTGGCTTCCATGTAAATTGGAACAGGTGACACTATAAGCATCTCCCAATTATCTACTGCCTGCTGAAAGGCCTTCCTGGCATCTGAAGTAAATCCATTGTAGCTTACAATAATATTTGCTGTTTTATCCGCTGCTGGAGATAAAGACTTTAAAAACTTATTGGATGGTGGAACAAAAGTATTGGCAACCCTATTGTCCCCATAACATATCATAGGAATACCGGGTTTTTGAAATTTTTGAAGTTTTGTTTGGCTGCTCGCTGTAATTCCTGCTATTGAAAATACGAGCAATATTAATATCTTGTTTCTTATAATTTTCATGCTACAGCGCTCTTAAAATAAACAATCGACTCTCCTGGTAAGATGGAAAAATCACATTCATATACAGGTAAAAATACAATTATTTTAAAAACACTGCTGAATCAAGGGTCTTAATTCATATTTTTGATAAAGCAAAGTTCATGAAATATTTAAGGATACTTTCAGTTCTCTTCTTCCTAACCGGGTGTTCTATTACCCAACAAACCCAGAATGCCAATGTTGTAATTTCAGTTCAGAAGCTTCCCTGCATGGGAAATTGTCCTGTTTATAAGGTAAGTATATACAGTAACCGGCTGGTTATTTTCGAAGGCAAAGAAAACGTATCAAAAATTGGGACATATACCATGAAACTTGACAAACAAAAGTTTAGGGAACTCCAATTGGCTTTCTTAAATTCCGATTTTTTTGAGATGGAAGATGTTTATTCTGCCCAAATAATGGATTTACAGAGCACCTACTTATATTTCAGTTACAATGGAAAGGAAAAGAAGATTCTTGATTATTACAATAGTCCTGAAGTGCTTAAGGAACTTGCAAAAATGATGGAAGAGCTATATGAACAGAAGGATTGGAAGAAAGTTGGCAATAAGTAGTCTTCAGAAACTTCTAACCCGTGTGAAAAACACTATACTTTTTGGAGGAAGAATGCTATTTATCCCTATTCAAGAGTAGGTCTGCGAGCTGTTTCAGGTGGAATTTCTTTTCTTCGGAAACCTGGACTTCATCGAGACTAAGCAATGCATTTTTAAAATAATCTCCCGCCAGGTCATTGGTTAAATCTTTAATCTCCAGATCATTATAGATGTTTTTTACAGCATCAATTTTAGCCTGAGGATTGCTTGCAGAACCATTGATTAAATTGTTCAAGATCTTATTTTGATTTTTATCGGCTTTTTCCAGTGCTTTGATCAATAAATAGGTTTTTTTATTCGCAAGAATATCGCCTCCTATTCTTTTGCCAAAGACTTCAGTATCCCCATAGGTATCAAGAAGGTCATCCTGAATCTGAAAGGCCATCCCAACGTCTCTGCCAAAGTTGAACAATAGCTCAGCATCCCTTTTACTTGCTCCGCCAATTAAGGCACCTATCTGCATACATCCCGCCAGCAGAACTGAGGTTTTCATTTCGATCATTTTAAGATATGCCTCAACGGAAACCTGGTTCAATGTTTCGAAATTCATATCGAATTGTTGCCCTTCACAAACCTGACGTGCTGTAGTATTAAACACCTTGATTACATCGGGAAGAACATTGACCTTACATGTAGTAATATATTCATAGGCGAGAATGGCCATCACATCACCTGAGAGAATGGCAACATTCTGATCCCACTTTTTGTGAACGGTAGGACGATTACGACGAAGGTCTGCCTCATCCATTATATCGTCATGCAACAAAGTAAAATTGTGAAATATTTCCAAACCCAGGGCTGGTGTAAGAGCTCCTTCCAGGTTCTCATCGAAAAGATTGCATGCCATCAGGGTCAAGAGAGGTCGCAATCGTTTACCCCCTGTTTCAAACACATAACGAATAGGTTCATAAAGCTCCTTAGGTTCTTCATTAAACTCAAGTTCGTTAATCGACTTTTCAATATATTCCCTTACTTGCTCTATTGAATACATTTCAAATTAAATAAAAAGGATTAAATCCTTTTGTGTAAAAATTACAATATTTGTTTAAGGTAAACGCGAATAGTATTCAATTTATCTCAAAGCCTCAGCACCTCCGACAATATCCAGGAGTTCTTTTGTGATAGCAGCCTGCCTTGCCTTATTATAGTGCAAGGATAGATCTCTAATTAAATCATTGGCATTATCGGTGGCCTGATGCATGGAAGTCATCCTGGCACCCTGTTCTGAGGTAAATGAATCAATTAAAATCTTGAACACTTTTATTTTCAAAGACTTGGGTATCAGGTTTTGAACTAGATAATTTTCATCAGGCTCAAAGATATAATCCAACTGTTTCGTTGGGCTTTCCTCTTCTTCCAGTTTTAGGGGTAGAAAAGTGTCAGCCATTAAGATTTGAACGGCAGCATTTTTAAACTGATTGTAAACAAAAACTATACGATCATATTCCCCCTCAACAAACTGATTCATGAGTTTCTGAGCTATTCCTGCAGAACTTTCAAAATCAAGATGATTAAATATTTCATTGTCCACTTCAACAACCGGGTACTTATATAAGTTTAAATAATCAGTCCCTTTTTTCCCAATTGTAAAAAAGGATAAATTGCCCTTATTAAGCTGTTCACCATAGGTTTCATTAGCCAGACGTAAGGCTCTTTTTATGGCATTGCTATTAAAAGCTCCGCATAAACCCCGATTGGAGGTAACAAGTACAATTAAAACCTTTTCTGGCGCTCTTTCCTGGATTAGCGGATTATCCATTTCTCCCTCCAGGCTGTTCTTCACATTAAAAAGGATCTCATCAAGCTTATTTGCGTAAGGCCTTAACTGTACAATTTTATCTTGTGCTTTACGCAACTTAGCGGCAGCAACCATTTTCATGGCTGATGTTATTTTCCGTGTCGAGGATACGGAAGCAATTCTAGTTCTGATTTCTTTCAGTCCTGCCATTCAGCTATTCTATAAAATTTTATATTAGTCTATCTTAAACTTTGAAGCCAGATCAAGGGCCGTATCGGTTAAAACCTTTTCGATCTCCTCTGTAAGCTTACCCTCTTTAATTTCATCCAACACCTTTTTGTGTTTTACCTCGAGAAATTCAATGTATTCTTTCTCAAAATCAGAAACACTTTCAACCGGTACATCCTTGAGCAATCCTTTGGTTCCGGTGTAAATAATAGCAACTTGGTGTTCAACCGGAACAGGAGCATACTGTCCCTGCTTTAATATTTCGACATTCTTCGCTCCTTTATCCAGGGTAGCCATTGTGCTTGCATCTAGGTCTGAACCAAATTTTGTAAAAGCCTCCAACTCACGATATTGTGCCTGGTCTAACTTCAATGTTCCAGCCACCTTTTTCATTGATTTAATCTGTGCATTTCCACCCACACGTGAAACAGAAATACCAACGTTTACGGCTGGCCGAATACCACCGTTAAACAGATCAGCCTCGAGGAATATTTGACCATCGGTAATCGAAATAACATTGGTAGGAATATACGCTGAAACGTCACCTGCCTGAGTTTCGATAATAGGCAAGGCTGTTAAAGAACCTCCTCCTTTAACCAAATCCCGAATCGATTCAGGGATATCATTCATTTGATTGGCTACCTCATCAGAGGCGATAACCTTTGCGGCTCTCTCAAGTAGTCTTGAGTGCAAATAAAATACGTCTCCCGGATAGGCCTCTCTTCCGGGGGGGCGGCGCAGCAATAAAGAAACCTCCCTGTAGGAAACTGCCTGCTTTGACAAATCATCGTATATAATCAGGGCATCTCTTCCTGTATCTCTGAAAAATTCACCAATTGAACATCCTGCAAATGGTGCAAAATATTGAAGTGCCGCAGGATCCGCTGCAGTGGCCATAACAATTACGGTATATTCCATTGCGTTGTGATCTTCCAAAATCTTGGCAATATTTGCTACCGTAGAACCTTTTTGTCCTATAGCCACATAAATACAATAAACCGGCTCTCCTCTTTCAAAGTTCTCACGTTGATTGATTATCGTATCAATGGCGATGGCTGTTTTTCCAGTTTGCCTGTCGCCAATAATCAATTCTCTTTGTCCCCTTCCAATGGGAATCATTGCGTCAATGGCTTTTATTCCTGTTTGAACCGGCTGGTCAACCGGTTGTCTGTAAATTACTCCAGGTGCTTTCCTTTCAAATGGCAATTCATATCTTTTTCCTGAAATTTCCCCCTTGCCATCAATAGGCTCTCCCAGAGGAGTAATTACACGCCCCAGCATCCCTTCCCCTACCATGATTGAAGATATCTTTTTGGTTCTCTTTACAGAATCTCCTTCACTAATCCCTTCTGTAGGACCCAGTAAAACGATACCTACATTATCCTCTTCCAGGTTTTGAACAATTCCCTG
>RCNC010000731.1_pt1 | contig 21379 bp, 26 predicted proteins | sample 2041301 | NCBI WGS metagenome assembly RCNC01 (sample SAMN09708231, study PRJNA481090) | Marine sediment metagenome, whole genome shotgun sequencing project. | biome: marine sediment; feature: ocean; material: sediment; isolation source: Sewage treatment plant 13A marine sediment (STP13A) ...
GAAGATCCCCGGGGGGGGGGCGTAACAAGATACATTGTGGAGCACAACAGATGACCTGTGAGTCATAAAGTATGTAATTCGGAACGAGAGATGTCAACCAAAAAAGGAACTTAAGTGAAATATGCTGAAATTTCATGAAAGCCGACCGGCATCTCGAGAAGAACATCCTCCCTGCTTCTTGCCGACTAATTTTTTGAGGTGCGTGCAATAACTGCCTATTACTTCCGTGAATGACCAATCGGTCAACCATAGAGTTACACGCAAAAGAGACCAAGGCCAAAGGGTATTGCTGCGAAGTGGGGGGCAAATGCAGGGGTTCACTGCGTGGGCAGGATTCCCTCTTCGATCAGGCACACGGCAACGACATTGTGGACAAAGGCGACAAAGCGTGGGAAGTTGCTCCCCTTGAGCAGCCGGAAGAGCGGGGAGTGGCGCACCAACGTCTTTGTCAGTCGCCTGACGTCTTTCAGTCCCGAATCGTGATGGAGGGCCAGGACCTCATTTCGCATGGTCTCGAGGCGTCGGATATGAAAATCGAGGTGAGGCAGGATTGCATCGGCGCCCTCCTTGACCGGCCCGTGGGCCGGGAGCAGGAGATCTACTATGCCCGCCTCGGTGAGGGCCTTCATCGTTTCGAAGCTGGAGATACAGTCTCGCAGTGAACTCTTGATAAAAACGGGATTCCCGGCCCAGTCCGCATCGCTGATGAACAGGGCCTTCTTCGCAGGCCAAAGAAGGGACACGGAGCAGGGGCTGTGGCCCGGTGTGGGCAGGACCACCTTGTCGTCCAGGGGCCAGCCCGCCAGCTTGATGCCTCCCAGGTCGAGTTCTTTTTTGTCCGCCTCTTTGAGCGGTTCGGGGGAGGCGTTTCCATCCTTCGGGGAAGAGAAGGCGAGGGAGCCGAGTGTAGCAAAGACGGTGGCAGCCAGGTCGGGCGAGAATAGGTTCACCAGGGCCAGGGGTGTGAGAAGCAGATTGTAAGGGAAGAAGAACGACAGATACAGGTTGTAGTGCTTGTTCGAATCCCGGACGATATCCCGGACAAAGGGAGCGGGGTCGTTCATGACCTTGCCGTTTCGAAACCCGGTTTCGTGGACGTACACATGGGTCTCGGGAGCCCCCACCTCCTCCGCCAGGTAGAAATTGTTCGCGTGATCGAGGTGGGAGTGCCCGGCAATCACGAAGGCCTTGTTCCACGAGGTGGATGCCTTGCGTCTCCTGCGGATGTGTTTTTCGACTCTTCTTCCGATGCTCTTGCCACAAGACGGATCAAAGAGGATGACCTGGTCCCCGTCCTCCAGGAAGTAGGTGTGGCTGACCATCGGGTCCACCATGAGATTGAGCGAGATCTTACCCTCGAAAAGGAGGATGCCGTCTCGGACCTGCTGCGGCTGTTCCATCATGGACGCATTCCTCTTCTCTCGCACAGAAGTGTACATCCAGAGGGAACCGTGTCCGTTCAGTTGTTTGGTTTCCACTCCTGGGCCTGGATCCCTTCCTCTTTGATCATCTCATCCAGATCATGCCAGTAGCTCTTCCAATCGAAGGGGGTTCCCCAATCGTACGGAAGGTCCACGATATCGCCCGGGGAGGTTGCCTTCAAAAGCACGTCCAGAGCCGATTTGAGGATGCTTGCCTGCAGTTCGGGTTCGTTCGGCTTTCCGCACGGCCGACCCAAGGGGAAGTTCAAGAAGGCGGATCTCGGAGGGAGTACCCGAGCCATCATGTCCCGGCAAGACCCGAGGTAGATCGTGGGGATTCCGGCCTCTTCCATGGTGCGCGCTATCAGTCCGACCGACTGATGGTCCAGAGGTCAGGCAGGTACGAGCAAGGCCGCGTCGACCCCGTGACGCTGAAGGGCCTCCACGATCCTCGGCACCGTCTCTTTCTGCAAGGCGGTCCGCTTGTACAGTCGGCCCATTCCGAGGGTGATCGCTTCCGGTACCAGGCCGCCGATGGTTCCTTCCTTTTCAAGCTCTTTCAGCCGCTGAACCGGGAAGACACAGTTGAGATCCTTCAGTGCATCCCGGTGGTCGAAATAGTTGTGATGCAGTTTGAGTTTGTCCGGTTCGGTGTCGACAGGGATCTGTCGGAAGCTCAAGTCGTTTACGGCCCAGGGATCGAAGGGCTCCTGGTCCTCCCGGAATATACCCGCAGAACTTACCAGGGCGAGTCGGGTCTCCCCCAGCGCCTTGTCAAAGGAACACCAGGGGCTTGAATCGAACAAGGACCATTTATACGGTGGAAAACCCTGGCTCTGGTACATCTCGTCCAGGCAGGCCACATAGTCGATCGGTTTCATGGGTCACCTCCTTCTTGAGTGCCGTTGCTGGAAGCACACGTTTGTGGGTATGAGCAGTCAGTATAGGAACCCGCCCGTAATCGTGTCAACGCCGAATAGGGGTTCGTTAAGCCCCTTGGCCGTTAGCTGTTACGTATAGAGACAAGGGATAGCACATCAAAAGCCGGGTTGCTTCAGATACATATGATACATGTGAGACGTATACAGCGCGGCCAGGGGGTTGTGGCCTGTCACGCGGTCCTTTACGGCAAGGACCGTGGTGTAGGCGTCCGCGTACTTGAAGAAGAGTGAGTCGTGCCCCACACACAGCCCGAGGAGTACATTGAAATCAGTTCCGATCCGGTTCAAGACCTTTGCCTGGACGATCGGGTTGCAGGCCGCCTCTTCGGTTCCTACGAAGATCTTCTCCTCATCTCTGATCCCGAGGACCTCTTCTTTGGGGACCCTGCCGACCTTGCACAGCACGCTTGCCACGTTGAACCCCTGGGCGGTGAATATCTCGTGTGCGATCCGGGCCTCCGTGGCAAGGCCTACGCAGAAGACCAGACCCAGCTTCTTGGCCCCCAGCTTGTGACCAAATTCGCAGATCTCCTGAATTCTCGTCTTGCTGCAATGGATGACAAAGGGCTCTCGGTCCCGGTCGAGGTAACATTCCCCCTCCTGAACCGAGGCGAGGCGGGCGAACTCGTGGACCTCGGGTTTCTCATACTCTTTTCTTGCCTCATCGATCAGATCATCAAAGGCGAGGGTGGGGCAAGAGTCCGGGCCCTTTCCCGACTCGAAGAAACAGGCCTTCTCGAGGATGTTGAGCCCGCAAACTGCGCATTTCGGATCCTTTTTTTCTGTCATGATCTGCCTCCTCTTGAGGATTTTGTTACCAGCGTCGATACGCTGATCATTTTACACCGGAAGTTTCTGACAAACCAGGGCAGGAGGGATTGTACTCGATCCGTTTGATATGGTATTCGTTGTTGACACGGTGAGTCGAAGGGCGGAAACTGAGCTTGCCGAGCAGACCGGATCTATCGCAAAGAAAGCCGAAAGATTTTCACGGTTCGTCCCTGCGGGAGTCGCGGGACCGATGCCGCGTCACAACGAAGCAGTCTGTCTACGGGAGACAGGACGATGCAAGCCTTGGACGAAATCACCAGAATCGCAACCAATCTGGAAAATGATTACGTTGCCGAGTGGTTCAAGCAGGACAAGAAGATCGTCGGCTACGTCTGCTCGTACCTTCCGGAGGAAATCCTCCATGCGGCGGACATTCTGCCTTACAGAATCACAGGGCAGGGATGCGATGATACTTCCCTGGCGGACACCTATCTCGCAAGGGTGAACTGTACCTTTGCGCGCTGCTGTCTGGAAAACGGGTTGAGCGGTCGGTTCGACTTCCTTGCGGGGGCCGTCTTCGTGAACGGATGCGATCACATCCGCCGTGCCTACGAGAACTGGGAGGCCCACGAAAAGACCCGGCCGTTTATGTACCTCCTTCCGGTTCCACACGTGCTGACCGAAGAAGCTACAGTGTGGTATCGGGAAGAGGTGCTCGCCTTCAAACAGTCGGTGGAGAACCACTTCGGTGTTCAGATATCGACGGAGAGACTTTCCGAGGCGGTAGCGACATACAACGAAACCCGGAGGCTCGTACGTCGTCTGTATGATCTGCAGGCCGGGGACCGTCCGCCCCTCACGGGAGCACAAATGTTGATGGTCCTTTCAGCGGCCACCCGCATGCCAAAGGATCGATTCAATCAGATTCTGGGCGATCTGCTGGAGGAGGCGGCCCAGGCAGAAGGGGCGAAGGATGGGAAGATCCGTCTCCTGGTCGCAGGAAGCATCATGGACGATGTGGATCTTATCGAGAATATCGAAGATCTGGGTGCCGTCGTTGTTGCGGACACGCTGTGCATCGGCAGCAGGAGTTACTGGGATCTCACCGATGAGAACGAAGACCCCCTTCAGGCCCTGATCGAGCGGTATTTTCACCATGTCCCTTGTCCGCGTATGTTTGGGCACTACGGTGAGCGGTTGGCCTTCCTGAAGGAACAGGCGGAGCGTGCAAGGGTGGACGGTGTGATTCTGGAGCAGATCAAGTTCTGTGACCTCCACGGAACAGACAACGCCCTGCTGAAGAGGGACCTGGAAAAGGAGAACATCCCCGCTCTCGAACTGGAACGGCAGTACGGGCCCCTGGCGGATGCCGGCCGTGTTCGAACCCGTGTGCAAGCCTTTCTGGAAAGAATTCGGAGGGTATGATGAGCGATCAAGAGAAGAACGCAATCGACAGGATTGTTGAGCTCTTCGAGTTGAGCTCGAGCCTGCCCGAGGGCGTGGATGTGGAACTGCCCGAGGTGCAGGCCTTTGTGCAGACACTGCCCGAGTTCCTGCAGAACAGCTTCAAGGCGGGAACCGCGGACCCGGACACCCGGAAGATGACGCTGGAATTCAACAAGGGCCTGAGAGTCTATTTCAACACGTTGCAGTCTGCCCGCGAAGAGGGGAAAAAGATAGCGTTTGTTCCATTCAATTTCGGGCCCGAGATTCTCTATGCCCTGGACATGGTGCCGGTCTGCGTAGAGGTGCTGACAACCATGGCGCAAGGCCTCGAGGAAGGCGTCACGGACTACATGGACCTGGCAGTAGAGAGGGGGCTGCCCGAAACGATGTGCTCCACCCACAAGGGGGTCATCGGCCTTCTGGAGGCGGGCCAGGTGGAGAAGCCGGACCTGATCATCGACGGAGCCTTGGGCGCTTGTGATCCGAACGCCAAGGCCATGGAGTATCTGTCCGAGAAGTTTGACATTCCCGCCCTCTACCTGGACATCCCTTTCTACTCCGACGAGCGATCCCTCGACTATTACGCGGAAGGATTCAAGAAGGTTGTCACGAATCTAGAGGAGGTATCCGGCACGAAACTCGACCCGGACCGCCTTCGTGAAGTGGTGGAATACTCGAATCAGGCCTCCGAGTTTCTCTTCGAGATCAATGATCTGAAACGAAACTTCCCGAATCCGGTACCGAACTACTACAATCAGCTCCACGTGGGGATGAAGTACTTCATGATCGGCACGCCCGAGGCGGTCGATTTCTACAGGCTTGCGCTGGATGTATGCAAGGATCGGCTGAAAAGGGGGGCCGGTGTGGCGCCCGAGGAAAGGATCCGTGCCTTTTTCATGTACACGTCCTTCTACTTCGATCCCACGATTTACAGGTGGCTCCAGGAAGAGATGGGCGTCACCTTTCTGCTGGACATCATCGGGTGTTTCGACTTCAACCCCATTATCGACACGACCAGCGTGGACAGTATGCTCAGGGGACTGGCGGAGGAGATGATGAACATGCCGATGACCCGCCAGTTGAAAGGGAAGTGGGACATGCCGACGAACTGGCTGGACGACACCCTCTTTTACGCGAAGACATACAACGCGGACTGTTGCATCTTTTCGGGCCACCTCGCCTGCAAACAGGCCTGGGGTGCCTTCAAGCTGGTCAGCGATGTGGTCAAGAAGGAGCTGGGCATTCCGGTGCTGAGGTTGGAAGGAGACGGATGGGACGGCCGGATCACGTCCATGTCTACCATCAAGGACCAGCTCGAGGAGTTCTTTGCCACCCTAGGATGATTCGGTCCCATGAGCGAGGATGGAAAAAAGATGATTGTTGCAGGGTGTGACGTGGGATCGCTGACCGCAGAGGCGGTCGTCATGGACAACGAGACCATTCTGGGATCTGAGATCATCCGGGTTCGCCCGAGGGCCGAGCTATCGGCCAGAGACGTGATGAACAAGTTGCTCGACCGACTTGGCATCTCCTTCGATGACATCGTCTTCTGCGTGAGCACCGGCTACGGAAGGGAGACGATCTCCTTTGCGGACGACAATCTGAGTGAGATCTCCTGCCACGGCTATGGGGCACACTGGCTGGTGCCTTCTATCCGTACGGTCATCGATGTGGGGGGACAGGACTGCAAGGCGATCCGCGTGGACAAGGAGGGGCGTCTCGTTGATTTCGTGATGAACGACAAGTGTGCCGCGGGGACAGGGCGATCCCTGGAACTGATGTCGGAGAGTCTCGGGGTGGATGTGTCGGAGCTTGGGCCTCTTGCCCAGGAGGCAGATAAGGCGGTGGAGATCACGAACCAGTGCAGCATCTTTGCGGAGATGGAGATCTCCCAGCACCTGTGTGAAGAACGAAGCTTCGCCGACATAGCGGCGGGCATCAACGCATCCATGGCGAAGCGTGTGAAGGGGCTCGTCGGGAGGGTAGGGGTGGAGATGGATGTCGGGGTCACCGGAGGCGTTTCCAAGAACGTCGGTGTCGTGAAGAATCTCGAATCGTTGCTGAAGGTGAAGTTCGTCGAGTTCCCGGAGGATCCTCAGATCATCGGCGCCCTGGGCGCAGCCCTGTTTGCTGCGGAGAAGGCCCCTTGAGATGTTGGCTTCGAAATCCCACCCGCTTGCAATAAAGAAGGAGTAACCGTTTGTTCTTTGCAGGATGCGATGTGGGGGCGATCAGCGCAAAGGTTGTGATTCTGGATGGCGATACCATCCTGGTGCAGGAGGCTATGGCCTACAAGATGCTCCCCCGGCAGGCGGCTACCGAGGTCATGGAGAGGGCTCTCGCCAATGCAGGTCTTTCCCTGGAACAATTGGACGGTTGCGTGGCATGCGGCTTTGGGCGAAAGGTCGTTCCGTATGCGAACGGGGATGTGCCGGAAATCATGAGCCTGAGCAGGGGGGTCCGGTGGGCCCATTCGGGAGTCAAGACCGTGATCGATGCAGGTGGCCAGAAGATCCGGGCCTTCAACATAGGGGAGAATGGAAAGGTCCTCGACTCCGCCACGAACGAGAAGTGCGCATCCGGTACGGGCAGGTTCATCGAGGTCATGGCCAAGGCCCTGGACCTCTCGCTGGATAGCGCAAGCGCCTTGCCTTTCGAGGCAACGGACCCGGTTTCGATTACGAGCCAGTGCGGGGTTTTCGCTGAAAGCGAGCTGATCACCCATGTGAACGATGGGAGGAAGCGGGCCGACATCGTTGCGGGCCTCTGCCGTTCCGTTGCCACCCGGATCGCTTCCCTGGTACGGAGTATCCGGCTGGAGGAGGAAGTGGCTTTTGTGGGCGGCGTGGCCAAGAACGCCGGCGTCGTTGACTACACTGCAAGGGAGCTGAGCGTAAGGTTTGCCGAACTGGGGGTTGACCCCCAGGTGCTGGGTGCGCTGGGAGCGGCTCTGGTGGCCAGGGAAAGACACGACGGAGCAGGATCACGGGTGCGTTGAGTGAAGGGCTACGAAACCACCCAGTCCTCCACTGCCTCGACGGTACAGGACTCCAGGAATGTCTGTTGCGTCTCGGTGGGCTTGCCGTTGTTCTTGGAGTTGCACTGCATCGCGGCACCGCATTTCAAGCAGGCCACGACAAGGGCATAGGAAATGCCCGATTCAGCTTCGGTCAGATGCCGCTTGGAATCACAGTTCGGGCAAATCAGGATCTCCGTGCGTCCCATCACTCCCCACCTTCCTCCCGGGTACTTGAATTTTCACATTGAGGTCCACGATCTCTAATGCGGGTTTCCCACCTTTACTTCAAAAGCTGTGCCAAATGAATGAGGGCGGAGAGGGTGCTTGGTGACTCCTTGATATCATTGTAGATTCTGTCGGAGGGGGGAACCTGGGTTCTCTAGGAGGGGTGGTGCAGGGTTCCGGCTTTCTCAGATTGACTTATCGATTTGAGAAAGCTTCGTGAGGTAGATCCGCACGTCGTCGCGCCGGAATCTCCAACGGGTTCCCATTCTCCTGGCGCGGAGTTTGCCCTGTCGGGCGAGCCCTCTTACATTACTAGGGCTGAGGTCCAGGATTCGGGCAACCGCTTCCAAGTCAAGGATGTAATCGCCAGCATCCTTGGCGTTTTTTGCGTCTTGCAGGGTGGCACGGGAAAGCGCTTCTGAACGGTGCAAGGTCATACGTCGTCTCCCTGGTTGGCGTTTGTTCCTAATGCGCTGTCCTCTATTCTACCCGGATACTTTTCCCAATTCTGTGAACCAGTTCACAGAAGCGAATTATTTCTACCATCCGCCTAACCACGGAAGACGGCCAGGATGAGGAAGTACAGGGTGGTGACGACGAGGAATGCCGAGAAGAGCAGAACAAGCCCCCGTACCAGGCCCCACCACTCGATTCTCCACCGTGGAAGCGCGGAATTTAATTCAAAATCAGTCAGTTGATCGATTTTCATTCGAGCGCCTCCCTGGAAACGATTTGACATGGTCCCGGACTTGACTCCCATCGCCCAGCGGTTACACAAGAATCGTGCCTGGTCGACAGAAACATGAAGTGTTTTGTCAATAAAAAGAAGATAACATCCTGGAATAATAGAGAAACAACACGTAGAGGCTGGCCTGTTGAAGAGGTTCTATGCGCCCGGTTCGCGGATGCACAATGTCAAGCTGGTAGACGGTGGAAAGGTTCTCGCTGGAAGCCCTGGAGCAGGTTTCTTCCATAATTAACTAATTTACAAAGGATCTTTTCCTTTCTTTGGTGCCGCTTATTGAGCTGTCAAGTTGCTATTCGCATGTGAAGTGGATAGGCGTCTACATGTCCGCGTAGTACTGCATCGTTGCATTCGGTACGACGGCCACACGGGCGCCGGGCTTCATCTCCTCGCTGAGCAGGTCAAGGGTCTGTCCCCAATCCTTGGTCCAAGTGATCAACTCCGGGTTGGCGAACCAGTCGCCAAAGGTCTTGTCCATTCGTGGCGCCATGACGATGAGCCTTACGCTGTCGGGAAGGGCCCCGACGGGGTACTGTCGGCCACCGTAGTCTCTTCCGAATCGTCCCAGGAGATAATGGATGACCTGACCCTCAGGGGAATCGGCGATGACCACGACGGTTCCTGTCAGATCCTTGAGCGCGAGGACGCCGAGAAGCACGGATATGGCCATCTCGTTCGCCTTTACAAAGGCATTGGCGATCACCACGTCCTTGTTCTGGGGTCTGGGGTGGGTCGCGTAAAGGTCCTTTGCCAGAGCAACCGCCTTTTCGTGGACCTGGAACAAATCTCCTGCAAAAACGGCACTGGTTGCCCCCCGTGCGTTCACAGTGACATTCACGAGGAAGTCGATGCCTGTCATGCGAGCGGCCTCCTCGATCTCGAACCGCAGGATGTTGTTGTCGAAGTTCCCCAAGCCTGTGGTTTCCCTGGCCATGGCCTCGACCTGCAAATGGTAGTGGGCGATGCTGTCCACGTGAGATATCCCCGGCAGAACAATTTTCCCTCCGCCCGAGAATCCTACCTGGGCGTGTGCCGTCACACACCCGATGGCCACTTTCAGGTCCGCCTCCACGACCTCTCGGTTGACGAGCAAGCGGGTCCCTCGGCTCGTGGTTCCGACCTCGACGCAGTTCTCGTAGATGTTGTGGTTGAAGACACGGAACCGCTCGACGATTTCCGGGCCGAGTTTCTTGCGGAACTCGTTCTGCGTGAGTGCCCCATGGGTTCCCAGGGCACAGACGAACACGATGTCTTCTTCCTGGATGCCGCCGGCCGTGAGCTCCTTCAAAAGGATGGGCGCAAGTTCGTAGATCCGGGTCGGCCGCGTCATGTCGTCGAAGATGATGACCGCCCGCTTCTTTCCCCTGGCCAGGTCTCGAAGCCGCGGTGTGCCGATCGGGTTCAGGATGGCCTCCTCCATCTGTGCAGCGGTCAGGGGAGGGCGGTCTGCGCCCCGCATGGGGCAGTATTCGACTTCCCATTCATCCGGAAGTTCGATGTCCAGGCTCGTGTTTTCATACCAAAGGAGCTGGGGTAGCGAGAACTTCATTGTGCGTCCTCCTTCCTCAGAGACCGTGTATATTCGTTTGAGATTCGACGCATAATCATACCTCTTCTGCCTCTTCCCGTCTACGAAACCCCGGGGCAATCCGGTTGACACACAGAAGGGTTTCTCCTATCCTGCGGGCCGACATCAAGCCCTTGCCCCTTCGCGACCCACTTCCGATGCGGCCATGCGTCCACATTTCGGAGGGGGGCCATAACAGCCCGTTGAAAAAAAGGCAGGCGAAATCTCGAGGAATGCGGCGTACTTTCTGTACGTTGAATGACGAGGGATGAAGCCGAACGCCGCAGATGGGACTTTTTCAACATCCTCATAACGCATTGACCAGAAGGCCTGCACATGGACGCGACCCGATCGGACAGGAATCCCGCCGCTGAACCACCCGATCTCAGCTACCAATGGATGATCTTCGGAATCCTGAGCTTCTCCCATTTCCTGATGGCCATGTTCTTCTTCGGTTGGGGGCCCTTGGCCCCGATGCTCAAGGGAGAGCTCGGCATCGACAACAGTCAGCTCGGGTTCATCGTATCTGCCATGTATTTCGCCATGATGTTCGTGTCCGTGCCTTCCGGATTCCTCGTGGACAAGTACGGTGCCCGGGTCATGCTGATGCTCTCGGTTTCGCTCGTCGGAACGGCCACCTTCGTGCTTTCCCTGTCTTCCTCTTACACGATCCTGTTCCTGGTTGCCGCCCTCGGTGGGGCTGGATACGGGATGATCAACCAGATCACGACGAAGGGCCTCATGTACTGGTTCGAGCCGAACAAGAGGGCCACGATCATGGGGATCAAGCAGACAGGTGTGACGGTGGGAGGGAGTCTGGTGGGCCTGTACATCCCCTTCTGCTCCCAGATCATGGGTTGGCAGAGGGCCATTCTCATCCTTGCCTTTTCGATTCTGTGCATGCCGTTGTTCTCTCTCATTTTCTACAGGGAAAAGCCGGACCTTCCGTCTGAGCCACCGGATGACCCTCGGCAACCGGACAGGGAAAAAGGGGGCCTTCGCCTCCTGCTTCTCAGGCCACTGGTGGTGACCCTCACCCTCCTTTTCGCTCTCTACGCTGCTTGTCAGTCCTGCGTGGTGGCGTTCCTCGTGGTCTATACAGAGGAGGCGTTCGGTCTGAGTCGAGTGATCGCAGGAAGCTTCCTCACCGTGGCCATGGCGGCCGGAACGATCACCCGAATCATCTTCGGTTTGGTCAGCGACCGGCTGCTGCACGGGGACAGGGTTGTGCCGATGGCCCTGCTCGCCATGATCGGCGTTGTGGGCATCTACGCACTGACCCTGCTCGGCGAAACCCCACCCCTGTGGCTCTTGTATGTGATCTCCGTGTTGCTCGGGACATCCCTGGTCGGCTGGAACGGGCTGGCCATTACACTCGTTGCAGAGATCGCGGGGCACGACCTGGTGGGGTCCATCATGGGCATCGTGTTCACAATTTCCTGGGGGGGAATGGTTATCGCGCCTCCCGTGTTCGGAGCGATGGTGGACTGGAAGGGATACGACGCCGCCTGGCTCATGCTGACCGTACTGATCGGCATTGCCTGTCTCGGTTTCTCGGGCGTCTGGCTCCGGCAGAGGAAGGGTAGGGTGAGGTGACTAGGGTACGAACCTCACCTCAAACAACTTCGGCCAGAGTTTTCCGGTAATCAGGAAGGTCTCGTTCTCCGGGTCATATGCGATCCCATTGAGGACGTCTGCGCTGAGCCGTTCGGTGAACGAGAGGAGTCCCGAGGCGTCGATATCGGCCAGGACCTTCCCGGTGTCCTTTGCGATCCTGACGATCCTGTCCGAACGATAGATATTCGCGTAGACCTCGTTTCCGACACACTCGAGTTCGTTGAGATTCATGACGGGGCTTCCGTCTCTCGTGACGTATATCTGATCCACCACCCCGAATGTGGCCGGGTCCCGAATCGTCAGCGTGGCACTTCCGTTGCTCATGATGAAGTATTCACCGTCGTGGCAGAGGCCCCAACCCTGCCCTTGATAGGAGAACTGCCCAAGGGTCCCAAAGGCCTCGATCTCATACACCAGGGCGATCTGTTTTCGGTAGGTGAGCTGGACCAGGCGGTTGCCGTGGCGAGCGAGTCCCTCACCGAAGATGTCCGGCGGAAGGTTGACCCGTTGAAGGACCTGGCCGGTGTGAGGGTCCACACGTCGCAGGCTCGATTCTCTGTATCTGCCCGTGCTTTCGTAGAGAATCTCTTCATGGAGGAGAAGGCCCTGGGTGTAGGCGGCCGGGTCGTGAGGTCGGATCGAAAGAACCTCGACAGTAAGCGTTTCGGCCGGGTTGCAGGAGAAAAGAAGCAACACGTACAGGGGGTTCAAGATGGAAAGGAGGGCCTTTCGGAAAAGTTTCAGGCACAGCATCCGTCTGTCTTGCCTCCTGATCGTTGGTAAGAGACCGTACGATGAATCAAAGTTTGTAGGTCGCGATGCCTTTGCCATAGATAACGCCATTGCCATCATGCACGTCCATCTCGCCCACCGCGATGGAACTTCCCTTCTGAATAATCCTCCCCTCGGCGATCATCTCCCCTTCCTTGAAGGGACGCAAGTAGTTGAGTTTCATCTCGATCGTGGAAATCCCGAGTTCCGCAGGGTCCTGCATCATGCCGAAGAGGGCACAGGCGATGCAAGAGTCGGCGATGCTCGCCATTACGCCGCCATGGCCCACGCCTCCGGCGTGCGTGAGGGCCTTCCGAAACCGGACGCGGAGCTTGCTGTATCCGGGCTTCACGTCCACGATCTCCATTCCGAGAAGCTGGTAGAAACCGCTCTCCTGCACTGCTGTCACAAGTCGTTGTAGATCCATTCTACCTGAAGGGGACCCTGGTTCGTTCATCGGTTCTGCCTCATGTGTTGGTGGGCGTCAGGAATAGAGATATTCCTTGACCTTGCCAAGGACGATCGCGGGAATGCTCTGCTTGTCTTCTACGGCAAAGATGCTGACGTTCTTCCTGGGGGCCATGGACCGTCGAAAGGTCCGGACCGAATCGTTGTCTCCGATGTGGACGGCTGTAACGCGGTTTTGCCTCAGGTTGAAAAGCTCGATCAGTGAGGCGAGATTCGTGATCTGCATGTCGGTAATCAGGAAGATGTCCGGCACCTCATCCGTTTGAAGGGCCTCTATATCCTCGATTTGCAGTCTCGTTCCGCCCCCGAAGTAGTGACACAGGCTGCGGTAGATGTCGAAGCGGCGATCCGTGTAGCCGAGGTTTCGGCGGCCACCGACATGGGCATCGCTGAAGTTGTAGACCGCCACATGGGCGTCTCTGCGTAGGTAGGCCTCGGCCGCGCAAGCCGCTCCCAGGACCGCGTAGGACAGGTGGCGCTTCGGGTTTGGCATGCTCCCCGATGAGTCGATCAGGATCAGACAGTCCGGGACATCTTCTTCTTCGCCAAAAATGTCTCCCTCTCTCCGTTTCCAGATCTGCGTAATCCCCGGCATGATCTTGCCGAAGCTCGTCCAGGGGTCGATTTCCCGGTACGGCATCCCGACTTCCCAGGGAGCGTGGTGGTGTGGGTAGAGAGACCCGCTCTTCTTGGTGGGTACCGTACACACAGGGAGTGCATAGTTCTCTGCGAGTTTCATGTAGTAGAGAACGTCGGCGTCGAGCGATCGACCCGGACCGAGACCCATCCCCTCTTCGTTCGGCTCGGTGGCCTCCAGAATTTTTTCCTCGAAGTCCTCGATGATTTCCTTGAACTCCGCCGGCGAGGCGGCTTCCCGGGCGAGGTCTTGCAGCCCCTTTTCGACCTCCTGCGCCGAGTATTGCTGCAGGTCGTGGTTGCCCATCGGGTTGTCGTCGTTTGCCCCCTCCTGGTCCTCCTCCTCCTTGACCAGAAGACCGTGGAGGACCTTGCTGAACCGTCGGATGCTGTCTGTCCATCGCCGGCGATCCAGATAGGGAATGCGTGACAACCTGCGCGAAACGGTCTCGTGCCCCTTGATTCCAAGGTCGACACCCCAGATGCGCTGGTAGAGGGCGTGGATAGCCTCGTCGACTTCGTCTCGCTGGAGGTGCTCATAGAGCTTGGGCAAGGGGGTTTCTCTCTGACGCATGGCATACGTGTCGGCCACGACGTCCATGAAGTAATCGGTGGCGAGTTGTGCCAGCCTGGGCTCCTTGAGGGTCTTCTTGGCTTCCGCATAGAGCCTCATGTGGGTCGGGAAATCCCAGGGGCAGGACAGGTGGTGAGAGACGGCATGATCGAGCAGGCCTTCCATGACGTCGGCCTCTGCCATGTTCTCGGACATCTTCTCCACGAAGGGTCTGGACAGAGAAATCTTCTTGTCCTTGATCTCGAGGGCGACTCGCTCTTGTCCATCGCTCCACTGGGGTTGGGGCAGTTCCGGAAAAAGGTGTCCTTCGCGCACCTTGGCCCAGACCTCACGGAGGAGAGTATCCCAGTCTCTTCTCACAACTGTCCTTTCTCAGCCTGTTATCCTTCTTTTACGAGGGCCCGTGGAACGAGAAGCTTTCCCTTCTGATAGATCTTGCCCCCGAACAGCACCCGATAGCCCGTGTTCCCGTAAAACTTGGTCCCCACGCTCTGGATGGTGCCGTCCACGTGGATTTCTCCGCCACGCATCCACTCGCCCGTGTTCTGGCCCGTATTATGGGTGACCCTTATCTCGCCCTTCATCATCCCGGCCCCACACCAGTTCCCGGCCGATCCTTCCAGGATCAAGGAGCCCCCGAAGAGACCTGACCCCGTAAAATCTCCCACGTCCCCTTGAAGTACGAGGGTCTTGCCCTCCGGAAGCTTGTAGCCCAGGAAGTGGAAGCTTCGCTCATAGTCTTTCGGGCTCAAGACGATGTGATCCTCCTGTGCGCGATTGACGAGGGCGGAGATGTAGATCCCGGCAGGCCCTGAAATCAGGTAGGGAAGCTTGTTCGAGCTGTCCAGGAGGGCGCAGAACTCGTCGATGTCGTCCGCATCGTACAGAGAACCGTCGATCCTCTTGATGGCGGCGTTGTAAGCCTTCTCCACCTTGCTCTCTTCCACGAGCCAGACCAGGTCCCTGACTTCCTCCTCCACGAGTTGAAGGTATCCCTGCACGAGCAGTTCGAGGGTTTCCTCCTTGGCGCGGACGATGCGGTCGAGGGGAATCTCCCGCTTATGGTATGGAACCGACCGGAAATCCTGGAAGGGGTTCTTCATCGATGCTTACCCTTTTCCTTATTATTCCTGGCCACTTACGATCTTGAGTTTGGGGCCTGTTGTGGATTTTGATGGGACTCCGCGATGGTTACAGACGCTCTCACTCACTTTTGCCCGATGTGCGTCGGACCTACGCATGTATCGTTCGGCGGTCACCAGGTTCCTGTGTCCCAGGAGGGTCTTCACGTCCTCAATGTCGTGATTCTCTGCAACCCTATCCCCGAAGTTGTGCCTCATGTCATGGATGCGCAACCGGCTGACTCCCGGCGTGCCATCCTCCCCGCCTTCTTGATGGCCGATTTCCACCCCTTGCCTATACTCTCAAAATGCCACCTGTGGGGCTCTTTCGGATACCTGAGCTTCTTCCTCCTACTCTCGAACAGATAACCGGATTCACCCACGTTCGCCAGTCGTCGCTCGATGATCGGCCTCGTTACCGAGTTGAGCGGCACTCGCCTGTCTTCCTTCTTGCTCTTTTGGATGGCCTTGGGGATGACAATGATGCCGTTATCACCATCATTCAAGTGTATCCAATCCCTGTGAAGCTTGTAAACCTCCATGCGGCGCATACCTGCGTAGAGATAGATTGTAGCCATGTCCTCGACATGGGAGGCCCGGCTGTCGAGTTTACCGATAGCCTCGAAAAGCCTTTCCTCTTCCCCTTCCTCAAGTATCCTCTGCCGCTTCACCGTAGCGTACATCCCCACCAAATGACCTGGATTCTCTGTGGCCCTCTTGGTTTTGATTAGCCATTTGAACATTGACCGCACGATGGTTATTTCCAGGTTGAGGGTTTCATAGGAAATCTCCTCTGAGGCTCGCCCCTGCTTCCGTTGCTTGGCTTCAATCTCTTCCTTGCGCTTCTTAACGAACCCGCGCATTAACACCTCGTCCCCCTCAATTTCACGGATGCAACGGGTGCCGAAATACCCCTTCAGGTTGGGGCCGGTCCGTTAATACCTCTTGACGGTCCCCTCCGCCTTCCCCTCATCTCTCTTCATCTCCAGCCATTCATCGAAGGCTGTTGAGAAGTCCGGGTTGCCTGCCTCTTGTGCTTTGAGTTCCGCCTTTGTCTGGTGTTTACCCTCACCCACCCGTGTTTGGAATTGTGCGTCCTTCTTCCCTGCCGCACTCTTGGATAACTTCCCCCAGGACTTGGTGTAGCGCTTCCCATCATGCACAAAGTCGCTGTACCACGAATCACCGCGCTTGAACATAGTCAGCCACCTCCTTTCTTGGGCTTGTCCTGCTCCAAGCCCTTCTCGCAGTACTCGATTACCAGATCCCGCAGATCCATTCCCCGCATCACTGCCCTGGCTTTAAGCCTTCGATGCAGGTCCACGGGGAACTTGCGGATGTTCACAGCCGTTTCATCGCTCATAACCTATCACCCCCTTTCTGTGGCCTCGTTTCCGATGTTACGCGAGTAACATGGTGGGGGAAATCCTGTCAAGAAGAAAATGGGGCTATCCTCGACATTCCAGATATCGAAGTGCCCCCTATGGCCCCTGGCCAGACCCGTCCAAGCCGCAATTGAGGTATGAATAACTTCGTATGATGCCGGATGAGTCACAGGTAAAACGCACCGTGCAAATATTCTCCCCACTGGCTCCCCAACGTTGCTCCCACCCATAAATGTTTCCCCCGTTACGGAGCGGTGTCACCTCGTCGGGGTCCCCACGGCTCTTAATTACCTCGTCTATGCTGCTGCCAGCGGACTTCTTCAGCTTTTGGTCCAATGATGTGCTGCAGCTAGCGAGAAAGATTGCCAGGACAAGAACGACTGGCTTAATCATTGCTCTGTCCCCCAGAACTGCCATCTCAATCCTCCTTTCTGGGCCGCTTGGCCCGGTCTAAGTCCTGCCATCCTTACCGCGTCCCGGTATCTTTGAAATGGCCACAGCAAGGAGGCCAACCAGCACCGCCCCGGAAAACACGAACACAGTCGCAACAAGCATGTCTATCCCGTTGTTAAGAAGTTCAGCCAATGCGGCTACACACCAGAACCCAGAGAAGAGGATCGCCAAACCCAGGAAGAACCACGTGCAGAACAGCTTCATATTGCCCCCCTTGTCTACCTCTGGATCCGCCGAACCGCCCCAACCTTTGGGGTTGGGACGGTCGCTGACAGGCTGACACATCCCTACTGTGGCCTTTTGTCCAGTCATCTAGTGTCATGTCACGCTTGATATGTTAGAAAGAATGTGCGATGATGGGCTTCAAAACAAGGAGGTCCATCATGCCAAAGGTGAAGTATCGACTTGCGCTGACGGGGGACGAACGCGAGGAACTTGAGGCAATTGTGGCAAGGGGCAAGCACAACTCACAGAAAGTGCTCAATGCCCTGATACTGCTTAACTGCGATGAGGACGCACCGACACCACGTACACTGAGGGAGCAGGATATCGCGGACGTGCTGCATATCAGCGCCATGAAGGTGCACCGGGTGAAGCAGCGGTTTGTGGACGAAGGGCTCCGGATCGCATTGGATGGACACAAGGGGCAACGGGCATATGAGAGGAAAGCTGACGGGGATTTCGAGGCGCACTTGGTTGCGCTCAGTTGCAGTGAGCCGCCGCCAGGGCATGTGAGATGGTCGTTGCGACTGTTGGCCGATAAGGTCGTGGAGCTGCAATACGTTGATAGCATCTCGTATGAAACGGTTCGTCGCGTTTTAAAAAAAACGAGATCAAGCCCTGGAAGAAAGACGGATGGGTCATCCCGCCAGAGGAAGACGCGGAGTTCGTAGCCCACATGGAGAAGGTTCTGGATGTATACAGAAGGCCGTATGACCCGAAGTTCCCGGTGATTTGCATGGACGAATCGCCACGTCAGTTGATCGACGAGGTGAAGACTCCAATTCCTGCAGCGCCGGGGCGGCCGGCACGGCACGACTATGAGTATAAGCGTCACGGTGTCTGCAACGTATTCATGGCCAATGAACCCTTGGCCGGAAAGCGCATGGTCAAGATCACAGAAAGGAAGACCAAACAAGACTGGGCGTGCTTCATTGCCGAGATCGAAGGGCGCCACAACGATGCCGAGAAAATCACCCTGGTGATGGATAATCTCAACACGCACAACCCGGGGTCCCTGTATGAGGCATTCCCCCCAGACCAAGCGAAGAAACTGTGGGACCGCTTTGAGTTTGTCTACACGCCCAAACACGGCAGCTGGCTCAACATGGCGGAAATTGAACTGAACGTTCTGATCAGGCAGTGTCTGAATAGACGGATTCCCGAGATGGCCACTGTTACCACAGAAGTCGAGGCATGGCAGAATCACAGGAACACGCAAAACGCGACGATCAATTGGCAGTTTACGACTAAGGATGCGAGGATAAAGCTGAAAAGGCTTTACCCAACATTACATGTGTGACATGACACTAGTGCAACGTCCGCTTCTTCAGGCATTCCATTAGGTCTGCCTCCACCTCTTCAATCCACTCCTCGAACCGCTCATGATCGCTCTCATGCCACTCGGCCCGCCTGTGCCACTCCTCTAGCCCCGCTATCCAGTCCAAGAACCGCTTGAACCACTCGTAATCCTCCGGGCTCTTCTGCTCCCGTTCATCCTCCAGCCGGTCCAGCCTTGCCTGCACATTGCGTATCTGCTCCCTGATCGTCGGGGAAATCTTGTGCTTTGGCATAACAGGCATTTCCTTCAGTTATTCGGGATAGCCCTTTCATACCCCAGCCAGGAAGGGCCGAGTCAAGACAAATTACCTCTTGTCGAGTGCGGAAGTCGTTTTTTCTGCTGAGGTGCCGCATGGGCCATGCAAACACCACATTTCCCTTGCTATAGTATTCGTTTTGCAGTATAGAATATCCTGAGCGTATTGGCTAGACTGCTCTTTTGTCTATCAAAACGGGAAAGTATCCCTCTGTTGCATGAAAGGGAAAGAGAAATGAAGAGGTCTCTTCTGGTCTTCCTGCGGGCAATCGGTTTGACCCTACCGAGCATGGCTTCTGCTGTCCTTATTGACCGTGGGGTCGGCATGATCTATGACACCGACTATGGCATCACATGGCTTCAGGATGCCAACCATGCTCAGACAGGAATGACTTGGAATGATGCCATGAACTGGGCCGATGAACTAGAATATGGGGGGCACAAAGACTGGAGGCTTCCTACAGCCCTCAACCCTGATGGTGCTGGTCTGACAGCTTGATAAAGACTTCCTCTCGCGGAACCTTCAGCCACTTCGCAATCAGGAGCAATCGTTGATCGAAACGGCTGATCTTCTCCACACCACCGATCATTTTGTAGAATTTTGGAGGAGGCAGTCTTGCTCTCAGCGCCCAGGATTTGGCTGGAACTTTGCTTTACTTCAGTGCGTCCAGAAATCGTTTGCTGAGCAAATACATTACAGACCCCCCTTTGGTGGGTTGGTTGGTTTTCTTGTTATTACTTACCTATCCGCTCCGCCCCCCCCCAAACTGGTCAACCTCTTCAAAAAAGATAAAAAAAAGGCCGTCACACAGACTGTGCATGACGGCCAATTGGAAAGAGTGTTGGTATTAGGGTCTATAGACCCGGTGGGTTTTCCCGTATTTCCTCTCGCCTTCTCCGGTAAGTGCTGTAGGACAAACCCATTGCGGCCGCGTGATCTTCGGCTGTCGGCTTCGGCGTCAGGGCTATTGTATCCCAGTAGCGTCGAACCTCCCTTTCGGTTGGCTTACGCTGGTAAAACATTGCCAAGAGTTTGCGGACTTCCTGTCGCCCACTTACTTGTTCTTCTGGGTTCTTCAGGTCTTCGCGTGGAAACAGGGCGTTCTTTTGGGGTATCGCGTCGGCAAGGCTAGGCCCGTCGGAATCGCCCACTTTGGCGTCCAGGGAACCCTGGCCTTCTTCTTCCGGGGGGTTGTGGCGATCCGCCAACCTTTTAACGAGCCGCCCTTGGAGCCCCTTTCTCAGAACTGTTTGAGCATGGATGAACCGCTTCTCTCCGTCTTTCCCGTCTATTGTCGCGCTTATGATCTTCGGCTCAAGCATCCGGTGCGCGGCGTTCCGGTCCTGCCATTCCGACAATTCGACCATAAGGATATCGTACAGCTCTCCAAACATCCTGCCCCTGGAATCCTTAACAGGCTTTCTACCGTATGCCCCTGCAATCACCTTTTTCCGGGCCGACCAGACAATGCGCTCAAGAGCTCCCAGGGCCACTTCGCCTGTGGGGTCTAGATCGACAGGAAAAACCATCCAGCCTAGAAGCTGGACTAGCGCGGCTCTGTCCCTCTGGCCGGTTTCCTTGTCTATATCGCTGTAGATTCTTCTTGCTAATTCATCGTGTGCAAGGACTGCCAAGGTCGTAGCAACAACCCGTAGGTCGTGTTGCCGGAGAAGCTCTTCCACGGTGGTGCGGCCATCGTCTATCTGCTTAGCGAGGCCTGTCCAGTAGTACATATTCAAGTCTTTGTACAACAGGTGGACATCCCGCAGGGCATCCCCGCTGGTCTTTGCATCCCTATAGTCCCATAACAGCGCCCATCGGTGTATGCGAAGCTGTTCGAAGTACCCAATTAGCTCCATATCCTTACAGTCTTCTATTTCGAAGTGGTCGTAGAACAAGGAACCGAAGAGGGTGGCCACTTCGGCTTGACGCTTCTCCAGCTTATGGTAGAGCAGGGCTGTCTGTTCGGGGGTTTCTGAGAGCGCCTTGTGTGCGTAGGAGAAGTCGGAGGCGGCGAAGATGATCTGGTTAAGGACTTCCCAAAGCCCAGGCTTGCCCTTTTGGAATTGCCGAAGAAGGTAGTCGCGGAATTTCTGCATAGTACAATCGTATCCTCCCCGCGCTACCCGCACAAGGAAAAAAACAGAATTAAATCAAATGGTTTCGATGTGATAAAGACTCATATCTAATTCGAATACGTAAGGCCGCGACACCGTTAAAAACAGCCAGGCGGAAATATGTCGATGTGATTCCGTATCAGTTCGAAATTCGTTTTGGCGTGCCCGGTGAAGATTTTCGCGTGATGGGATTCGAGGGGGGTGTTAAAGGTATGTGCGGGATAGTTACAATCCTGAGGGCTGGCCTCCGTTACACATATCTATCCGCTTTCGTCAGCGGAAGAC
>RCNC010000732.1_pt1 | contig 21374 bp, 17 predicted proteins | sample 2041301 | NCBI WGS metagenome assembly RCNC01 (sample SAMN09708231, study PRJNA481090) | Marine sediment metagenome, whole genome shotgun sequencing project. | biome: marine sediment; feature: ocean; material: sediment; isolation source: Sewage treatment plant 13A marine sediment (STP13A) ...
GTCTGTGTACTCTCAGCTGCCTGCACCATGCCGGTGCGCAGCTACCTGAACAAATTTCGACATGAGTTTGAGGCCTATGCAGTTGACGAAGCCTCGGCTAAATAACATCTGTATGATGAATAGGACGACCAATGGCTGAGATGGTGAAACTTTTCGTGAACGGGCAGGAGGTGGAGGTTGAAGCAGGGAAAAACCTCATTGATGCACTTGCTGTCATTGGAATAGAGATCCCGCATTTCTGTTATCATCCGGCTCTGGGAGCAGATGGAAATTGCAGAATGTGCCTGGTTGGCATTGAAGACGGCAGACCGCCGCTTGTTCCCGCCTGTAAGACTCCTGCTCTGGAAGGCATGAAAGTGCAGCTGGATACTGATTATATTAAAAAAATCCAGCGTGACATGCTTGAGTTTGAGCTGATCAATCACCCCGTTGACTGTCCGATCTGCGATCAGGCAGGTGAGTGTGATCTGCAGGATTATTACATGAACTACAGTCTCGCGGACAGCCGGATGCGTGTTCCCCAGGTGACCAAGGGCAAAAAGATGGACCTTGGCTGCGGGGTGGTTCACGATCAGGAACGATGCGTTCTTTGCGGCAGATGCGTCAGGTTTACCAGGCAGATTACCAAGACCGGCGAGCTTGGTATTGTCAACAGGACCGATGATGCCCGGGTTAATATCTTTCCCGGCAGACCTCTTGACAACCGTTATGCCCTTAATATTGTTGATATATGTCCAGTCGGGGCAATGACCAGTAAAGATTTCAGGTTCAAACAGCGCGCCTGGTTTCTGAAGAGGGATGAAGGCGTTTGTCACGGCTGTAGCAAGGGTTGTAATATCTATATCGATCATCACTGTGAAAAATATAAAGATGATATCATTTATCGTTTCAGGGCACGCAAGAACCTGTTGGTCAATGGTTACTTTATCTGTGATGAGGGACGGCTGAGTTATCATCAGGAGAACGACCAGCGGCAGACCGGGACGATTGTAGACGGCACTGCCGTTTCACATGAGGACGGAATTAAGGCCGTTCTTGACAGACTGGAAAGAGCGAAGAAACCGCTGATGCTGGTCTCTCCTGACTCAACGCTTGGACAGATGTGGGCTGTTAAACGACTGGCAACCTTGTATGGCGCTCATCTGTCTGGGTACAGCGATGCCTATATCAAGCCGGGAAGCGGCGATGACTACCTGATTAATGACGATAAAGCAGCGAATCGCAAGGGACTGGACTTACTGGAAATCGATGTGGACAAAGAGACATTAATAACGGCCCTGGACAGATGCGACCTCTTTATCAATTTTAACAACGACCTCTTCTTTACAGATATAAACGATGATCTCAAACCGCTTCTGAATAATGCGGACTGCGTTTCTGTGTGCAGTCATGACCTGCCGGCTTACCGTTCGTCATCAATTATTGTACCGACCGCTTCCTACAGTGAATATGGCGGAGTGATTGTTAATGAGGATGGGGTTCTGCAGCGTTTCAAAAAGGCTGTTTGTAAGAATGACAACCGGCCGGATATTGTCGAAATCACGAGGTTACTGGGGGGAGCCATAACAACCTGGATACGCTCCTGGCCTGGCATCAGGCAATCGGTTCCGCTCCTGTCAGATGTCCAGCCGGAAGAGATTCCTGCTGAAGGATTAAAATTAGCAGACAGCGAGGATTCCCATGTCGGCACTTGATATTCTAATGATATTGCTGAGAGTTGCATTTGGCGCTTTTGTGCCATTGAGTTTTGTGGCGGTACTGGTCTGGATGGAGCGTCGAGGCGCCGGTTTTTTCCAGGACCGCGCGGGACCAAACCGTTGCAACTTCATGGGCTTCAGGGCTGCCGGGCTGATCCAGAATCTGGCGGACGGGGTAAAACTGGTATTCAAAGAAGATGTGGTGCCGGGACATATCAAACACAAGTTCTATTTCATATTGGCGCCGATGCTGGTGTTTTTTACCGCCTTGCTCTGTTTTGCAGTCATCCCCTTTGCAGATGTGCTGACTATCGGCGCCAGGGATTATGTCATGCAGGCTGTTCCGATGGATATCGGTATTCTCTGGTTTCTGGCTGTTGTCGGCTTCGGGGTCTATGGGATTATTCTGGCAGGCTGGTCATCACATAATAAATACGGGGTCCTCGGCGGACTTCGGGCGGCTGCCCAGGTGATCAGTTATGAGATTCCGATGGGACTCGCCCTGGTCAGCCTGCTGGCGGTGTACGGTACGGTCAACCTGACAGAAATGGCCCAGTACCAGGGACAGCTGTTATTTGGTTTTATTCCGATGTGGGGCGTTTTTCTGCAGCCGCTCGGGGTTATCATTTTTATTATCGCAGCATTTGCTGAAACGAATCGAACGCCGTTTGATCTTGCAGAGGGTGAAAGCGAGATTGTCGCCGGCTTTCATATTGAGTACAGCGCCATGAAATTCGCCCTGTTCTTCCTCGGCGAATATGTTGCCATGTTTGTTTCCAGTGCATTGATCATAACCCTTTATTTCGGCGGTTATCAGATCCCCTGGCTGGCCACAGAGACATTGGTGGCCAACGCCAAGGGTGTCGTGATAGTGCTGATGATTGTGGTGCCGGTTATCAACTATTTTTTCACCGGCTGGATCAAGAAAAATAATCGCAGTCATTACCATCGACCGAATGACCCGCGGGTTCGTGAGGCAAATGTCTATAGAGCGCTTCTCTGGATGGCAGTTATCCTCCTCGAGGTGGTACTTATCGGGTATCTGCTTTTTGCAGCAGGTGGCGCTGCCGACCGGATTATTGTGGCACTGCTCCAGATTGTAACGTTTCTGGTCAAAACGACGATGATGTGTTTTGTCTACATCTGGGTCAGGTGGACGCTGCCTCGATTTCGTTATGATCAGTTGCAGAAAATAGGATGGGAGAAACTCATGCCTCTGGCGCTGTTAAACATTTTCATAACCAGCGCTGTTATTGTTTCGTTTGGGTAAAAGGATTGTCATGGGTGCAAAAGTTAGAGTTGTAGAACGCAAAGGAAAAACCTTTCTGGAACAATTGTATCTGGTTGAGGTCGTCAAGGGAATGATTGTAACACTTGGTCATTTCTTTCGAAATCTTATGGATAACTCCAGATTATACGTCCGTCACTATCCTGAGGTCCAACCGGAAATATCACCCCGATGGCGGGGGAGACACCGGTTGACAAAGCATGATGACGGTACCGTGAAGTGTGTGGCCTGTTTTATGTGCCAGACAAATTGTCCGTCAGACTGCATTATGATTGAGGCCGGGGAGCGGCATGACGATACCTCGGAAAAACTGCCGGTTCGATTCGACATCGACCTGCTGGAATGCATCTATTGCGGGTACTGCGTGGAAGCATGTCCGATGGATGCCATACGAATGGATACGGGGATATATTCAGTGACCAGCGATAATCGGGAGTCCATGGTTATCGGACTTGAGGAGCTGCTCGATACTCCGGGAGCATTTGAAGAGCAGGAATATCAGAAGGGGGCTCGTTAAGAACATGACATCCACACTCTTGTTTTTCGGATTCGGGTTACTGTCGGTTCTCGGGGCATTGGGGTTGATCCTCTTTAAACACCCGATGAATAGCGCCATGAGCTTTGTCGTGACGCTGATATCTCTTGCCGGTCTTTACGCGTTGTTGTCGGCCAAACTGATTTTTGCCATCCAGTTGATCGTCTATGCCGGGGCAATCATGTCACTTATCCTCTTTATCATCATGTTTCTCAATATCCAGGAAAGTGATTTACCGGTTGAGTCCGGCAGGTGGTTTTATCTTGCCGGAGGCATTGCCCTGATAGCTCCCATCGCCATTTTGTTACTCAAGGCGATAAAATCGCTTCCAGGTGGGGACACGGTGATTGTTGGTGGTGGCTTTGGCGGGGTAAAGGAAGTTGGTGTACTGCTCTTTAAGGATTGGCTGCTGCCTTTTGAAATTGTTTCAATTCTGCTGCTGGTGGCACTGGTGGGTGCTGTCGTGCTTGCCGGCAAGAGGGGGGTGAACGGGTGATTTTTAATTATCTCTCTTTGAGTGTCATTTTATTTTGTCTCGGGATACTCGGGGTTATTTCCCGTCGTAACGTTTTTACCGTGTTCATGGCGATTGAGCTGATGCTCAATGCGGCAAATCTGGCATTCGTCACCCTTGCACGCCTCCATGAAAGCATGGATGGCCATGTTCTGGCCCTGATGGTGATGGCAGTTGCCGCGGCCGAAGCGGCACTGGCTCTGGCGGTGGTAATCCTTCTTCATAAGCATAAAGGCAAGCTGGACACCAATGTTTTCAGCCTGCTCAAGGGGTGATCTTGATGGAACAGAATGCTACATACCTGGCTTATATTCCCCTTTTACCTCTCGCCGGTGCGCTTATTGTCGGGCTCCTGCATGTGGCCACCTGCCAGGGAAAAAAACTGCCTGAAAAACTATACGGAATTCTTGGATGTATCGGCCCGATTCTCTCCTTTATTCTGGCTGTAAGGGTCTTTTTTAATCTCAAAGCTTTCCCGGCCGAGGAGCGATTTCTCTCTCAAAAGCTTTATACCTGGTTCAGTGTCGGTGAACTCGATGTTTCAATGGGATTCCTGGCGGACCCGCTCAGCTCCCTGATGCTCCTCTTTGTTACACTGATCGGCTCGCTCATCCATATTTATTCGATCGGCTACATGGCAGATGATAAGAATTTTGGAAAGTTTTTTGCCTACATGAATCTCTTTCTCGGCAGTATGCTCATTCTCGTTCTTGGGGACGGACCGGTTGTCATGTTTGTTGGCTGGGAAGGAGTTGGGCTCTGCTCATATCTGCTCATTAGTTATTACAGCGAAGATCGTGACAATGTACTAGCCGGAAATAAGGCATTTATTGTAAACAGAATCGGAGATCTCGGTTTTATTTTAGGAGTGTCTTTTCTTTTCTGGGGAATCGGGGCTGATGGATTTGACTACCTCTCCCTGAAGGCCAATGCTCATAACCTGACACCCGCACTCGGGATCACCGTCTGCCTGCTTCTGTTTGTTGGTGCTACTGGTAAATCAGCTCAGATTCCCTTGTATGTCTGGCTCCCCGATGCCATGGCTGGACCCACCCCGGTTTCCGCCCTTATCCATGCTGCGACGATGGTCACGGCAGGTGTGTATATGGTCGCACGGTTCAGTTTTATTTACGCCCATGTTCCTGTCGCCGGGTCAATGATAGCCTGGATCGGTATCCTGACAGCATTGCTGTCTGCAGTTTTCGCGATGTTCCAGAAAGATATCAAAAAAATTCTGGCCTACTCCACCGTATCCCAGCTGGGCTATATGTTTGCCGGAGTCGGGGTGGCAGCCTATTCTGCCGGTATCTTCCACGTTTTCACCCACGCTTTTTTCAAAGCGCTGCTTTTCCTCGGCGCCGGTTCTGTTATTTATGCACTTCATCATCAGCAGGATATCTGGAAAATGGGTGGCCTCAAGGAAAAAATGCCCATAACCTACAAGACCATGCTGATCGGGGCACTGGCGCTTGCCGGGTGTCCGCCGTTTTCCGGTTTTTTCAGTAAGGATGAAATACTCTACTCGGCTCTTGCCAGTGGTCACTATGGTATATGGCTCGTCGGTGTTGCTGTTGCCGGAATGACCGCCTACTATACATTCAGGATGATCTTTGTGGTCTTCCATGGTAAGCCGCGCGATCGCGAGGCCTATGATCATGCCAAGGAGTCCCCGAAAATAATGACGATCCCCCTGATAATTCTGGCAGTAGGGGCATTGTTTGCCGGATTTTTAAATCTGCCGGGGATTTTCGGAGGCGACCTTGAGGTCTCTCACTGGCTGGCTCCAAGTCTTGTTGAGCACCACCCTCATACCTCCTGGTTCGTTGAACTTCTGGCGATTGTTATTTCCATTGCTGCATTTGCAATAGGTTTCAGGGCAGCCTATCGGAGATTCGGGGATGGCGCCGAGGAGCCCTCTTACAGCGGTTTTAAACAATTTGGTTATCGTAAGTTTTTTGTGGATGAGATTTATCATGCAATTATCGTTGTACCGTATCAGCTGACAGGAAAGGTAATCAGCTATGTTGTCGAACCATATATTACTGATGGGCCGGTTAAGGCGGCAACCTGGTTGTATAAAATGGCTGGTCTGGTCTTCAAATTTGTCCAGGTTGGCCAGGTACGGGTTTACGCCATCTACATGGTGATCGGGCTGAGTCTTATGAGCCTGCTGCTTGCCCAGTCATTGAATTTGTAAGGGAGTAATGATGCTTGATAATATCCTTTCTATTATGATTTTTGCCCCAATTCTTGCGGGGCTCGGACTCTTGATTGTGCCTGTTGGAAAAGATGCAGCCAGGGCCGTGGGATTGGTCGTTTCTACCATTGTGGTGTTGCTCAGCTTGAAGCTGTTTTTCTCATTCAGCGGTGCCAGCGGAGGGTTTGAGTTTGTTCAGAGTATCTCCGTGATCGGTTCGCTCGGGATCAGCTACAGTGTCGGTGTTGACGGCATAAGCCTCCTTGTCCTGATGGCTGCAGCGACACTGTTCCCGATGGTCTACCTGTTATTTAAATCAAAGGAGAAGGGTTATTACGGCAATCTGCTGATTGTACAGGGAGCAATGATCGGTGCTATCTGTGCAAGCGATATGGTTCTTTTTTATATCTTCTGGGAAGTTATGCTTTTGCCGGTCTTTTTTATGATTGGCTTCTACGGCGGGCCGAACAGATTGTCAGCGACATTAAAGATCACCATCTATACGATTGCAGGGTCACTGTTAATGCTCGCATCGATTGCATATCTGGGAGTTGCCTACCATGCCCAGGCTGGTGAGTGGAGTTTCGATATGGCAAAGCTGACGCAGATGTCTCTTGCCGGAGATACTGCTGCGCTTGCCTTTATCGGATTTATGATCGCCTTTGCCATCAAGATCCCACTCTTCCCGTTTCATACCTGGTTGCCCGATGCCTATACTGAAGCACCCACAGGAACGACCTTTGTGCTCTCGGCGATAATGGCAAAAATCGGTATCTATGCGGCCATCAGATTCGTTGTGCCGATCTTTGACGAGGGGATGGCGAGATATGCCTTGATTCTTGCCTATTCAGGAGTCATCGGCATGATCTATTGCGGTGTCACAGCGCTTGCGCAGAAGGATTTCAAACGTATGCTGGCGTTTTCTTCAGCGTCACATATGGGCGTGATCGCACTCGGTATTTTCTGTATGAATGTACAGGCATTGACGGGCACACTGTATCAGGTCATCGCTCATGCCACCAGCACCGGTGTACTCTTTCTCCTGCTTGGCATTATTGAAGAGCGTATGGAAACCAGAAATATTGAAGATCTTGGCGGGGTGGCCTACAAAGCACCGGTGTTTGCCATGTTTTTTGCCGTTGCCATGCTAGCCTCAGTCGGTCTACCGGGTACCAGCGGTTTTATTGGTGAGTTTCTCATTATCCTGGGAGCGGTCAAGTTTAATGTTACTATCGCTGTCCTTGCGGGCACAACCTTGATTGTCGGAGTCTGTTACATGCTCTGGATGTTTCAGCGGGTCTTTTTTGAAAAGAGCAATGCAAAGACCGAAACGTTCCAGGATTTAACCCTTATAGAAACGCTGACTATTTTACCAATTATCATTCTCATTATTTTCATGGGAATCTTTCCACAGCCGTTCATCCAGAAAATTACTCCTGCTGTACAGCAGGCGATCGCGCAGCACGTAGCTCCAGCCAGCACTGTCATGCAGCTTGCAGACAACAGTGTGTCGGCAATCACATATAAACAGGAAAAGGATTGATCTCTGGTGACCTATTATGCATGATTTAATGGTGATACTTCCACTCATTATTGTTGGTGCGGGGGCCCTCCTGCTGATGCTGCTGGCAGCGTTTCAAAGTCTCTCGAAAGAGTCAATGTCAATTCTGACAATGGGAATTTTCGCCTTTGGCTTTCTCGTGCAGCTTGCCGTCTCTAACAGCGGAGATATTACGCCATTTAATGACATTTTTAATGGAATGATGGTGGCCAACACCTTCACCAAAGTCGCCGGTTTGATCGTTCTGGCCTGTGGTTTCTTTTCAACGATGATGGCACAGACCTACTTCACCCAGAATAAAGAGTTTGTTCTGGAGTTCTACTGCCTGATGCTGTTTGCCGTCTGTGGTATGCTTCTCCTGACACTGGCTGCAGAACTCATAACGGTATTTATTTCAATTGAAATCATGTCGCTGGCTGTCTACTCGCTTGTTGGCTACGACCGGAAAAGTGTCGTTCGTTCAGAAGCGGTTTTAAAATATCTGATGCTCGGAGCGTTTGCCGGTGGATTTTTTGTAATGGGCACTGCGTTTATTTATGCCGGGGCAAAAAGCACAACGTTTGGCGCCATTTCTGGAGTGATTACAGCGGAAGGCTTTCTCAGCAGTCCGACAATGGTGGTAGGTGCATTTCTGATTCTCGTTGCCCTTTTCTTTAAGGTTGCTGCCTTTCCGTTTCACGCCTGGGTTGTTGATGTCTATGACGGTGCGCCGCTGCCCATCACCGGTTTTATGGCAACCGCGGTAAAGACCTCAGTTTTTGTCGTCCTGGTAAATTTTTTGGTAATGAACAGTGAATTAAGAGATTCGTGGATTACATTTCTCTTTTATATCTCTGTGATTACCATGCTCGCGGGTAACCTGATTGCGATCGGCCAGGACAACCTCAAACGCATGCTGGCCGCCTCAGGTATCGTGCATACCGGCTATCTTCTTATTGCTGTTGCAGCAGTAAACACAAAAGAGTTTACCGGTGGCGCTATTCTTTACTATCTCGCTGCCTATGCAATCTCAACGCTTGGATTGTTCGCGGCACTCTCTTACCTTGGAGGCAAAGAGGAACGGAGAGTTTCTTTTAATGATTTTAGTGGTCTTGCCAAAGTTCGCCCATACTCTGCGGCAGCAATATCAATTTTCCTGTTGTCGATGGCGGGAATACCGCCTACAGCAGGGTTTATGGGAAAATTTTATGTTATTACCTCAGCCATTGAGGCAGATCTTATCTTTCTGGCTGTTTTTGGGATATTCAGCAGCATCCTGTCCATGTGGTATTATCTGAGACTCATCATTGTGATGTACTTCAGAGAGCCGGAAGACGAGTTCGAGATTGCTGGAATGACCTTTGCGCCAATCGGTACCATTATCCTTGCTTTCTCAGTGTTTGCCATGAGTTTTTTCCCTGTCGTCCTGTAAAATAATTAAGAGGCACCGATACCGGGAATACTGGTATCGATCGGTGATGCAGTTAAAGCCCTTCTGACCGTCCAGGATGTCGAAATTCCTTATCTGAAGGAATTTATTGAAGGTAAATATCCTGCTTAATATTCATTAGGGTGTGTTGCTTTATCGCCAGTGTAATGTAGCAGGTCAGCTCTTTATTGTTCCATAAAATTCAGGTACACTTGGATCTGAAATTTGCCGCGCTGCTGATCTCTATGTAGGAAGCACCCTGAGCAATACCAAATCTTCCAGCGAGAATAATGATCAGATCTTCATCCTTAAACTGATTGTTTTTAATAAGTTGACAGATTGACATTCCCAACAGGTCGGTAGACGTTATATCCATCATGGTATAGTGGGCATAGACTCCATAGGAAAGTGAGAGCTGGCGCATAACTCTGCGATCATAGATCTGGGCGTAAATCACATTACTGGGTCTGTAGGCGGCAAGGGCCAGAATGGATTTGCCAGTCAGTGAGTCAGCAACGATAGCCTTTGTGTCCAATCTCAGGGCCGCTTTTACCGCCGCTTTTGCCAGATAGGCGGTGATCTTGTTTTCGTGAGTGTAGGAGACGTTGGTAAAGGGGCTGTGTTTTGATTCCACCTCGTTAATGATCTTGCTCATGATCCTCACCGCCATTTCGGGGTAGCGGCCGCTGGCTGTCTCACCTGAGAGCATAAGAGCGTCGGCATGATCGAGGCAGGCGTTGGCCACATCGGAAACCTCGGCACGGGTTGGTCTTGGCGAGTCTATCATTGAGTGGAGCATCTGGGTGGCAACGATTACCGGTCGGCGTCGCTCGATACAGGTACCAATGATTTTTTTCTGGATAAGTGGGATCTGTTCGGTGGGTATCTCTACGGCAAGATCGCCTCTTGCTATCATAACCCCGTAGGAATGATCCAGGATCTCATCGAGGTTTTGCACGCCATCGTGGTTTTCGATTTTGGATATGATCTTTATGGATGATTTCTTTTCATCCAGAATCCTCTGGACTGCAATAACGTCATCCTTGTTCCGGACAAAGGAGTGGGCGATAAAATCGAGGTTGTTGTCTGCAGCAAAACGGATGAAGGCAATGTCCTTGTTACTGAGTGCCGGTAACGTTACATGCACCGACGGAATGTTGATCGATTTGTGCTGCTTAATGGTTCCGTCGTTTTCAACCGAGCAGTGGAGATAGGTATCGTCTTTATCCTCTACAGCAAGGGCGATATCGCCATCATCGATCAAAATGGAACTGCCAACCGGTACATCCTGGACAAAATCGTCATGAGAGACACAGATCACATCGTCTTTGGAAAGCTCGGAGGATGAGCCCTTAATCCGAATTTTATCGCCGCACTTGACTGAGATCTCCTCGATTGAATCACCGGTCCTAATCTCAGGTCCCTTGGTGTCGAGAAGAATTCCGATTGTCTCAGAGACAGCCCGTGTGTTATTGATCACCAAAAGGGCATCTTCATGGCTCATATGGGCAGTATTAAGTCGGACGATATTCATGCCGGCATCGAAAAGGTGCTGTATGAATTCTATGGAGCAGTTGAGTGAGGAAATAGTTGCGACTATCTTGGTTTTTTTAGGCATGGATCATTTTCCCTGATACTGTTTTCATTTGCTAAACAGTGTTGCTGTTAAGAATAGTTACTTACGGTCGTTAACTTGATTATGTGACATCTCAATGTATCTCGGGCCAGTATATTATTCTAGAACTATCCTTGAAAGCTGAAATAGTGTCTCGTCTGCCTTATGTCTTGACGCAGATACGTCTGTTTAAGAATAAATCCACAGAAAAAACAGTGGGACAAGCAACCCTGACCCTGTGAGCCAGAGGCCTCGTCCGGTAATTCCCTTTTTCCCCCGGAGTACGAAAAGTCCGGTTACCGCCAGAATTCCAAGTCCAATGGCATAGAGATCGGCAAACCACGTCCACCATTTCTTTGCATGGTTCAGGTGGAGGAAATTTGCCTGGTAGAGGATATTTCGCTTGTATGACTTTTCCTGGAAGACCATCCCGTCACTAATATTGACCGTGATATTATTGTCGACGACGAAAATTTTAAGTGTTGCATCATCAACCCGAAAAATGTTTTTCAGGGGTGCTGTTTCGTCAAGTTGGCTTAGCACCGTCAAGGCAAGTGCGTTGTTATCAGTATCATCAATTCTGGACAGATCAACCCGACTGCTCAACCGTTCGATTTTATATGTTGGATTCCATTGGTGTATATGGTTGACGGCTACCCCGGATATCACATAGAGGATCGTAAGACCAAAACAGAGGTACCCGAGGTCGCGATGAATAATATTATTCCATTTTCGCCATTTCATACCTGGGCGCTCTCAATTACTCTTTTATTTCTGCGCCAAGACCGACGAGCCGGATCATTCGTTCATCTTTTACCGTAGACGGGTCAAACGGCTGACCTTTTTCTTCTGCCAGATGTTGTAAATACTGGATCATCTGTTGTTTAGAAAGTTTCAGCTCTTCAACAACTCCTTCAACGACAGCCATTCTTCCTGAAGCACTCATGGGAAAGACAATTTCACCGTCTGTGACCTTCACCTGAATTTTCTCACCCTGGCGATCACCTGAAACATATACCCAGCAGCCTCTCTTGGCACAAACTTCAAGGATCATTCCTTCTATTCTCACTGTTTTGCCGATAAAGGCATCGGGGGTATCAAGGATTGCAGATACAGCGGTTGCATCCTGGACATGGACACCTTTGCCGTATGTTTTAGCTATGGCTTGAACGGACGCCATCATGATTACGAATAGCAAGAAGACAAAAATAGTTCGTTTCATCAGTTTCTCCTGAATATGGTTAAGAGGTGATCAAATTTTCAACGGGATTTATATACCACAAAGCGCTCCTGAAGGCGAACAGATAATGGAATATCCAAGGTGAGGCATGCAGGAGACGAAAAAGGTTGAATGAACTATGAGATCCCGGTGTACCTGAGCATTAGTGCGATACCCGCATCACAGCGGATGCACTGTTTACCCGACAATCAGCAAGGAACCCACGAGCAATCTGAATGACAGATCGCTCCCCGGGGCAACATCGAGACACTGTTACTTTTTCTTGTTTTTGTCTTTCTTCTTTTTCTTTTTGCTTTTTTTCTTTTTAGAATCGGTAACGTTCTTCTGTTCCTTATCTTTCTTTTTTTTCTTGGAGCGTTTCTTTTTCTTTTTTTCTTTCTTTGCCTTCTTTGTTACAGGTTTTTCTTCGTCTATGTTAATTTCTTGTTTCACATCTTTTTTCTTTTCCACAGGGGGAGGTGGGAAAATAGCCAGGCCGAGCTTACGGAATCTATTGAGTGCATAACGAACTTGACCGATGCTTAATCCCGTTTTCGTTCCTGCTTCCCTGTGTGTTGACCCATCACCGATCATCAGTAATGCAGTTGCACGCCGACTGTGCAGTCCACTTTCCGTTTGAGCGACCCGTTTGCATTCAGCGCGCTCTGTATCAGAGAGAAGAAAAGGAATGGATTGTTCTTTGGCCATATCGGCCTCCTTGAGTGAAGTGGGGTTTTGTGAAGAAAAATAATAATTATAAAGATAAGATACCATGAAAATGGAAAAAGGCCAATTGACTGGTGTCTACTTTCATACGGACATTTTTTTCGTTTAATGATAGTCTTGCAGTCAATAGGCACCGAGGCCTTAAAAACTGCCTTCAGTGATGCTAAAAAACCCCTAAGTTGCTCGTTATAATACTATAATTTAAATGTGAGAGTAGAGTTATGAGTGCGGTCGTTTCACAATTATATCGGCGTGTTGATGAGAGAAGCGAGTTTTGTTTCAATTTTGAATCATCACGTGACTTGACTCAGGCTGAACATGATTGTTTACGTCTCATCCTGGCTGACGGTTTCCTGATCAACAGTGTTGCAGCGACCCCTGTTCTGTCGGGAGAACGTGTTGTGGAGGTGGGCCCGCGGCTTAATTTTGCCACGGCATGGTCTTCGAATATGGTTTCAATTTGCCAGGCAACCGGACTTGACTGCATTACCAGGGTAGAACGTTCCAGGCGGTACCTGGTAGCTGATGGTGAGGACATGCAATCTTTTGTTGATACTTATCATGATCGAATGACCGAGTGCCAGTATCTTGAGGTCTTGAAAAGCTTTGAAACCGGTGTGGAACCAGAGCCGGTATATGATGTTGATCTGATCTCCGGGGGGGCCGGTGCGCTTGCGGAGATTCCCGGTATCTCTATGGATGAGTGGGACCGGGATTTTTATTACGACTATTTTGTCAAGAAACATAATCGCAACCCGACCATTGTTGAGATCATGGACCTCAACAATGCCAACTCAGAGCACTCGCGACATGGCTTTTTTAAAGGTAAGCAGATTATAGATGGCGTTGAGCAGGAAAAAACATTGTTCGGTCTGGTCTCAGATACCCTTGATGCTCACCCGGAAGGTTCAATCATCGCCTTTAAAGACAACTCAAGCGCTATTCAAGGTTATAGCATCCAGACTATTATTCCTGAAAAGCCTGGCAAACCATCGCCGTTCTCATCAGTTCAGGCCACGTATCATCCTCTGCTCACCGTTGAAACGCACAATTTCCCAACAGGAGTTGCCCCGTTCCCCGGTGCTGAAACCGGGACCGGTGGTCGTATCCGTGACGTGCAGGGCACAGGCCGGGGTGCTTTTGTCATTACCGGTACTGCCGGATATTGTGTGGGTAATCTGAATATTCCAGGCTACCCGCTGAAATGGGAGGGAGAGAGTTCTCAGCCGGATAATCTGGCAACCCCGCTCGAGATCGAGATAGAGGCAAGCAACGGCGCTTCTGACTATGGAAACAAATTCGGTGAACCCCTGGTTCAAGGCTTTACCCGTTCATTTGATATGCGGCTGGAGAGTGGTGAACGATGGGCGTTTCTGAAACCGATCATGTTTACCGGTGGTCTTGGACAGATTGATGACCGATTGACTGAGAAAAAGCCAGAAGAAAGAGGGATGCTCATCATCCAGGTGGGAGGACCTGCCTACCGTGTTGGATTTGGTGGCGGCGCAGCCTCGAGTATGCTCCAGGGAGAGAACGTTTCTGAACTCGATTTTGATGCTGTCCAGCGCGGTGATGCCGAGATGGAGCAGAAAATGAACCGGGTGATCAGGGCCTGCAATGAAATGGGTGCCAGGAGTCTGGTTGAGGTCATTCATGATCAGGGTGCAGGTGGGCCTGCCAATGTCTTGAAGGAACTGGTTGAACGTTCAGGAGGGAGGGTCGAGATACGTAATATACGCGTTGGTGATCCAACCATGTCCGTGTTGGAGATCTATGTGGCTGAATACCAGGAACGGGTTGGATTTTTAATATATCCTGAAAATATTGATGAATTTAAACAGATTTGCCAGCGCGAAAAGGTTGGTTGCGAGGTCCTGGGTGAGGTAACTGGTGACCTGCGTTTTGTTCTCCATGATAACCTGGATAATACCACCCCCGTTGATATAGAAATTGATACCCTGCTTGGCAGCATACCACAGAAGACATTTGAAGACTCACGGAGCATAACATCGCTGAAACCGTTAACGCTGCCAGAGGGATTGACCATAAAGGATGCACTTTACGATGTCCTGCGTCTTGTTTCTGTCGGCTCAAAGCGGTTCCTGACCAGTAAGGTCGATCGGGCGGTAACCGGTTTAATTGCCCAGCAGCAATGTTGCGGGCCGTTGCAACTGACGGTTGCTGACGTGGCCGTTGCAGCCCAGTCCCATTTTGGCTTGACCGGCATGGCGACTGCCATTGGGGAGCAGTCGATTAAGATGCTCGTTGATCCGGCGGCTGGCGCACGAATGGCAGTGGGTGAGGCGGTCAGCAACCTGTGTTCGGCAGCGGTGGAAGGTCTGGAGCGGGTCAAGTGTTCGGCGAACTGGATGTGGGCGCCCAAACTGCCAGGCGAGGGAGCGGCAATCCGCGATGCCGCCGTTGCAATGCGGGATGTGATGGTGAAGCTGGGTATTGCTGTTGATGGAGGCAAGGACAGTCTTTCCATGGCCACAATGGTAGGTGATGAAACGGTTAAATCACCACGCGAACTGGTTATTTCTCTTTATGCAGCAATGCCGGATATCACCAAAAAGATCACTCCCGACATTAAGGATCCGGAATCAACATTACTCTTTATTGATCTTGCCGGTGGGAAAAACCGTCTTGGTGGTTCGGCGCTTGCACAGGTGAATTCTCAGGTCGGTGATAGTTGTGCCGATATGGATGATCCCGCCTTAGTCAAGCGCGGATTCATGGCAATTCAGGAGCTTATAAGGAAAGGTCTTATCCGGGCCGGGCATGACCGATCGGACGGAGGTCTGGTTACAACCCTGCTGGAAATGGCATTTAGTGGAAATTGCGGTCTCACTATTAACGTGTCAGGAGACGAGTCAGCCCTTGAGAAGCTCTTTTCAGAAGAGCTTGGCTACGTTGTTGAGTGTTCTGCTGCACACCTCGATACGGTGATCTCACTTCTGTCAGCAGCTGACGTTCCGGCAATCAAGATCGGTACAGGGTCGCTTGAACACCGGATTTCAATCACCTATAACGACAAGATGGTTCTCGAGGAGTCGATGACCGTTTTACGCCAATGGTGGGAGGAGACAAGCTATCAGCTTGAACGGCTGCAGACCAATACGATTTGCGCAGAAGATGAAAAAGAAAACATCTTTGAACGCACCGGGCCACGCTACCATCTGAGCTTTGAACCAAAACTCACGCCACCGGAATTGAGGCAAAGAGAAAATAAACCGAAGGTGGCGATTCTCCGTGATGAGGGCTCAAATTCAGACAGGGAGATGAGTTCTGCCTTCTTTACCGCAGGTTTTGAACCGTGGGATATCTGCATGAACGACCTGCTGCAGGAGCGTGTGAGACTTGATGATTTCCAGGGCCTAGCCGCTGTTGGTGGTTTCTCCTATGCCGATGTACCCGAGTCGGCAAAAGGCTGGGCGGCAACGATCCTGTTCAATGACATGCTCAAGGAGCAGTTTGATTCTTTCTACCAGCGATCAGATACTTTTTCGCTGGGTATTTGCAACGGCTGCCAGCTGTTTGGACTGATTGGCTGGGTACCCTGGCAGAATATTGAACCCGAGCGGCAGCCGAGATTTGTGCGCAATATCTCCGATCGTTTTGAATCTCGATGGACGACAGTCAAGGTCGGTAAAAGTCCGGCCATGATGCTTAAGGGTATGGAAGAGCTGATATTCGGAATTCATGTTGACCATGGCGAGGGGCGTCTTTATTTTCCTGATCCTTCAATGCGTGACCAGGTTCGTGAGCAGGGATTAACGCCGCTTAGCTATGTCGATGACGGAGGAAACCCGACTGAGTCTTATCCGTTTAACCCCAATGGTTCACCGGATGGATGTGCCGGTCTCTGTTCGCCCGATGGCAGGCACCTTGCCATGATGCCCCATCCTGAACGGGTGTTCCTCCCCTGGCAGGCTCACTGGCTTCCTGAGGATCTGAAGTCTCTTCAGGTAAGCCCCTGGATGAGAATGTTTCAAAACGCTTATGAGTGGTGTAACCGCTCGGTGAATCTGGTGTGAGGCTATGAAGTATCAGTTTTACGGAAAACTGGTACTTCGTAGTTATCAGATATTCTAGGATCTCTGCTTTCTTGCTTCTTCCTTATTACGCATGATTTTCAGGATCGTTTTGTCTGTCTCAACCATGCCATCGTGGCTCAGCCTGCCGAGGTTCTGAATTGTCTGCTCAGGAGAGGAACCTATAATACCATCGGTATCCTTAACACTTATTCCCTGCAGGGAAAAGAGCGCTGCCTGTACGGCGGCACCTGCGGCGGTGTTTAATTTCAAAGCACAGCCTGCCTTGGCCCCATCACAGATAACGCCGGCAAGATCTTCAAGGATGTTCTTAATTGCACCCGCCATATGTTCAACATCGCCACCAACGAGATAGGTAATTCCGGCTGTCGCTCCGGCACCAGCCGCAACCGAGCAGCCGCAGACCGCAGATAGTCTGCCTGTATGGGCTTTCACATAAGCAGTAACAATATGACTGAGCCCGATTGCTTTTAAGACAGTTTCCTCATCCTGGTCGAGGAAGTCTTTAATTGCCCAGATGGGAAGTATGGCAGTGAGGCCGTGATTTCCACTTCCTGCTGAACTCATGGCAGGCAGGTTAACACCGCTCATCCTGGCATCGGCTGCGGCAGAGGTCAGCATACGTGCAGAACTTGTCATGTCTTTTGCCAGAAGCTTCTGCTTTAACTGTCGATCTATTGCCTTGCCAATTCCCAGCCCACTTCCGTACTTAAGCCCATGCTCTGCCAGTGCAACATTATAATCAACGCCTTTTTTCAGGTATGCCAGATCTTCCTCGTCAATTTCATCAAGCAGTTCAAAAATATCGTCAAGTGTCAGGCTCATGAGCCACTCTTCAAGAAGGGCCATGGCAGATTTACCATTTTCCCTGGCAGCCTTTGAAAGCAGTGGTGAGTCTTGAATAAGTTGTCCATTGAGGCTGAGAGAAACAATATTATTGTGGAGCTCTTTCACTTCAGAGGTGGCCACATCCTGTCCACAGGTAATGGTGGTCTTGATATGAAGCCCGGGGTCTTCAATCAGGTTAACTATTACCCTGCCCTGCTCAAGCAATACTTTTGCTTTCATGAGAGCAGGTTCATCAAGCGTCTCAAGTACTTCAAGCCCGCGATGTGGATCGCATCCGCAGGCACCTACTGCTGAGGCAGTATCGAGTCCTGTCATACCGCCGGTTCCCGGTATGATAACGGCCATACCGTTCTTGTAGATATTTGGATCGACCCAGATTTCAATCTGGTCAATCTCCCTGCCGGGAACCAGTGAGGCAGCAGCGGCAGCGCCAAGAGCGATTGCAACGGGCTCTGTACAACCCAGGGCAGGGGTAACTTCCATCTGCAGGATTTCTTTTACGGTAAATACCATTGAAATCTCCAGTAAAAATTTGGGTAAACGATTTTTGCCTAACTGACTACAGCAACTGCCTCGATTTCAACGCTGGCTCCCAGAGGCAGTGCTGCAACCTGAACTGTTGCCCTGGCAGGCGGCGCCTCCGTAAAGAAAGATCCGTACGCAGCGTTAACTTCCTGGAAATTGCTCAGGTCCGTCAGAAAAATTGTCGTCTTGACAATATTATTCAGGCTGGTACCTGCTTCTTGGGCAACGGCTTCAATATTTCTCATGATCAGATTTGTCTGTTCACCGATTGATGCTTCGAGGAGTTTTCCTGTAGCCGGATCAATGGGAAGTTGACCGGAGATAAAGACCAGATTCCCCGTGCTTATTCCCTGTGAGTATGGACCGAGTGCCGCTGGTGCTTTGCTGGTTGCAATCTGTTTGATGCTCATATTTCTCTCCTGTTAACCAAGATGATTTATTGCCTGTCTGGCATGAATCTTTTTCAAATAATTGTAGATGGTATACTTTGAGACACCAATGAGCAGCGCAATGTGCTCAACAGCACCCTTGAATTGAAAGGCACCGTGGATTTCCAGTAGTTCCACCAGGGTTGTCTTTTGATCTGTGCTCATCGTTGCCGGCTGTTTTCCAATTTCAACAACAGCCTGTTCAAAAAGTGCTTCGATGGTCTCCCCCGTTGAATGCGAAAATGTCTCAGGCGAGCCCTGGCTGAGGCCGTTTTCCTCTGACACAAGAAAAGAAGATAATACCTGGCTTGCATTGAAAAAATCTGTAGTATCAAGGTTTATACAGCATGCATAGAGTGGTATATCATTACTGTCTCTGACAAAAATGGTTGTCGATTTCAGTGTTCTTCCATCACCTGAAGTTGTTCGGTAGTTATGCATATCCTCGATTTGATCTGCCGGTTTTTTCAAAGCTTTTACCAGGAGATCTGTGGCCGGCGCTCCTATTGACCTGCCGGTGACGGAACCACTGATATGTACGAGCGATTTGTGCAGATCATTAAGATTGTGGATACATACCTCGCAATTTTTGCCAAACAGGGCCACGATAGCCTCAGCCATCTGTTGAAGATGATGTAATATTCGATCTCGTTCCTGCATTTAGTTGTCCTGTTAGATAATTTCATTGTGCATATGTTCATTATAGAGCGGACGAATCGTAAGTCAACAAAATTTGTTTAATAGTTAAAAATTTTGTTGAATAGAGGGGCCAGTACACTGAACACTGTCCATTTGCCCATTTTGTGATTACCGTGATGATCTTAAAAAGATTGAAAAACCGGAATGAATACAGAGGTTATCAGAGTTTAGAATGAGAAGAGAAAGGATCATTGTTGTTGGCGGCGGAGCTTCAGGGCTCATGGCTGCAGGAATAGCTGCTGAGCGTGGTGCCGATGTGCTTCTCCTGGAAAAGATGAAAACTCCGGCTCGGAAAATCCGTATCTCGGGCAAAGGACGTTGCAATCTGTCTAATAGCGCTGAACTATTTGATTTCATGACTCATTTTGGAAAATCTGGACAATTTCTAAGGCAGTCGTTCAGCAGGTTTTTTACTCCTGAACTGATAGTGTTTTTTGAGTCACGCGGTTTGAAGCTACAGGTGGAGCGGGGCGGGCGAATTTTTCCCGCCCATGGAGATGCCCCCGCTGTAGCAAAACTTCTGCTGAAGTGGGTTGAAGATTCCGGTGTTATTGTCAGATCTGGATCAGCGGTTACCCGTCTCCTGGTTCAAGAAGGTCGGGTAAAAGGGGTGGTGTGCAGTGGCCAGGAGATGCGGGGTGATGCTGTTGTTATTGCCACTGGTGGTGCCAGTTATTCACGGACCGGGTCAACAGGGGACGGTTACAGACTGCTAAAGGGCGTCGGACACTCTGTCGTCCCGCTCAGGCCGGCCCTTGTGCCGCTTGTAACGGAAAAGCAGGCCGTCAGGGGTTTGGCGGGTTTGGAGCTCAGAAACGTAAAACTGCGTCTCTATATTGATGGTAAGAGGAAATCTCAAAATTTTGGGGAACTCTCTTTTACTTCCTTTGGCTTAAGCGGGCCGATTGTCCTGACGGTGAGTCTCATGGCCGTTGATGCCCTTGAGCAAGACAAAAAAGTATCTGTCAGTCTTGATCTCAAGCCGGCACTGGATGATGCGAAACTGGATGCCCGCCTTTTACGAGACCTGCAGAAGCGGGATAAAGAGCCGATGGCTAGTGTCCTTCGCGGGCTGATCCCTCAGCAACTTGTTGGAACCTGCCTGGTAAAAACAAAAATATCCTCTGAACTCATTGCCGGAGAGCTGCCTGCTAAAGCAAGAACAGCCCTTCGTCACTGGCTCAAGGATTTCAGGTTTGAGATAACCGGCTATCGGCCGATTGAAGAGGCAATAGTAACAGCCGGAGGCGTTTTGACCAAGGAGATTAACCCCCACACGATGGAATCAAAAATCATAAAGGATCTCTATATCATCGGCGAACTCTTGGACATTCATGGCGACACCGGCGGCTACAATCTTCAGGCCGCCTTCAGTACAGGCTGGGTCGCAGGCCACGCTGCAGGCAGCGGGGTGAGCTCTTGAAAATGTCGTATTTCAAGACTTGACCCCGGTTTGATTTGATCTGAAGCGCTGCTCTCGTGCTGCAGTATCCTGCCGATAATACTGGGATAAGACCTTATAGAGTTGGAGGTGGTCCTTTTTCATGCGAAGTGGTCGGTCGAAAAAGAGCTCGGTGGCCACGGCGAAAAATTCTGCCTCATTCACGCTGCCGTAAGAATCAAGCACACTCTTTTTTCCCTTCCTGGTCTCTTCTTTCAGGGCAGCATATTCCCTGGAGCAGGTCTCGACCCAGGCCCGATACAGCTTACGACTGTATAAAATGGGCGTCCCGTCAGCAGAACCATCGCGCATGTCGAGTACATGGGCAAACTCATGATAGACAACATTATAACCCTGTTCAGGATGGCGGGCGTTTCGTTGTACGGTGTCCCAGACCAGGATAACCGGGCCTCGCAGGAAGGCTTGACCGAGAATAGCCTGACTGTCAGGAACAATTGCACCGCCTGTAAAGAATATGCCCTGCCGTGATGGGGGAATGGTCACCGTTGTCGGATAGACGATAACGGATTCCAGCCCAGAATATTGAAAGGGAGGTAAGCCGAGGACCAGGAGGCAGGCCTGTGTTGCTATAACGACTCTGATTTCGTCGTTAATCT
>RCNC010000735.1_pt1 | contig 21325 bp, 21 predicted proteins | sample 2041301 | NCBI WGS metagenome assembly RCNC01 (sample SAMN09708231, study PRJNA481090) | Marine sediment metagenome, whole genome shotgun sequencing project. | biome: marine sediment; feature: ocean; material: sediment; isolation source: Sewage treatment plant 13A marine sediment (STP13A) ...
CCGCATGGCCATGAAAAGTAGCGGGTCTACCCGCTTTTTTTATTTCGCAGCAACAACCAGGATATTGTTCCGGGACCCGAAGGAATTCATACTTTGTTTCCTTCCTGATACCACGTTTCCCGCTGCTGTCGCCTTAAATGCTCTCTTAGGGCATAGCGCGCCGCAAAATTCGGGTGTGAAAGATATTCCCGGGTGCTCGTGAGAAACGAAGTCACTAGATCGTCTAAGACGGTATCCTTTCCTTTTTCTGCAATGAAATTGCGTTCCCTCAATTGTTTTAATCAATTTTTCATTCATAGTGACATTTGGCTCCACCTGGATAAAAGTAAGAAATTCCCACGTTTTTCAACATGTTTTAAAATACCGATAAGGCTCAATGCTAGAGACCTTGTAAAAGCTGCCCTGGTGAATACGTTCCTGTTTTCAACCGCGCCTAGAGAGGATATGTCGTTTTGATTTTCTGCATACATATCCAAAAAACGGTCGAATTCCTTTTACCACGCTTATGCAGCAATTGATGTGCCAAATATATAACTTATTGTATTTATAGAATTATTTGTAAATTGAATATTTTTTAGGAATCCACTGTTCCGGTTTTTTAGAGACAACCTGCAGACTGGAAATGGCGGAATGCTCCGTCTGATCACAGAATTCTATAAAATTATGATAATAAACGAACAAGGAACATAAGTTCCGATTTGGCGAAATTAGGAATTGTTGGTTAAGTTTATGCGGCCATCGCCAGTATAATTATAAGATAGCCTTTCCGGTTGCTACCGAGTCGATCTCTTGATATAAGCCGTCAGGCTTGGAATTAATTCCTGTTACAAAAATATTGTTTAAATCCGGATACTCAAATGAAATCGATTTTAGTGGTATGCAAAGATGAAGAAGCGTATCGTCAAATTGAGGCAACTTTCCAATCAGATTGCACGGTGAAAAAAACACCGGAAAAAAGCGGGGCATTGGAACTGCTTCAAAAAGGAAGATTTGACCTTGTTTTTATTGATTTGAATGTCCTCAACAACAAAGACTCCGATGAAAATTACCGTGAGTTACTCCTGCCTTTCTGGCAGATATATCCTTCTGCAGAGATCATTGTTATGGCACCCCAGGGCATGATACGCAACGCCGTCCAGGCGGTTAAAGCCGGTGCCAATGATTACCTCACCTATCCTCTTGATGCCGAAGAGATAAAGCTAGTCTCCGAAACTATTATCAAGGCCAAAATGCTGCAGTCTGAATTGGATTACCTCAGGGATCAATTCTGGCTTGTGGACTCATTTGAAATTTTACGGACCAGCAGTGATCGAATGAGAAAGGTTTTCCAGCAAATCCGCTCAGTGTCACCAACGAAGAGCACGGTGTTGTTAATGGGCGATACAGGAACGGGCAAGAGCGTCCTGGCACAACTGATTCATAAGCACAGCAATCGCAAGGATGCTCAATTTATCAGTGTGCACTGCGGCGCCTTGCCGGATACACTAATAGAAAGTGAAATGTTCGGACATGAAAAGGGAGCCTTTACAGGAGCAGTCCGCAGAAAATTAGGTAAGTTTGAGTTCGCCACGGGCGGCACGATATTTTTGGATGAGATCGGCACGACCACCCCCGCGGCTCAAATTAAACTGCTGCAGGTTCTGCAGGACGGAACTTATCAACGGGTCGGAGGTGAAGAGACGCTGAAAACGGACGTCAGGGTAATCGCAGCCACAAATGCAGATCTGACAAAAATGTGTAATGAGGGAAACTTCCGAAAGGATCTATTTTATCGACTCAACGTGTTTCCTATTGAAATCCCCCCCTTAAAAGAGAGAACGGAAGACATCCCATTGTTTATCGATGCATTTTTGAACAAACTGAACCAGTTCTCTTCAAAAAAGATTCACGGCGTACATCCTCTGGTGTTGGAAACCTTTGCCAAGTATACATGGCCTGGAAATATCCGGGAATTGGAAAATTTAGTGGAACGGGCCTATATCCTCGAGACTTCTTCTGTCTTGACGCCAGAGAGCTTCCCCAATGACCTGTTCGAAAAAGAGACTGTATCCGTCATTATTTCTACCAGTGAGCAAATGACATTATCGGAGGTAAGGCAACGCAGTATTGAAGATATTGAGAGAAATTATCTTAAAGATGTACTGGTGCGCAACAAGGGTAGAATTAACGAATCAGCCCGTGATGCCGGCATCAGTTCCCGCCAATTGAACAAATTGATGAACCGGTACGGTCTGCGCAAAGAAGAGTTTAAGGTAGCTTCAATTCGCCAAGAAAAGACCTAATGAGTATTATCGACTATCGCAACAATTGCCGATAGGTCGAGAACATGAAAGGAAAAATTTAGCTGATTTTAATTTCAAGCAATTTGTTTAAAATACTGGAACTTCGGATTCCGGTATATCCAAAAATCGGATATGACAATTCCGCTTTTGATATCCTCTTAACTCATTGAAAACATATTATTTTTCTACATACCCCCCGATCTATGGAATTTTGAATTCTTTAATCTCCTGAATCTATAGTTCCCGGTTTTAACTCCAACAACTATATTTTTATCAATTTCAGCATGTTATAAGTTTGGCACAACTGTTGCTTAATAGTTGTTGTTGTTATAGTGATATCAGATTTAGGAGGTTAATTCATGGGAAAAAAAGTCAAAAGATTTATTTCGAATTTTGTCATGATTTCAATTGTCTTATGGATGTTTAGCTTTCCTGCACTGGCTGATAAAGTGACCCTTGTCGGTGAAGTCAATGATAACCAGGAAATTGTTGCTGAAGATCAAATATACACAGTTGGAGACAGCGCCGTCGGTGATGATCTGGTCCGCAATTACATCAGTCAAAGGGTAAAGGTCGTCGGTAGGATTGTAGAAGGCGAAGAAGGAAAAATAATTATTGTCGAATTTTTTGAAGTCGTTGAGGAATAGTGCACAAACCGACAAAGCATCGAACTGTTGCTTTATCATAACCGGAGTAAAAAGCCTCAACAGGACATTTATCCATTATTGGACCCATCTAATCGGGAGGTGATCTTTTTGAATAGCGTTAAGAAAAAGAGCAAAAAATCCATGATTTCCTGAATAGTTATCCCGGACCAATGGGATGCAGACGGAAAGGTTATCACAGTGACCATCCATGCCAATGATGAAAAAGTGTTCCTGGTCGAGCACACTAAAATTGGAAATGATTTATTGAACCTCATCCATAAAGAAGTGCAAGTGACGGGAAAAATCAGAGAACGGTTTGACGGCAAGACGAGTATTGGCATCAAAAGCTATAAAGCAGCAAACATAGAACCATTAGAAAAAGAGACATGCAGAGGACACCATGAATCCACACGGCAAATTTATCAGTCACTTTGAGGAAGAATTCAGCCAAAGCGGATCTAATCCGCAGCAATTTTCGGGTATTAGTATTGACTTTCCCAAACAATTTCCAATGCGCCGAAAAAACAAACAACGAATGGGCGGTGTTCAACAGAAGCACAAACGAAATGAGAGAAAGTTAAGTTCCAAATTAAAATATCAGATTGAATGGTAAGGAGGATGAACGATGTTGGAGCGCGACAGATTATATCTTTCAAAATATGCCATTGATCCGGAGATCGAAACTAATTTTGATAGCTATGAAATACCGGATTTTCATTTCGGAACGGATCTATATCCTGATCTGGACAATATCGAAATAGATGGGTTGGATGAGGATTTGTGGAGTGATTAGGATCCCGCTAGGCCGCTATTTTTTTCATTGTGACATCTTACAGCGCTACTCCTGGAGATCTTGAAGCCGCTGTAAGGCAACCTTTGCAGCATCAGGATAAACTCACGATTCCAAGTAACGTGTATCCTGAATCGGCTTTATCGACCGATTGCAGGACACATGAACAGGTATTGCAATTATCAACGTTGGTCAAATGATTAATAAACACTTAGACTATTTTAAGGATCTTCTCACCAGATGGCTCGATGAACTGATGGGCAAAGCGGGCAATACGGTAGTACGTCTAATAGATGCAGAAGATCCTCTATCGGATCCCCTGGATCGAGCGGTTTTCGATACTGAACGCGGTTACACGTTTCGTATCCGCAGCAGAGAAAGTGTACTGATCAATAAGATCCGTGCGTCCCTGGATGACATCGAAGATGGCCTCTATGGCATCTGTGATGATTGCGGTAGAGAGATTTCTATCGAACGCTTAAAGGCCCGGCCGGTCGCAAGGCATTGTATCCGTTGCAAAACCAAGCAAGAGGAGCTGGAGCGATTGACCGGACTCAGTTGAAACCAAATTTCCCAAATATTCCAATTCGGTAAAAATTAATGCACAAATTTGAAAAATCTCCAACAAATAACCCCGTTGATCCTAATAAGATAGCACGGTATTCTTGCTCTAAAGAATTAGACGGAATTGAATTCGATGATAAAAGTTACAATTCCAAAATGAAGGTCGAATGCATTTGTCCCAGATGCGGGCAGAGACATGTAATGACCTTTCACTGGATCGGGAGGGGTACGCCTAGAAAATACTGCCAGCCCTGTAAGGGCCGGTCCAATGAATAACTTAAGAAGAAAGTGGATGAACAAAAGTGATTTAATCAGTGAAGTTACAAAGGTTGTCAGCACGAAAATAGAGGCTAAAAGTGCAGTGGAATGCGTAATCTCCTCTATTACCAAAGCAATGAAAAAAGGTGAGGATGTCGTCTTGACCGGTTTCGGGACGTTTAAAGTTATAAAACAAAAAGCTCGCAAAGGCCGCAATCCCAATACCGGCGAAGAAATTCAAATTAAGGCTACCAAAGCACCGAAGTTCACCCCCGGAAAGGCTTTAAAGGAAGCCGTAAAATAGCGAAACCTTTTATTTGAATCATATTAGAGTTTCACGCGAAAATGCTTACATCAAGCGGCAGAATTCTTCATTGAATTCTGCCGTTTGATATTAATAACGATATAAGGTTTAGGGATCAAAAATGGACAGCAGAAAGCTGCGCTATTCACTGATGATGCTGACGGCGCTCGTCGCTTTCGGCACCATCGGATACTATTTTTTCAGATGGTATTCAACCCGACTCCGACTGAAAAACTTGAAGCCGGTGATGTTATTGTCGTTATCGGGCAAAAAGGAGACCTGAAACGGATGAGAGAGATTCTCTGATCGGGATTTTCGTATGTCCGGTCTATACCGGGGCTTCAAAATCGAAATTTAAACTTGAAAATTGCCTGTTTATCCAGTCAATTGACTGATTCCATCGACATCACTGTTTCCGGATGTGGAGGCCGACAAAATGAAACAGAACAAAATCATCATCGGATGGCGGGAATGGCTGGCGCTGCCGGACCTTGGTATCCAAGCCATTAAGGCCGGGGTCGACACCGGCGCTCGTACCTCAGCATTGCACACCTTTGGGCTGGAGCCGTTTGAGAAAGGCGGAATGCTCAAGGTGAAATTTGGAATTCATCCCCTGCAAAGACGAAAGGATATCGAAGTCAATTGCGTAGCGGATGTTGTCGATCGGCGCCGCGTGACCAGCTCCGCCGGGCAAAGCGAAATGCGCTATGTCATCCGAACCTCTGTCGCTTTGGGAGAATTCAGGTGGCCGATTGAAGTGACGCTCATCAACCGCAAGGCGATGCCCTTTTTCACGTTGCCGGCTTTGATGACTCGGTGGTCGTCAGCGAATCCCTTGACGATTTCAAAGAAGAAATCAGCGAATTGATGCCGTCATCAATCAGCGGTTGATGTCAATACCGATAACCAGTGGGAGTTTACCACTCAAATTATAACGGGGGCCTGCCGGCGGAGGCCGGATTAACTGTTTGACATCTGATTCATGATAATTATAGTCTTTGCCTGCAAGCGATTGAACGCGGAAAAGGAGGTTGTCCCAAGACCATGCCTAAAAATATAGGATTCGTATCCACCCGCTTTGCGGGTACCGACGGCGTCACAATGGAGGCCAGCAAATGGGCTCAGGTATTGAAAAGGGCCGGCCACAACTACTTCTGGTTTGCCGGACTGCTGGACCGCAGTCCGGAAAGATGCTTTCTGGTTCCGGAAGCCTTTTTTCAGCATGAAAAAAATCTCTGGATCGATCGCCAAATCTTCGGCCAAAAAAGACGTGACCCGGCGGTAACCGATGCCATCTATGAATTAAAGACCTTTTTAAAAAAACAGCTTAATGAATTCATACGCAGATTTGATATTGACCTGCTGGTGGCTCAAAATGTCCTGACGATTCCGATGCACATTCCCCTGGGTATCGCCTTGACAGAATTGATTGCCGAGACCCAGATCCCCACCATTGCCCACCACCATGATTTTTACTGGGAGCGGAGCCGCTTTCTGGTAAATGCCGTCGGCGACTATCTGCGGATGGCGTTTCCGCCCAACCTGCCCAGCATCCAGCACGTGGTCATCAATTCCGCCGCCCAGGAAGAACTGGCGCTGCGAACCGGTATTTCCTCGATTGTCATTCCCAATGTCCTTGACTTTGAAAACCCTCCGGCCATCACCCGGCAGGAAACCCATGACTTTCGAGAAGAAATCGGCTTGACAACAGATGATATCCTTATCCTGCAACCCACACGGGTTGTTCAGCGCAAGGGAATCGAGCACGCCATCGAACTGGTCGCGGAACTCGCAGATCCGCGCTGCAAGCTCGTCATATCTCACGAGGCCGGAGATGAAGGGATCGAATATGCCGACTGGCTCAAGGAACACGCCCGGGAGTCCGGCGTAGACCTGCGCCTGCTGAACTTGCGTATTTCCGACCCCATGAATCCGGATGTCAATCGCAAAGACCTCTACACCCTGTGGGAGGTCTACCCCCACTCGGATTTCATAACCTATCCCAGCCTGTATGAAGGTTTTGGGAATGCCTTCCTGGAAGCCATCTACTTCAAGAAACCGCTGCTGATCAACCGCTATACAACTTTCGTAAAAGATATTGAACCTAAAGGATTTGATTTAATCGCCATGGACGGTTATCTGACCCGTAAAAGTGTACAAAAGGTCAGAGATGTCCTGGAATCTACGGAACGCAGAGAAAAAATGGTCCACACCAATTATGAAATTGCCAGCCGGCATTATTCCTATGCAGTGCTGCGTCGATGGTTGAACACGCTGCTGACAAATTTCTTTGGGGTAGATATGTGATTTTGCAGAACTCACAGTTCCGTTAACATCAAGATCGAAATTCAATATTCCTAAACATAATTCTTCAATACTGAATAAATATTGCATTTCTCTCATTTTTCTTTAATTAATGCATAAAATCATGACCGCTCCATGCTCAACCGATTTTCCAATTGAAACCTACATTGATAAAATCCAGCCGCGGGCAAAATGGTGAGATAGGCTCAAACCGTCCTTAAATTGCATTGCCGACAAAAAAAAGATTAATCTTGACAACAAAACCCGCTTTGGTTAATCGGATAGCGCGCACCGAAAACTATTACCCATATGAAAGGAGGAAATGAAATGAATCGTGCCATTTGCAGTGGTAAAATTCAAATTAAAGGTATTGATTTCAAAGTATTGTCCGACGATGAGATTGCCGATATCCACTATGCCAGTCTTGAAATACTCGAAAAAACCGGTGTTTATGTGGAAGATGATGATGCCATTGATCTCTTCCATTCCATCGGCTGCCGTGTAGATAACGATAAAAGAATAGTCAAAATCCCTCACTACCTTGTAGAAAAATCCATACGAACAGCACCGTCCAGAATTGTGCTGGGGGCACGCAACCATGATAAAAGCTATATCATGGCAGGTAAAAGGGTGACGTTCACCTCATTTGGCGAAGGTGTCCGTGTTGTCGATATCAATACCGGTGAAATCAGGGACTCGACCAAAAAGGATCTGGCTGCAGGAGCAAGATTAATGGATGCACTGGATGCCTATGGCGTTTGTCATCGACCTGTTTCTTCATTGGATGTAGACCCCATCGCCTATACACTCCATAATTATGAAGCGCTTGTGAATAACACAGACAAACCGGTTAGCCTAGGACCTGGTGACGGCAGGTGTTTGGAAAAAATCTATCAAATGTCGGCCATCATTGCCGGTGGAGAAGACACATTGGTGGATAATCCCCTAATATGCGCTTCTACCTGCCCGGTAACCCCGTTACGCCTGGTCAAACATTGCTGTGAAATCGGCATGAAGGCTGCCGAACTCAGTATTCCGGTCCGTTTTACAACGATGGCGCTGTCGGGCGCTACCAGTCCGATTACCTTGGCAGGCACTCAGGCTGTTCAAAATGCCGAATTCCTTGCCTGTGTTGTGATGCACCAAGCTGTTAGACCAGGAGCTCCTGTGATTTGCAGCAGTTCAACGACTTCGATGGATCTAAAAAGCGGCGAAGCTGCAGTGGGTTCTCCGGAAATGGCGTTATTCGCGGCCATGAACGCCCAAATGGCTCAATTTTACGGTGTACCTTCCTGGAGCGGCGGGACGTAGACGGATAGCAATATCGCCGGTAGCGCACAAGCCGGCCATGAAAAAACTCTAACAGCTCTCATTGCGGCAATGTCAGGGAACAATGTCTTATACGGAGCAGGAATGTTAGAGTGTGGCATGGTTGTGGATTTTTCCCAATTGTTATTGGATAGCGACATAATTGATATGATAAAGTATTTTCTTGGGGGGGTCGAAGTCAGTGATGAGACATTATGTGTGGATGAAATCAAGGCAGGCGGCCAAATGGCCGATTTTCTGATGTCACCTGTGACCCTGAAATATATGCGATCACAAAGCAGACCGCAATTTTTTGAGCGCATGAATCGTACTACCTGGATAAATGCCGGGAAACCAGACCCCTATGATTTGGCCAAAGAAAAGGTGAAGGATATATTGGTCAACCATCAACCGGCACCTCTTTCTGATTCCGTAGCCGGTGATTTAAGAAGGTTTGTGACTGAAGTGGAAAAAGAATGGGGTGTTGAACCGACAAATCCTGATTTTGATCCGGCAAGCCTGGTAACTGATGCCTGACCAAACTCTTTAACCATTCATAAATAAAATTAAAAAAGAACTCACGATTTGATCGTAAGCGGCTGTATTTATTATGGTACGGCCGTTTAACGCTTTGATTCCTGTAATCAAGCCGTGAAATCTCGCTTTGCGGGTGCAGGATCCATCGACAAGCACAGAACAAGTTCGAACTCCCGCCCGAACTGCGGCGGGATTTCGCTGCCGTTCAACCTGCCAACTTGGTTCATATCCTACTTTGATCCAAAATAAAACGGGATTGAGACGGTTTTAGGCTCAATCCCGTTCTACGTTTTCTGGTACACCCGTTGAACTCCTTAATATCTAAAATTGAGACATGAAATCCCGACTAGCGGGGGGCAGGATTCGAACCTGCGGCCTAAGGATTCCAAGAGCAGGAATCTTGAAAAACAAAAATGTGGTAATTTCAAATGTTTGATTCTATACTACTTTTTTAACTAATTTTTGGTTTCGTTTCGAACTGTTTGGAAATATTTGACATTGACGGGCACAATTTGGGCACAATACAATTGATAGGTTCCAAATCGTTGAAGTAAATTATCCTCATCTTAAAAGGCGGAGTATACACGTCACGATTTTCAGAAAAGAAGAACTGGCTGCCGATTATAGTTGTGATCTTAAGTTGAGAGACGGCCTTCGGCCTGTTTTTTTCGAAGTGGCCGACCTAAATGCTAAATCGGGTTTTACTTCAAAACCTGATCGACCACTTCTGTTAATTCATCGATCGTGATAATTTTGAGATCATTTTGGATCTCTTCCGGAATTGCTCTGAGATTGGCTTCGTTTTTGATTGGGAAGACAACGGTTTTAATCCCGGCCCGGTGAGCGGCAAGAATTTTCTCTCTGACGCCACCGACCGGCAGTATCCGGCCGGTCAATGTCAACTCTCCAGTCAGGGCCGTATCCCGGCGGCAGGGTCGGTCGGTGATCAGAGATAGCAGGGCGACGGCGATTGTCAAGCCGGCCGAAGGACCGTCTTTGGGTATCGCTCCGGCGGGTACATGGATGTGGATATCGTGTTTTTCAAAAAAATCTTCCGGTATTTGATAGTCGCCGGTATGACTGCGGATATAACTCATGGCGGCCTGGGCGGACTCCTTCATCACATTGCCCAGCGAGCCCGTCAGAATCAGCTGGCTTTTGCCTTTCATTTTGGTGGCCTCTATAAATATAATCTCTCCCCCGGTGTCCGTCCAAGCCAGGCCGGTGGACACGCCGATTCTATCTTTGGCCTGGGTGACCTCGTGATAAAACTTTTTGGGCCCCAATAGCGTCTCCACAAGTTCCGGTGTGATGCTGACGGTTTCCTCGCTGAATTCACGGTTTAAAATAGCTCTGGCAATCTTTCTGCATAGGGCTGCGATCTGGCGCTGAAGGTTCCGCAGACCCGCCTCGCGCGTATATTCTCTGATTATTTTTCGAACCGCTTCTTTCGTGAACCGGACGGAATGCTCGGCGAGCCCGGCGGCATGCTCTTCTTCCGGGATCAGATATCTGAACGCAATCTGCTCTTTTTCCAACTCCGTGTATCCGGAAAGCCACAAGACTTCCAATCTGTCCAACAGCGGTTCCGGTATGGAATCGACAGTATTGGCCGTCGCGATAAATATGACTTTTGAAAGGTCAAAGGGGACGTCCAGATAATGATCCATGAAATGGGTGTTCTGCTCGGGATCGAGGACTTCCAGCAGGGCCGAGGCTGGATCTCCTTTGAAATCTTGGCCGATCTTGTCAATCTCATCCAGCATAAAAACCGGGTTTTTGGCCTCACACCGCCTGATTTCCTGGATGATGCGGCCGGGGAGCGCCCCCACATAGCTGCGGCGGTGGCCCCTGATTTGCGCCTCGTCCTTCATACCAGCGAGAGAGATCCGGATAAATTTCCGATGCATACTCCTGGCAATGGACATTCCAAGTGAAGTCTTGCCCGTACCGGGCGGTCCAACAAAGCAGAGAACCGGACCGCGGGACTCAAACTGATCACGCTTGTTACGCAACGCCTTCCTGACGGCCGATCGGATTTCGTCGAGCTTCAACGGTTTAGCCAGAAAGTGGCAAGACCCTTTGCGCATGGCCTCAACCGCCGTTGGAACGGTTGCATATCCGGTGATAATGATCACCTCCGTGGAAGGGTCGATCTGCTTGGCCCTCTCGAGAACCCCCATGCCATCCACCTTTTCCATCTTCAAATCCGTCAGGACCACATCAAAGCTTTCATTTTCCAGTAACTCCAGCGCCTCTGCCCCGCTGGAAGCGGTGCGGACCTGATAGCCTTCTTTGGTGAGGACATGTTCCAGATTCCGGCGGGCCATTTTTTCGTCATCGGCCACCAGCATCTTATGCTTGCGCGAGGCCATTAATATTCTTACCGCCAGGTGTTCCAGGATGCGGTCTTTTATTTCGGAAAGCCCGAAGTGCTCCTCATCAAGAATGGCCTTGGACGTTTTGATTTCTAAATGGTCTTCGGTCATCCGGTTCCAGGGAAGGCTCACGAGCAAATCGATATAGTTGATTCCAATGGTATATTCCGCGGTGGACGGCCCCATTTTAGAGATTCTATCAATCTCCTTCAAGGCAACCTTCTCGACATGCTCTGGCATGAGCGCATCGCGGACCGTTGCTTGCAGCGCTTCGATTTCCGAAATAAAATGCTCTTCTTCTTCGCCTCTTTTAAATATTCGCATCCCCATTCCTCCCGGGTTTTCAAAATCTCGGCGCCTTGCAATATGAACAAACGGCTAATGTCGTCTACGGAATTTAATCCAAGCCTCTCCAGCCGGCGCTTCTGATCAATCTGTCGGGATTCAGCGCCCAGGTTTTTACAAAAGAAACCTGCGATTAGCTTAACACAAAATACAACTAGTTCAAAGCTGAGATTGCCAGGAGATTACTCCGGAATCCACTGGGGAAAGGCCGCTCGCGGTGATGCTCTTGCGGGTATTCCGTTACAATTTGCAACAAATCAGTGTGTTTAAGAAACAGTAGTTAACCAACTAATATTTATTCATATTTACAAACCTTTAAGAATTTTGTTGCATATTGCAATAGTTTCTGATGTTTTCGTTTTTGGGCATTTAAATTATAACTATCTGTAATATTATATAAATACGACTTTAAAGAAAGATGGTACGCTAATTGCTAACCACTAGCATAGATTGCGAGAAGGAGACGACAACAATGCAAAATATGAAAAAATTGATAGACAGCTTTGAACGCATCATGGTGGCAGTTACTTTCGCAGAAGCGGGGGATCAAGAGACCGCACTGAAAATTATGAAAGAGAAACCCACCAACAGGCGCAAACAGGCAGGGTTGAACATCAGAAAACATGTCGATCGACGCCCCGTGCTCAGAACTTAATTAAGAACCCGGCAACCACAGGTCGAGTCAAAACGATGGAAAAGATTCTTTTAGCCATTGATGGCAGCACGCCTGACAGCAGGATATTCAGCTCTGCAATCTCCCTTTGCAAACGCATGCGCACCGGCCTGGATGTCCTTCAGATTATCGGTCTGCGCAGCTGCAAAAAGCATCTAAAAAAAGTAACGCAGGGCGCTCGGCACGCACAAAGCGCTTTCGAAAACGCCATGGTTGCGGCCACTTTTGCAGAGGCCGGACAGCATGAGATCGCCGAGCAGTTGAAAATGCAGACTTGCGAAAATTTAGAGCATTTGATCCCGCAGTCTGAAAAAGACGGCATCGATTTTCACCTGACGCTGAAATCCGGGAACGCCGATGAGGAAATCGTTCGCTATGTAAGTGATCACCGGGATGTGGTTCTGACGATCTATGCCGCGTCCGGATCAGCGAATCAGCCGGCGTGTGAATCCGTGATAATAAAAAAGAATGTGGTCCGGCAGATCGGGCAGAAATTATCCACACCCCTTGTGATCATGAGGGAAATGTGAACCGACCGAACAACGGTCTTGACAAGGAGGATGTATATGAGGGCAAAATTTTTCGGTAAATTACGAAACAGAACGCGAAAACTTATGGGGCGAATGGACCAATACCAGGAAGCCATCACTTTTGCTGAAGCCGGTCAGTCGGAACATGTCAAGGAATTGCTCATGGCGGATGAAGGTGAGGAAAAGACCGGCTCTAAACTGCTCGTCGTGGGAAGAGAAAGCACGTTTTCCCGTGAGATCATCGACTATGCCCTTGAGATGGCGCAGCGGATGTCCTATGAAATATTGGCCTTGAATTCGGTAGCGCTTTCCTGTGAGACTTTCAATTTATTCTCACTATCAAGCAAAAAGCTCTGTCAGGAATTCCGTGAGATCTCGGAAGAAAACGTCAGGGTATTCAAGGAAGCGGTCGAAAAGACCGGCATTCCCTTTTCCCATGCAGTTAAATTCGTTGAACCGGATGAAGCTCTCGAAGAAATTAAAAGAGAATATAAAGACATCGAATTTGTGATTTCAGAAGCAGAGGAAGAACAGGTCACCCGCCGGGTCGAAGAGGGTCAAAGGGTAAGACAGGATATTTTTGTATATACAATGGTTTGATCCCAAAGAATTGGGATGATAATCAAAGCAGATAATTACCCTCTGTTAAACGGATCTGAGGGTGGTTTTCTGCTTTTCTTATTGGCATAAAAATGGGCAACATGTTTTTCTAGCGTTATTGCTTTGAGGAGGTAAAAATGGATACCCACTTTTACTTAAGTGTTCTGCTGATTGTGTTTGTGTTCTTCTTATGTTACTGGTTCCGAAAAGGAAAAACGGAAAACTGAGGCAGGCCACGAAGACACAACCGATGAATTCTTGTCCACTGGGGCAAGTGTGATCTGAAACCGATAAAATGAGGTTGCGGTTATGACTCCTGAGATGATTTTGACCATTCTTGTTCTGGCTGTTGTTGTCGTTCTTTTTATCTTCGAGTGGGTTCGGGTCGATGTGGTGGGAATCCTGATGATGGTATTGCTGCCTTTATTAGGCCTGATTTCGCCCAAGGAGGCTTTTGTGGGCCTGAGCAGTGATGCGATTCCGGCCATTATAGCGCTTTTTATCGTTGGCGCCGGGCTGGACAAGACCGGCATCATGAACCGCATTTCACGGCCAATTATTAAACTTGCCGGGAAAAGTGAAAAGACCCTTATTATTCTTATTTCCGGTACCGTGGGAATTATTTCGAGTATGATGCAAAATATCGGAGCAGCCGCGCTCTTTTTGCCTGCCACGCAACGGATTGCTAAAAGAATGCAGCTGCCGGTCTCCAGGATTCTGATGCCCATGGGATTTTGCGCCATAATCGGGGGAACTTTAACCCTGGTCGGGGCCAGCGTAACCATTCTTTTGAATGATCTGATGGTGTTGGGGGGCAAAAAGTTAGAACCTTTCGGAATGTTTACCCAAACTCCCATCGGACTCTGCCTGCTTGCCACCGGAATCCTTTATTTTGTCGTGTTCGGTAAATTTGTGCTGCCTGCCGGTGACGGCAAATCAGATAAGAGTATCACCGTTTCCCTGATGGAAGAATATCGGGGGCTGGGAAATCTTTTTGAAGTCCATGTTCCAGATGACTTCAGCGGCCATCGGACGCTGGGTGAACTGGCTATTCGAACAAAATTTCTTTCGACCATCGTTGCCATAAACCATTCGGATGATAAGGAAAAAATCTTCGTTTGTGAAAAGACGCATACCGTCTCGGCCGGCGATGATCTTGCCATTATCGGGCACAAAAGAAATATACTCAAACTCGCCGAGGAATACGGATGGCAGGTCAAAGACGGGCTGCAAGTGTTTGCAGAGAGTTTATCAGCTACCAATGCCGGGATGGCGGAAACGATTGTTTCGCCAAAATCTGAATTCGTCGGAAAAACCATGGCGGAAACCAACCTCAGAATTTCCTCCGGACTTAATCTTGTGGCGCTGTTCCGAGGTAACAAAATATTTTATACCGGTTTAAATCGCATCCGGCTGCAAATGGGAGATACCCTCTTGCTTCAGGGGCCCTGGGAAAAATTCCATATCCTGAGAAACCGGCCGCATCCCAGAAGCTTGACGTTTGCGACCCCCCTGGAGGGTGAAATACTGCGCCCGGGCAAAGCAAAACTAGCCATCCTGTGGTTTGTGGTCGTGATGGTGATGATTATCGTCTTTAAGACAAAAGTTCCCGTCGCTTTTTTGACCGGGGCCCTGGGTATGGTCATCACCCGCGTGCTTTCCATTGATGAGGCTTACCAGTCCGTGGATTGGATGGTGGTCTTTTTATTGTCCGGTCTGATTCCCCTTGGCATCGCCTTTGAAAAAACCGGGACGGCCGCCTATATTGCCCGAACCATTTTAAACCTCATCGGCCACCCCTCTCCGATCGTCATCCTGAGCGTGGTCGGCACCTTAACCTCTTTTTTCACTCTCATCATCTCCAATGTCGGCGCCACGGTATTGTTGGTACCCCTGTGCATGAATTTGGCTGCCATGGCCGGCGGGGACCCGCGCATGGCCGCTCTGGTAGTGGCGCTGTCGGCCTCAAATACCTTTATGCTCCCCACGCATCAGGTAAACGCCCTGGTGATGCGGCCCGGCGGATATCGGGCCGTGGATTATGCCAAGGCCGGGGGGATCCTGACCTTTCTCTTTTTGACTGTGGAACTGACAGTTCTGTACTTTTTTTACGGCATCCAGTAGACAACTGGGTTCCATTAGCCTCAACCGGCTAAAGGGAATCAGGTTATTGGGTATTTGCAAAACCACGTCGGTATAATTATCCTGATAACGCAAATAAATGATTGGGGGAAAAGATTATGGCTATCATCACTATTTCTCGAGGATGCTACAGCCATGGGAAAGAGATCGCCGAAAAAGTCGCCGCAAAGCTCGGGTACGAATGTGTGTCCCGGGAGATTCTGTTCGAGGCATCTCATTTTTTTCATGTGCCGGAAATGAAGCTCTTGCAATCGCTTCATAATGCGCCCTCAATTCTGGAGCGTATAACCCACGACCCGGACATGTACCTGTCTTATGTGCAGGCTGCACTGCTCGAACATGCCAAGAAAGATAACATGGTCTACCATGGGCACGGCGGTCATCTCCTTCTGCCCGGGATCTCCCATGTGATTAAGGTGCGGGTGATGGCCGAGCTCAATCAGCGGATCGAATTTTTGCAGCAAAAGCAAAATGTATCCAAAGACGAAGCCGCCGCGTTAATAAAAAAGGAAGACATGGAAAGAGCCCACTGGACCCGATATCTATATAAAATGGAAATCGATGATCCGCAGATTTACGATATTATTATTAATATCGGCCGCTTGACAACTGAGGATGCCTCTGAAATAATCTGTGCCGCGGATCGGTGCGATACCTATAAGGACACGCCGGCGTCAAAAAAAGCCCTCTATGATCTGGCCTTAAGCAGTCACGTAAGGGCGGCATTGCAGACGGTCTGTAAAGCGGAGGTCCGTGCCGATGATGGTATCGTTCATATCAAGGTTCCGGCGCAAAAAATCAGAAAAACAGACTATGCCACTCCCAAAGTCCAGGCCTATGTTAAAGGAAAAATCCAAGAGGATTTAATGCAAGAGATTGAGGGGATTGTAAAAAAAATTCCGGACGTTAAAGAGGTTTTCTACGACATTGAACCGCCATATTACACCTGATATTTCCCGACACCTGTAAGGTGCGCCCGGATCGGCAGCGGAGCGAAGCAAGATTTTCAGTCAATTTGAATACGCCATTTACTTGCATGCCCTCCGCCCGAGTTGTAGACAGAATATGGTAAGTTAAAGATGAAGATCAGTATACGCAAGAAGATCATTGTTGTCCTTTCGCTCTTTCTGCTTGTCGGGGGATCGATGTGGCTTTTGAACTACTATAAGCATTACCTGCTGAATCAAAAGCTTCAGATTCTCGAGAAAAAAGATGATCTTTTCAACACCATCCTGGAAGCCCGCCGCTATGAGAAAAATTACTTTTTATACATGGGGGCAAAAAATCTTGAAGATTCAATTTCTTATGTGCGTCAGGCCAAACAAAAACTGGTCAACATTATACAAAGATACGGCCGCTATACCGTCGACAGAAATCTGGAGAACAAGCTGGATAATTTGCGGCAATACGAAAAAGCCCTATCGGACTTACTCGTGCTTCAGCAAAAAAAGGGGCCGCCGGAAACCAACCCTGATCTGCTGGAGACTTTCTCCAAGCGGCAGGAAAACATCCGAACTCTGGCAAGAAACATCACCGTGGATATGGAGGAAGTCCTCACCCAGGAGCGTCGCTATGTCAATCGTCTCATTCTGGAATCGAAAATTTATCACTTTCTGGCTCTGGCGGGTATTGTTACCCTGTCAATATTGACCGTGCTGTTTTTGATCTTCAATGTCAATCGTCCCCTGAAATCCATCGAATCCGGCATCCACAAAATTGTCGAGGGAGATTACCAGAATATACCTGCTATTTCCAGCGGCGATGAGTTCGAATCCCTGGTGACCAGTTTAAACCATATGATCAACGAATTGAAGAAGCGCAACGATCAACTGGTCCAAAGTGAAAAAATGGCTTCGCTGGGAACCCTGACATCCGGTGTGGCCCATGAATTGAACAACCCGCTAAACAATATTTCCACCTCGGTTCAGATCCTGCTGGAAGAGCTGGGAGATGCGGACCTGGAATACCAAAAAGAGCTTCTAACGGAAACGGAAGGTCAGATACAGCGTGCACGGGATATCGTCCGGGCCTTGCTGGAATTTTCCCGCAAGGGATCCTTCAGCCTGAAACGGGTTAATTTCCAGGAAGTGGTGGACGGCACCCTGAAATTGATCAAAGGGGAAGTGCCGACCAATGTGCAGCTCACGGTTGAAGTTGCCGATAACATCCAGGGGGAAATGGATCCGCGCCGGATTGAACAGGTTCTGATTAACCTTATTTTAAACGGTATCCAGGCCATGGAAGACGGGGGCGTTTTAAGCATCAGGGCCTTTCGGAAAAGCAACGACGCCGAATTCTGTTTTGAAGTCTCCGATACGGGCAACGGAATCCCCCCGCAAGATTTGGCCAAAATTTTTGATCCTTTTTTTACCACCAAAGATGTGGGTAAAGGATCCGGCCTGGGGCTTTCCGTGTCGCACGGCATCATCGACCAGCATGGCGGTCGAATAGAAGTAAAAAGTGAAGTGGGTCGCGGCACCACTTTTAGCGTCTTTTTACCATCCCTGGGACTTTAATTTCCGGCCGAGGCAAGCCGCAACCACCGAATCGAAACTACGACAGATTTCGATTGAAACCCATCTTTTTTTCCACTATTCTATTCCCCTAAACGCACGCGCTATCTTTTAAGCACCATTATCCGGCAATCCAGGTTGAAAGGAGAATTCATGCAGACATCCGCAGATAGGATACTTGTCGTGGAGGATGAGGATATTGCCCGTCGTAACCTTGACCACATCCTTAAAAAGGAGGGATACCATGTCGTTGCGGTCGCCCGAGGGACCAAAGCGCTGGATTTGTTGCGGCACCAGAACTTCGACTTGGTTCTCACGGATCTTAAGATGGAGAAGGTGGACGGCATGCAAGTGCTTGAAAAATGCCGGGAGCTTCAGCCCCATACCGAAGTGATCATGATCACGGGGTATGCGACGGTGGACTCTGCGGTAGCGGCCATGAAAGAAGGCGCTTATCATTATATTGCAAAGCCATACAAAATTGACGAGATCAGACAGATTGTCGGCCAGGCCCTCATGAAGCGTCGACTCCAGCTGGAAAACATGGAACTTAAGGAATCGCTTAAAAAAGCACAGCCGGTTCCTTTTATTGTGGGAAAAAGCAACGCAATCATTGGTGTATTAAAAACCATTCAGCAAATTTCTTCCTCCGATACGAACGTAATAATCCTGGGCGAGAGCGGCACCGGCAAGGAATTGGCGGCCAAGGCGATTCATCATCTCAGTCCGCGCTCCGAAAATAAATTCGTGGCATTTAACTGCGGCTCGTTTAGCGATGAACTCATGGCCAATGAGCTATTTGGCCATGAAAAAGGGGCATTCACCGGCGCTGTCCAGGAAAAAACCGGGTTGTTGCAGGCGGCCCACCGGGGCACGGTCTTTCTGGACGAAATCGGGGATATGCCGATGAGCATGCAGGTGAAATTGCTGCGGGTAATACAGGAAAAAGAGCTTCTGCGGGTCGGCGGGGTGAATCCCATTCCGGCTGATGTGCGTTTTATCGCGGCCACCCATCGCGATCTTCAAGAAGACGTGCAAAAGGAGCATTTCCGGCATGATCTATACTATCGGCTCAACGTAATTGCTTTGCGGCTCCCGGCCCTGACCGAACGCGTGGATGATATTCCGCTGCTGGTCAATCATTTTTTGGCCCACAAGAGCAGCGCCATGAAAAAAGAGATCGATGCCGTTGAGCCGGAAGCCATGGACCTGCTGAGTCGGTACAGCTGGCCCGGCAACGTGCGGGAGCTGGAAAACGTTATCGAAAGGGCCGTGGCGCTGGAAAACGAACCCATAATCCGGGTGGCTGAACTGCCTGATTACATTCGCCATCTTTCTATTGAAACCTATCGCCACCATCCATCGGATATTCCCACCCTTGCGGAGCAGGAGCGGCGATACATTCAGTGGGTTCTGAACAGGAGCGATGGCAACAAAACCCGTGCGGCAAAAATAATGGGGATCGACCGGGTCTCTTTATGGCGGAAGCTTAAACGATACAGGATCGAATGATGGACTTGTTGTCAGGCCAATTCTTTTTATCGATACCAGACCGAAAAAGATTGCAATCATTTTATAGGTTCCCCCCGCCGGATTGCTGGTCAGGAAGGCAATCATAAACGTTGGCCAGAAATAAATAAACACTATAGTCAGTCATCTTCGTTGAAAAATTGCCTTGACATAATGGTATAACAGTTATATTAAATATTTTATGAGAATCAAGTTCGATAAGAAAAAGAGCGGACAACTTCAAAATGATCCAAGGCGAAAAATCGGATTTGAAGAAGCGCAAGAATTATTCGATAATGTCATTTATCGAAGATCAACATATCGCCTATCCACATCGATGGCGTACAACAGGTTGGGTTCGGGGAGAATTGTATACGATAGTTTACGAAGAAAGAAAAGATAAGGAGGGCGAATACTATCGCCTTGTTACGCTTTGGAAAGCAACCAAAATGGAAAGATTAAATTATGAAGAAAACACCTAAAAAAAAGACTCCCACAATAGATGAAATATCTGAGATGGCAGCCGAGGGAAAGGATGTTTCAGAATATTTTACCAGAAAATTTAGAGTAAGACAGCCGCTTGAAAAGGCCAAAATTCAGAGGGTCAATGTGGATTTTAATCTTGATATGCTTGAAGAATTAGATGCGCTTGCAAAAGAACTTAACGTCAGTCGTCAAGCAGTCATTAAAATATATTTGCGCCAGGCACTTGATCAGCATCTAATTGCTTTGCAGAGGACACGTTAAATGTATCGAAATATATTTGGGGTCATAAAGCATCGATTCTTGGCCTGCCGATGCAAGGCATTCCTCTTGACGCTATTGCCGTAGCCGATGCCGCCACCCATGATGGAGAAACCTTTTTCCCGCATGTGGTTCGTCTGTTTGCACAATATCCTGAAGTAAGATCGTGGATTGATACAGTGCTCTATGACAGTGCCTGTGATAGTCAACCACTCAAGGATAAGTTCCGAGACCAATTAGGTATCGCGCTGAAGGCATCGCTCAATCCTCGCAGAAAAAAAACCGTGACGGAAAATTTGCCAAAAGGAATAAAAAAACTTACAGCCTATGGCAACCTGGTATGCAATGCCGACTTTGAGATGGATTACCAAGGGGCACGATACAAAACGGAGAAGTTTATTTACCAAGCGCCTTTGGATGCAAATGGGACAAGTGTTTGCGATAACTGCGAACAAAAACCAATGTGTTGCCCCCTTGCTCTAAATGGACGTATTGCGCAAGTATCATTTGACATGCTCGCTCATATCGACTCACAAGATCCCCCGATGGCCAAGCGATTTAAAGCTATCATGACACGGCGCCCATCGGTGGAGCGAATGATTAAACGCCTCAAATGCGACCTGGGTGATGACAGATTAAAAAAACGTAGTAACGCATCGTTTCAAGCTTACCTTGATAAAACAATGATTGCATTTCACATTCTTCTAAGGAACTGAAAAGGAGTCTGCAACAAGAAAAAATCTTAACAGCAGAAGTACGTCATAAATCCACAATTTTTCTGGTTATTTAACCTGAAGTACAGCAGCTTACTGCTTTAAACAATTTTTCAAAGAACATTAACCAAATTTAAAATATTGAACTTACAATTTTGTAATTTTTCCCGATCAATTTTAAGTT
>RCNC010000736.1_pt1 | contig 21319 bp, 20 predicted proteins | sample 2041301 | NCBI WGS metagenome assembly RCNC01 (sample SAMN09708231, study PRJNA481090) | Marine sediment metagenome, whole genome shotgun sequencing project. | biome: marine sediment; feature: ocean; material: sediment; isolation source: Sewage treatment plant 13A marine sediment (STP13A) ...
CCTTTTGATGCCGCCTCGGAGTCTGGGTTGATCGCTGTGATCACCAGACCGTTTTCAACGGAAAGCGAGAACTGATCGGACAGATCTGGTGTGATTTCAGACAGCATCAGGCCCAAAATCTCTGATTCCTCGGGCGTCTCTTCTTCTGTGGACGCAGGGAATGCGACCGCTTCAGACGTTTCGCGACGCCCAAGCACAACAGTCAAATCCGCCATGTCACCATCACGCAGTACAGCCACGGGAACTTCTTTGCCAACCGGAGAATTGCCAACGATCCGTACCAATTCGCGTGTATCTTCGATTGCGACCCCGTCAAAATCCAAGATCACGTCGCCTGCCAGCATGCCTGCGTTTTCCGCAGGACCCGGTGGGACGTCCGTGACCAAAGCACCGCGTGCCATATCAAGACCTTCGATTGCATCAACCATGTCGGGTGTCACATCCTGAATGCGCACGCCCAACCAGCCACGGCGGGTTTCGCCGAACTCGATCAACTGATCCACGACATTCATGACAACAGCAGAGGACATCGCAAAGCCGATGCCGATTGAGCCACCGTTTGGCGACAAGATCGCTGTGTTCACACCGATCACTTCGCCGTTTGTGTTAAAGAGGGGACCACCAGAGTTACCGCGGTTTATCGCGGCGTCTGTTTGGATGTAATCGTCATATGTCCCTGACAACGCGCGATTGCGGGCAGAAACGATACCAGCGGAAACCGAGAACCCTTGGCCCAATGGATTGCCCATCGCCATCACCCAATCGCCTACACGTGCACCGACGCTGTTGCTGTCACCGAATTCCACGAAGGGTAGATCTTCTAGATCGACCTTAAGAACCGCAATGTCGGTGTTGGGGTCAGTACCGATCAATTCTGCTGGCACACCAGCTTCGCCGCCGGGGAAGAATTCGATCAAAATCTCATCGGCACCTTCAATGACGTGATTATTCGTAACGATATAACCATCGTCCGAGATCACAAAGCCAGAGCCCAGCGCTGATGATCTGCGTGCGCCGTCGCCCGGGCCGCGTTCCGGATCATTAAAGAAATCCTCGAACGGGGATCCGTCAGGGACCAATCCTTGGGGACCGGTGCGGCCTGCAATCATTGTGCTTGTGGTAATGTTGACCACTGACGGGCTGATCTGTTCAGCTAGATCGGCGAATGTCACTGGACGCTCTTGCGCATTGGCAAGGGTGACCTGTGCAAAGATCATTGCGACAGCGACGGCCAATGTGGTGATGAAAGCCATCAACAGGCGGCGGGCGCGCTGTTGGTCTTGTTGAATTGCGATTGCCTTGGACTTCACGGGGCAAATCTCCTTTGTTTGAATGCGGGCATGCGGATAGTGCCACCCTTTCAGCTTATGATGATCTATGTAGGGCGCGCATTGTGCAACGCAAACTTAACGCACTGGTTCTCAATTACATGTGAAGGTTCGTGTAGTAATTCGGATCACAGCCGCAAAAAGCAAAAGGGCCAGCGTTGCCGCCGGCCCTTTCGATCGCGTTTGACTTGAAAGGTTATTCGCGCGCCCGACCCGTGTCAGACTTGAGGTAGTTAAAGAACTCGTTGTCTGGCGACAGAACCATCGTGGAATTGCCCGATGTCAAAGCCCGCTGGTAGGCGGTCATTGAGCGGTAGAACTCAAAGAATTCCGGATCGGCACCAAAGGCACTCGCGAAAATCTCGTTCCGGCGCGCGTCGGCCTCACCCTGAACGATCTGGCTGACACGCTGTGCGTCGGATACCAATTCAATCACGGTACGATCTGCACCCGCACGAATACGCTGAGCGGCCTCGTTACCACGCGCACGTTCGTCTGCAGCTTCGCGATCACGCTCTGCCTTCATCCGCTCGTAAGTCGCGTTAAGGTTTTCAGGTGGCAAATCTGTACGCTTCAAACGTACGTCAATAACCTGAAGTCCCAGCGAACGCGCTTCTGCGATAGCAGAGTTGCGGATCCGCAGCATCAATGCCGCACGGTCAACCGACAAGATATCGTTGGATGTAACCGAACCCAGAACCTCACGCGTTTCAGCGCGCAAAATACTGTCCAGACGACGTGCTGCTGCCTCTTCACCACCAGCACCAACGGCGCGGCGGAACTGCTCTACATCGGAAATCCGGTAGCGCGCAAAGGCATCAACGACCAAACGACGGTCATCAGACGGGGTGATTTCCAGCGGATCAAGATCACGGCTTAGGATGCGGTCGTCATAGCGCACGACCTCTTGGATCAGTGGGATTTTGAAACCCAGACCCGGTTCTTCCTGAACCCTGACGATTTGACCAAACTGGAGAACCAGTGCTTTTTGACGTTCGTCCACGATAAAGACCGAAGACATGACGCCGATGACGATGACCGCAATAGCGGGCAGAAGAAATGCTGTTTTACGCATTAGTTGGACCCTCCAGTAGTAGGTGTGCGGCGAAGTTCATTTAGCGCCAAGTAAGGTACGACGCCTTGTCCGCCCTCACCTGCATCGTCGAGCAAGATAATGTCAACGCCGCCAAGGACGCTTTCCATTGTCTCAAGATACAGACGCTTGCGTGTCACTTCTGGTGCTTTTTCGTATTCGGCCAAAACAGCAGAGAAACGGCTGGCTTCACCTTCGGCTTCGTTCACCACGCGGGCGCGGTAACCTTCAGCTTGCTCTAGGATCTGTGCGGCTTGACCACGTGCTTCAGCAACCACTTGGTTTGCATAGGCGTCGGCGACGTTCTGCACACGGTCACGTTCTTGCTCAGCATCCTGCACCGCGCGGAATGACGCGATGACCGGCTCTGGTGGGTCAGCTTTGTCAAAGTTCACACGAATGATGTTCACGCCACTGTCATAGATATCAAGCGTCGACTGAATAGAATCGCTCAGACGGTCTGCAATCGCACCACGGTCCCTGTTCAAGATCGGGGCCAGTTCGGATTGTGAAATAATCTCGCGCATCGCGGATTCGGCGGTTGCCGCAATCGTTTGTGGTGGATCAGCAAGGTTAAAGAGGTAAAGCTGTGGATCAGTGATGTTCCAAACAACCTGGAAATCGATGTCGACGATGTTTTCGTCGCCCGTCAGCATCAGGCCTGCGTCGCTACCTGTCCGGCTGACTCCGATGTCGATGTTCCGCTCTGTTGTCACAGCGAGGATCTCGCGCGACACAACCGGCCAAGGTGCAAAGTTCAGACCAGATTCGCCGACTTCGAGGAATTCACCCAAGAAAAGCTCGACCGAGCGTTCTTCGGGACGGACTGTGTAAAATGACGCATAAAGCCAAAGGCCAAGTGCAGCCAAAAGACCAAGGCCGATAGTTCCGCGTGTCAGTTGCGGGCTTTCGCCGCCACCGCCGCCACCGATCCGGCCTTTGCCGTCACCGCCGCCGCCCATAAGGACGCGCAGTTGTTCACGGCCTTTGTTCACAAGATCATCGATCTCGGGGATACCAGACCCATCATTGTTAGGTTTGCGACCACCGTTCTCACGGTCGTCCCCGCGGTTGTCATCGTCACCCCCGCCTGAACCATTGTTTCCACCGCCGCCCCATGGGCCACCCGTATTTCCTGCCATCGTTTCCCTATGCTTCCCTTGCGCCATGCCCGCCTACGCGAACGTTCCATTGTCATGTGTGTCTTAATCGTGCGAAATCAAGCGTTCCGCACGGGTTCCTTCATCGTAACCAGTTCTTCTGCCATCGTCGGATGGACGGCAACAGTCCGGTCAAAGTCTTCTTTCGTAGCGCCCATCTTGACTGCGATGCCGACCAGCTGGATCATTTCACCTGCGTGATCTGCGACGATATGACAGCCCAAGACTTTGCGGGTCGCTGTGCTGACCACCAGCTTCATCAAAACGCGGTCATCGCGACCTGCAAATGCATGGTTCATTGGCTTGAATGACGAGCAATAAATCTCGACCGGCTCAATATCGCGCGCTTGTTCTTCGGTCAGGCCCACTGTGCCCAGTTCAGGCTGTGTAAAGACCGCCGACGGGATCAATTCATGATCCACCGCAGTCGGATTGCCTTTAAAGACCGTTTCCACAAAGGCCATGGCTTCGCGGATCGCAACAGGCGTCAACTGGACGCGGTTCGTCACATCGCCAATCGCATAAACAGACGGGATATTCGTCTGGCTATATTCATCGACAACAATCTCTGCGCGACGCCCCACGGTGACGCCTGCGGCCTCTAGGCCCATACCATCCGTGTTTGGTGCGCGCCCAGTGGCGAACATCACCTGATCATAGACTTTTTCAGTGCCGTTTGTGGCTTTCACCCAAATGCCGTGGCCCGCGCTTTGTTGCGGCACAATGGCTGGATGACCGTCTTCCATCGGCACGCCTTCGGTGGTGCCATCAAGATCAGCCTGTGTCGCGGCGCGCATCTCAACGATGTTTGTGCCTAAATGCAGGTCAACACCTTTAGAGCGCATGCCTTCTGCGACAAGCCCACGCGCTTCATCATCAAAGCCGCGCAAGATTTGTGCGCCACGGTAGAATTGCGTCACGTCAACGCCCAACCCGTTCAAGATACCCGCGAACTCAGAAGCGATATAACCACCACCAATGATCAAAATCGACTTAGGCATCTCTTCAAGCAAGAAAATCTCGTTGGAGGTGATCCCGAGCTCTGAACCTTGCATCTCGGGCACCACTGGGCGACCACCGGTGGCCACCAGAATATGCTTGGCGGTCACGTCCTGACCTGTTGAAAGCGTGATTGTGTGCGGATCTTTTAGCATCGCGCGCGCGTAAAAAATCTCAACGTCTGATCCCGCCAAAAGTTTGCGATAGACCCCCTCAAGACGGTCCAGCTCGGCGTGCAATTGCGTGCGAAAACGCGGCCAGCTGAACGGCCCTTCTTGCAGATCCCAGCCATAGGCACGGGCATCGTCGAACATTTCCGAATAACCCGATGCAAAAACCATCAGCTTTTTGGGCACGCAACCACGGATCACACATGTGCCACCCATGCGGTATTCTTCGGCAAGCGCTACTTTTGCACCGGTAGCGGCGGCAACACGTGCGGCACGTACGCCGCCAGAACCGCCACCAATGACGAAAAGGTCGTAATCAAAAGTCATCTGATAGCTCCGGCTTTGTACAAAAATTGGTCGTCAATTAGTTCGCAATGCCTGCGAAGATATTATCATCGTCACGCACGTCGTAGCGCACAACCTCTGAGGTGTTGTTAGTGATGTCACGGACGGTCACTTTGCCGTCACCGTGGCCCACGATCACAATGTCGCAGACATCGATAAACAGGCCATTTTCGACAACACCAGGGATCTGGTTCAGCACAAGGGCCAACTGTCTAGGATTGCCGATATGCTTGAGGTGCAGATCAAGGATCATGTTACCTTCGTCAGTGATGAACGGCTTGTCGCCACGCATGCGCTGCGTGATGTCACGGCCCAGTACATCCATGCCGGTCAGCGTTTCTTCGATCAAGTTCTGGGTCACGGGCAAACCAAATGGGATCACCTCGAGCGGCAATGGAAACGCGCCCAGCGTGTCGACCTTTTTGGTGGCATCGGCGATCACGATCATGCGGTCACTGGCAGTCGCGACAATCTTTTCGCGCAAATGTGCGCCGCCGCCGCCTTTGATCAGGGTCAGCTGGCTGTCGTATTCGTCGGTGCCGTCGATGGTTAGATCAAGCCACTTCGCCTCTTCCAAGGTGATGACATCGATGCCGACTTCGCGGGCGAGCTCTGCCGTTTGGTTCGATGTCGGAACGCCTTTGATCTTGAGGCCCTCATCGCGCACCATTTCACCCAGACACTGCACCAGCCACGCGGCCGTTGATCCGGTGCCAAGGCCAACCTTCATCCCGGATTCGACATATTCAGTCGCTTGCTTTGCTGCGATAAACTTCGCCATATCAATCGGGGTCAATTCACTGGTCATCACGCCACTCCGCTTTTAATCTACGCGTGTTATAGGCAAGATCGCAGGCAGGCGCGAGGCCCCAATTTACGCCATCCTCACATCCGCATTAATTGGGCGAAGGGTCGCATTTAGCGGGAAGTTTCAGGCTTAGATCGGTTAGGCTCAAAACAACGTCACAAATCTGTCCTGATCAATAAGGCCGTCCTTCATGTTTTTATCCGTTTTCGATATGTTCAAAGTGGGCGTTGGCCCGTCTTCATCTCATACGATCGGGCCAATGGTCGCGGCGGCACGGTTCTTGGACCATCTGCGCGCGCAGCCATTCAAGGTCGCGGGCGTTCAGGCATCCCTACACGGCAGCTTGGCCTTCACTGGGGTCGGCCATTCGACCGACCGCGCAGTTACGCTGGGGCTGGCTGGTTTTCGCGCAGACGACTATGACGCAACCTTGGCAGATGCGGAAATGGCTCGCATTGCGAACGAGAACACAGTTTCACCCGAAGGGCTTGGCACACTGCGGTTCCATTCCAAAGACGATCTGATCTTTGACTATGGTCCCGCCCTGCCCGGCCACGCCAACGGCATGATATTGCGCGGCACGGATGCGCAGGGCGATGTCATCACCCAAGTCACCTATTATTCCATCGGCGGTGGCTTTGTGTTGACTGACGCAGAACTTGCCGCAGGCAAAGACAGCGACACTGGGCCACCTGTCCCGTTCCCGTTCCAATCCGCCCAAGAGATGCTGGATATGGCAGCGATGTCGGGCAAAACCATTGCCGAGATGAAACAAACAAACGAGTTATCGCGCATCACGACCGCCGAACTTGATCGCGGCGTGGCGCGTGTTTGGGACGTTATGAACAACTGCATTGAGCGCGGATTGCACACTGACGGCATCCTGCCCGGTGGTTTATTTGTGCGCAGACGGGCCAAGGGTATCTATGATGCGCTGCAGGCAGAACGCGGCATGAACCTGACGGCGCCCCATACAATCAATGATTTCATGTCGACCTACGCAATGGCGGTGAACGAAGAAAACGCGGCTGGCGGACAAGTCGTTACCGCCCCCACCAATGGTGCGGCTGGGGTCATCCCTGCCACAATCCGCTACTGGCTGGATCATGTACCGGGTGCGGCCTCTTCGCGTATCGGAGAGTTTTTGCTTACTGCCGCTGCCATTGGCGGGCTGATCAAATTCAACGCCTCAATCTCTGGTGCGGAATGCGGATGTCAGGCCGAAGTCGGCAGTGCTGCGGCAATGGCTGCTGCGGGACTGGCCGCTGTCTTGGGTGGCACGCCAGAGCAAATTGAAAACGCTGCCGAAATCGCCCTAGAACACCACCTTGGGATGACCTGCGATCCTGTCAAAGGTCTTGTCCAAGTGCCTTGCATCGAACGCAACGGTCTGGGCGCAATCAAGGCAGTATCAGCTGCATCATTGGCGATGCGCGGTGATGGCACCCATCTTGTATCGCTAGATGTTGCGATTGAAACGATGCGCCAAACCGGCGTTGATATGAGCGAGAAATACAAAGAAACCGCCCTCGGTGGCCTCGCTGTGAATGTGCCGAACTGCTAGGGTCGCGCCATGAATGATGATCGCCCCTTTTTAGGCGTCATGCTGATGCTGGCATTTTGTGTGTTGGCCCCGTTGGGGGATAGCATTGCAAAACTGCTTGGCGGGTCTGTGGCCCTTGGTGTTTTGATCTTTGTGCGATTTGGCATTCAGGCAGTCATCCTATTGCCGCTTGTACTGCTTAAGGGGCAGGACTTGCGGCTTCCCAAAGGTATGTTGATGTGGACGCTTGTGCGAACGGTATTGCATATCGTTGGCATTGGTCTGATGTTCACCGCCCTGCAATATTTGCCCTTGGCCGACACGCTGGCGATTGCCTTTGTCATGCCTTTTATCATGTTGTTGCTTGGGTATTTTGTAATGGGCGAACAGGTCGGCATCCACCGCATGGGGGCCTGTGCTGTCGGGTTTATTGGCACGCTTTTGGTGATCCAGCCCAACTTTGTCGAAGTCGGCTATCCTGCACTTTACCCGCTAGGGGTGGCTGTGGTGTTTTCACTCTTTATGATGGTGACCCGCAAAATTGCCCGCGCAATGGACCCTATCAAACTGCAAGCGATCAGCGGCATCCAAGCGTCCGTGATCTTGCTTTTGGTCTTTGCGGTGTTTCCCAACATGAATGGCGATATCAGCTTGAACCTACCGCCCACGACGTGGGTTCTGTTGGCGGGGCTCGGCTTGCTTGGCACCTTTGCGCATCTTTTCATGACATGGAGCCTGCGCTTCGCACCTGCTTCGACCGTCGCCCCCATGCAATATCTTGAAATACCTATTGGCACTGCAATCGGGTGGCTGATCTTTTCAGACCTGCCCAACGGACTGGCCGCGATCGGCATCTGCATTACTGTCGCTGCAGGTCTTTATGTCATCATCCGCGAGCAACGACTTTCAAAGCAGTTGCCAGTTGCGCCCGCGGCAGGGTGACAAGGACGGGCGCATCCGTCTTGATCGTGACATCGCCGCCCAAAGCCGCATTAGATGGACTGGTGAACCCTGTCATTTCCATCAACGTATTTGAAAACGGCCAGACGACACCGTCCAAACTGACCGAAGCCGGAGTCACAGGCATCAATGAAACACGGGTCCCTTCGGGAAGCGCAAATACCGTCTCACCTGCGGGTGCCAGAAAGCTCGCATCATGCGCATCAGTCAGGATCACGGGCTTGTCGGGGTAGCGTATCATCACGCTCAATACCGAAAGAATGTGGTCCATGCGCCCGCCAGTAAACCCCAACGCAATTAAGGCAGATGCCGACACGCGGGTCAGTGTTTTTTCGAAATCTGTTGTTGATTGTTCTTTAATTTCGTACAGTTGGTCTACAAATGAGGCACGAGATTGCGCGGATATGCTGTCTAGATCACCTATCACCGCAAGGGGGATTACCCCTGCTTCAAGCAAGATATCAGCCCCAGAATCAACAGCTATAAACCCTTTAACTAATTGTAAAATATAATTAATTTCAGAAATTTCTGCTGTCGCGCCACCGACCAGACACAGCGGCTTTTCGCTTGAAACAATGATTCCGCTAGACACTTATTATACCTCAATTCACAAACATTCCCTAAAAGGGCCACAAAATAAGCCTGAACATAGCGTGTGATGTAGTCGACTGAGAAATTCAAATTTGTCCAGCGGATGGCCGCTGATAACCTAGAAAGCGATAACGCATGGGCGAGAACAATAAAATCCTGGATGTGACCTACGGAAACTTTTCTTGCCGTCTGGAAGGGTTCGACGACAGCGTTGAAACGATGAAATCCGTCGTCGGATATTTCCACGACCTTGCCGGGCATAACCTTTTCACTGATCAAGCACATGCAGTGCCTGATTTGGACGTGCTTGCGCGGCTCGCGGCCCAACAGACCTCCGGCAATGTAGTCATCGAAGAAGGTGAAAACGGCCTGAGCTTGCGTGTGATGACCGAAGACGATGCCCCAGAGGCACTAGATGAGGCTGACGCCACAGCTGAAGCGTCCGAAGATACTGCTGTTCAAGAAGAACAGAATGAAGACGTTGTATTCGCAGAAGACGCGCCGGTTGAGGAAGTTGCTTTTGAAGAGCCTGAAGACACATCAGTCGGTGAAGTTACAATCGACGATATATCTGAAGAGCTAACAGCCGAATTTATGGAAGCAGCCGCAGATGCGGAAGTTGCCGACCACGACACTGACATCGACGATGATGCACAGGTTGAAGATTTTGCAGCCGAAGTAGTCGCGCCCGTAGAGACCCCAATTCAAGAAATCGTCGAAACCAGTGCCGCTGACAGGTTGCAGCGCATCCGCGCTGTCGTTGGCCGTGGCGGTCCACCAGCACGCGATGATACCTACGCCGAAGATCTAAGCGAAGATGATGTAAAAGAAGCGCCGAAGGCCGTGAACCCACTGGCGCAACGCCTTGCTGAATTGGCCAAACGTAACTCTGAATTAATGGATGCCGACACACTGCGTGAACCACTGGCAACCACAGCAAGCGCACCTTTGACGCTTGGCGAAGAAGAACTGGTCGCTGATGTTGTTGTTGATGCTGAAGTTGACGATGCGCATGCTGACGTGGCGGAAGAAACAGCCGACGTCGAGGGCACCGCGCATGATGACGGCGTTGTCGAAGACACGTCACAAGAGATAGAAGCCGACGTTGCTGATGAAGCACCAGAGGACGACGTTGAAGTTGCGGATGATGTTGACGAAGTTATCGCCGAAGCTGTGGACGACGTCGAAGAAGAAGCTATTGCTGCGCGTTCGGAACGTGCGGAACAGCCACTCCTTTTGACAACGCGCCACCAGCCAATCACTGATGTGGACGACGACGATGACTTTGACCTGCATGAAGAAGTCGCGAAGATTGAACAGGAAATTTCGGCGCGCCCGGGCAATGAACTTGCCCGCCACGGACTGCCGCGCACTGTCGAAGACGCCATGAGCCGCATCTTGATGAAGACAGACATACAGCTTGACCTGCAGGAAACCCGCGATGGCCGTGATGCGATTGCACAGCTTAAGGCTGCGGTTGCTGCGACAGAGGCAGCCCGCCAAATGGGCGACGCAGGTGCGAAGTCGCGTGACGTCAGTGCGATGTTCCGCGACGATCTTGGCGCACTTGAAGGGACCGGAGGCTCGGGTGGGTCAGCCCTTCCACCACTCAAGCTGGTTGAACCAATCAACGAGGGCCCACAAAGCAGCCTGCGCGAAGTCGCCCCCCTGACAGAGGCAGCAGAACGTTTGCGCAAAATCGCCGAAACCACAAAATCCAAGTCTGTCGAAGCGACGGCTCAGACATTTGCAGATTTCGCGCGTCAGCAAGGTGCCCAAGACCTTGTTGATAAACTTGAAGCGGCGGGTGCCTATTTGGCATATGTCGAAGGCGAGAACGATTTTTCCCGCCCGCAAGTTATGAAAGTCGTGCAATCCGCGTCCGAAGACGAAGTCACTCGTGAAGACGGATTGCGGTCATTTGGTCGGTTGCTGCGCCAGTCACGGATCATCAAGTTGAACAATGGCCGCTTTCAAATCGCTGAAAACACGCGCTTTAAGCCAAGTGGCAATCTGGCCGCGCGCTACTAAAGGCAGCGTGACAAGATGCAGAAAGGCGGGGCAAGTCCCCGCCTTTTTTATGACTGGCTGCGTTGGTCAGGATCTTCTTGACCAATGCCTTTGAACACCCATTTCAATGGAAATGCCCACCCGATGCCCAGAACAAGATAGATCAGAAATTCGATCACCATCGGAAAGCGTGAAGCTTGGCTCATAATGGTCACAGCGAAAATGATGTAGACGGGCAGTCCCACCACCAAGACGAAAAGTGCCAGCCGTTTGCGTGCTTTATAAGTCATCTCACCTCAATCCACGAAGGGGTCAGTCACCAAAATGGTGTCTTCTCGTTCCGGTGATGTGGAAACTAGTGCGACAGGGCAGTCGATCAACTCTTCAATGCGACGCACGTATTTTATAGCCTGCGCGGGCAAATCCGCCCAAGAGCGCGCGCCTTCGGTTGATTCCGACCACCCATCGATCTCTTCGTAGATCGGCTTGCAGCGGGCTTGTTGATCGGCAGCAGTCGGCAGGTAATCAAGTGATTTGCCGTCTAGGTCGTACCCAACACAAATTTTCAGTTTCTCGAACCCGTCCAATACGTCGAGTTTGGTCAGTGAAATTCCTGTCACGCCAGATGTCGCACAGGTCTGACGGACCAAGGCCGCATCAAACCACCCGCAGCGGCGCTTGCGCCCTGTAACGGTGCCAAACTCGTGGCCACGGGTGCCAAGGCGGTGCCCGTCTTCGTCGTCCAACTCAGTCGGGAAAGGGCCTTCACCGACGCGGGTGGTGTACGCTTTCACAATCCCAAGCACATAATCAATGGCATTGGGGCCAAGACCCACACCAGTTGCGGCCTGCCCTGCGATCACATTGGAGGACGTCACAAATGGGTATGTGCCAAAGTCGATATCAAGCAATGCACCCTGTGCGCCTTCAAACAATATCCGCTTACCGGCTTTGCGCTTTTCGTTAAGCACTTTCCACACGGGGGCCGCATAGGGCAGAATTTCTGCTGCAATATCCTTGAGTTGTGCAACCAACGCATCGCGGTCAACAGGCTCAATTCCCAAGCCGCGACGCAGCGGATCGTGGTGCTGCAAGGCGCGGTCAACACGGGCTTCCAAGGTCGCCACATCGGCCAAATCAGCCACACGCACGGAACGGCGACCAACTTTGTCTTCATACGCAGGCCCAATACCGCGACCAGTGGTGCCGATTTTGGTGCCTTTGCTGGATGCCTCTTCGCGGGCGCGGTCCAACTCGCCGTGGATCGGCAGGATCAGCGGAGTATTTTCGGCAATCATCAGCGTCTCTGGTGTGATCTCAACGCCTTGTTTGCGGATCGAGGCGATCTCTTTGACCAAATGCCAAGGGTCCAGCACAACGCCATTGCCGATGACTGAAAGCTTGCCACCACGCACCACACCCGAAGGCAGCGCGTTCAGCTTAAAGACCTCTCCATCGATGACCAATGTATGGCCCGCATTGTGCCCACCCTGAAAGCGCGCGATCACATCGGCCCGTTCAGAGAGCCAATCAACGATCTTACCTTTGCCTTCATCGCCCCACTGGGCACCGACGACCACAACGTTTGCCATTAGATTCTATTCCTCAAAGATTGCGTGCCCCCTATATCGACGCGCTGCCGTTTGGGAAACAGCAAAATGGTCGACTGGACACGAAGGGTGCGACCAAGCATTGTACCTGCACCGAAAAGAAGTGAGGCATATCATGGGTTTCGTCATACGTTGGGTCTTTGCGTTCGTCCTGCTGGCGGCAACATATAATCCGACAGAGTGGAATTATGTGCGTTGGAGCATGGCAAACGTAGACAATAATCTGCCGATGGCCGTTCTTTTGGGTCTGGTCTTGTTCGTTGGATACATCATTTATCTACGTGCCACCCTGCGTTCGATAGGCATCTTTGGCATGGTATTGATTCTCGCTGTTGTCGGCACCCTTTTGTGGGTTTTGTTCGATCAAGGCTTTATCAGTCTGGACAATCCGACGTTGAATACTTGGATTGGTATCGTGGCACTTTCGGTCGTACTCGCCGTCGGGCTGTCATGGTCAATCGTGCGCCGCCGACTGACAGGGCAGACCGATGTGGACGATATCGATGAATAACACGACCCCGAAAGGGGTTTGGGGGGTTGCGGGATGGCGTCGCAGCTTTTAGATACCGCTTGTTCGCGAACGCCCCGAAAGGCCCCTTAATGGAAAATGTCGTCCTCATTGTTCATCTGATCCTCGCACTTAGCTTGATCGGTACTGTGCTTTTGCAGCGCTCTGAGGGTGGCGGTCTTGGTATGGGCGGCGGCGGCGGTGCCACAGGTGGCCGGCCAGCGCCCACCGCGATGAGCAAGTTTACTTGGATCCTTGCGGTTGCGTTTATTTGCACATCAATTGCGCTGACCCTGATTTCTGCCAGCAATTCAGCAGGATCATCCGTCGCTGACCGCTTTAACCCATCCGCAGGCGAAGGCGTCGAAGTGCCTGATCTGGGCGATAGCTTGTTGCCACCGACATCGGCAGATGCGCCTCTGGTCCCAGCAGGCGAGTAAACACAAGGGGTTGCAGTGTGGACACGCACTGCAACATGATCTTGGGTCAATGCTTGCCAATCGGGTGCGAATCCGGTAATGCTCAAACCCCGTGATGATGCGAATTTTCGGGTTCGTTAATCCACCAATTTTGTACGTCTTCACGGGAGATTTCTACCAATGGCACGCTATATTTTTATCACCGGCGGTGTTGTCTCTTCGCTTGGCAAGGGCCTCGCGTCAGCGGCGTTAGGGGCGTTGCTGCAAGCGCGTGGTTATTCTGTTCGCCTGCGCAAACTTGATCCCTACCTCAACGTTGATCCCGGCACGATGTCACCGTTTGAGCACGGCGAAGTGTTTGTTACCGATGACGGTGCTGAAACCGACCTCGACCTTGGCCACTATGAACGCTTCACTGGTGTGCCTGCACGCAAAACAGATTCAGTCAGTTCCGGTCGAATCTATTCCAACGTTTTGGAAAAAGAGCGTCGTGGCGATTATCTGGGCAAGACCATTCAGGTTGTTCCCCATGTCACCAATGAAATCAAAGAATTCTTAGCGATCGGCGAAGACGAAGTTGACTTCATGCTTTGCGAAATCGGCGGCACAGTCGGCGATATCGAAGGACTTCCGTTTTTCGAGGCGATCCGCCAGTTCGCACATGACAAACCACGCGGTCAGTGCATCTTTATGCACCTGACGCTGTTGCCTTATCTGGCAGCCTCGGGCGAGTTGAAGACAAAGCCAACGCAGCACTCGGTCAAAGAACTACAGTCGATTGGTATCGCGCCAGACATTCTTGTTTGCCGGTCCGAGCACCCAATCCCCGAGAAAGAGCGTGAAAAAATTGCGCTGTTCTGTAACGTGCGCAAGCAATTCGTTATTGCTGCATATGATCTGAAATCCATCTACGAAGCCCCGCTCGCGTATCACGATCAAGGGTTGGATCAGGCTGTGCTGGATGCATTCGGCATTTCGCCTGCCCCGGCCCCAAAGCTGGAAATGTGGCATGATGTTTATGACCGCATCCACAACCCAGAAGGCCATGTAAAAATTGCGATTGTTGGCAAGTATACCCAGCTGGAAGACGCCTATAAATCTATCGCAGAGGCGCTGACCCATGGCGGTATGGCCAACCGTGTGAAAGTCAAAATCGAATGGGTCGATGCAGAGCTTTTCGACAACGAAGACGCCGCACCCTACCTTGAAGGTTTCCATGCGATCTTGGTGCCTGGCGGTTTTGGTGAGCGCGGAACCGAAGGCAAAATCAAAGCTGCCCAGTTTGCGCGTGAGAAGAAAATTCCTTACTTTGGTATCTGTCTTGGCATGCAAATGGCCGTGATCGAAGCCGCGCGCAACGTGGCGGGTTTGGAAAAAGCCGGTTCAGAAGAATTTGACCACGAAGCTGGTGGCAAGCGCTTCGAGCCAGTCGTCTACCACCTCAAAGAGTGGGTGCAGGGCAATCACATGGTCGCGCGCAAGACCGACGATGACAAAGGCGGCACCATGCGTCTTGGCGCCTATGACGCGACGTTGATCGAAGGCACCAAAGTAGCGCAGATATATGGCGGAACGACCATCGAAGAACGTCACCGCCACCGCTATGAAGTTGATATGAAATACCGCGATGTGCTTGAAAAAGTGGGCCTGCAGTTTTCTGGCATGTCACCTGATGGCAAACTGCCCGAAATCGTGGAATGGAAAGATCACCCGTGGTTTATCGGTGTGCAATTCCACCCAGAGCTGAAGTCAAAACCATTCGCCCCACACCCACTGTTCGCGGACTTTGTACGGGCGGCGGTCGAAACCTCGCGGTTGGTATAAGTCTTAAAAGTTAAATGTGATCTTACGGGTCAGCACGATTTGCGTGCTGATCTGTTCGTCCGATTCTGAGATCGGGCTGTTGGCAGCATCACCGCGCAGCTTATCATATGTGATCGTGCCGACGACTTGCCAATTGTCGCTTACCTCATAGATCGCTTCCAGCTCTGCGCCGGCGCTGATCATGCCGCTGCTTGCGTCAAATTCTTCGAATGCGCTGCCAGCCAAACGTTCTGCCTCGGTCACGCCAAAGTACGTGCTGGCGTAAGTATCATCACCCCAAAGAATACGTGGTCCGGCGGATAGGGTGAAATTATCGGTGGGGCGGTAAATGATGTCACCACCAATCTCGGACACGAAAGATTCGTGGCCTATCGCGCCATAGCGCAAGCTTGCAAACAACTCGTACGACGGCGCAGAAAACTTGACCCGCCCGCCCAATTCAAGCGACGGATCAATCGTCTTAAGACCTACAAGCTCGTCAAAATCATCTGCATCGCGGCCTCTAATATAACGCAGCGACGGACCAAACCCCAGACCAGATGCAGCACCTGGTTCGCGGGAAACAGGCCCGATTTTTATACGCTCGATCGAAAACTTGAGACCGACACCGGCATCTTGATCCGCGTCGCCAAAATAGCTTGGCTCAAGCTTGGGACCAAGGCCCACCCGAAAAGAGACCTCGTTTTGCGCGTCTTGTGCCACAGCAAAAACGGGTGCTGTGATCAGTGCGGTAGCTGTCAAAATGCGCAAAAACATGTAAGGACCTTTCTGTGTCTTACATCTGAAATAGCACAGCACATCTTTCAAGCAAGCCCGCAATAGACAGTATGGCTGCACTGCGCTAAGCCGCACCATCACACCGTAGGGATAAATCATGCTTTCTTATCAACACATTTACCACGCAGGAAATCTTGCGGATGTGCATAAACACAGCATGCTGTCGTGGGTGCTGGACTATATGACCCGCAAGGACAAACCCCTGTCGTATATGGAAACGCACGCTGGACGTGGGCTTTATGATTTGACCGATGAGGCCGCGATCAAAACTGGCGAAGCCGCCCAAGGGATCACGCGCGCCGCTGATTGGTTTGCCCACGACCATCCCTATTCAAAAGTGCTAGCCCGCATCCGTGCAGCACATGGTGCGACCGCCTACCCCGGTTCACCCGCAGTTGCCGCCGAGAGCATCCGGCCGATGGACAACATGTATCTAGCAGAATTGCACCCACAGGAATTTGCGGCCCTCAAAACAAACATGGCCCCCTATGGCGGTGTGTTCAAACACATGGACGGCTGGGAACTGGCGCTATCGATGTGCCCGCCTGAACCGCGTCGGGGCATGTTATTGATTGATCCTTCCTTCGAGATCAAAACCGACTACGAGACGATCCCAAAGACGATCAGTCAAATCCACCGCAAATGGGGGGTCGGGGTTATCATGCTTTGGTATCCTATTCTTACCGACGGCCCCCACAAACCGATGGTGAGCGCTTTGCAATCCGCCTTGCCAGAGGCCGTGACCCACGAAGTCAGCTTTCCGCCGGCCCGCACTGGCCACCGCATGATTGGATCAGGGCTTTTTGTCGTGAATGCGCCCTACGGCTTCAAAGAAGAGGCCGCGCGGCTTTCTGCCCTCTTTCACACCAAGCTACGCCGGACTATATAGTACTGATGTTTAGTGATCTGATCCGGCGCATGACCGCCCCCGAACCGCAAATCCTTCCTGATCCTGACGCCCGATTGGCGCTAGGGGCTATCCTTGTGCGGCTTGCACGCACCGACGGTGACTATTCCACCGATGAAGTTGCGCAAATCGATCAACTGCTGATGCACCGCTATGCACTTCCGCAAGCAGAAGCAGCCGCCTTGCGCGCCCAATGCGAAACGCTTGAGGCCGAAGCACCCGATACGGTCCGTTTTACCCGCGCTATCAAAGAAGCCGTGTCATACGAGGACCGCGTATCTGTGATCGAAGCGATGTGGGCAGTGGTCTTGGCAGATGGCGTCCGCGACGACGAAGAAGACAGCATGATGCGGATGACCGTGTCTTTGCTGGGCGTCACCGACCAAGACAGCCACCGCGCAAGATTGAAAGTCAGCGCTGGATGATTGCCAGCCTGCCGATGTATGCGCGCGCCTCCAACAAGGCGGCGCATGACACCCTGTGGGCGTTGATCAGGGACAACTTGCGTGCACATGGGGTTCCTGCACCTGACGGGCTGGATCACGACATCGTCCATATGGACAGCTGGGGCCACGAAGATCTGGTCCTTGGACAGATTTGCAACTTGCCATTGCGGGCGGTCTTTATGGATAAAGTGACCGTAATCGGTGCTGCAGATTATGGTCTCGACGGGTGCCCGCCGGGGCACTACCGCAGCAACTTTATTGTCCACCGCGACTGCCCAGCCGAAGACCCTGCCGCGATGTTTGATGCGCGTTTTGTGTGCAACGAACCTCTTTCGCAATCCGGTTACGGCGCGGCACAGCTTTGGGCCCAAGCACAAGGCAGCCAGTTTCAATTGAGTGCGACCACCGGCAGCCACCGCGCAAGCATTGAAGCCCTTGCAACAGGCACAGGTGATATTGCCGCAATCGACGCGCAAACGTGGTGGATTGAGTGTGCCGAGAACCCACAAACGCAGGCCCTAAAAGTAATCGGGCATACCGCGCCATCACCGGGCATGACATTCATCACCCGCAAAGGGCAAAATCCGCAGCCCTATTTTGCGGCAATTACCAATGCGATCAGCCAATTAGACCCTCAGGCAGCCGATGTGCTGGGGTTGCGCGCAATCATTGCGTTAGACCCGATTGCCTATAACTTCCCATTCCCACCGGAACGGGCTGCCATCCCCGCTTGACGTAGGGTCGCGTCATGCGCGGTTATTGCAAAGGGCTGCGAAATAGGCCCTAGTGTGGTTCGTAAGAATGAAAAGTGGCCATCGTGACAAACACTGCTCCGGTAATTGAAATCCGCAACCTGCACAAAGCCTATGGGGACCTTGAGGTCCTGAAGGGCGTTGATATCGTCGCAGCTGCCGGCCATGTGGTGTCGTTGATCGGGTCGTCCGGCTCTGGCAAATCAACGCTTTTGCGCTGTGCCAACCTTCTAGAGGACAGCCAGCAAGGCGATGTTATTTTCTGCGGTGAACCAGTCATCTGGAAAGGCAACGGTCTAAACCGACGCCCCGGTGATCACGCACAGATGATTCGCATCCGCACGAACTTGTCGATGGTGTTCCAGCAGTTCAATCTGTGGGCGCATATGACAATCCTGCAAAATGTGATGGAAGCCCCGCTGACGGTCCTCAAGCGCGACCGCGCGGAAGTTGAAGCGTCAGCGCGCAAGTATTTAGACAAAGTCGGCATCGGCGATAAATGCGATGTCTACCCCGCCCAGCTATCTGGCGGACAACAACAACGGGCCGCCATTGCGCGCGCCCTATGCATGGAACCCAAAGCACTGCTGTTTGACGAACCAACCAGCGCTTTGGATCCTGAACTCGAGCAGGAAGTCATCAAGGTTATAAAAGATCTCGCCTCTGAAGGACGAACAATGATTATTGTAACCCACGACATGCGTCTGGCCGCTGATGTCAGCGACCACGTCGTATTCCTGCACCAAGGAAAGATCGAAGAGGAAGGCGCACCCGCCGACATCTTCGCTCACCCAAAAACAGACCGTTTGCGGGGCTTTTTGTCCGCAACGGTTGCTTGAACTTCATCAAATCGGGAGAATTAAGATGAAAAAACTTATCATTACAACGGCTGCACTTGCCTTCGCAGGTAGCTTTGCAATGGCTGACGGTCACTCCGTTGTCCGTCTTGGCACCGAAGGCGCTTATGCCCCTTACAACTTTATCAACGACGCCGGCGAAGTCGACGGTTTCGAGCGCGAATTGGGCGACGAGCTTTGTGCACGCGCAGAATTGACCTGCGAGTGGGTAACGAACGAATGGGACAGCATCATCCCTAACCTTGTTTCGGGCAACTACGATGCGATCATCGCCGGCATGTCGATTACTGACGAGCGCAAAGAAGTCATCGACTTCTCCGAAGCATACACCCAGCCAGATCCATCCGCGTTTCTTGCGATGGGCGAAGTCGATCTGAGCACTGCAGTCATCGCCGCGCAGTCCAGCACGATCCAAGCCAGCCATGTGACTGGTATCGCCGGTGCGACGTTGCTTGAATTCGCGTCACCAGACGAGACAATCGCAGCTGTCAAAGCAGGCGAAGCTGACGCGGTTCTGGCCGACAAAGCCTTCCTCGAGCCAATTGCAATGTCCGACGCAGAAATGTCCTTTGTGGGTGATGATGTATTGATCGGTGGCGGTATCGGCCTTGGCGTGCGCCAGTCCGACACAGAACTGCGTGACAAGTTCACAGCGGCCATCCAGTCGATGAAAGCTGATGGCACGCTGAACGCATTGATCACCAAGTGGCTGCCAGGTTCGGAAACATTCTAAACTATTGCTTGCGCCCTGCCCCTTCGCGGTCGGGGCGCAACTTTCCTTCTTCACTTTGAAATTTTCAAACGCGATTTCTGTCCTAACCATTAGGCGCTCTCATTTTTAGTTACTGCACCGATCCTGCTACCCTTGAAGGGTTCCAATGGCTGAGCTGCTACCTGACGACAGGTAAGCATATGTCGATGTATTACGCCTTTGGCACGGTTCTGTTGCTCCTTGCGATCACAGCTCCAACTGCCCTCGCCTTCGGGTTTGCAGGTGCATCAGCTGCCCGCAGCGGGATCGCCCCGCTCCGCTGGATTGGCAAAACCTATATCGCGGTCGTGCGCGGCATCCCCGACATTGCGTTCTTCTTGTTCTTCGTCATCGCCCTTGATCAAGGCTTCGAATACATCCGCCACCGCATCAAGTGCCCTGATTGGCCAGATGCTGTACGCCAAGGCAATGATTTTGTGGTCTGTACATCCGCCAAACTACCCTTGGGCAACTCGCCCCAATGGGTGCATGAAACCTACGGCTTTATGTTGGCGGTACTGACGTTCGCTATTGTTTTCGGCGCTTTCGCAGCCAACGTGCTGTTTGGTGCCATGCGCGCGGTCCCAAGAGGCCAGATAGAAACAGCAGAAGCTTACGGGATGAACGGCCGCCAGACGTTTTGGCGTGTACTCGTTCCGCAAATGTGGGTCTTTGCATTGCCGGGCTTGTCGAACCTGTGGATGGTTCTTATCAAAGCGACCCCTTTGCTGTTTTTACTTGGTGTCGAAGACATCGTCTATTGGGCCCGCGAATTGGGCGGGGCAAAGCAGCCGCAGTTCACGGCCTACCCACACGGGGACTGGCGCATGTGGTATTTCTTGGCGCTCCTGATCTTTTATTTGTGCTTCACCAAAGTGTCCGAAGTCGTTCTTGACCGGATCATGGCCCGACTGACCCACGGCCAAGCGACGTCAGCAGGCGAAGCACAACGAAAGGCAGCCGCATGAGTTGCTGGGAAACAATCGCCGACTATGCGCTACGCAGCCAAGGTATTGGTGAACGCCTGCTGCCGCGCAGTGACTTTACGCTGTGCCAGCAATTCACCCTGATCGGCTCTGGCATGATCTGGAATGTCTACTTTGGTGTCGTCGCGCTTTGCGCAGGCTTTTTCCTTGCCACCGCCGTCGCGATGGGAAAAGCGGCCAGAAATCCGTGGCTGCGCAAACCTGCGGAATGGTTCATCTTTATATTCCGCGGCTCGCCACTGTTTATCCAATTCTTCTTTGCCTATTTCTTGTTTCTGAGCCTCAAAGGCGCATACCCGTTTTTTAGCCCGCTGACCTCTGCTTGGGCGGGCGCGTTGGTGGTGCTGTTCTTGAACACCTCCGCCTACACAGGCGAGATTTTCTACGGCGCGCTGCAGTCCATACCCAAAGGCGATACCGAAGCCGCAGACGCATACGGCCTATCAGGCTGGGCGCGGTTTCGCCGCGTGATCTG
>RCNC010000737.1_pt1 | contig 21313 bp, 17 predicted proteins | sample 2041301 | NCBI WGS metagenome assembly RCNC01 (sample SAMN09708231, study PRJNA481090) | Marine sediment metagenome, whole genome shotgun sequencing project. | biome: marine sediment; feature: ocean; material: sediment; isolation source: Sewage treatment plant 13A marine sediment (STP13A) ...
CTTCGGTGGCTATTTTAATCTACTCCCTTTCGCTATGGTCTTTGTTACTGTGGTATCGACTTACTATGCTCGGCGAGTTAAGGGTTCTGTGAAAGGTGATTTGCAATATGGCGCCTTGTTTGGCATGGCGGGAGTGTTTTTTGTGCTTTTCTATACATTTCCGGCCGCGTTGGTACTTTACTGGACGGCGTCGAATTTTTTCCAGTTGTTACAGCAAATGATCGAGAATCGATTTTCCTGAGGAGTCTGCCAGCTTGCTTGGGACAAGCCCTCGTAGCGCTGTTTGATGCATCTATCGGACGAGACGTTCAACTCCGAGGCAGTATTTCGACATTCTGACTCGCCTCAGGCCCAGGCGCTTGGTAAGGCTGGTCGCCAGACTGCGGTTTTCCACCGCGCATTTTACTTCGATGATGGTATGCCCGACCTTCTCCCTGTCGTAGTTCAGGTTTGGCTTTGATCTCAGGCGCTGGTCGTAGAATTCCAGGTCGCGGTCAATCGTCAGTCTCAGCTTGCCATCCAGGGATTCAAAATAGGATCGACGGTAGCGGTTTATCAACACTGTAGCGCTGAAAGAATCATAGACCCGCAGGGCCTCGGCAGGAAGCGAGCCGCGAACACTCCTGCGTATATCCGCCCAGCTATTGTCCTCAAGGTTGATAGTAGGGACTGCGAATTGCTCCTTTGTGCCAATTTGGTTATATCTTCGTTTCACCTCAAGCTTTGGGTTTACAGCGTTTTGCACCGCGCCATACCACCTGATCCTGGCCTTGGTACGCCTGCTGACGCCTGCCAGGCTTTCAGCGAAGCATCGGAGCCCAATGGTGTCGAAATACACGTTGCAGACCGTGCGATTGGGAAAGCTCCTGCGCAGTGGAAACTGCACGCCCAGTATTTCTTCATCGGACAGCAGCAAGTGGGCGCGGTCGTGAACATATTTTAATTCATACCGCGGGTCCAGCCCCCTGAATGTCTCAACCGGTGCCCGACGAAAAAGCGAGGCTTTTTGTTTTATGGCTTGAATCACGGGTTGGGCACATCTGTATTGTCAATAAAGCACATACTGGATTCACCGAGCTCATCCTGCACTTGCCTGGCCAGTGAGCCCAGTGAGCTGATATCGTCTACACGGGCTTCCAGGGCCAGATGCAGGGCCTGCTTGGTCACTTCCACGCGGCGCACATCAACCTGGATGCAATGCTTCTGTATCAGGCTGTAGGCCTTACTCAAAGCGGCCTCCGGGTCATCAACCTCGTTCACGTCCAGCGTAATATAGAGGTTTTCAAAGTTGGGCCTGACCCGTGCCCATTTCAGGCCGGCCATCAGCAGTAGAATGATGAAAACAATAATTGAAGTCACTGTTATCTGGTTCGCAGCGAGACCGATACCAGCGGCTATGGAGAGGAAAATATAGGCCAGTTCCTCGGGGTCTTTTATGGGGGTTCTAAAACGCACGATAGAAAGTGCACCCACCAGGCCCAGAGACAAGGCGAGTGACGATTTTACAACGGTGATCACAAGGAAGGTTGTCAGGCCGATAAAGGGCAGTATCATCGCGAAACTTTCCTGGCTCGAAGATGTGGAGCCAAACTTGCGAAAGTGTAGGTAAATCATACCCATCAGGACAATGGCCACCAGCATGGATTGTAGTATCTCGCGCGCGGACCCGGATACGATGGCTTGAGATTGAATGATGTTTAGTAGTGCTTCTTCCATGGGATTATCTCTCAGGATTCAATTTGGCGAATTGTCGCGATACAAATCGGCATTGTTAGTGAAGTTGCGCCTGCTTTGAACGATAACTATCTATGCGTTCCATTAACTCCTGCCGACGGCGGGAGAATTCTTGTTTAGTGCTCTGTGCGGCTGACTGTAGCTCAGCATGCAGCGAGTATGGGATTTTCCCGTCCTCGGAGCGCTGGTCCAGCTGGTAAGTTATTTTTACCATTTCCCTATTGTCTGCAAAGGGTTCGATTGCTTGCAGGGATCGCTCGACAAACCGATCGAAGGCGACATTATCCAGTGCTTGCGTAGCTGCTTCCAGCGCTTTCACGTAACGATCATACAATTCTGGCCGCGAAACAATAATCTTCGCGATGTCAGACTCGGCGCAATAGAGTAATCCGTGAGGATCCTTGACTGCGGCCTTGCCCATCTGGTGGCACTCGGTAAACAGCGCATCGAAGTCCCAGGCAAAAGCAGAAAAATTGGTGCTTTGGGTGCCATTGGAGCTGATACCGGCAGTTGCCAGCAGCCAGAGTTCGTCGAGGTAGTCGCCATTGAGGAGCATGCTGTTTACCGCCAGCCATAACAGGTATCTGTCCAGCCCCAGCTGTTCTTCCGCCTCATGCTGCTCCTGCACAGTTCCATTCTTGAAATTATCAAGGACCTGTTCAAAGTCCCTGATGGCGTCTGGTCCAGTCTCAAGGGGTCCTCTAGCCTCTACTTCGTAGCCGCGTCGCAGCAATGCGATAGGTTGCGCTGCCCTGTAAATCGTACTCACCGGGTGCTCGGTGGCCAGGTATATGCCATTGGACTTGCCATTGATCATCACTTCCACATACCTGAACTGTAATGGAAAGAGTCCAAGATGCCTGAAAATGGAAGCCCCAAGATGGGTCTTGATAAGGGTTGCATCCTTACACAGTGATAGCAGGTTAAAGCGTTTGATGTTGGCGTTGGGGAAGAGTCGTGCGCGCTGCCCCTCGGTCAGTTCCACCCCGAAACTCTTGCGTTTACAGCTCAGTGTCCCCGCACCGCGTATATTAAGGGTCGCCTTTAGTGAATCGCTTTCTCCATTAAGCTGTAGCCTTACGGGAAACGCTCTTTTCGCCGGCTTGAACGCTTTTCGTATCCTCAGGTCAGCCAGGGATTTACGTGCCTCATAGATAAATTGTGCCTCAGAAGACATCAGTAAATCGAGGCGCTTACTGCCCCTGACGCGGCCCTCAGCAATGTCACGGGCGTTGCAGGGGGGTGCGTCCTGCACCTTAAGCTCGGGTTTACTGGCATCCCTCGTCACGGTATGTACTTTGCTGCAATAGCCCACTCTGAAATGGTTCCGCGCGGTCCGGTCTTTGATAGTCGAGACGAGGTCGATGACGGCATCCTGGGAGCTCCGAACTGGCCAGGGGAAGACCTGCCCATCGCTACTCTCGAAACCCCGATGGATTTCTCCAGTCCAGACTTTTTCGGCGGGGACTCTTACTAGATTTATTTCGGGTTCTGGTTCAACGGCATCCTGATTTTGTGACAGTACGCCAACAATCTGCTGATGTGAAATTTGACCATCGGCGATTTGGTTCAGTATCAGCTGCGCCTCACGAACAAGCTCATGTCGAGCCAGCGGCAGCTCAGGCGGCTGGGTATTCTCGAGTTTGGCGATGGCAGCAGTGAGCTGTTGTTTGTCACTTGTGAAATCGATGAACTGGAGCAACTTTCCACCCCATAGATAGACTGCGGCGCGCTCGTGGGCCCCGAGTGAATTGACAAGCCCTTGCAGGGCTGGGATAGCCCTGCGATTGAATTTGGCGTCCCCCGGGCGGAATGCTATAAGCAGGTTTGATTGCTCAACCGCCAGCTCCCTGACGGATAGCTGTGCGCTGTCGATGTTACGAAAACTGTCCTGCTTGCATGTTGCAGGCGTGTTCGCTGAAGAGCCTGAAACGTATCTCGGCCGTGTCTTGAATACCAGCTCCCTACCGTAGGGAGGGTGGGGAACCGACTGCAGCGATATGAATTCATTCGACTCAGCGCAGCCGTTGGTTGCCTGGGAAGCGATATCTGCCATAAGCTCCTGGTCTGTTTTGGCGGTTTCTTCTGAGACCGGGTGTTTGGATGCCAGCAAGAGAGCTATAGCGGTGGCAAAGAAGACTGCAAAAAAAATAAGCAAACGGTAGCGCTCACTGCTTGCTAGCGCATTTCTGTCTGCCTGAGGGGTGGTATCAGACGAAAACATGGCCGCTTCCGTCTATGATCTTACGGGCTCCGTGCAAAAGCATGCTTGAAGCGTTGAATTATTGTTTAAGAAAACCATCATACGGACCATTTTGCCCGTCTGCTGTAGCTTAGGCAATACTGGTATTGTGATGCAAGCTACAGTATTGGCATGTCGTTTTTTGTTCACACAATCGACGATTGTTGCTCACTTTTAGTATCCAGGGAATGATAAGGACCCCCGATGGGCTACTCCAGCAAGGGAACGTAGTGTATAAGTACTCGATGAGTTTTTTGTTCATCGTTGTTTGTCGGGCGGCTCGACTGTTGGGCTCGTAGCCAGGCTGTGAACCCTATAAATCAATGGTAGGTAGATGCCGGTAGTTGACCAGGATACAGGGCGCAGCAGTGCCCAAGCGACCGTTTGGGGCGCTCTCGGACTGGCGTTCAGTGTTGTTCTCCTGGAGGTGGCTGTCCTCAGCCGATACGGCCTGCCCTGGAATGTGCTGTGGTGGGTGATTCTCCTGGCTTTGCCCTTGCTCAGTCTTTTCGTCGTAAAGTTATTTCCAGCCAATTTGCGCGGCTTACGTATAGCGAGTCTTGGCCTGGTAGTCGCGGCAGGCTTATTGTTTGCTGCAGGCGCATGGGAGCGTCATAGTATAAGCCAGCGCTTGCCCCTGCCTGTTTTGACGGTAAATGCTGAATATCCCACTGAGTCCAATACTCAGTCGAAGCTCTGGTACTTCGATGGCAACTGGTGGGCCATGCTGCCTGACGGCGAGGGCAATTCGGTCTGGGCTAGACGGGAAGGTCAATGGCGGCGCGAACGGTCACTTGATGCTACTGCCCTTGCGTCCCTGTCTGGCACTGCCGATGTCTGGAGTGAAGGCGAATTGGTCGTCGCCCTCATCGCTGGTTCGAACAGTCTCAGCCTGGTGCGGCTGGCGTTTGATCATGATACAGAAAGCTATCGATTGCTTGCTGCGCCCTTGACCTGGGAATTGACCGGCAGTGCGCAGTCGCCGCAGGCCATGAAATCGGCGATGATTACCCGTGATGAGCTGGGCTTTTTCTGGATTGCCTACGATTTTGATAATCGAATCTTCGTGCGCCGGTCGCTTGATCCGTCAGCTACCAACTGGCAGGACGCAATGGACATCAGCGCGGAGATTTATCACGATGACATCGCGCTTGCTTTCCCGACAAAAGGCGGTGTCGGGGTCGTATGGGGTGACCAGGGTAGGGAAGCGCTATACTACCGTGAACACAGGGCGGATCGTCCGTTTGGGCAGTGGCAGAGCACTCAAGTCCTGGCGCAGGGCAATCGCACTGCAGACAACCAGTTCAATGTAGCGGTAGCCCTTGACGGAAGTATTTTCCTGGCCAGCAAGACCAGCCTGGATACGGTGGGAGAGCCTCTTCTTTCGCTGCGCGTCAAACGGGATGGGCGCTGGCAATCTGTTCCCTACAGGCTCAGAACCGCAGTCGAAATGCCCAATCGGGCGATAGCAATCCTGGCTGGCTCGCCATCTTGCCTGTACCTGGTGCACGGGATATTTCCGCAGGATCACAAAGGGCGGGACTACAGCAAAAGCGATTACGTGGCGTACTACACCGTTGATCCGCTTACGCTGGACATTCCACAGACTGATACGACGCTCATTTCCCCGCGCACAGGTTTTAACATTCGGGCCCCGTCCTCCGCCAGGCAAAGCATCGATTCGGGGGTGGAATTGCTTGTCCTCGCTTCTGATAAACACGGCAACGTCTACGAGGGAGTTCTTCCTGCGAACTGTAAGTAGTGGCACCCATCAACAGAATTCCCGGAGGGTTGCAGGCGTAATTGGCCAATACAGGCAGGTTGGCTGTTGTCAGCCGTTTGCACATCTTGGCCAGATTGGGAATCGGCTGTTGCTGGTTTGTGTGAGATAAGTCACATGCCAGGCCCTTAAGCGGGGACTTTTTATAGAAATTATTGCGATGGCTACTGGGGACTACGTAAAATGGTCGGGATGCTGTCCTGCACGTGGTGGGGAGTTGTCATGGGGCTGAAAATTTGCAGCGACTGGTTATACTTTCTTTAAATCGCACATGAACCTAGATTCTGTTTTATGAAAATATCGGGTAACCGTGAAGAGACCCACCCCCTGCTGGGTTTTGCGCAGCAGACCCAGTGGCTGTGGCGTCGGAAATTCACCCTACTTCTGTTGTTGACTGCATTCCTGGGCTTTGCCTCGGGTGTCGTCCTGCAACGGGATGATGTGATCGGTGCCAGTAAACGCTTTGTACTATCTTTTTTTGACGAAACCCACGCAGTGTCAAATTATCTTTCCAGTATCGGCGTTGAGCCAGAGCGCCTGACAATCGATATTAAGTACAAACACTACACCAAATTGGTGGAGTGGCGTCGTCTTGCGCTGGAGCGAGACCAGATAACCTCCGACCTCAAAGTGTATGTCCCCGCTGAGATTCGCTACCGCGACCAGACAATAAAGGTCAAGTTGAGGCTCAAGGGGGAGTGGACAGATCACGTTGAAACGGACAAGTGGTCTTTCCGGGTCAAGATAAGTGATGACCAGAATCTTTTTGGCATGCGGCGCTTTTCTTTGCAGCATCCCAAGACACGTTCCTTCGGCTCTGAGCTTGTTTACCTGAATGCGCTGGAACAGCACGATATAGCGACGGTTCGATATCGCTTCGTTGCAGTTACCGTGAATGGGCAGGATCTCGGCGTGTATGCGCTGGAAGAAGCGATTGCCAAGGAAATGATTGAGCACCGTAAGCGGCGCGAAGGCGTGGTGGTTCGTTACAGCACAGAGCTGCATTATGCGCCCTATGACAATGTAGAGGGGATGGTGCATGCGCCCAAAATTGAAAGTGGCATAGGCGATTTCGCGACTGCGCCTGTGACTCATTATGGCGGCAACAAGGTAGAGGTTGACGAGGGCCTCAATGGGCAGCTGCGGCAGGCGCGCAATTTGCTGGAAAGGTTTCGCGATGGGGAGCTACCCGTGAATGCGGTGTTTGATATACCGCGCTGGGCCCATTTCTTCGCTGTTTCCGAGCTCATGGGAACAGAGGTCATGGTGCGGGATTGGAAAGATCGCCGTTTTCTCTATAATCCCTTAACCACCCTGCTGGAACCCATCGGTATAGAAGGGGCGAACTTTATCCCCCTGGTGACAATTTCAGGGGCTGCCAATGATAGACCCCGGGACGAATTCCATTCCCTTCTCTTCGAGGACGAGGAATTTCTGGAGTATTATATTGCCGCGCTGGAAGAGGTCAGTTCACCTGATTATGTGAACAGTCTTTTCAATCGTATCGATACTGATCTTAAAGAAGATTTTCAGATAGTCCATAGCGAGTGGCCCCGTTGGTCTTTCTCCAGGGAAGTGGTAAGCGGCAACGCGGCGCTGATTCGCGCGCACCTTAGTCCCAAGCAGGGCTTGCACGCCTACCTGGCCAGCAGGGGAGATGACCGTCTACAACTCGAACTGGGTGCAATTCAGTCAATGCCACTGGAAATTCTTGCAGTTGATTATTCAGGCGTCGTTTTACGGCCACGGGGGCGTCTGGTGCTACCAGGGAAGGCGCCGGCTGATCCCATGGCATACCAAATCGTGGAATTTCCTCTTCCTGCCAGCGATACCCAATCGCAAGCTGAACTGTCCAGCCCGATATTGCGCTATCGCATCCTGGGTTCCCAGAAAGTCTATTCCCAGGAAATCACGGCACCGCGCACACTCGACACTTCAGTCATGCAGGGTATATTGCTAAAACGACCTGCTAATCATCATAACTTCGCCTTCCTCGATGTCGATGAAGATAAAAAGGTGATTGCGATTAAGCCAGGGCACTGGAGGGTGGAGGAAGACATGGTTCTCCCGCGGGGTTATGAGATTAGAGCTCCGCGCGGTGTGCAGCTCACCCTGGCCAATGGCGCAACTATCTATTCACGTTCGCCCCTGCGCTTTACAGGTGCAAGCGATGCCCCCATAGTGATCGATTCCCTGCTTGCTAAAGGGGGTGGGATGCTGGTGCATGGAGCCGCCGGGACCTCGCTACTTGAACATGTTCAATTTCACGGAATGGCCGCACCGGTTACCTTCGGCTTTGCCCTCACGGGGGCGGTGACATTTTATGAATCGGCGGTAGAGATTCGCAATTGCCTTTTTAGCCAGAACAGGTCTGAAGATGGCTTGAATATTATTCGTTCGCAATATCTGATCGAGGAGTCCGTGTTTTCCGGGACACCCTCGGATGCTCTGGATTCCGATTTTGCAACCGGTAGGGTGGTGGCATCACACTTTATGGATATCGGGGCGGATGGCCTCGACTTTTCCGGCAGTGAAGTAACTTTAGAAGACCTGCAGCTGAGGGATATTGGCGACAAAGGTCTCAGTATTGGCGAGGCCAGTTCCATTTCCGCAAGTAGCTTACGGATTGAATCGGCGAATATTGGATTGGCTGTCAAGGACAAGTCGAACGCCAGCTTTGATGATGTCGTGATGAAGGATGTGAATATCGGACTTGCGCTGTTCCAGAAGAAGCCTGAATACGGGCCGGCGCGCTCGGTTGTCTCTGGGCTGCAACTGGTCAATGTAGAGACGGATTTTATCGTTGAGAGTGGCTCGGAGCTGGTCGTCGACGGCCGCGATATCGGTGTCGATGATAAAGCGGCCAAGGCGATGTTGGCTGCAATGTATTAGTATGGCGGGCTGTGAATATTCTGCCGTCGAACCGGGATAGTGCTCTTGATTGTTGAGAGCCATGTGACATCAATAAACATGTAATTTTTGAAATTGGGAAGGGAATCAGCATATGCCTCAGGATTTATTTATCGGATCGGATGCGCCGTTATCGCTCGTATCGCTTGCTATTAACCTGCTTATCGGGATCGTGCTAAGCCTTGTCCTGTCGTATCATTTCAGGGTATTCGGGTCTACGCTCTCCAATCGGGAAGGCTTTTCCTCGGTATTTCCCTTGATATTGCTGACTACAGTGCTGGTCATCAGCATTGTTAAGTCGTCTCTTGCCCTGTCATTGGGGCTGGTTGGCGCCTTGTCCATTGTGCGCTTTCGCACGCCGATCAAGGAGCCGGAAGAATTGGCCTACCTGTTCCTGGCGATCGCCATGGGTCTGGGCCTGGGCGCAGCCCAGACTGTTCCTACGATCATGGCCAGTGCCTTGATTCTCATTGCCATGGCACTGCGCAGGTCGATTCGCAGGACAGGTGTGATGAGGAACCTCTATCTGTCGATTGACCTTGATCTGGAGGGCGAAGATGCAGCCAGTGTTAACGGGCGTCTGGAAGAGCTGAATACATTCATCGCCGGCTATGTGGCGGGCTGTGACCTGCGGCGTTTCGATATAAGAGATAACCTGATCGATGCAACGTATTTCCTGAATGTCGAGCATACCAGTGACCTGTCGAGCCTTTCCGATGAGCTGCGGATCAAGTATCCGAAAATAGGCGTCACTTTTATCGATCAAAATAATATGCCCAGCGTTTAGCGAGGCGACCTGTTTTGTCTGCTAACCTCAATATTTCTCTTGTCCCCGCCTTGTCCACAGGTGAGGCGAGGCAGGAGATTAAGTTCGTGGCCAGAGGCGCCCAGTTGGATGGTATTTGCCATTACCTGAAGAGCTGCGATGCCGCATTTTCCGAACACCACCCCGACAGGGTGATCAATAACGTTTACTACGATAATTATGAGTATTTCGCTTACGCTGAGAATCTCTCAGGAGTGAGTGAGCGCAATAAGCTTCGCTTTCGCTGGTATGGTGAAAACATCCTGCCCCAGGCTGGAACGCTGGAGCTCAAATGCAAGCGCAATCACCTGGGATGGAAGTTCCAGAACAGTATCCCGAACGCTCCCGCCACAGAGAATTCCACCTGGCGGGAAATCAGCCGCAATATTCGCCGACAGGTCCCTGCCCATGCCAGGCAATGGATGGATTTCAGTCCGCAGCCTGTGCTGATCAATCGCTACTACCGGCGCTATTTTATTTCCGCCGATGGAAAAATCCGCGCTACTGTCGATACGCAGCAGACGGTGTATGAACAGCGCCATCACTCGCGCCCTAATATAGCCAGGCCGGTAAACCACCCGGACCTCCTGATACTGGAATACAAATTTGGCGAGCAGGACAGGGACCTGGTGTCCCGTTTGTTGTGCAATATACCGCTGCGACGTTCGCGTCATTCCAAGTATGTTGTCGGCCTCCTCGCGCTCACAAACTACTGAGCTGACGAGATGATGCCGGTGTTTTTTTGTGTCGCTGTCAAGGGATCAGGTGTCGATCAGCGAAGGAGGATACAGTGAAGAAGTTTCTGCTTGCGTTGGTAGTGCTCGCGCTGATTGCTGGCTATGCAATCTCGCAGAAAAATATCGAAATTCACTACAATGACTATGGCATACAGGATGTCACCATTGATCGTACGATGTATTTCGTCACTCGCGAATTTGATGACGGTCCCTACCTGGTACAGCAGGATGGGGCCCTGACCGGGTACAGGGTCAAGAAAGGTAAGCTACAAGTTAATCCTGTAGTCCAGCCAGCCCGCTTTCCCATGACCTACGCGGTGAATCAGGTAGACACCTTCCAGGGTGCCAGGACAATCGCCGCCTTCAGTGATATCCATGGACAAATCGCTGTCTTCGAGCAGTTACTTCTCGCTCACGGAATTGTGGATGCCCAGAAAAACTGGAATTTTGGCGACGGTCACCTGGTAATTACCGGTGATCTACTGGACAAGGGAGACGGCGTTACTGAGGCCCTTTGGCTGCTCTACAAACTGGAGCAGCAAGCGCAGCAACAGGGTGGCAAACTGCACTATTTACTGGGCAACCATGAGTTCATGTTGTTACGGGGCGACTACACTTTTGTACATCCCAAGTATCTTGAATCGATGCGCGTCATCGGCAAAGACTTACAGAGTCTGCTGGGTGACGATACCGTCCTGGGGCAGTGGCTGAGAAGCAAATCCACCATCATCAAGCTCAATGACATTGTCTTTGTACATGCGGGGATACACCAGAGCTACCTTGACCTTGACCTTGCGCTGGAAGAGTCCAATGCGCTGTTCAGGGACACCATTGGCATGGCCAAACCCGAGTTGCTGGCTGACCCGGTGCTGGGGGTGCTGTACGGTAAAAATGGGCCTGTCTGGTATCGGGGCTTTCTGCGTGACAGGGATTTGAAGCAGATGCAGGTTGACCATGTCCTGGATCAGCTCGATGCGGACTATATCGTGTTCGGACATACGTCGATGCAGCGGGTGGAAACCCGCCACGACCACAAGGTGATTGCGATAGACACGTCTATCAAGAAGGGTAAGAAGGGCGAGGTTCTCTTCTGGCGCGATGGCGTATTCTTCTCCGGCGATATGGATGGTACACAGTCTCGACTGTTTTAGCCGTCCTGTGGAGTGGGCACAGCCCCGCGCACTTAGCCTTATGCTCCACTGTGGATCCGACTCTGCACTGGGAGCCTTTAGCGACTATTCTTACAGAGTCGGACCGGTATAGCATGGCACAACGCGGATTAAGAGGCACATACCATGGAAAATGACGTCCATAGAGTGGAGCATTTGTCGCGCTCTGCGCCCTATCCGAATGCCCAGTATGAAGAACCCTGGCATCGGTCGGGTAGGGCCAGGCTGTTCGCTCTGGTATTTGGAGTGACCCTCATGCTGGGCCTGGTATGGACGTTATTCCAGCCGGTAGTGTATCGCAGCAGCGCCACTGTCCTGATGAGTGCACCCAGGGCTATTGATGCCGCCATCAGTGAGGCGGATGTGCAGAATGTGGCGATACAGAGAACGATCTTGCTGGGCAGTGAGATTACCCACCGTCTGTTGCTGGACCTTGAGGAGCAGTACGCCGTAGAACTCGATCCCGTTTACCTGCGCGGTGTGCTGCTGGTTGAGGCATTACCTGAAACGAACCTGGTGGAAATGGCCGCCCAGGGCGACGCGGATGAATTATTGCCAATCGTGGTAGATACCTGGATCAATGTTTACCTTGAGGTGCGTGCTGAAGATATCGCGCAAAGGAAAAGCAAGACCTTACAGATAGTACAGGACGAACTGGACGGGCTGGCGATCAAACTGGAAGAGGCCCGCGACGCCTTGGAGCAATATCGAGAGGACCATGAGATTCTCTCTGCAGAGCGCCTGGAAAATGAGGTGATGTCGAGGCTTGATGGGCTCAATAAGGCCCTTAATACCGCTATAGAAGAAGAAGTGAAGGCCAAGGCCAACCTGGAGACTTTGCGCCAGGCCATCCGGCGTGGGGAAAAAGTTGTGCCCAGGAGCGATTCCCGTGCTGTTGCAGCACTTGAGGTAGAATTGCAGGCCTTGCGCGCCCGCATGATGGAGTTGACCGAGCGCTATACCATGGACTACATCAACAAGCAGGCCCAGTATCGGGCTATTCCCGAAAGAATCAAGGAACTGGAGCGTGAGTTAAGCGGCGCTTATAGCCAGGGCCGGCAGGTGGAGCTGGGAGCAACCGAGCAGGCCTACGCTGCCGCCCGGCGGACCGTGCAGGACCTGCAGCAGAAACTCGATAATCACAAAGCGGGCGTAGTGAAATTCAACAGGATTTATGCCACCCACCAGGCCCTGGCGGATGATCTCGCGCGGCTGGAGGAGCTCAATCGAGAGGCCCAGGCCAGGTTGGTCCAGGTTGAGGTGCGACAGGTGGAGAAATATCCCCAGGTATCGGTTATCGAGCCGCCCGCCTCGCAAGCTGAGCGCATGGGTCCGAACTACCTGGTGCTGATCGGTGGAACATTGTTAACGGCATTGGGATTGGGCCTCTTCAGTGTCTGGTTGCATGGCTTTCTGGGGCATAGGCGAGAGCAGCCGGCTTACGTCACCCTCTCGGGCGTACACTTCTATCCCCAGGATGCCAATGGTGAGTTGGCGTATGCTGGCCAACAGGACCCCAGGTTGGCACAAACGGTGTCGAAGCTGTTACAGGAGGGGAATCCGCAAGATGCGGAAGGAGATACGGGCAAGGACCCGGCTGATTCGAATGAGGGGTCGGTTTCCAGGAAAGAGCCCGATGCGGGAAGTGGGGACGATTCACCGGCCCGGGATGGCAAGTGAAGTCTTCCCAATGCAGGGCGCTCCAGCACAGGGCTATGCCTGTAAGCGTTAGCCTCGCATTTCAGCTGCGGGCAAAGGTGCTGCCAGCATGGGTGCGACCATCATAGGCTGTGCAACCAGCTGCGAAACGGAAAGATAATGCTCCAGCCCCGCAAAGGCGCCTTGTGCGGAGTGGGGTACGTGCCGATGGATCTGGTAGCCGACCCCAAGTGCTGAGTGACAGCGCCGGTAGAACCTGGCATTGCGCAGGGAACTCAATACCATGGCATGGTAATAGCCCGTATCCCGGGAAACTTCGATCAGGTGGCCGATGAATTCGCGAATCAGGTTCACCGAGCGGACGGCGGGTTCAAAAACAAAGCGCTCCCACATACAGCAGGCATCTTTCGTAAGTCCCAGCTGTTGTACCTGGCTTTGCAGGACAACGGAGGGAGAGATACGCACTCCGGCGATACATCGGCCGTCTTCGATGGCCAGCAGAATCCTGCCGCGTCGATCGGCTTCTTCTTCAGAACCGTCGAAGTCGGGCAACTCCAGCTCTCGACGAAAACATTGTTCGCGCAGTGCGTAGTATTGGGCCAGAAGTTGGGGGTCGTTGCTTACCTTGAATTCGATTGACAAAACGGTTGCCTCTTGCTTGTCTGATTTCGCCACCCGACGAAACCAGTGAATCTAATGCAAGTAATGGACCAGAAAGAACTATATCTTTAAAAAACAAAAAGTTACCGAGTGGGTGTCAGCGGCACTTGGCCGGTTGACGGGGAATTACCGGTAATAGTTGGCGGATGTGTATGTTTTTGCCGACACGGCAAGGGGGATAACATCGAATATTCAATAAAAACAATGAGTTAGCTTGTCGCTAAATTGCGACAGGCGCCTGGGGGTCCTGTTTGAAGCGCTCGGCGCTTATATTGTGGCGCTTGAGTAGCTTGTAAAAGTCAGTGCGGTTGCGCTGTGCAAGTAGGGCGGCTTCGGACACGGAGCCACTGGTCAAGCGCAGTACCTTGACCAGGTAATCGTGCTCGAATTGCTGCCGAGCCTGGCTGAGGGAGGGCAGGTACTGGTCTTCTACGGTCAGTGCTTCGCGGACCAGGCTTTCGGGAATAACCGGAGTCGTCGACAGGGCAGCCGTGCGCTGCACCACGTTTTCAAGCTGCCGTACATTGCCCGGCCAGGACGTACTGATCATGGCTTCCATTGCGGCGGGAGCAAAACTGGTGACATTGCCCATTTGGAAAGCGCCGGTAGCTCTCAAGAAATGGTTGGCGAGCAAGGGAATATCCTCGACCCGCTGCGTTAATGATGGCAAATGGAAATTCACCACATTGAGGCGGTAGAACAGGTCTTCGCGAAACACGCCCTCCTGCATATCCTGCTCCAATTCGCGATTGGTAGCTGAAATGATACGGACATCGACCGGCTCGCTCACGGTGCTGCCGATAGGGCGAATACGGCGTTCCTGCAGGGCTCGCAGCAACTTCACCTGCAGTGGCAGCGGCATATCGCCGATTTCGTCCAGGAACAGAGTCCCGCCGTTGGCGGCGCGGAACAGGCCTGGGTGCTCGTTGATGGCGCCGGTAAAGGCGCCTTTGACGTGACCAAACAGCTCTGATTCCAGTAGTTGTTCCGGCAGGGCGCCGCAATTGATGGCGATCATGGGCCCATGCCTGAGTGTGTCCGCCTCATGCACGGCCCGCGCCAGCAGTTCTTTGCCGCTACCACTGGTGCCGGTAATCAGGATACTGACGTCGGAGCCGGCCACTTGTTTGACCTGGTTGAGGATATGCTCCATCAACGGGCTGCGGGTCACGATGTGCTCCCGCCAGTCCTCGAAAATCTCGCCCTGGGTGGCGCCGGATTGCTGCAGGGCGGCCCGAATGGTTGATAGCAACAGGGTCTTGTCGACAGGTTTGGTGAGAAACTCGAACACACCTTTCTGGGTGGCTGAGACCGCTTCGGGAATGGTGCCCTGGGCGGACATGAGTATGACGGGAATACCCGGGTAGAAATGACGTATTTGCTCAAACAGCTCCAGGCCGCTGGCGCCGTCCATGCGTAGATCACTGACTACCAGCTCCACCGGGTTATTGCGCAGGGATTGCAGAGCCTCCTCCGCGGAGCCGGCGGTCTGTACTTTGAAACCTTCCGCCTCCAGGCGCATGGCCAGTAATTTAAGCAGGCTGGCGTCGTCGTCTACCAGCAGTAAACGGTCCTGCATGGCGTCATTGCTCCTTGCGAGTGCTGATCACCGCTTCCAGGTCGGTAAGTGCCTGTATCTTCTTTTCCAGTAGCAGTTTCTCCTGTTCAGCGTCGCTCAACTGCTGTTTCAACTCTCTATTCTGTTTTACCGTCTCGCTTTGGCGTTGGTACCAATTAATCCTGTTCTGGTTATACGCCTCAAGCACAACCAGCAGTTGTCGCTGCGCCTCTGTTAGCGTTTCATCCTGCTGCAAATCCCTGAAGGTGTCCCTGGCCTGGGCCCAGGCTCCGTAGGTCTGCAACTGATGGTTCAGTAAGCCATAGTAATAGAGTTGCCCCACACCCTCAGGCGTATTGACGCGCACCAGCTTGACCACGATTTCATCGGTACTCATGGCCATGACGTCTTGCTGCAGCTGGAGCCATTGCTCGACACTGGAAAAGGATGTGGCACTGGAGGGATTCGATGCGCCCATGGTTGTATTCCGCGGTGCTGTGGTGCAAGCGGTCAGCAACAGGGCGGTGGCGGCTGCCAGGATCAGTGCGCGGGACATATCAGGCGAAAACAGATGGGTAGTTGGTCATGGGGCGCCAGTGACAGGCTACCCCCCTGTACTTCAATACACTCCCGGGCGACACTCAGGCCGATGCCGGAGCCCTTGATAGGGCCGGTACGCTTGGAAGCACTTTGGAAAAAGGGTTCAAACACGCGTTCTGCATCCTCCGCCGGGATAGGTTCGCCTGAATTGGCCACACTGATTACCAGGCTAGCATTCTGGGTATGCCATTCTACATCTATATGGCCACCATCTGGAGTATAGTTGACCGCATTGGACAACAGGTTATCCAGGGTAGTTCGCAGTTTATAACGGTCGATCACCCATGTCTGGACATCACCATGGAGCGTCAACTGCAGGGCCTTTTTATCGATGCTGATGTGGTAGTTGCCCAGCAGTTCCTGCCAGAGTGTGTCCAGGTTGACCTCCTCGAAGGTCAGTTGCTGATGTGGCAACTGATTGTAGTCGAGCAGGTTCTCGATGAGGCGCTGCAACTCTATACCGTTGTGACGCACAATCGCCACGATCTCCTCCTGCTGCTGCGACAGCCGCCCGGCCACATGGTCGGCCAGCAGGTCGGCACCCTCACGCAGGCTGTATAGTGGAGTTTTCAATTCATGGGAGATGTGTCGCAGGAATTGTTGCTTCTGCTGCTCTGTGTCTTGCAGCTGCTGCCGCATCCATTCCAGTTTGCTGCCCAGCGCTTGCATCTCTTCCGGCCCGGATATCTCAATGGTGTGGCTCAGGCCCTCGGTCCCCAGCTGGTGGATTTCCTGGGTCAGGTCACGTATGGGCTTGTTGATCCAATAGGCGAACAATAGCAATAGCGCCAGTGCGGCAGATCCCAATAAGGACAGCTGTATTGCCATGCGATCGAGCAGGGAATCAGCTTCTTCTGCATTTTTTTCCAGCAGTTGGTCTACTGAGGCCTGCAGCCATTTTTGTACGGCTCGTGCTTTTTCGCTGATCAAGGCGAAGGACTGGTCCATACGCTGAGTGGGCATTGCCTCGGCAATCAGGGTGTCTGGCGGCTGCAACTGCTCGATGCTGGCCAGCGACAGTCCATCCAGCAGTTGTATCAGGCCTTTCACATCGGGGCTTGGTGTCGGCATGCGGTCCTGCAGCAGATTTAGCTTGCCCCTCAGGATGGCGCTTTCCTTTTCAAACAGCGCGGCCAACTCGGGCTCAGCCAGTGCCATGAATTGCCTGGCCCGTCGTTCCAGCTCGAGTACATCCCCTTGCACCTCCTGCTCCAGGCGGGTCACTTCGACCACCAGCCGGGTAACTTCCCGGTTGCGGTCGCTCAACTCGGCCAGTGTCTGTACGGTGAATAGTATCGCCAGGCCAAGGGGTGCCAGCGCTACAAAAAAGCTGACGAGTACGAGCTGTAACACTGACCTGGGTTGCCAGAGGGACATAGGCGACATTGTATGGGCGCAAGGAGGAAGCGATTGTAGCGTGGCCTGTTGAGACTGCAAGCCATTGCCTGCCAAAGCGCAGCGCTTTATTGCCCGGTGACGCCAAACCGGCGGCTTACAGCAGCCAGGATCGGCTTCCCGAATCGCTCAGGTCGGGCGCTTGTAGATCAGGTGGATAAGTACTATGGCGCATGAAGCACCGAGAATATTCAAGCCTATATCCGTCAGTGACCCATAGCGACCGGGCACACTCATCTGGTAGCGTTCATCGACCAAAGCCCACGCCAGCGTCAGTGTAAAAGCGATAGCCAGGCGCTGGTTCAGCTTGAGCGGGTATGCCGTCAATGCCCAGGCCCAGCTGAGGGTGAGCCCACCGTACAGTGGAATATGCAAGAGATTCTGCCATTGCGGTGAAATGCCCTGCAGCACTTGACCGGATACCTGGCTACTCGAGCCGTCGCCGGGGACTGAAGATAGCAGCAACAGCGCTATCATGTAGCATAAGGGCAGGATCACGGCGCGGCGACGAACTGTTTTCATCGCGGTTTGTCGTGGAGGCGGGGGCTGCAAGAAGCAGGAATCATGGAGTCAGTCATTTATTTGTCTCGGCTTCACCGCTTGCTGCCTGGTCCCGATCATCGACTCAACTTCCTGCAGTATCGAACCGGGGCTGATTTTTTTGCCGGTGACACCGGCGGCCTTGCCTGCCTGTGCATCGCGCTCTGCATCGCCCAGCATAAAACTGTTGGCCAGGTCGGGCTGCCATTGCTTGATCAGGCTGTGCAACATGCCCGGGTTCGGCTTCCGGCAATCACAGCTGATGGCCAGTTCGGGAACAGTGCCTTCGGGGTGGTGCGGGCAGTAACGAATGTCATCAAGATGTGCGCCGCAAGCGGCCAGGTCATCCTGCATCCACTGGTGCAGCCGGTCCACTGCGGCACAGTCATAATACCCGCGTGCAATGCCGGACTGGTTGCTTACCATGAATACCAGATAGCCCGCGTCATTAAGCTTCTTGATGGCGGCCTTGGCGCCATCGAGCCAGTGGAAGTCTTCGATCCTGGAAGTATAACCGGTGTCCTGGTTCAGCGTGCCGTCCCGATCGAGGAAAGCGGCTGGTCTGCTCGGCATATTGCTAATTCCCCTAATGGCTATTCTCATGTGCCTGGGTCTGCGCCTGGCCCAGGCAACAGCGCCGCAGGAAGCTTTTCATATAATAAGACGTTCCGCAGGCATGTCAGCGCTTTATCTATAGCTGTTTGCCCATTAGTATCGATAAGCCAATATAACTGTGCCCATGGGGCTGGGCAAGGCTGTGCTCTGGCGCGCCCCGTACCGCTGAATGTGCAGTGCCCTTTTTGATTGATCGCAATGGAGCCCCCTATGAATCGGCCCGACTTGAATTATGTGAAACGTGAATTGCAGGCGTCGGTAACAGTCAAGCAGGCTGTTCTCGGCGATAGCACCCTGATGCAATTGATTACGGACACAGGGCAGCTGCTGATTCGAGCCTTTGAGGCGGGCCATAAGGTATTGATTGCCGGCAACGGCGGCAGTGCGGCTGATGCCCAGCATATTGCTGCGGAGTTTGTCGGTCAGTTCAATTTTGATCGCCCCGGGCTGCCGGCGCTGGCCCTGACTACAGATAGCTCAGTAATGACGTCCGTCAGCAATGACTACGGGTATGACAAAGTATTTCGCCGGCAGGTGGAAGTTCATGGTGCCGCCGGGGATGTGTTTCTGGGTATTTCAACATCGGGGAATAGCGCCAATATCCTCGAGGCGGTGCAGGCGGCGCAGTCTCATGGTTTGGTCACCATAGGGCTGACCGGGCAAACCGGTGGCAAGTTATGCGATCTTTGTGACTATTGTATTTGTGTGCCCAGCAACGATACGCCGAGAGTACAGGAAGCGCATATGCTGATTGGTCATACGCTGTGCGCTATGGCGGAGCTGGCGATATTTGGGGAGGGGATCAAGCATGGCTGATGGATTGTTAATCTATCGCTCCAGTCAGTGAAAAGGCAACTGTGTCACTGATGGTGCTTTTTACATGGCCACTATTTTACTAGTACCCGCTTTTTATTTTCAGCAACTCCTCGTGCTCTTTGTTCTTTATCGCCTGCTCCATTTTTTTCAGTCGCTGGATTTGCTGCTCAGTTCGGCTCTGTGTAGTCTTTGTTCCTTCCTGCAATTTGTCCAGGCTGTCCTTGCACTCCTGTCTCGCATCCAGTTCCATGCTGGTCAGTTTTGCCAGCTCTACGTTCTTCTTTTCCATCGCTTGCAGCTGCTGTTCCTGCAGTCGGGCGAGCTGTTCCTCGGTGCGCTGGGTGGCAGCCTTACCTGCTTCGCGAAGAGGTGCAATTTCCGCCTGTTCTGTATCCAGCGCCAGGGCGATTTCCTGGTCCAACTGTCTGCTACTGTGATCCTTCATTAACTCGATATCGCTTTCTTGCTGATCCAGTTCTTCCATGTCCATTGTAAGCTGGTGTCGGATATCCTTAAGCTGTTGCTCTAGCCGGGCAATAACGTCTTCCGCTTTGCGGCGGTTGTCCTGTCTGGTTTCTTCCAGCTGGGTAATCTCCTGTAATGCGCGAGAAGTACTTTCGTTCTTTTGTGTCTCCAGTTTGGCGATGGTTGCCTCAGAACGTTCCCGGGCCTCCTGCTCCAGTTCTTGCAGCTTGGCGATCTCGCCTTTATTCTCCTGGCTTTTTTCCAGCTCTAGCTGCCGCAACCTGCTGACTTCCTCTTTGGCCTGCGTGGATGCTGTCTCAGCCATTTCCTCGAAGTTTTTCATCTTCTGGGCGGTAATATTTTTGACTTCGGCCTCCAGGCGTTGCAGTCTGGAAACTTCGTCCTGTGCTCTGCTAACCGCCTGCTGGCGCTGTTTCTGCAGGCGCTCCAATTCCAGCTCGGCACTCTCCAGAATCACCATGGAGCAGGCCTCCTGCTTGGCCTTTTCGTTGGCCGTCTCCTGTTCCCGGTCTACCAGTTTCTGCAGCTTTGCTATGTGAACTGGTGATGAAGGTGCAGATCTCAGGTTCCGCGCTTGTGGTGCAGCAGGTGCAGCAGGTTCGAGAGATGCAACAGGTGGTGCAGGTTCAGCTACTGCCTTTTTTGGTGCAGCCTCAGTGGTGCGGCTCTTGTGGCGCATTGACTTGATTTTGCTGGAACTCACAGGCCAGCTCTTGTCGATTTCACCTTCCCGGCGGATCAGGATCTCGCGATCCATACCATAGTTGCGGGTAACTTCACGCGTTATTCGCGGTGGGCCAGGGGGCTCCAATATTAATTTCAGGATGACATCGCCTGGTTTGGCGTGTTGTTTCCCCGACGATACCAGCGTTGCTTCGCTGCCCAGCTCCTGGAGTTTCCTGTAATAGGCGCCGGCAGTTTTGCGCTCCAGCCCGGTGCGCAGAATAACTGTTTCTCCTGAAAACAGTTCCTTCAACAGGGACGGATCTTCGATGCAAAACATCTGCGCGAAATCAGCCTTCACCTGCTTCGGCTCATGGCCCGGCAGGATGGTCCCATTAAAGGTGAGGTCAAATATATTTTTCTGCACCCGATTACCCCATGTGGTGTTCAATGATTCTTTTGGCTGTCGTTTATTATCTGGACACTACCCAAGCTGCCCCTTGAAACCCTGCTCCCGGCCACAAACGCCCGTTAATGCTGCCCATAAGCACCTTCATATATATGCTATAGGAATGAAAGATCAATTGTAAAATAATATATAGATATATCATGATATATTTAGCGGGAATGATACTTAACCGAGTTTGTCTTGTGGGTGGTGTGTGGGATTTGTATCAGGGCGTGGAAATGGAGATGGGTGCATAGTCCCAAGGCGACGCATGCAGGATGGGGCGGGTCATCGGGTCGGTGTTGGTGGAGCAAACGAGGCTATTGAGAACGGAGGGTGGGGGTGAGGCTACACCAAAAAGGATGAAACGACATTTCTTCCGGCGCGCTTGGCGAGCTTAAAATAAGAAAAATGAGTGGTACCGGAGGCCGGACTTGAACCGGCACGCTATCGCTAGCATCGGATTTTGAATCCGACGTGTCTACCAATTTCACCA